>Ga0233431_1003488_pt1 | contig 18784 bp, 11 predicted proteins | sample SI_118_April2016_FD_179867 | JGI IMG/M metagenome (GOLD analysis project Ga0233431, IMG submission 179867) | Seawater microbial communities from Saanich Inlet, British Columbia, Canada - SI_118_April2016_200_MG | ecosystem: Environmental > Aquatic > Marine > Inlet | place: Canada: British... | reverse complement strand
GCCCGCAAAGAGTAATTCGACATACCTGCTCGTAAAGGATTTTGTGCTCAGCGTGTCGGACGCAGGACTTTTATGTACGTTTAAATCGACGTCGATGTCAACGGGAAACAAATCGCTGTCGGGATAGAAATCACTATTGTTTGCCCGATCATGGGTAAAATAATTCCAGGCTGCAAAATCTCCGAACGCCTCGTCAAGCCCGATAGGGATAACAGTATCAAACGACGCTATATCATTGGATTTTTCGATCAATAACTGTTCCCAGATATCCAATATTATTCCGTCACCGAACCTGATTGCGAGATACTGCGCCCATATTGCCGCGCCGTATATGAACGTGCCCGTGGTCGAATTAAGCGGTGTTTGGTTGTTGTTGAAGAACAAATACAGATATGCCAGATAATCGTTAACATCGCTCCATGCCCGTTCTTCCATCCACACGGCGGATTGTTCCATCCACCATATAAGATCAAGATTATAATACAGGCTGAATTGAATGACATGAAAAAATTCATGGGCTGTCGTGACTTTGAGCGCGTCATAGCCTTTTGTATAAAAATAATCCTCTGAAAAATCATTATCGATTTCAATAAATGACGTTGCCGAATTCCCGATCAGAGACTCAGGAGTTGTTTGGCCGTATGTGTTATTGTTTAAATCTTTCAGATATACGTCAGTTGCATCACCGGCGACACTATTTCTGCCATAGACCGGTTCAGGATATCCAAGCCGGTTTATTTCGAGGTCCCATGCGTATTCAAGATACACCAGTGTGGAATCGACATAATCCGGTATATTATTTGCGTCCTCATCGAGCATACTAACGGCATGAGATCCTGTTGTGTCATAATGAACACGAAAATGTTTCAGTGAAGAAACGGCAACGGCATCCATAGCGGTTCTCTGAGCTATCTTTGCGGCGCTGGTTGGTGAGTTTTGCAGTAATTTTACAATATCCGGAGTCCCGCATTTGACAGAGCGGGCGGTGTTTTCATAGGAATGTTCATCTGCCGGTGCAGCCGCGGCAAAGAAAAACAGCGAAATGAGGATATATATTATGAAGACTCGTTTATTACAGTATTCAGACATGTCATTTTTATAGATATTGTTTAATAAAATTATACGATAGAGAAATATTATAAACCTATATTCCCCGGATCAAATCCCTGAGTTGTCATAATTCCAAATACTCTTAATGATAAATCAATATCACCTCATTCAAAATTTTTGGCAAGTATATTCTGCACCCGAACCGCTCAATTTGCTTCTGTATATGCTTGATAAACACTGTATTGAAATCCTGATCAGTGAACGCGTTCTATCATCCATAAAGGTTCTCTTTGCATTCAATGTCGGCCTGCCGTCTTCTTCTCCTCCGGAGAATAGTATTTGTTAATTATCTTATGAACTGAGGATCAGAGTGTCACGCTTTTCAACTGCCGATTGAGCATCTCAATGTTCGTCAGATTTCCCATTCATATGATATTGTTTGCATTCCTGATCTTTCAATATATTTTGCCGATAAAAAGAGAAAAGCCTTGCAAAAAGTACTTATTAAAGGTAATATTTCCTATAGAAACATGCATTAAAGAAATTTTGATCCATTATGAATTTATATAGAGCGTCCCGCCGAAAACCAAACGCAGCACTCATTTGGCTGAATATGAAAATAACTATCCAAATACTTCTTTTTTCGTGTATTTTTGTCATGCTCGGCATGACACGTTCGGCACATGCGGAACAAAGACTCATAGGAGCCCGTCCGCTTGGTATGGGAGAAGCGTTCAGTTCCGTTGCCGATGATAACAATGCTTTGTTCTGGAATCCCGCCGGCCTGCCGACCCTTGGCCATCATGAAGCAACATTCAGCAATGTTGATTTATTCGGAATTGGACTTGACCAGAGCTCTTTCGGATATGTTTTTCCGCTAACCGACTCAAACGCAATCGGTTTCGACTGGACCCATCAGGGCTATGACGATTCCGAACTCGGGTATTATAAAAACTATTTCGGTTTCTCGTATGGCCGGAAAGTATGGAACGGCCTTTCGATCGGCAGCACGGTCCGTTATCTGAACACAGATATTTCCCTTGATTCAAAATCAATGGGGAAAGGCGCCGGATGGGGATTGGATGCCGGCCTGCTCTTGTCATTATACAAAAACAGACTAAAGTTCGGTTTAAATTTTAAAGACATAACGTCGACAAAAATTGAATTTGACGGGGGATCGTCAGAGGTGCTTGACAAACCCACACTCAGATTCGGAACGGCTTTTCAAGCGACACGTAATTTGCTGGTTGTCGGAGAAATCGATAATGAACGCGTTCATCTCGGAGGTGAATACTGGTACCGTTCCATGTTTGGGCTCCGCGCAGGAATACAGGACGATCTCCACACAGACGAGGTAATGACAGCCTCTTTCGGAACAAGTATACACTATAAATTTCTAAAGGTTGATTATGCGTATGTCATCCCGCCGACGTTACCTGCCACTCATTATTTTACACTTTCTTTCTTTTATAATTTGTATCAGTCAAAAATCAAAATAACCGATACTTCAGTTAACAATGTATTCCCTGCTCTTTATAAGCAGTATTCAAGAAAGCCGTTTGGGAAAGTTAAAATTGTTAACACCGATACAGTGCCCCATGAGGCATCAATTGGCATTTTCATCCCGGAATTAATGAGCAGCCCAACTGAGAATAAGGTGATTATACGGCCGAAAGAAACAAAAGAAATTGCATTAAACGGTATTTTCTCTCATGATATCAATAATCTCCGCGATGATATTTTGACACAGGCCGAAATTAAGGTCTCGTATACCGAAAAGCAGAAAACACGAAGCCATAAAAAAACCTCGAAACTGTTTGTATACAATAGAAATGCAATAACCTGGGATGATCTGGGCAAAATAGGAGCGTTTGTAACCTCAACTGATCCGAAACTCGACACGTTTGTCAGAACCATTATGGTGCAGCACGAGGAAAAAACCAGAGCGCTGGGGAGAAGCTCGCGAAACATTTTAAAGGCTATGGTGCTTTTCGATTCTCTTGTTTCGTTCGGTATTCGCTATATACCGGATCCGAATAATCCGTTTACACAAATGTCCGAGGACCGGTCGGCTGTTGATAATGTTCAGTATCCGGTGGAAGTGCTCGCAAAAAAATCGGGCGACTGTGACGATTTAGTGGCATTATATTGCGCGCTTCTCGAAAATATCGGTATACAGACTGCTGTCGTTGATGCTCCCGGACACGTCTTTATGATGTTCGACAGCGGTGTTTCATCGGATGACGCCGATGGACTGCCTATTCAAGCCGATCTGTATATTGAAAAGAACGGCAAAATCTGGATCCCTGTCGAAATTACCCTGGTCGGCAGCAGGTTCATGGATGCCTGGCGTGCAGGAATCGGCGAATGCAGAAGTATGATTGAAAATAACAGGTTCAATACAATTCAGATTTCAGATGCCTGGCAGGATTATGAACCGTCATTGATAGAAATTGAAAAATCTTTCGGGTACCCGCTCGAGCAGGAAATTCAAAATGTTTATCTTACTGATCTGTCTGATCTTAAAGAGGTTATGCATGAGTTTATTAATGATAAATATAATGTGTCTCACGAAACAGATGAAGACGCTGTAGAATCCGGCTTCAATTTGGCATATATTTATTCAGTAATAAAAGAATTTGACAAATCCCTGCTCGAATATGAAAAATTATTAACGCTGGGCGCTGAAGAATCAAGGGTTTATAATAACATGGGTATTACCTATTACTTAATGAATGATAGAAAACAATCGGCAATAAGCTTCAAAAAAGCTATGGATATTGATCCGGCTGACGAAGGAATAAAACGGAACTTTGCGATGGCTCTTTCTGCTTTAAGCACTGCGGAAAAAGAGGAAATCGCCCGTGAACTGAACATCACACTTCCAACTGAAATTGCGCCCGTAGTGCCGCCGGAAAACGAGGATGACGGTACAAAAGAGTCTGAGTTTGAAATCGATGAAGGAAGTTTCAACTGGAATACGAATTGATTGATATTTTGAAAATAATTGGCTGATCCGGTATTGGAGAAATTGACAAAATGAAACGCCGCATACAAATTATCATTTTACTCGGGATTTTCCTTATGGTCTCCGCGGAAACCGTTTTCTGTGAGCGATGGCTGTCGCAAACTGTTGAAAACGGCAGATCGGACAACGTCATTACTGCAGTATTTGAGGATTCATCTGATAATATGTGGTATGGTACCAAACAAGGTGAAATCAGCAGATATGACGGCTCATGGACCACATTCGATGATAACGACGGTCTTTTCGGCGGGCGGATCAGCGATATAAATGAAGACGCTTACGGAAATGTTTGGGCAGCGACGTCGAAAGGAATAGTTGTATTTGACGGCACATCATGGATAGCCCTTCTCAAATATGTTAACAGTCCCGGTGTTAATCTCGCAACTCAAATTTATAAAGATCATAACGGTGTAATGTGGTTTGGAACAAGTGATGGAATAGGCTCATATGACGGGGATTCGCTAAAAACATACAATTCAGAAAGCGGCGTGCCTTTCAAGGGTGTAAAAGCGATAGGACAGGACAAAAGCGGCAATATGGTTTTTGGAGCAACTGATGGAGCTTTTTTCTATGATGGCGAAAGTTTCAGTACAATATCTCAGATGAGCGGTTATGATGTCTATACAATCTTTACCGACAGCAAAGGAATCTTGTGGTTCTGCACAGCCACAGGCGCCGTTCGTTACGACGGTATTTCATGGCAAACGTTCACAATGGCTGACGGTCTGACGCATGAGTATGTAACATCCGCTGTCGAAGATGATGAAGGCGTTTTGTGGTTTGGAACTGTCGGCGGAATCAACACTTTAGAGGGTGATGTTTGGAAGTCTTATACAAATGAAGACGGACATACAATAATTGGTATACTTGACATAATTATCGACAAGTCGGGTAATCTATGGTTTGCAAAAACAGGAGGAGTCTTTATTTATGACCGCACCTGGATGACGTTAAAAACTGAAGATGGTCTGATATCAAACAGCGTATCAAATATTATTGAGGACAGTGCAGGAGCAGTATGGATCGGAACGACTGAGGGTCTTTCAAGGCTGGACGGAGATGACTTTACTCATTACCTCACAACCGACGGTCTGGCTGATATTCAAATCCTTTCATTGTATGAAGATATTGACGGGAAAATATGGGCCGGAACAACAAAAGGTGTGTCCCGTTTCAATGGAGAGGCATGGACAACCTACACGACTGATGATGGTTTGTCGCATAACTCGGTCACGTCTATCTCCGGCAGTGATGACGGTACGGTCTGGTTTGCCGGCAAGGCAGGGGTGTCCTCTTTTGATGGAGAGATCTGGCAGCAATACACAACTACGGACAATCTTCCGAATAACTCGGTTAGCAGTATTTTTGTCAGCAGTAATAGTGAGGTCTGGATAGGAACTGCAACAGGAGCAGCAAGGTTTAACGGAACACTATGGGAAACCTTTGACGATATCCCGGCTCTTTCGGCATATTCAATATCATCAATCGCAGAAGATGCCTCGGGGAATATCTGGTTCGGCTTGTTTGACGGATATGTCGTTCGTTACGGTGGTGACGATAACGAAGTTATCATTCCTCCCAAAACGACTACTCCTTACCTTGTACTTGACATTACTGTCGATTCCCGCGGTGATATCTGGATCGGAAGTAATGACGGATACCAGTCGTATGACGGTGAACGATGGCTGTCCGATTCATCCGAAGAAGGTATTTCCGAACTTTATGTTTTCAGTATTATTGAAGATGAAAGAGGTGATATCTGGTTCGGGACGTTGGATGGTGTTTTTGTATACCGCGTCGACAGGACTCCGCCGGAAACATTCATTACGAAAGCGCCGGAAGACATAAGCGGTGTGGCACAAGCGTTTTTCCAATACGATGGCGGCGACAGGCTCTCGCCGGAAAACCAAATTACGTTCTCCTATGCGTTCATGAATGGGTCGGCACAGCCGTTGGAATCCGACTGGTCCGAATTTTCATCGGTGAACTCGGTTCTCTCCGATCCTTTCACAAACGGATTATATACATTTTATGTCCGGTCATCGGATGATGTGGGCAACATTGACCGTACTCCGGCATCAAAATCATTTACGGTTGATCTGACAGCACCGACCGTGATAATAACATCGCCCTCCAACAATGATATCATATTCGGGACAGTTGCCGTAACGGGTTCTGCATTCGATAATTCGGAACTTCCTGATCTCGACTTATTTATATTGGAATACGGCAGAGGTGATGATGTAGACAATGTCGATGAATGGACTGAAATCATTCAAGCTGAAAATTTATCGGTGTATAACGGAACTCTTGCTGAATGGAACACACAGGATATATACGGTCAATTTGTTCTCAGGCTCAAAGCTGTCGATAAAAAAGAGCACTTCAGCAATTATGTCGTATCGGTTAAAGTTGTTGCCGCATCGAATTCATTGGAAGCGAATCAGGGCGGCCGCATCGGGGGATTGTCGGACAATATTGATCTCTATGTGCCTCCAAATGCAATATTGGAGAGCGCTCGTATTACAATCACTCCGGTTTCAGAGGAAAACCTGACCATTCCCGATGATGCATCTTTACGGTTATTTGGAAAAAGTTTTGATATTGAACCTATCGGCATGCAGCTTTTAAAACCGGCTACGCTTGCCGTATCTTTTGACGGCTCCGAGAATAGTGAGGAATTCGATCTCAGTAAGCTGGCTGTTTTCCAGTGGTCACCATATGAAAAGACATGGGAAAGGATTGGCGGAACTGTTGACCTGAAAAGCAAGACGTTAACAACGGTAATACATAAATTTGGCCGCATAGCCGTTTTTGAGGGATCATCCGATGCGTCTCAAACAAAAGAAATTGCGAACATTTCCTGTCAACCCCGGGTATTTTCACCGAAAGGAAGGAGCCTTGAACCGTTCACAACACTTTCGTTTGACCTTAAAAAAAGCTCATATGTGACAGTTAAAGTGTATAATTCGGCAGGGCGTCTTATAAAGACTGTCGAAGATCATTTATTTATGAACAACGGCACAAATGCTGTGAAATGGGACGGCCTGAATAGTGACGGTGAAGCGGTAGTCAGCGGATTATATATTTTTACTATTGAGAATTCCTTTGGGGCGGCTGAGACTCATACCGTCGGTATTGTTAACAAATAGAAAATGGTGATGAACCGGAACAGAAATATTTTCCAGGAGGGACTCATGCAGAAAATTAACAGAATAATCACAGGATGCTGTTTTTTCATTTTCATAATCACCAGTATTATTTGGGCACAACAGAATAATCAAACGGGGATATCAAATATCCGGTCGCTGATATCCTCCGCAAATTCGGATTCGACGTGGAATAACACAACGTGGGCCCGTGTACAGGAGCTGGCCAATAAAAACAGAGTGTTTGCTGAAAGCGCTTCCGATCAGATTGTCGATACAGGTACGAGGGCGAAAGAATTCGAAGAAGGGGAAGCCCAGAGTTTCTATCGTAAAAACAGCAAGAAATCAACTGAGAACGATCAGATAAAAACGGCCATAAAACTCTTGGAAGATAACGTCGCGGAAGAACTCTATTTACTCGAGAAGTGTTATTCAAAAATTGGAGACACGAAAAAAGGCGCCGAGATATTTAATGTATTGACGACACGATATCCGGATACCATCTGGACAAAGTTACTCCTAAAAGAGCAGGATAATAAATGAGGATGCTGCATTTCAACAACTTGCCTGAATATGATTTGAAACATGGTTCTTTATAATATTGAATATCTGTAAATATATTGATTTAACGTTAAATCATAAGTATCTTGACTTGCGTGAAAAGTATTTTAGAATCCATGAGTATTGATTTACCGTATTAATGCAGTCATCTATATATATCTTTTCCATTTTTACTCAGGCCAAGAAAATATTGAAGAACAAAAAAAGTGACAAATCCCGCAATAAAACAAGAATACATCTCGTCATAGGGGCGGCATCATGCCTTGTGATAATATTGTGTTCTTTCCTGTCGATTTTCGAGAAAGTGGAGCTTAAAACTGTCGATTGGCGTTTCAAAATCCGCGGCAAGATATACTTTGATCCCAGCATAGCTACGATTGATATTGATGACAGGTCCCTGGAAAAAGAGCGTTGGCAGGATTGGAAACGGGATAAACATTCAAATGTGATCGACAAAGTCGCTGACCTTGGTGCGGATATGATCGCATTGGATATGTATTTCCCCGAACCCAGCCAAGTCGCAGCAATTGTTACACAAATCGACACACTTACTTCTTTCACGAAAGACAATGTACTTGATTTATTTTTTGACTACGACAATAACCTTGCCGAATCGATAAAGAGTGCGGGGATAGTCTTTCTCTCACAGAATTTCCTGCTTCCGAATGATCAGGATAGTGACTATATAAAAAGTGCCCTCCAAAAATTACCACCGCAAAAAATGCAGACCCTCGAAACACTCAAATCCTACTCGATAGATTACCCGGATGGCTGGGAATCAAATCTCGACAAATATATCGATATCGAAGCGCCGATTGACGTTCTCTTACATGCCGCGAAAGGAGTGGGGTTCACACACGCTTATATTGATGCGGATGAACGTATCAGACGATATCCGTTAATAATATTTATGGATGGCCGCGTTTACCCCTCGTTAGCGCTCATCATGGCAAGCGGTAAGCTGGATGTCCCCCTTTCCTCACTCGAGATTGTACCCGGTCATCATGTAAAATTACCCAATGCAAAAATATCTGAAAATGATCGTAAGGATATTATTATTCCAATCGACGACAAGGGGTTGATGAACGTTAACTGGGCGAGCAAATGGGAAGACAAAGATTTTCTGCATATTTCCAGTTCTTTTTTGCTCTCGGGAAATAATGCTACAATGCTGAAAGAGAGCAATATTCTCAGTATTGCAAAACGCCTGATTCTTGAAAATCCTTCTCTTGTGCAAAACAGTGCTCAGCTCGTGAATGAAATTAAAGCGTTTGAACCGGATGATTCCGACGTAATAGAAAGAATAGTGCTTCTGCTTCAGCTTGCAGTTGAATTCTCCCCGTATGCCACGAATAACGAAAGTACGATTCAAGATTATTTTGCTGAAAAAAATATTCAATATGACGGCATTCCCGAGCAACAACTGAATTTCATTAACGACCTCTTTATTTCCCTCAGGAATAATCAAGTAATTGCCTTAGAGCTGACCGAAAAACCGGCAAAAACGCTTGAGAATATTTGTGAGGATAATAATTTTATGCTCACTGAAAATATGAAAACCAATTTCATTGTTATGAGCGATATTATTTCGAAACACGGTCAGATAAGACCGGAAGATCATCCAATGTATTTTCTCCCGGTAATCCAGGATAATAACGTTATCGACGTATCCGATTTTGAAGGCAAAACACTTTTTTACGGCATTACCGCTTCAAATATCCAACGGCCGATTGCAATGCCTTTCAGCGCCAGCTATCCTATAGTAGGGTTGCACGCAAACGCATTTAACACCATCATTACCAATAACTTCATCACAAATATTCCAAAGATCTTCAATATTCTGTTCATTGTTGTTTTTGGTTTACTTACAAGTTTGATTATTTCAATAATTGATGACAGATATTCTCTCATAATAGTGCTTTCTCTTGTTATCTCATATATTATACTTGCGCTTTATTTATTTAAGTCAGGCATGATAATTGAGATGTTCAGCCCTATTGCCGCACCACTTTCTATATATACGCTGTCATTTATTTATAATTATTTCTCTGAACTGAAAGAAAAACTATTTATTAAAAATACGTTCGGACAGTATCTGGATCCATCGGTCGTTGAGCAGATGATAGATAATCCTGAAATTGTAAAACTTGGCGGAGAACAAAGAGAATTATCCATTTTCTTCTCCGATATTGCCGGATTCACAAATATATCCGAATCTATGTATCCCGAAGATTTAGTAATGCTCCTAAATGAGTATTTTGAAAAAATGACTAATATTATCATGGAAAATCGCGGTACGGTTGATAAATTCGAGGGTGATGCTATCATGGCATTTTACGGAGCTCCCGTTTTTCTTGAAAATCATGCAGAACTTGCCTGCTTTGCCTGTCTTGATATGCAAATTGCCATGGAGCGTCTGCGGGAAAAATTCCGCAAGGAAAATAAAGCGGAGTTTTATGCGCGAATGGGTCTGAATACAGGGACTGTTTTGGTCGGCAATATAGGTTCATTTTCCAGAAAGGATTATTCCGTTATCGGAGATGCGGTGAATCTTGCGTCGCGGCTTGAATCTCTCAATAAGCATTACGAAACGACAATTCTCATTGGTCAAAACACGTACGAACAGGCCAAAAACGCCATTGAGACGAGAGAAGTTGACATTGTGAAAGTTGTCGGAAAACAGGAAAGTGTAAGAATTTACGAGCTTTTGGGCCGCAAAGGTGAATTAAGTGATAAACACGCTGATTTCCGCGACACATTCGAATCGGGGCTACATTTATTCAGAACAAGGCAATGGAAAGACGCTAAATCCCTTTTCGAAAAAGCGCTGGCACTTAATAATAATGACCTGCCGACAGAATTTTATTTGAAAAATTGCACCGAATATTTAATTAATCCGCCTCAGGAAGATGAGGAGCTAACGACGGTGTTCTCCAAAAAATAATGCCCCATTACTCCTGACAGTCAAATGCTTATACTGCTTTTACCCGCCGCTTATGTAACCAATATCCAATCGCGAACATCATTATAATACTGATAATGCCCTCTGTGCCGGGAGATAAAAAGAGCTCCTGCCCCGAATGAAATTGCACAATGCCGTTCATGAGGAGTACGCTGCCAAATGTGTTTCCGATCGTATGCATAATCCATGCAGGAATCGCAGAGTCGGTTGCCAGTCGAATTTCGCCGTAAACCACGCTATGGCTGATACAGCCGATTAATAACAACGGGACGAAGTACCAAAGCATATCCGGCGTGAGGTATGTCCAGAAGACAAATACGAACGGCAGGTGCCAAACGCCCCAGATGAGCCCGACTATTGAGTGCGAGAGCCAAATATTTATGTTTAGCGAGTACATTTTGGGGGCAAGATAGCCGCGCCAGGCAAACTCCTCGAAAACATTCTTGACAAGCATCGAAATGAGCATCGTCAGAAAAGTACCGGCAGAAACGCCCCTAAGCATATCAACGTTCAAGCTGAGACGATTAAACAGTCCTCCAAGTACGAGTGTCACAGTGATAGTCACCGGAAAGATCAGGATGCTGACCATCCACCAAAAGCCGTTACCCTTGAAGTTCGGCCGCAAACCGGCACCGCTCCAGCCATCGCCGCCAAAAAACCTCAACAGCAGCATTACGGCAAGCGGCGCAATAATCCACAAACCTTGCCCCAATCCCGCTGAACCCGGTTCCGCATCAGGAGAAATAGTAAGCTGCTCAATGATTCCAGCCAGCGCGGCAAGGCAAGTAACCATCACTGCAAATACAACAATGTTCCTTCGTGTACGGCGTTCGTTTTTAGTATCCATATTCCAGCAGTATACTCCTATTGAGATTAATCTACCTTTACCTGTGGTCCATTTATTGTTTTCGTCAATATACTAAGCACATAACGGACTTCAAAGTGGAATTGGCGAAGCAGCGTCAATACGTCGGATTCGTTTTTATTCTGCGATTCCTCTTATCGGCGCGCAATGCTCATTTCGTCGCAACACCCAAAAACTCCACGCCATACTTATGTGCTGTCCCCGCCAATTCCGGGGCATCAGTCCAGCCGCTCCCTTCAAAGAAACCGCAGAGTTCCTCTGGCCGTATGCTCCAGAGCCACGGTTCTCCGCTAACTTTGAGAATCCACAGAACCAATCCCGTCCAACTGCCGGCGTCTGGCCTTCCATCGGCACCGGTTCCAATATACGTAAATGCGATCCGGCTCCCGGATCCGGTGACAGCATCACACTGCCCGAACAATTCCCGAGGCGCAGACTGAGGCAGATACATCAGCAGGCCTTCGGCGACAACAACGGTTTGCGCGGTTCGGTCCCATGAACTGTTGGCGCTGAGGACATCCGCCAGCGCGTGCGCCTCGAGGTCCTCTGCAAGCAGATGAAGATTACTCCTCTGCCCCATCTTATCAATTCCCTTTGCTTTAAGGCGGGCCGTGGCCGGGTGATCGATCTCAAAGAAGTTAACACCCGTGAATTCAGGCGAAAGCCTCCACCCAAGCGTATCGTATCCAGCTCCCAGTACAAGAACCTGTGTGGCGCCTGCATCGATCCCTTCTCGTACCTGACGTTCACAGAAAGCCTTTCTGTGACCAAGGGCCTCAAACTGCCCCGGCATCATCCAATCGAACGCTTCGTACACGGCAACTATTCTTCGGGAACGGGACCACCGAACACCGATCGTTCCTACTGCACCGGAAGCAACAAGAAGTTCCGCCGTCGTCTCGACAATTCCGGGAGGAAGGACTTCCTGCATTCCGGGTTTTGCCCCTAAAGTAACAATATTAAGGGCAACTTTACGCGCCGTATTACTCGCGATGCCGTTTCGCATAAAATTTCCTCATGTATCCAATAGCATAGAACGCACGTTTCAAGGTGTTTCAGTCTTTTCAAATGCATAATACCGTAATACTATAATAGTGATATTTTAAAACCGCGACCACTTTTTCTTAAAAATAACCGGGCACGGTCAAAATCGAATATCCCAAAGTTCAGGCCAAACCACCCGCGTCGAAAGCGTAACATTCGGCCTCAAAGTTGAAACAGTGCCAACTAAAAAACAAATGACCACTTCGCGATCGCTTTTTTTACATTATAGCTATCTATGTGGCGTGTGTATGATTTACCTGACGCACGTAAGATTTTTCTTACAAACAGCTGACATTTTTTTGCGCCATATCGCAATTCCCATATTTCACGCAACAGCCCCGCTCAGCGTTATATCCTTTATTATCATACACATAAAAACATTCCAAAATAATCACAATATCATCTCTACATTTGGCAGGTGATTTGCTTAAATATAGCATGGGGATATATGTAACACAAAACCGTTTATAATCAAGATTCATTGTATTTGAGAAGAGAGGTACCGGATGAACGGAATAAGTTCAGCTACGGCAAGTAAGGATTTGTCAACTACCAGAGTTGCAACAGTTGTAATGAACAGCAATAGAGAAGTAAAAACCACAAATCAAAAAAATACGTTCCTCAAACCGAATACGACCGGTGAGGCGAAAACATATTTAGGAAAAAAGGCTCATATTGAAGCCAGTCCGATGAAAGAAAATATAAAAATCGCACTTGACGTTATCGCCTAAATTAATTTCCCGGCACTGTCCGGTTTTGAGCACATAAAGAGTTTGGAACCATTTATGCGAGTATCTCTGCATAATCAATGAGTCCCCAGGCCCCCGTACACCCCATACGCATCGTTTCCTGCCGTCGAGAATTTCGGCAATATTTCACATATGTGATTTCTTGGTTGAAATATCAATTTATTCTGTGTATAATGAATTTCATACAATCGTAAAAACACCTGTTAATTGTGAGAATTATACGGGTCCATATTCCGGTAACGCTCTTTCTTGAAAATTGAAAATTGTATGTGCACATTTACTTCATAAATTGCTCGCATTAAAGGAAAAGTCATGAAAATGTTCATCTCCGCTGTATTGCTGATAGCTGCCCTGTCCCCTGCCGCCGCTTTTGCCGAACTCCCTGAATACGATATTTTAAAAACGACCGAAAAGATCGTGATAGACGGTATCCTTGACGAGGCCGATTGGATATCCGCAAAGTCTGTCGGAGATTTTGTGTTTCCATGGGCAGAGGTAAAAGGTGAAGATCAGACGGAAGTTAAGATGCTATGGGATGACACATTTTTGTATCTCTCATACAAATGCGACGACAAACAAATATGGGCAACACATGTCGATACGAATTCACAAACTTTCAAAGACGATTGTGTGGAATTTTTCTGGAATCCCGATCCCGAGACAGGGAAAAAATACAACATGTTCGAAATAAACGCGACCGGAAACATGCTGAGCGTCTATACCGGCTCGGGAGTCAGCATTTCGGAACGCGCCTCAAAAATTCTCCCGCCCCATATTGCACAGACAATCGCGGGTACGGTAAATAATGACGATGACGCCGACACCTCATGGACACTTGAGATTGCCATTCGCTTTTCCGATTACCCCGAGCTCTCAAAACGTACGGCTCCGATTGACGGCGACATGTGGAGAGCCGGACTAAACCGGTGCGGCGGACGAAACGGCCAGACTGCAGAACAATGGAGCGTGTGGAGCCCGCCTGACGACAAAAAACCGAAATTTCACACGCCGGATTTTTTCGGCAAACTCTATTTTCGCGATACCCCAATCCGATAGGAGATATTCTGCATCCGTAGCAAAATCATTCAAAAAAGGGTAAATAAGCTTTTGATTACTTAAGGGATAAGAAAATGCGATCGAAAAGAATTACTATTACCGTATCGGCACACATCCTGATTTTCTCTCTTGTTTCACCTGTTGCCCCGGCGCAGACGCGCTCATATTCAAAGGCGGAAGTGTACGTCACCGCGGAGAACACGGATGACCGTATTGCACACAGCGGAACTGTCAAATTCACACCTCTTGTTCAGCCGGATGAAATATTTCCAACGATCATTTTGGATGACGATAAGACCTTTCAGACCATAGAGGGATTCGGCGGTTCATTTACCGACGCGTCGGCAGAGACATTCTATAAATTACCGGCGGATAAACGCCGCGAGATACTCTCCGCCTGTTTTGATCCTGATGCTGGCAACGGATATTCGCTCTGCAGGACAAGCATACACAGCTGTGATTTTTCGAGCGCAAGCTATACATATGCAGAAATCCCGGATGATGCTGCTCTTGAGCATTTTTCCATCGGTCACGATTTAAAATACCGTATCCCGTTTATCAATGAAGCGCTCGACGCAAGCGGAAACGATATGAAAATCGTCGCATCGCCGTGGAGCCCGCCGGCATGGATGAAAACAAACAACAACATTCTCCGCGGCGGCAAACTCCTCCCAAAATATTATCAGACCTGGGCAGACTATTTTGTCAAATTCACCGAGGCGTATGAACGCGAGAACATCCCTGTCTGGGGACTCACCCTCCAAAACGAACCCATGTCTGTTCAAACCTGGGAATCGTGCATATTCACCGCCGCCGAAGAGCGCGATTATATCCGCGACTATCTCGGTCCAACACTTGCAGAGAACGGCCTCTCACGGCTGAACCTGATGATTTGGGATCACAACAGAGGCATTATGTATCAACGGGCAAAGGTCGTGTATGACGACCCGGAAGCCTCGAAATACGTATGGGGTATGGGATTTCATTGGTACGTCAGCGATACGTTCGATAATGTTCGGCTCGTTCATGACGCGTATCCGGACAAAAAGCTGATATTCACCGAGGGAACAGTGGCGAGTTTTGACAGTGAGCGGCTTCAGGATTGGCGCTGGGGTGAGCAATATGCCCGTGCTATTATCCATGACCTCAATAACTGGGCGGGCGGATGGATATTCTGGAACCTTATCCTTGACGAAAACGGCGGACCGAATCATGTGGGCAATTTCTGCATGGCGCCGATTATCGCAGACACGAAAACAGGGCAATTGACCTATATGAATTCACATTACTATCTCGGTCATTTCTCGCGCTTCATCCGTCCGGGAGCACAACGAATCGTCAGCTCATCCAACAACGACAGGCTGCTTTCGACAGCGTTTCTCAATCCCGATAATACCATAAGTGTTGTGGTTCTCAACCTGTCGGACAAGGAGATCAAATTCAAAGTTTGGCTGGATGACACTGCCGCGCAAACAACAAGCCCGGCGCATTCGATCATTACTCTGAATCTAAATTAATTTAAAAAACACTTGCAACAGAACACTTTTTTTTATTATTTTAATTATAATGTTCTCATTGATTATATATACACTGATTTGGGGAAATCACACATGCGAAACGTGCATTGTTCAAATAAAACCATAACCGCCGTTCTGCTTTTTGCTCTCGGCGCGTTCATGTGTTTCTGCGCCTGCGGGAAGGACACTGTCACAGACAGTCCGAGCGGAGTTACGGTATCCGAATTGGCCGGAACGGAGTATGGCGTGGCAGTGCTTAGTGAAAATGGATCGCTGACCCTGTTCGGGCATATTCTGTTCGATGAAATCGAGGGTGAGACCATATCCGGACAGTGGTGCATGGAGACATGGGGCGAGCAGACGGAATTTCCGACTCTTGCTGTCAACACAGGGGAAGCATTCCCCGAAAAAACCAACCTGTTGAGTTATTCCGGCCGTGTTTTCGGCGACATGATCATTCTTGAATTACTCATTCCCGATTCAGAAACATCGCTCGGTGTCATGTTCGACAAACAGGACGGCGAGGAGCTTTTCGGAACCGCAACACTGCTCCCCGGAAAAGGGTTCAACGGATCAATTAAAGCAATCAAATCCGCGCAGGCCGCCGAATAATCCCGCTGCAATTCAGAAACATTCCCTATCCCAAACGACAGCTATTTTCACGCTTTCACAAGTTTCACAACGGTCTCGATGTGATATGTGTGCGGAAACATATCGACCGGCACAACGCGTTCGACAGTATATCCTGCGTCAATGAAAGATTTCAGATCGCGGGCAAGCGTGGTCGGGTTGCATGATATGTAGACGATCGTGCGTGCACCGAAACCGCATGCCGCTGTGACAATTTTCGGGCCGAGCCCCTGCCGCGGAGGATCCAAAATAAGTTTATCGGCACTGCCGATAAGCTCAAGAGCGGTCGGAGTATCAGCTTTGCATGCCGAGAACGAGGTAAATCCCATGTTTTTTGCATTATGCGTGCTGTCCTTAACCGCCGGACGCGAGCTGTCATAAAGATGGACGGCATTCTCTTTCCCGGCAGCAGTCAGTGAAAACAATCCGACACCGCCGAAACCGTCCACAACCACATCCTTTTCCCCCACATCGAGCATGTCCGCCACAAGCGACGTAAGTTTCTCTGCCTGCCCAACATTTATCTGGAAAAATGAATTCTCTCTGATCCGGAATTTTTTACCCGAAACGGTTTCATGGCGCACATGTTTTCCATAGTACTGTTTTTTATTGGAATGTCCGTTATGATGCACCACACCCTCGAGCCACGGAATATCCTTAAGCATAATATCGGCCGCACCGCTCAGATCATGCTGCGATTTGGTCGTAATGCCCACGATCGCGGACGGTTCATTGACCGACGCCTGAAGAGTCAGCTCTGTGATATCCAGATCGGGAGTGATTTCGCCGAAAAATTCACGCAGATACGATGCGAGTTCGTTGACTTTTTCAGCGGCGACCGGACAATTCTCAACCGGTGTGATCGTATGGGTTTTGCGCTCGTAATATCCGAATTCGAGGCCTTTTGTTTTGACCCGTGCGGGATAACGAGCCACGGTTCTATACCCTCTGTCAGAGGGCGACGGGATACACGGCTCGACCTCAACGGATCCGATATCACTGATCCGCCGTAACGACTCCCGGACGATGGTGCGTTTCCATTCCAGCTGTTCGCCGTAATCGACAGCCTGCCATTGACATCCGCCGCAGCGCGATGCAATCGGGCAAAACGGCTCGACGCGGTTCGGTGAGGGCGTGACGATCTCATCGATCTCGCCGAGAAGGAACGATCCTTTATCCTGAACGATTCTTACACGGAGCTCATCGCCCGGTACTGCGCCGGAAATAAATACGACCTTGCCGTCGATATGACCGACAGCGTCTCCGCCGTAGGCGAGTGAAGTAACTGAAACTAATTGAGTTGATTGAGCCATGTATATGTATTCTCCGGGATTGCGTTTGAGGGCAAAATTAATGCACAAACAATGTAATAGTGACAAAAGAAGGATGCCGGATCAAATCCGATATGTATATCTCTTAATATAACTATTTTATAATTATTTTCATACAAGTATATTCTTTCTTGCTACCGTTTTCAGCCCGCGAAACACTATTTGTGAAACTCATTGATAATTGATACAAAAAAAGCTATCATAAAATACGACGACACACACCAGAAAACATCCTTAGGAAAATCCGGCCATACGATACGATCAATTCTGTCATAAAGGAGCCGCCATGTCTGAAAACATTTCACGCCGATCCGCGCTGACAGTGGGCGCTGTTTCAACCGGGGCAATTGTCGCCGGAACCTCATGTACGCAGCCTGAAACCGATAATTCGGATGCTTCGGCCCCTTCTTTTCTGTCACCCTGGAGTCCTCCTGCGGGAGTTAAACGAGCGCTCGTTCCGGGAAGAACCCCCATCCGGCTTGCCTCCTGGTCCGGGAAAGCACGCCTCGACTATAATCAAGACAGCAGTATCATCGAACGTATCAAAAAGATCCGGGAGATGGGATACACCGCCGCATGCTCGGTTTGGGGAACGAGCGGAAAAAATCCGTGGCTCACAGCGTCCGAATCGGAAGTGCGTGAACTGAAAGACGCGCTCGCCGAATATGACGTAACTTACTTTGATGTCCACACCTACACCAACAACATCCATCCCGATCCCGAACAGCGGAAAGACAATCACCGGTATATTATCGAACAATGTGAGACTGCCGAACGCGTCGGAGCGGAAATGATCACGACCCATGCCGGAACCATGAGCACCATCTACCCTATCTCGCCGC
>Ga0233431_1003487_pt1 | contig 18784 bp, 16 predicted proteins | sample SI_118_April2016_FD_179867 | JGI IMG/M metagenome (GOLD analysis project Ga0233431, IMG submission 179867) | Seawater microbial communities from Saanich Inlet, British Columbia, Canada - SI_118_April2016_200_MG | ecosystem: Environmental > Aquatic > Marine > Inlet | place: Canada: British... | reverse complement strand
AAAACCCGCTACAAGTGCTTGACGCTGAAACGGGCATCTGTGGAGAGCTATCTAATACTTATTTAGTAATGGCAGAGTGTTTGGATATGGATACTTACTTTGTATATGGTGGTGGACATGCATGGAACGCAATCTCAATTAATAATAATATATACGAAGTAGATACGACTCAAGATTGCTTTGACTGTGATGTTTCTAAGCCAGAGCATAGCTATCCACTCTACGGCTTGTGCGATCTAGATCATTGTATAACTATTGGCGATATTGCCTCTCTCGCTTCCTCTCAGAGATCTATCTTTGATGAAACTATGGGAAAATAGTTTTATAGTTTAGCTGTTTTGAATAGTTAAAATGAAAATGCGAGATTTGTTTCTTTTGATGTTTATATTAATTTTATTTAGTATAATAATTGATTCCGTTAATGCATATGATTCGGAGTGTATTGCAGATAATGATGGAACAGATCCTTGCAGTGGAACGCGTGGAGGTTTATGGTTTAATAACGAAGATTCAGCAGTATGTGATGTTGGAGATTCAAGTTATCTTCAAATGTGGGATCGAGACGGCGATTGTGTTGGTGAAAGATGGAATATTAAACACCATTGCCACGATCAAGCATGCTATGATACTGTAGACCAAGAAAAGATACCCGTATGTTTTTTACATAAGCAATATGATGCTGGTTTGACCGAAGGTGAAAAAACCGTTTCGCCTTTTGGAGTTTTTTGGGATGTGACCTCAGACCAATGTATTCAATGTGGGATGTATAAACCTTCGGAAGATGGTTCTGGTGACGCAATGATCGAGATAGATCGGGTTAATGTATATTCTAATTTACTTGTAGAACAGTATTCTTTTAATGACGTATCAGATGATCAATATAGCGGTTCTGAAACATACTTCGATAATACTGCAATGTCGGCTTTAGCTAATGAAATAGCTCTTGCACTTAGAACTACTAATCCTCAATGGGTTTTTTCCATACCTACGGTTACGGTTGATACATATGTTTTTCCTTTGTGGTCGGTAAATGAAGATGATCTACCTGAAAATGAAGAAGATAATCTGATTGAAAAAGTACCAAAGTATAAGATAACTTTTGAAATTACCTCTCCAAATCAATTAAAAATACGTGAGGTTGGAACTTTTGCTAATAATTTAGCGCAAGCAGTCCCTTCACCAATTCGTGTTGGTTTTGAATTTGCAGATTCAGCGAGCGAGAGTCCCTCAATTTTAGAAAGTAATATTTGTGGAAATAATGCTGGTACTTACATAAGTAATACTGGAAAGTGTGAAGAGGCTGGATCTGGACTTTGTGATTATGCATGCAATCGGGGTAGCGGCGAAGAGGAAGATAATTGGTTTATATCGGAATATTGTGATGAGCACAGTCCTAACGAAGTTTTGTGTGTAGAAGATAACCCTAAAGTTGAATTTGGTAAATGTACGGATATTTGTGGATTAGATGATTCAAAGCAAAACCTATGTAGTTCAGATTGTGGTGCAGATGATCGATGCGATGGCGTTGTTCCCAGATCATGTAGTAATGAGGTAAATTATATATGTACTGATTCGTGTAATCCTGAAAGTGTAGAAGATCTTGAAGATTTTACAAAAGAAGTCTGCTGGGGGTCTGCGTCAGATGGGACCTATTGGCCAGAATGTTGTTATGATCAAGACGATAATGATTGTGATGATTCCATAGATTTGGCTAGTGCTGATTGCGGTAAAACTGATTGGTCAGAATTTATTAATGGACCAGATCCACTTGCAACAGAACTGCGAACCATTTATGATTATGATGCATCTTCTTGGGATTATTGGCAAGAAAATCAAGAACAGTTATTGAACCGTGCCGATATAAATTATCGAGATCCAAGTGGTGATTATGTAGCAATTGAGAACTTTGGACCTGGCAAGGACGATAATACAACGATGTATGTGATTATCGCTGCTGTTGTAATTGTTGGTGGAATCGGTGCGTGGTACTTTTTGAAGAGTAGGTAATTCTTCTCCCTATTTTTCTTTCTTTCTTTTACGTTTTTATTTACTAGTTAGTGCTAGCATGTTTTAATATAACATTAGCTCCTTGATTTAAACGATAATATGAAAGGTGGCAAACTATTCTTAATATTTTTAGCTATGGGCCTTGCTTTTGTTTTCTTGGCCAACAATGTAACTGCAGAATGTATTGATGAAGAAATTTCTGAAGAATATCCAAACGGTAAAAATCCCTATGTTAATGATTATGCTTGGGAAGATATCGATAATAAAATTGGCGATTATTGTCTAACTTATTCTAAAGGAACTTGGAGTGACGCTAAAACGTCATGTAAGGGTATATCTGAGAACTGTTATGTTGAAGATAGTTACTGTGAAGGATCTCAAGTTGATAGTCAACGTAAAGAATGTAAGTTTGGTTGTGAAGACGGTGTTTGTTTGACGGTTCCTTCTACATGTGAGTATATACACCCAATTTGTATAACAGATAATATCCGAGGTGATTGTGATTATAATACAGAAATACACGACTTTTATGTTGCTGAACAAGTATGTTCGGGGTGGTGTCAAGAGACTACTTATCATGTAAACATGGGTGGTTTTGATAACGATAATGATCGAATTGGGTTTTGTGTTAATTATCTTGATGCAGAAGAAACCCTGGCTTATGTTGAGTATGCAAATACGGTTAAGTGTAATGGCGATTTTGATAATTGCGAACGAGTTTATGATGGTGATTGGAATAATTATGGTTCTAGAGGCAGTACTGCTTCATATTTTGCAGATTATAATAAACCTGAAGGCGCTAATTCAGCGGTTTGGAGAGTTAAATATGATCAGGTAGTAAATGAATTAGATGTTCCACAAGATTGTTTTGATCAAGAAGTGTTAAGATTAAGCGTTTATTGGCCAAGAAATACTTTCCAACTAATGTGTCATGATGGTGTCGAATGGACTATTTTAGGTGAAACTAAAACAAACGTGTTTAGGGAAGAAGCAGTAATTTTTGACTTTGGAGAACCTCAAATACCACCCCCACCCCTGGAATGTGAAAAAATATTTGGACCTTCAGACTTTTACCAATCCAGTCCATATGCGTATAATCAATATGGTGAAGGTACTTTTGATATTGTAGATTTAGATGATCTTCATGTCCCCGTTACTGCAAAAGTATATCAAGTTAAATATGATTATAAATATCATTATAGTTCGCCAACAAACACCAAACAAACAATTGATACATATTATGGCGGCCATTTAGTAGATTCTAATGCATATATTAATAATCCAATCAAGCAATTGAAGTCACATACTTTTGAATTCCCCGTATCAAATGGTGCTTTTGAGATTAAATATAACAATGAATATGGACGTGTACAGATTGATAATGTTGAGATATATGCATGTAGTGCAGAGTCCGTTCCTGAAGGACAGGAATATCAAAGAGGTGATGCTTTCTATAATCCGTGTGGAACTGAATGGAGCACAGAAGACTGTTCAGAAGAAAGCCCTGATTGGACCTGGAGCTTTGATGGTTTAATGTCTAATTCTCCAGAGCTACAGATTAAGAATTCTTATCTTGTAAATGGTGCTGAAAATGATCCAGTTGGTGAAGGTGAATGTTATGATTATCCTTGTTCAGAGTATAAGTTATGCTTTGATCGTTTAGTTGCTGGGTATGGTAGACCCCTTCCGGAATTAGGACACGCAGCTTATACTATTGAATATGCAGACGATAATGATTTTAGTAACATTAATGCTCCTTGGACCTCTGAAGCTGGAATATATATGCATACTGATGAGCCGTACGGATGGATTCGCTTAGAATCAGATAATTTGGAGCATATTGATCGTGATACAGATACAACAAAAGTGTATTTGCATATACTTCCACAAACAGAAGAACGGATCGGTGTTATTGGTGTTTATTACGAGGATTTTGAAACACGTAATTTGCTGGAAGCAGGTTATATTGATACAACTGGCGAACTTGACGCATTTAATTTTGCACGAGTGTTCTGGCGAAATACAAATCAATATAATATTGAATTTGATCTGAGTGGTAGTACTCTTGAAGAAAATTCACTTAAATTAACCTTAGATGTAATGGATGATGAGTATATAATGGAAGATAGTTCTGATGATGTAACGATATCCTTTGGTCATGATTCAGAAGAATTTAACTCTATTGGAGATACTGTCGGCGAAGCAGATGGTGATGAACTCCTGTGGGGTGCTGAACATGTTGAAATTGGACAAAGAGATGAAGATCATCGAACTGTTTATGGAATCATTATAGAAAATCCAAAGATGAATGGTGATAGTGATGAAGTTAAATTAAGAATTCCATTTGATCAAGTAAGGGCTGAGATGACTCTTCGCGATAAAAATGATGCAATCGTTGGTGGTGAACGTTATGGAATACAATACGTACCGCTTGGAGACACAACAGACTTTAGTCAAGGTTTTGCAACGCAAGCAAATGGTTATACTGCGTGGCTTGAAACATCAGAAGATCGCCCAATTGTACATACAAGTTTAACTGGAAAGGATGATGCGTATCTATCAAATGTTTATGTCGAAGTTCCAGTAAATTCCTTTTTGTATACTGTAACGAAAGAGGGACCTTTGGTTATTGGCGATGATATTGAGTTCTTAGGACAACATATCACTTTGATTAATTTTGATGAAATTGGCGTAACTTTCGATGGTGAATTAGATTGTGAGGGTGAATTATTTGGACCGGGTGAATCGGTCTCAACTAATTGGATGTATTATCTAGCTGCAGCTGTGGTTGTAGGTGGACTTGGATATTGGTACTTTACCAAGAACAAGACGCCAGCTAGAAGACGTAGAAGAAGGTAAAATCCTTCTTTCTTTTCTATTTTTTATAGATGTTTTTTCTGTGGCCAATTTTAACTACTAGAATTCTTAGTTCATTTTCAATAATACGCATTATAACTCTATAATCCCCTACTCGTAGTGAGAAATATGGACTTTCAACAAGTTTCTTAATGTGTGCATGAGGTCGTATCCTACACCTTTCTATTGCTGAAGTTATCCTCTTCAAGGTTTTTTTCTCAAGATTATCTAATTGTTTTAACGAAGTATCTGAAAAAGTTATAGAATACATTACATACCAATCCTTTTCTTAACTTCTTCTAAAGTATGCGTTTTACCTTCAGCAAACTCTTTTTCAGCTTGTTTAATATCTTTTTTAGTTTCTTCAGATAGTTCCATTGTATCCTCGATTAAATCCCAAATTACTTCTTCATAGGTTTCTTTTGAGTAAAGTTTTCGGTTAGCTAATATGTTTTGTAACTGCGTACTTATTTGAATTGTAGTTGCCATGGTAGACTATAGTTGGCTATATTTATAAAGATTTTGGCGTGATAAATAGAATTATATTGAAAATCAAAGATTTGCAATCTCGCAATTGGTCATAATCGACCAATGGCAATATTCTATTCTCTATTCTATAAATCATTATATATGAATTCTAGAAATCCATATACAGTGAGTAGCATTAGAGGTGCAACGAAGCAGACTTCGCTGAACCACTATTAAAACTAAAAGGTGCTTGAACAATGATAAAGAAACGACTATTAGTATTTGTAACTTTGCTCTGTGTATTACTAGGTGTAGGTAGCGTTGCTGCTGCACAGGATTTTACTTTGACTTCAGAGCAATCATCGCAAGAGACATGTCCCACAGTTTTTACTGTATATCAATTTACAGTGACCAATATTGGGGATGAAACAGACACATACACTGTCAGTAAAGCTGGCAATGCAGCCGCATGGGCGCTTATTTCTCCACCCGGATTCGCTTTGAAACCAGGTGATTCTGAAAATATATTTGTTTATGTAACTCCGAGCAAGAGCGCTAAAGCAGGATCATATTCATTAGATTTAACAGTTACAGGTACAAAAGCAGGAGCTCAGACGTCTTCAGCATCTTTAACTGTGAGTGAATGTCATTCTTTAACAATCAGTCCTCTGCAGGATTTCCGAGAGATCTGCACAGGTGAATCAACCGATTATTCATTAACTGTTGAGAATTCAGGATTATGGACTGAAAATATTAGATTGACTTTAGCAGGCAGTGCTGCACCGTGGTCTAGCATAAGTGAGGAATTCTTAAGATTAAATTCTGGAGAATCACAGACGGTTTCAATTTTTACAAACCCACAAGTAAATGAGATTGGTGATTTTGATGTATCGGTTACTGCACGTTCATTAGAGAGCAATGCATTAACTAGTCAAGATTTTGATCTTAAAATAAATGGTTGTTATAATGTAGACTTAACTGCTGCAGATACCTTTGCATCTTTTTGTGAGAATTCTGAAGTTCGTGTCCCAATTGTAATTCAGAACTCTGGAACTGCACAAAATACCTATGCCTTAAGCATATCTGGACCGGAATGGTCATCAATTGAGCGAAATCAAGTTACTTTAGATGCTGGAAAGCAGGTAACTATTGATGCTATATTGTTCCCAGGATATGGTATCCAAGGAAAATACAAGTTTACAGTTGATGTTGAACCACTAAATGGCGAAGAGACCGATAGTATTGATATTGAGACCAATGTTCTAAAATGTCATGATGTAAGTCTATCTGTTGAGGAAGTGTCAGATATTATCTGCCCAACAACCTCTAAGACATATACTGCACAGATAATGAACTTAGGTACACAAGGTGAGCGATTTTCAGTTTCATTAGATGCACCTAGTTGGGTACATATTGATGCTGCAGATATAACATTAGATCCTTCAGAGTCAAGGGAGATAAGTATTATCGCAGAGCCACAAGCGAATGTTCCATCCGCCACGTACACTATCGCATTAGAGGCAAACTCTTTGCAAGCAAGTAGTGTAAGTGCAAAAGACTCAATGACAATTGAATTAGCACAGAAAGATGCTTGTTTTGGTGTAAGAACCATTGCTGAAAAGAATTTCATTAAGGTATCCTATGGTGAAGGTACTCTTGTCCCAATACTTGTAGAAAATATTGGAAGCGAGACAGAAGAATTTTCATTAGATGTATCTGGAAACGGCGCAACATTTGCACAGCTGAACCCAAGTTCAGTTGAGATTGATGGAAATAGTGCAGAGACCATATATCTGTATGTTGCAATTCCTGAAGAGACTGAGAAGGACACATATTCTATAACGGTCTCTGCTCGAGATGAAGCTGGCGTTGTTTCAAGTTCAAGTACGATTCAAGTAGCCTTAACCGATGAACCAACCTTTGTTGAAGAACCTGTTGAAGAAGAGGACGTAGTTGGTCTGTTTGACATCTGGCGTAGTAAGATTGGCAGTATATTTAATCGAATAACTGGATTATTCATACCAAATGTTGATGAACCTGCACCTGAAGAGCCGGCAGTAGAAGAACCAACTGCACCAGTTGAACCAGAGACTCCAGAAGAACCAGAGACTCCTGAAACTCCTGAAACTCCTGAAGAGCCTGCTGAAGAAACTGATGATGTTGTCGAGCCAACAAACTATGTTGATATGATTAAGTCTCGAATGTATTGGTTGATCGGTATTGTTGCAATTATCTTACTTGTTGCAATCCTTCTTTTTGTAGGTGGCGAGGATAAGCCAGATAAGAAGAAGCCAAAGAAGGAGAAGGGTATCTTCCAGAAGTTTACGGATTGGTTAGAGGACGATGATTTTGACGAGATAGAACTTATAGATGAATTTGAAAGCAAACCAGCAAAGACCGCAGATAAAGATGGTGTTTGGCAAAAGTTTACGGGATGGTTAGAAGAAGATGAAATTCCATTAACTGAAGGTAAAAAGTCTGCAAATAAATCTGCGAAGAAACCTGAAACCGATGGTTGGTTTAAGCGATTCTCAAATTGGTTAGAGGAAGAAGATGATCCAAAGATGACTGCAAAACCACCAAAGAAGAAACCAAAGAAAGGCAGTCTTCGGGAGCGATTTAATTCGTGGTTAGATGAACCAGATTCCTATGCAGATATGATTGTTGAGGAGAAAAAGCGTAAGAAGCAATCAAAGAAAAAAGTAAAGACTCAGGTAAAGAAAACAAAACAGCGCGCAAAGGAAACTGAAAAGATAACTCAGACTAAACCTGCAAAAACAACTGGAACCTTTAGTCGATTCTCAAACTGGCTTAATGAAGAAGTTCCTGAAGATAAGAAAAAGCCAGTAAAGGTGAAGCCAAAACCTGCGCTTGTATCAAAACCACCAAAGAAAAAGAATCCTAATGGAATGTTTAAGCGATTCTCAAACTGGCTAGAGGAAGAAGAAGAGATTATGCCTAACAAGACGGTTACAATAACTGGCTCGAAGAAGAAACCTGAGAAACCCTCTCAAAAGCAACCTGAGAAGAAAGAAGAGAAGAGCATAAATAAGTTTAGAAAGTGGCTAGAGGACGAATAGTTAAACCTGAAATTCCATAAAGTCTTTTGCTAGGATAGCTGCTTTGAAAATCGAAGTAGCTTCTTTTTTTAATTCTGACATGTCTTTGTAGCGTTGGCTAAAGTGTGTGATTACTAACTTCTTTGATTTAGAAGTTTTAGCAAGCTTGGCCGCGTCTTTAACGGTCATGTGACCTTTTGTTCTTGCTTTTACTTTGATCTTGTTTGAGAAAGTTCCTTCGCAGATTAGCAAGTCCGAGTCTTTTGCAAATTTAGTTAGCTCAGGCATTGGATCTGTGTCAAAGACAAGGGTTAGTTTCTTTCCCAGGCTCACATATGTAACATCTTTTGCTTTTACTTTCTTACCTTTGATTGTTACATCTTTACCTTCTTGGAGTTTGGTAAGTGCAGATAGGCCCTGAACCTTTTCTTTCTTAACCCAATCTTTATTGATTCGATATCGATCTTTTTCTTTGAATGCGTATGCTAAGCAAGGCACACTATGTTTTACAAATTGCGCATTAACTTCGTAGTCTTTTGTTTTGATTGCTAGTTTTGATGTTCGAGTGTCAACTTCATGAACTGCTAGCTTAAATGGTGGATTGATATGCAGTGCCTGGAACATATGTTCAATTGATTTTTTTGTTCCACCCGGGCCAAATATTTCAAGTAAATCTTTGCGACCATTCATAGCCATGCTTTCTAGTAAGCCAGGTAGACCCAGAACGTGATCGCCGTGCCAGTGTGTGATAAATATCTTTGTGATCTTCATTGGGCTCTCGCCAGCAATTCGTAGCTGACGTTGAGTTCCTTCACCACAGTCAAACAGAATTGCTTCTGATTTGTATCTCAGTAATATTGATGTATGGCTGCGATCCCTTGTTGGGAATGCAGATGCTGTACCTAAAATCTGGATCTTCATAGTTTAGAGTATACAAATCTGGCTTAAAAACATAACTATTTCATGTATGATTCTCTACTCCGAGATACTAACAAGATATTATATAATATGGTTGATCTCTTTACGTATAAACTCGCGAGACGATAATAATCTAGCAAATCTAGATTTGCTATCTCTCGACTAGAGGTCAAGATGAATATAAAAAAATTAAGTTTAATACTTTGTCTGATGTTTGTATTTTCAGTTACGGCTGTTGAAGCATGTAGTGAATTAAAGCAAACTGTAAACACTGATCAGATATCCGATAAAAGTGGAAATGGAATAATTAGTTCCTTTACAGCTGAGAGTAATCAACTGCCTTATAAGATTGATTTAGATCCAAGCGAGGGTTGTTTGTATAAAGTAGCAATTGAAGATAGCAGTGGTACTGAAGTGGCTTGGGAATTAAGTACACAAGAATCAACCACATTTAGAACGCTTAAAACGCCACAATCCTTGGTGGATAATAACGAATATCGTATTCATATATGGGCAAATGAGGGATGCACTTTCGGTGGATCTGATGGCAAGTTGTTCTATACTCTTTATCTGAGCTCTGATGGTGAAGCTTGTACGCTTACTGGAGATTGTACAATAAATAATGATAAAACGTGTACTTCGCACGGTGTATTATATGATAAATTATACTGTACCTCTGCTGGAAAAGCAGTAGGATATGTATGTGATAGTAATGACGACTGTGTTGAAGATGTAACTCCTTGTGATGATTATGGTTGTGATGCAGATAATAAATTCTGTGCAGTCACTGATGTATGTGGCAATGGTGTATGTTCGGAAGGCGAGGTCTGTTTTACCAAAGGTGTTGATAAAGAACCTGATACGGGTTGTCTAGATTGTGGTAAATGTGCTGTAGATGAGGAGCCTGTTGAGATAGATGAAACCGATACACCAGAAGTATCAGATACTACCGATACTGCGGGTGGAGCGATCTGTAATGTTATTGATACGTTTACGTCAAAAAAAGATTTAGATGATATTAAACGAAACAGTCCAACTGCACGATCTAGTTATAAAAAAGCAGACGGACTTGCTCAAAGAGTTCGTTATGATGTAAGTACAACAAGTTTTACTGAATTTGAGGGAGAAAAGTATATTGAAGTCGAGTATGATTATTACGTTGATGATCGACAGAGGGATTCTGTAAGACTTATGTGGAATGATGACGAACCTTCTGTAGATGATACAGTAAGTCGTAAAAGTACGCCTTATCGAATATTTACCTATGTAAATGGTGAATTAGTTGATACATTTGAATTCTGCGCATATCGAGCAGGACAGGGAATTAATCGGGATGAAGGTAAATATATGCCGCTACGTATCGCAGATAACTGTGGCGTAGATGCTTTGTATATACAAGAAAAGACCTGGGAAAAGCATACGATTAAGGTAAATGCTGCAGATGTTGGTGGCGCTCTAGATAAAGTTGAGATTGCAATTGGTTCATATAGTGTAGATCAGAGAAATGATCGGGCTGCAGGTATACATTCTTCTAGAGCAGATCAGACTTTGATAAAAGATATTCGTGTAGCTCAAAGTACTTGTACTGAAGATGTATTTGTTGGATTTGGTGGACTTCCAACAGAGAATAACGTATTCAGAGCATTTGTTGGATTGATTATTGTTGTAATTGGATTTGGAATCTGGAAGTTTACAAAGAAGCCAAAATCAAGACGATCTAGAAAGAGAAGATAAACTTCTCTTTTTCTTTAATTTTTTATTCTTATTTTATTCTTATGTTGTATTTTGTAAACTCTAGCTTATAACCTCTAGATTGGGTGATATAATTATTTAATAATAATTCTCGTATCCGAAAAGTATAGTGATTAGACGTAAGTCACTAAGAAGCAAGTAGCGCTAAGCATAGCTCTAAATCTAGCTATGCTAGTAGTCTTACTTGACATCATTCGACGACCGTATCGTCTTAATGCTCTTCGGAGAATGCGGTTCAAGTAACCGCAAATACAATGGATAGAAAGAATATCGTAGCGCGAGCAGTAGCTATTTTTAGCTCTAGCTACGCAAAACTCAAACAATTAAATAAAACATATCATCTACCTTTGATTTTCTTGTTAATTTCTATCGTGATTACGGGTGTGGGGAGTTGGTTTTATCTAGATACACCTGAATTGAATCTACAGATGGTATCGGGTACTGAATATATCAGTGGAGAACAGGGTCAGTTGATTGTAAGACTAACTACTTATGATGGTGCGCCAGTTACTGACGCAAGTTGCCAGGCTAGCGTACTTTACCCGAATAAGTCTCCATTTTTGACTGATCAGCTTATGAGCCAGTCAACTGAATCTGGTAACTATTATTATGTTTTTACTCCTCCATCTGAACCTGGAATATATGAATATACAATTACCTGCGTCTATTCAGTAAATGGTCGTTCAGCTACATCTTCAGTATCGCATTCGTTCCATGTATCTCCTGCATTGATTGCAATGTTAGCACAGCTTAATGAAACTCGTATAGAACTGGAAGCGGCAAAGAATGAATTGCATCTATATCTTTTAGCAATTAATCAATCGCTGGATGAGAGTATATCTACGAAGATTGCCGAAGAATCTTTTGAACGAGATCAGAAGATGAGTAACCTTGGACAGGCGATTAGCGACGTGTTTGCTACATAATATGTATACTCTAATGTATATATTCGAATATTTAGTTTGCACCGAATAAATTCTTTAATAACAACGGCGATATACTGCGATTAGGTGGAAAAGCATGCTTAATATAAATCGAAAAAGAAAATTTCTAATGGGAATGACACTTATTGTGGTTTTGTTCTCAGTAGTTTTCGTAAGATCAGCTTATGTTAATGGTAAAGAAGTGGTAGCAACCCCAGAAGTTCTGTGGGTATCGCATACTGAATATTGGAGTGGAGATGACGTTTCTACAATTGTAAGATTAACTGATTATCGTGGAGATTCTTACGCTGTAGATGATTGTACAGTAACGATTAAATATCCAGACAAGACAGACTGGATTATAGATGCAGCAATGAGCCAATCAACCGTAGCAGGTAACTGGTATCATACAGACATAGCCCCAGCAACACAGGGTACCTATGAACAAGAGGTAACATGTACGTATGGCGCGAATAAGGAAATAAAAACATCACAATCGTTCCATGTAAATCCAGCACTTACTAAGATTCAAGAGATAGGTACGGATTTAGATGCACAGACCATATTAATCGATGAGGTTTCTGCAAACATATCTGCACAGATCGTTGGATCAACAGATACTATCAATGTAAATATCGATACTGCTGAGACTACAATTACTGATTTAATTAATACTGTTGATACAGACTTAACAAATCAGATGACTCAGCTAGGTGTTGATGTTGACACACAATTAACTGATGTAAACACAAGTTTAAGTGGACAGATTGGTGATTCTCAAGTTGCTATACAGACAAGTATTGGCGCTAGTGAGACAACTCTAACAAATCACATAACTACTGTAAATAATAATTTACAGACACAGTTGGTAACTTACTTAGAAGATATTGGAGACAGTGTTGACTTAGTTTATGGTGATACACAATGGTTAGCAACAAATGCAATGAACCAAGATGATGCTGCAGCAATCGATACTCGGTTTGATACAATCGACGCAAACTTAGTTTTAATTGAAGATTTCTGTGGTAACCCTGAGACTGCTGGATCAGATTTATGTGTAGAGATGGATCAGATGAAGCTTGTTGTAGACACTATGCGAACAGAACAGACAACATACTATACGGATTTAGATGCAACAACAACAAGTACCTGGGATCTGCTTAGTGGTGATATAACAACAAACATAGATAGTTTACTTGTAGATATTGGTATCATTAAGGGACAGACATCTGAAATCAACGACACATTAAGTACTATTAGACAAGAGCAAGTAGAAGAAGTAAGGATACAAAGCATCGCATAACTTTCTTACTTTCTTTTTTATTTTTATTTCTTTATAGTAATTCTTTTAAACTGTTTTTTATACTATATATTGAGGTAGAACTTTCAATGTCTGTCGCCGAGAGGTGCTGGGCGAGTTGTTCTAAACATTTATGGCAAAAAAGAAAGAAGTAACAAAAACTAATGTAGCGTTAGCTCTGTCAAAGGAGTTAGTTAAGCAAGAGAAGAGTAAAGCAGTATCTGAGGCAATGCAAGAAATTAAGTTAAAAGGCCCAGTTAAATCCAAGTTGATCGGCGACAAAGTTATGGTTGAAGAAGATTATGAATTATTTTTACCCTTTTATGATCGATCTAGCTTTGGTGAGATCCATGGAGTTAAAGCAAAACGAATGGAATTAGGACTTTCAGAGTCACTTTATTTAATGGAACGTGGAAAGCTTTCAGTTTTTAGTGGAAAACGATTACTTGATTTAGATGGATTTGTAAGACTTGCACGTAAGTCTGAGAAGAATTTTTGGACAAGATATCGTGTCTATCGTGAGCTGAGAACTCGAGGATATACACTAAAGACCGCACTGAAGTTTGGAGCAGATTTTAGAGTCTATCGTAGAGGTATTAAGCCAGGTGAGGACCATGCAAAATGGGTACTCTTTTGCGCAGATGAAAATGCGGGTCTGACTTGGAGACAGTTCTCTGCAATGAATCGAGTTGCACATTCAACTAGAAAGCACCTATTAGTAGGTGTTGTTGATGATGAAGGCGATGTTACTTATTACGAAATCCGCTGGAAGAAACCTTAAGGGTGTCCACCGGTTGTGTTTCTGAATGTAGCATCAATTGCAGATTTAATCTTAGCTGGATCTAAATCCAAACCTATTTGAGTAAAGTAATCTTCTAGAACTTCAATAGCCTTACTCGCGGGAGTGTACCCTCGGCTATTTGCTTGTTTTGCTAAGCGTCTATTAATTAGGTGTGTTTGAGTCTGCGTGGTTATTGCGCCTTCAGTCATAAGTATTTTACATAGGTTAGCATACGCTCCTTGATTACCAAATTGATCATATTGGAATGGACGTACCTCGGAAGGCGGTAACTGCACAGATAACCCATTATCCTTAAAGTTAGTTCGAGTGGTTGTTCGGTTATTGATTTTTATATCGGGCATTATATCTGTCAAAAAGTTGTCTTAAAAGAGTTACCATTAGACTTTTAAACCAATATTGCAAAGGAGTAACAGATAGAAATGTTAGATGTAATTATAGAAAAAGCAAAGGACGCATATACAGTTATAGAAAAATTTGCATGGGAAACTGGGAATAATCCAGGTTTTTATGGGCAAAATAACATCGCGCATTTCATATGGTTTGCATTAGCAGCAAGAGCGATGACAAAACCGTTTGACTTGGCTAATGATCGGATCGAGCAACATAATCAACGCGTCTTAACTACAAAAAGACGCGAAATCCCTGGTTATTTGATAGTACCTGCACTTTTGATTTCACTTATTTCCTACCGAGAAAGTTTTATGCAACCAGGAATTTCAGATAAAGAGCAACTGGAATGGGCAATGAGCTGTTTTGGCGTAGTTTATGGTACAAATTCCAAAGATATACATGGCTATTTTAAGCAGAAAGTAGGTAATCTTATCGAGAAACTAGGATCTGCTGATCGCGAACTTAATTTTGAGTAGTTCTTTCAACAGAGTAGTGAGCTAAAGTTTAAATATGACTATGGATTTATACTTTCATGCGAAGACCAAATTTGGATAATTTAAGAGCACGTTTTAAGCGAGAGAAAACTGACGGTCAGGCTAGACGACGAATCGGTCGTGAAGCAGCAGCGCTCGGGTTTATTTTTATACTCCTTGCAGTTGTTTCATTGAGTGGGTCTAGTGGAATTACGGGTTTTGCAGTTTTAGATGATATTAGCGAAGCTTTGGATTCTATTGAAGCACCTGAATTCGACTTGCCAGCTGAGGAAGCGGAGAGTGCACCTGTTCAGCCAGAAGGTTGCGGTGAACATTGTGGATTAGGAAATGTTCCTGTTCGCGAAGAAGGACCACTTACCTCTTTAGATACTTCTGAAGATCAAGCTTCTTTGTTTGTTAGTTCAAACCCTGAGCACGGAGCTACAGTTAGTGGACTTGGAGATATTACTGTAACATCCTCTACTGAAATGATCGCAGGTTCATATATTAAGCTTCATCAAGGCAATGAGAATCGAATGGTTGATCGTGGATACACAACTATTGATGGAAATACTATGACTACTGCTGCAATTGTTAATACGCTTGGTAGCTATAAAGCTGAATATAAGATTGTAACGGATAGTGGTGTAGAAGAAGAAGGTCAGTTTTCATTTACTGTTGCTTAGTTGAGTGCGTAAAGAATTGCATTATCTCATCGAGATCCGCAATTCCTTTTATTTTATATTTTCTTCCAGCTATTTGTTGGACTACAATTATTTCATCTTCATTTGTTCTAAATTGAATATCTTTGCAAAAAAAACTGGCAGGATATTGTGAATTTATGTCTTTAATCGATACTGCTTTTCCAATGGCTATCTCTAGATATTCACTCATTTAATACACCTTATTCGAGATTATCTGTGTTGAAAAAAGCTCAAGGGGAATTGTTTTATCCATCCACGATCTTGCGCAATGGATTTTAGTTGGTTGTATATAATAAAATCAATGTCGTCGTTATTTAAGTTCTTGAATAACTTGTTTCGCTTGATCTGCGCACGTAAGAAATCATACGGCAACAGAGATTGACTTGGTTTTATCTTTTTCATAGTGGACGGTGAAATTGAGCGCGCCATTCTTTGGCGCGCAGTTGTAGCAGTGTAGGTGGATGCTTTGGGTGGCATAGGCATCTATCTAGTTTAACCTATATGTTTAAAAAAACATTATGAAGGTTTAAGCCAGAGTTGGTTTCTGGAACTAAGTTCCATAATGGCTTTATTACTAGTCACTGAAGAGGTTAATTATGACAACAACTATCGGCCATATTCTGTATTGGGACTGCCTTTTTGAACTTCTTATGGTAGCCGTTCTTGGTCTGATTAGTCTTAAAAGTTATTCAATTTTTAGGGTAACGCGTGAGAAGAAATACAAATGGTTTAGTTATTCTTTTGCAACAATTGCCTTAGCTTTTCTTGGACGAATATCTATGAACTTTGTTGTTTATACTCAGGAGATTAAGCAGATTGTTGCTGGCGCAGTAATCGCCACGTTCAGACATACAAGTGCATCATATGTTGCATGGAATTATGGCTTATTTTCATATCGAGCGTTGATGTTGTTAGGTCTAATTGGTATCTTTTTGATCATAACTAATTCTGAGAAAAAGAAGAGCTGGATACTTATGTTTTATCTGGTGCTCCTAACTGCGTTTGTAAGCATGAAAGTTCCATATATTTTTAATTTAAGTGCCGCAGTGATTCTTGCGTTAATCTTTGCACAATTCTATCAAAATTTCCTAGATCGACCAAAAAGGAACTCCTGGGGCGTTGCTATGGCTTTTTTCTTTATATTCACGAGTCAAGTAACCTTTATATTTGCTAGTTTTAACCACTCTATGTACGTAGTAGGACAAGTAATACAGCTAGGGGGATACCTCATGCTTTTAGCTGTGTACATACGCGTACTACGGCGGTGATACCATAGCAAGAAGAACTCGACTTGATGTTTTGAACGATATGCTTAATGCTATTCAGAAAGCTCAAGGTAGAATTAAGCCAACTCATTTGATGTATAAAGCTAATCTATCACACAAGTTACTTAGTGGCTATTTACAAGATCTAATCTCTCGAGAGATGGTCCGAGAGGTTCAGGCAGATAAGCTCCACAAGCAGATAGAGATCACCGACAAAGGTAGAGATTTCTTAGTCCAATTCAGAAAGATAAAGGAATTCCAAGATAGTTTTGGTCTATAATGCGTTTATTAGTTACTCTGTAGTGTTCAATAATTAATATATACTATACCCTCTATATAATTTATTTGTGGGGCATAGATGTAGTGAAAAAATCTAATAAAAATACGTTGTTTAATGTTATATTGATCTCTCTTGTTTTAATTTCGTCAGCATTTATTGTTTGGGCAGCAGGAGTAAATACTGTGGGTTTAGTTGGTCCATCAGATGACCATACAAACTGGAATGGAACTGTAACTTTTATTTGTAATGTTACAGCCAATACAACATTAGATACGTTGTATCTGTATAATGATTTAAATGCCGCTTGGGCAGTAAATGGTACACAGGCAACCGTTGTAAATAATACGGCATATAGTTTCACAACAGTTTATACCGATACTCAAAAGGCTAATTGGACATGCTGGGCTAATACTACTGAAGCAGATACTGCTACTAATCAGCTATGGTCCGCGTCTAATAATTATACAATAAGTATAGATAATTCTAATCCTACTGCGATTAACTTTACAAATCCTGCTAATATGACTATTCCTGCTTGGACTACTAATAATACACCATTACTGGATTGGAATGATACATTGGATCCAAACTTCTTGAATTATACTATTTTGGTTACCGATAGTAATGATTTCGATAGTCCAAATTATACTTATGAATTAGCTTCAGTCGTGTCTAACAGTTCATTTGAAATCGCAATCGATAATAGTCATGGTGCTGCAGTTTCAACTGCGTGGGCAGATGGTAATTATTATTGGAAGGTCGTTGCATATGATGGTGCGGAAGCAAATGGTTCAACAGTACAATATACAAATGTAAGTGGTGGATTCTATGAATACCGCGTTGATACAACCGATCCTACAAAGTCAGAACCATCCACTATGCTGCCAGATGGCAATCACACAAATGACACAACACCTACGATTAACTGGACTTTTACAAATGAATTAGGTTTTAAGAACTATACAATAAGAGTAAGTAATAGTACTGCATTTACAACTATTAATTATACAATAGACACAACGGGAGTAGCAACAAATAATTCAGTTACGCTCCCAACAATAGAAACAGAAGGAACGTGGTATTGGCAAGTTATTGTTTATGATCTTCAGAATAACACCAACACATCTGCTACAAATTTCTCATTTATATTGGATACAACCGATCCTACAAAGTCAGAACCAGCAAGCCCAGTTACGCATACAAATACTTCAGACAACACAACTGAGTTTAATTGGACAGCTTCAGTAGATACAAATTTCCAGAATTATACTGTTCAATTAAGTGATAATAGTTCATTTGCTTCTATTAATTTTACCTTTGATATAATTGGCGCAACCACAAATAGCTCCTTAAATAGTACTGAAATCCGAGATGGAACATGGTACTGGCGAGTTGTTGCTTATGATATTGCGGGTAATTCAAATGTATCTGCTACTAATTTTACTCTGAATATGGATGCAACGCCACCAATGGTTTCACATGCTTGTACACCTACATCAGTATTTACTGGCGAGACAATTACATGTACTTGTAGTGCTGCCGATGCAATAGATTCATCCCCATCAACACCAAGTTTCACTGCTAGCC
>Ga0233431_1003486_pt1 | contig 18786 bp, 26 predicted proteins | sample SI_118_April2016_FD_179867 | JGI IMG/M metagenome (GOLD analysis project Ga0233431, IMG submission 179867) | Seawater microbial communities from Saanich Inlet, British Columbia, Canada - SI_118_April2016_200_MG | ecosystem: Environmental > Aquatic > Marine > Inlet | place: Canada: British... | reverse complement strand
GCTAGCATAGCAACAAGTAATAGAACAATACCAATTATTAGCACCGGAATATTGGTGAACGGCAGTTTAAACGCTTCTCCAAATTTCATATTTAAAATCCTCCTTTTTCTGAATCTTTTATCCAATTCGAGTATTTAAATCTTTTGATAACAATTTAATATAAATGCTACCAAAATGTTCTGGCTGATCTAATTCAACACTCTCTTGATTGGATAAATGTAATAATGGGACAAAAGTATAGATCTTATCTTTCTTTCCAAAGCCCGGAACCAGTTCATTAAATTCTAGCACCTCTTTTTTACTAAACCATTTTATAATTTTCAAATGCATTTGCTTAATCAAAGAAGAAATGTCCACTCCCTTGTCTGGAAGTTTTAAATCTTCGGGAATTTCTTCCCTTCTTGCTTTTCTCATAACTCTTCTTTCATTAACTTCCAAAGCTTTTTCCAATGCACCAATCAAATCATTAACAGTAACTCTTCTTTTTCTAGCCATTGGAGTTTTAACAGTAAGTTTTGGTTCAACATCCAATTTGATTCTTTTTTTACCTTCATTAAATCCATCCAATTCTTCCAACTCTTCCGGAGGAAATAGATAATAATCTAAAGATGCAATGCCTTCACTAATGACTCTTTCAGTTTTAATCTTTAATAGAATTGCCGACGCCAAAAGCACCTTTGAAGAGATAAATAAATTTGCCTCTTTAAGCTGTTTAATGATCTCCAAATATTTAAATGTTAGAATGGATATGTCCACATCCCAGGGATTTAATTCTCCACTTTTAACCAAATCAAAAATAATTGTTTGCCAAGTAATCTCATCTTCTTGCATTAGCATATCAAGAATCTTTTCTTGCATTTAGGCCAACACCTCATCTTTAATCTTTTGTAAAATATCTACATCCAACTTAATCCTTAGGTGAGAATCCATTATTGCCTTTTCAATTAGATCTTTCGAATTTCTAATTGTTTTCATAAACGCATCTTTAACTTTTTTAGTTTTAAAATCTTTTAATATTGCTTTTAATTCTCTCTCATCCGGATTCAGTAATTTATAATAGATAACAAAGGACTTTAATTCAGAAGCCAAACTTTTAAGATTCTCAGAAGAGATTTCCAGACTATCAACATTTATCTCATAGCCATAGTTATCTCTTACCTGATCTAAAACTGATAAAACCGGATCGTAATAATAAGAAAGTAATTGCTCAACTAGATTTTCCAACTCCATTCCATGCTCAGAAGTTTTTTTAATTCTTGAAAAAACAAAAGATAACTCTTCATCTTTAATGGTCCCAATCTTGCCTACATCACTAAGAATGCCTCCAAGATAGTTGATAAGCACCTCCGAAGTTTCTTCAATTTTATGTAACTCTAAATCTGTTTTATTAATTGTTAAAGAATCAAATAACTCAGCAACCTCGTAATTTTGATTAGGTATCTCAAATTCAACCTTCTTTTTTTTACCAAAAATCCAACTAATCAACCCCATAGCTTAGAATACAAGAATTTTGCTTATATAGTTTTCTGTTTCCAAATAAGAACCCCTATCCAGATAACACCTACAACTACTGCAACATCAGCCAGATTAAAAGCAGGCCAGAAACTTAAATTAATAAAATCTCTAACTCCAGAATATAAAATTCTATCCACCAAATTACCAAGGGCACCACCCACAACAACTGCCAAAGCATATCTATACTCTTTATACTTTGTAGCAATTTGCATTAGAATGAATATCATAAATGCAGTAATAACTATAAGAAGAGAGTTATAACCTGAAAACAAGCCAAAAGCCATACCTGTATTTAGAAATCCAGAAAACAAGTACTTTGTAATTAAATCTAAGACCACTACCAGCAAAGCTATCCATGCAAACTTGAAATTTAATTTAACTCTCATTCAAAACATTTAAAAACCTGCAACTATAAAAATATTTCTAGTATGACAGTAAAAGAGGTATTAACAGATCAGAAAGCGGAAGCTAACATAGAGGAAGCTAAATCTGACCCTAAAAAATTAGAATCCTATTTCAAAGAAAAAGCCTATGAAAGGCATAAAAAAAAGATAGCAAAATATTGGGCCCCTTTAATTCTTAAACAAAGTCCGAAGTATAATTTAACCTATGATTCTTTTTCAGAAGGACTAGAGCCTGTTTATTATTGGTTACTAGACTTTATGCAGGATCCAGCCCCCGGAGGGTTAGGACTAGCAGTTTCAAAATCAAAAGATGACACCGAAGCCGGAGCCTCTTCAGGATATTTTGGAGAAACCGGAGCAAGAGCAACTCAAATGCAAAAAAATGCCACAGAGTTTCTAGGAACAATAAATCAAGTTATCAAAAGTATCCTTAATTTACTATATGATCTAAAAGAGTTTGAGATAAAATTAGAAGCCTATGATGGTTTAAAATCAAAAGATTCCACCTCAAAAGAAGCAGCCCTTAGGACATTAAAAGCAATCTGGATGGACCAAGTGGACATTAAAAAAGGGAAAGGGAGCCTAAACATGCTTGCCCAAGATTTAAAATTCGTAACCATTAGAGATGGTTTTTTCTATGCTAACAACGCCAAAGCTGCCAAAGGCTTAGATCTTAACGACAGAGTAAAAGGCATGCTAATTCAAAGACTTGATGAATTTGATAAATGGAGAAAACACAGTGAAATAGAAATTAGAAAAAGATTCCAAATTGAAAGGGCCTACCTGAAAGAGCAGGTTGGAACATTAAAGTTATATGCTGGCTGGGTAAAACCCTATCTAAAGGCAGCTCAAAAACTAAGAATGAAGGAGTTTAACAGCGCTCACGTTGTTAATGCATTTAGTAACATTGAAATGGAACTAGAGATGTGGGGAGAAAAAGAAATAACCCACGCAAAGGTTCAAGGAGTAAGCGACAAAGCAAAGAAATTAGATATGGATTCTAGATTTGCAGCAGTAATAGTTAATCTTCATTTTAGGTCTGTTCCCCAGTCAATGCAAGGACAAGGGGGAAGGCACTATGTTCACGGAGGAAGAGTTGAAATTAAAATCACCCCATTATCATTATCAAAATTAGAGAAAGAAGCATTAGAACTAAGGGAACTTTACGAAGACATGGAATTGGTAGAAGAATGGGTAGGAACAACCCTGGAGCACATGCAAGATGAAATTTCAAAGTATCTGCACCCTTCCGAAGAAGACGCTCCAAAAATTGAAAGAACAAAACAAAAGTTCGATAATCCTTTTTCAGGTTTAACCGATGGATTCAAAGATATATTCGGATTTAGCTTCAAAAAAACATTCAAAACTAAAAAAGAAAAAGGTGAAGAATTTCTAAAACCTAAATTAAGCAAACTTGCAAAAAAAGAAGCAGATGGCCTGGCAGATAAGCTTTACTTTACATACAAGAAAACTCACGGTATGTTAGCATGGTAAGAAAAGGATATAAGAACTCATTTGAAAAAGAAGAATGGTATGTTAGTCCAAATTCTAAACTGGGATCTCCAACAAGCCCAATGACTCCAAAGCAGTTAGCCGAGTTTTCCTCCAGATTAAATGAGGGAGTAATGAATGTAGAAGTCGGAACAATTCAGCCAGATAAGTTTGATGAAATTCCCATGGAGCATTTTGAAGCGATTAAGCAACTATCAAAAATAACCGGCTCCAATGTTTCAGTGCATGCACCAATTATTGACCCCGCAGGTTTCGATGACAAGGGAAATTGGACAGAACACCAAAGAAAAGTTAATCAAAATCAAATTGTTTCTATTCTTGATAAATCATCAAAATTATCTAAAAATGGAACAATACCAGTAGTTCTTCATGGAACAGCAGGAGTATTTTCAAAACAACACGATGCAGCATTAGATAATCAAATTGAATGGGTGGAATACACAGCCAAAGGCAAATCAGACCCCAAAAAAGATGACCAAGGAAACATTAGATATAGGGAGGGGCTAAGGTCCATGACTGCCGTTGATCAATCCGAAGGAAAACTGGTTGCAAATCTAGAATACGAGGAAAAACATATGCCCGGAAACAAGAAAGAAGTCTGGGACCCTTGGAGAAGATTGCACAGTGCAAATGTTTCAAAATGGGACAGTGAAAAACTTCAGGCATTTAGTTATCAAAACGATCTAAGCAAGCTAGAAGAAAGACAAATGAAGCTAATGCAAAAAATAAATTCAATTAAAAAATCAGGTTTAGTTAATTTGGATGAAAATGGCAATCCAAAACAAGGACAATTTTCAGAATGGGAAAAAGAATATGTTAATGCCAAGATGGGGCTAGCAACTGTTGACGGACATATAAAACAAATAGATAAAAGTCTTGGAAGCCATTTACTTGAAATGCACCACAAAGTTGCAAAATATAAACCCGTTAGTGATACTGAGGAATACAAAAAATATCAAAAAGAGTTTCCAAAATATCAAAAAACATTTGCAGAACTAGAGAATAAGATAGATGGATTAAAAAATCAACTAGAAAGCAATAGAAATTTCTCTGAAGATGAAAGGAAAAATATGTTTAATGAATATCAACAGCTATCCACCATAAAAGACAGCCAACTATTACACCACATAACAAATTTACCAACTCCAGAATTAATAAAACCGACTTCCGAGTTTGCAATGGAAAAAACTGTTGAAACAGTTGCCGGAGCAATGCATGATCTATACAGGCGGAAGAAAAAAGAAAAAGGATTCGGAGGAATTGAAACTCTTCCAACCCTAGCAATCGAAAATGTCTCTCCAAACATGCCCCTTGGTACTGCTGCAGAATTAAAAAAAGCAATTGAGGACAGTAGGAAAGCATTTGCAGCTAAATTAGTAGAACACGATAAATTTAACAAAAAGAAAGCCAATGCCGTTGCAAAAAAACTTATCGGAGCAACCTGGGATGTTGGTCACATTAATCTATTAAGAAGGGCCGGATATACCGAAGAAGGATTAAAAAAACGTACAATTGAAGAATCAAAAGAGATTGCACCAGTTGTAAAACATTTACACATTACAGATAATTTTGGTTTTGGAGATACCCACCTTCCTCCGGGAATGGGAAACGTACCAATTAGAGAAATTGTAGAGGTCTTAGAAAAACAAGGTTTCGAAGGAAGAAGAATTATTGAAGCAGGAAACTTCGTTAAAGAATTTGGAATCTCTCCAACTCACGATGTTTTAGAATATTTTAAATCACCAATATATTCAGACACAGATGCTTCATTATATCGGATGGGTAATGGCCCCTATTGGCAACCAGAAGCATTTCCAGCCTATGGGTCTAACTTCGTAGAATTTCCACAACAAAACTTTAATTTATATGGTAGTAGTTTTACTTCCTTGCCAGAACATTTCGGTGGACAAGTCGGCGGAGACAAAAGTAGGTTTAGTGGCACACCAAATGCATAGTTTTATATATAAATCAGGACATAAAAAAATAAAGAGGTGAGTTTATTGGTAAAAAAGAAGGTCAAGAAGAAAGTCATCAAAAAAGTTTCTAAAAAAGAAAAAGAATTAATCCTAGATCATGAGATTGCCTTTGACTTTGCTACAAAAGTTTACAAAAGATTTCAAGAAGTTATCAAATCAGTAGTTCTATTCGGTTCAGTTGCTAAACATGAAATAAAAAAAGGAAGTGACATAGATGTAATAATTTTCGTTGATGATTGTACTGTCCAATGGGATGATGAATTAATTGCATGGTATAGAGAAGAATTATCAAGACTTACTGCTAAACAATCATACAAAGATAAAATACATGTTAATACAATAACAGTTACAACATTTTGGGATGAGATAAGAATGGGAGAACCATTAGCCATAAACGTTATTAGATATGGTGAAGCAATGGTTGACCACGGAGGATTCTTTGAACCTCTTAAAGTATTATTAGCTAAAGGAAGAATAAGACCCACAGCCGAAGCCATCTTTACCACAATGGTTAGAGCAGAAAATCATCTAGAAAAGGCAAATAGATCTGTACTTCTTGCAGTTGAAGGCTATTACTGGGCCTGTGTTGATTCAGCCCACTCAGCACTGATGGCAGAAAATGTTATCCCTCCTTCACCAGAGTTTATTCCCGATCTACTAAAAGATTTCTTTGTTAAGTCTGGAAAGATCAATAAAAAACTGATAAACTATTTTGATGAAGTTAGATCAATAACTAAAGATATCGAACATGGAGTGATTAAAAGAATAAGTGCTTCTCAATTGAAAGACATTGAATCTAAATCAACAGAATTTGTAAAAACTTTTAGAAGTTTAACTAAATTTTTAATAAAAGATAAAAAAATAATAAAAATAGAGCCTAAACAACTCTAATTCTATACATTTAATGCTCTACCAGCAGCCAATGAATAATGCGTTTTAGTTCCAACTTTAGTTTTCACATCTGCCGCAACATCAGCTCTGTGTGCTGCCATTAATCCAGTATATTTTGCTACTTGTGCTGTTTTAACATCATCTGCAATAGACCTATAAAAGCTAAGTCCAGGCATTCCACCATTAGTTTCTGTAACTAATAATGCGTTCATATCAAATCCACCAGCAGTCATAACTGCAGCCCTTAACTTTTCTACATTATCTTGATTTAAGTCAATTGCTTGAACAATCTGAGCAGCTTTTGCAGCCTCTTTAACTTCATCACTTCCAGTACCAGTAGTATATCCATCTGCAAGCATCCTCATATAAAATGCATCTGCTTTTGCATTGTCTCCTGGAAGTCCTGCATCTAGAATCGCAGTATCGTAGTGGGCTTCATCGTTAATTCCACTTACTGTCCTTTCTGCTCGTCCTTCATGGGTAAGAGCCATAGATAATTGCCTTCCACCAGGTCCAAAAATAGGCCTATCTGCTTCATCTCTAGTTCTCATTCCCCTTTGGAAGTCTGCTCTTGCGCCACTGTCTTGAATTTCCACATCCCTTCTAAGATCGAAAGTTGTTGCGTATTGTTTTAATTGTCTTGTTTCATCTGCTGTTAATGCCATTTTATTCTCTCCTTCGTTCTATAAACGATTTTGTTATATATCCTAAACCTAATGCACTCGATGTCGCATACATTATATTCTTTAATCCACCCGGACCAAATCTTCCAGGTGAAAAATTATTCAATAAACTTGCAGTATTTTCCGCTCCGGCATGTATAAAGCCCGAAACCCACGGAATTGCATCATCTCCAGTAAGTGTGCCATATGCGCCAGCACCCAAAAGTGCAACTCCTGTAATTAATTGTTTGGTTCTTTTTTGCATTTTATAACCTTAATTGTATAAGAATATATAGTCTAAACTACTATTTAAATCTTTCTAAATGTATTTACTAGCTAGTAGTAAACATATTTACATCTTATAGAAAGGATGGATTTCCTGAGTATCTTGAGCTGTTTTGAGCGCTTTTCCCTTAATTAGCTCTAACTGAAGAATGTATCTTCTAACTGCTTCCCGTATAATATCTGACCGATTAGCATATAGTCCAGATTCAACCAATTCATCAATTTTTTCCATAATTCCCTTACTTAGTCTTATTTGTAAAGTATCCATTACCATAGCATTACAATAGTAATGGGTTATATATAAAACTATCTAAAATGATCATTTAGCATCTAAATATATATAAACATCAAACCTAAACAAGCAGTATGACTAGAAGGGAGATAAATAGACAGTTCTATTTAATTGCAAAAGATGAAGAAGTAACACCTAAATTAAGGTTGCAAGTGGCTGAAATTGCAGGATTATCAGAAATCAGCTTTCTAGGGGCCTATGCTGAAGAACTTACAAGTAGGGTGGTTTTGCCTGAAGATCCAACCCATAGGGGAAAAATTAGAGACATATTACTTCATAGACCTAATTGGTCAGCACATTCAACAGGAGGTAATTCTGAAACAATAGTTGACATTTATCAAAAACCAGAAGATCAAAAAATATATTTGAGAAATGCCGAAGGAGAATGGGTAATGGACAGAACTCCTAGCTTTAATGTTGCTTTAGTTGCTGAAGATATGGAAGACCACGTGAGAAGAATTGGAACTGCTGCAACAGTTCATGAAATTCGAGATTATATGGCTGCATTCTACATTAATCTAAGAACAACTAGACCAGATTAGTTTCTACATTCTAACTTTACCAAGAAGTATTTTTCTCTCAGTAGAAGCAATCAATAACCTAGTTTTAATAACCGTATCTGGATTCAAACTTATGGCATCTATTCCTTCCTTAACTAAGAACTCAGCAAACTCTGTATAAACAGAAGGTGCTTGACCACATATAGAAACAGTTTTACCAGCTTTATGGAATCCTTTTATTATCATTGAAATAGCTTTCTTAACTGCATTATTTCTTTCATCAAAGTAACCCATTTTAGCAAGCTTAGCAGAATCTCTATCAACACCTAAAACTAATTGAGTTAAATCATTTGAACCAATACTACACCCAGTTATTGGCAACTCAGCAAACTCTTCAGCAAGTATTGCAAAAGAAGGAACCTCAGCCATCAGATAAACATGGAAATCAGAAGTATTTTCCAAACCTTCTTCTTTCATAATCTCCAAAGCTTTTCTGACTTCAGTAACATTTCTAACAAAAGGAAGCATAACATGAACATTTTTATAATTCTCACGCACTTTTTTCATAGCAGCACATTCTAATCTAAATGCCTCTTCATAATCAGATGAAACATATCTAGAAACCCCTCTCCAACCAATCATCGGATTTGATTCATGAGGTTCATACTCTTTTCCACCTTCTAAGTTAGCATATTCATTTGTTTTAAAATCAGAGAACCTAACTGTTAGTGGCCTATTATCAATCTGAGAAGCTACTTTTGTAATTCCTTCAGCTAACTTAACCACATAAACATTACTTTCTCCCCTAGCAATTAAAGCAAGAGGGTGCATTTTAATATAATCAGTAATAATAAATTCAACACGCATTAAACCAATTCCTTCAAAAGGTAAATGTTTATATTTTTCAATTTGAGCCGGCTCACTTAGGTTCATATAAATTTTAGTTCCAGTAATAATGTCCGAAGCTCCAATCTCTTCAGAAGATTCTTTTTCTAAAACTTCTTCTTTCTCTTCAACAACAGTCTCAACAATCCCTCTGAAAACTTTACCAGTACTTCCGTTAACACTAATTGCATCTCCCTCATTTAATATCTGGGTTGCTTTTTCAGTACCCACAACAGCAGGAATTCCCAACTCTCTTGAAACAATTGCAGCATGTGAAGTCATTCCCCCTTCATCTGTAACAATGGCAGAAGCTCTTTCCATTGCAGGAACATAATCCGGAGAGGTCATAATAGCAACTAGAACATCTCCCTTCTCAACTTTACTGATATCTGAAGCCTCTTTAACCAGTTTTACTTTGCCCGAAGCCATTCCAGGACTTGCACCTAAACCTTCAAGAATTGCCTCACCTTCGGGTTCTTTATGTTCGAAAGTTTCCACATTTTCAACTGGTGCTTTATTTATTGTAGTCACAGGTCTTGCCTGCACAATATAAATTTTATTTGCCTCCACAGCCCACTCCATATCCATAGGTTTTTCATAATGTGTTTCAATGGCAATTGCCAATTCAGATAATTTTAAAATTCCTTCATCAGAAAGTTTTTGTCTTCCACCCCTTTCCTCACTCAACTGTCTTTTAGTTTTTCCACCAGCCGCCTCTCGATCATACATCCAAGACTGCTTAGCAATTTTTTTACTCTTAATAGTTTTACTTGCCTTATCAACAATATAATTATCAGGAGAAACCTCTCCACCAACAACAGCATCCCCCAATCCGTAAGCTCCTTCAATAACAATCTCACTTTCATCATTTGTGGATGGATTAATACTAAACATAACTCCTGAAACCTCAGAATGAATCATTTTTTGAACCACAACCGCAATTAATACTTTGTCATGTGGAAAATTATTTTTAATTCTATAATAAATTGCCCGAGCAGTATACAATGAAGCCCAACATCTTTTAACAGCGTCAACAACATTATCTGGACCCTTAATATTCAAATACGTGTCTTGCTGTCCTGCAAAACTAGCCTCAGGCAAATCTTCAGCAGTTGCACTACTTCTAACAGCCACAACCGCAGTACCTCTTCCAGAAGTAATTATATTTAATGCACTTCCTTTCAATGCATTAGCAACATCAGGATCAACATCTAAATTTTCATAAGCCTCTTTAATTTCTTCAATAACCTCTTTAGGCATTTGTGAACCAAGGATATATTCTCGAACCTGTTTAGAAACATTTTCTATTTTTTCAGTCTCTTCAGCTTTTAATTCCATCAGAGCAGGAAAAATTTTACTTGCAATTCCAGTGTTAAGAAATTTACCAAAAGATTCAGCAGTAACTACGAATCCAGGAGGTACAGGCAATGGAATATTATACATCTCACCAAGGTTAGCGCCTTTGCCACCAACAACATCTACATCCTCTTTTTTTATATCTTTAAACCAAGCAATAAGTGCCATTGTTGTTTTAAGACTTCACTCTCTTTTAAAGATTTCTAATCGAAAGATATTTAAAGCAGCTAAAGAAAAAAGGAATATGGCATTTTGGTCTAGAAAAGAGTTGACAATAAAAGAAAAGTTTGAAAATTTAATTTCTCCAATAGTCTTTGGCTCTCTAAAAAGAGACATTTTAGCAGATGTAAAAACCATGGACGAATTCTCTCAATTAGAAAATGCAGACACAGATAAACTACACCTTGTTATTCATGAAGATTCAAATATCATAGCATTAGAAACAATTTACAACGCGACAACAGGAATTGCGCACTCAAGTAATGATGCAAAAGCAGAAGTTAAGGCCCTTAACAAAGAACTCTATGCCTTAGCAAGCTTAATCCGGGCATCATATCTTAGAAATAAAAAGCGTGATAAGAAGAATCTCCTAGGCATTGAAGCCAAAGTAAGATCTACTCTCCAAAATATCGAAGATAGATGGCACGAACTTCTTGTACATTTACATTAATTTTTATTAAAATTTTTTTAAGAATTAATTTTTATTTATCTCAAAAACATCTACACCAATTTTACAAGGTAATTTTGAAGAAACAGCTTTGAAAGTCTCTCTAACAGCTTCCAATCCTTTCTCATCAGTATATGCAGTAAATAATTCCTTACCCTCTTTAACAAGAGCAGCAACATTCATGATTCTACCGAATGGGTGTTTCATTCCTGATTGGATACGGTCAGCGTGTTGTCCACCCATCTGCTTGTTCTCTCTTTGAGCATGATGGGGATAAACTCTAACCATTAAATAAAAATCCTGATTTCCTATTAACTTAACCAATTTCCTATTAATTGCCTGTCTTGTAGCTTCAATGGAATTATGTCTAATCTGTAAAGCCCCTTTAGAGATCAAATCAATTCTGTACTTGAATTCTTTTTTAGAATTACCCATATTAAATTTAACAATCTTATGTTGTGGAACTGCTTTGATATAATTTCTTTTTTTGTATTTAGATTTACGAGTATATGCTCTCTCGTGCATTCGATAACATTGACCTTTCCTTAATTTTTTTGATGCCATTTTAATTTATAATAATCTTGGTTCCAATAGCTTGACCAGGCATTCCTTTCTCAAAAAGAACCCTTATTGCTCCACTATTACCATGTGCTCTTCTCAAAACCCCTCTGATTTCTTTAACCTTTTTACCAGGAGATTTCCAAACTACATTCTTTTTTAATAATTTAAGTGCATCAGCCTTAGAATTTACTCCCTCAATTTTAACAATCATCTGATTTGTTCGTTGAGTAGTTTTTCCCCTTCTGAAGTGCATAATTTGAGCTTCCATTATAAAAATTGGACCCGAGAACTCTTTAAAAAGCTTTCCCTATCGGATTAACCTTAATTTTCTAAAAAGCCTTTCAACCCTTGTGGGCTCACTTTCATACAATGTTGAAACAATCTCTTTCTTATCTTTTCCCCGCCCTATGTGGGGCCTCACTCCTTCAATTCCCCTAAAACTTGAAAGAAAAGAATCTATCATTTTTAAATCATAACCTGCTGGTTGGTCTCTAAAAAACAATCTAACTGCATATCGTGTTCTTTCAGAATCATGTAAATAACAAGTTACATCTTCTTCAAATTCATTTGGATCATCCACCCTTAAAATTTCAAACCTATAGGTTTCTGGAGATTCATCTTCCTCTTCTGATTCTCCCTCCTCATGAGAACTAACGTCAAATCTTCTTCTTCTTATCTCTGTTTCTCCTTTCCGATCTTCATGAGATTTTATGGCCACAGATTCAATAAATCCTTCAGTCTGACTATCAATTTCTTCTTGATCTTTCTGCCCTCTTACTCCAACCCTTAAAAGGCCCCTTACTCCTGCAATTTCTTCTTCTCTTTGATCTCTACCAAAAACAGCATAAGCCGCATAAAATGGATTTCCTTCTGGAACAAATCTGAATGTGTATTTCGTTAATTGCATAAATAAAACAAAGTAAAAAAATTTATAAATCTTTCTCGATAAAATCACTAAAAATTAATGACAAACTAACTAGAAATCCCCAAGACTTGACTGATTCTTAACAATTGCAACTTTTTTGTAAGTCGCCCAGGATTTTCTAAACAATTCAGGATATTTCTCCCAATTCTCCAGAAGGAACTTCTTAGTTCTAGGGTCAGAGGGATATCCACTGCCAAAATCTCCATATTTTTCTTTCAATTTAGCAATCTCTCGATCCCTAGTAACCTTGGCAAGAATAGAGGCAGCTCCAGCAACCTCATATTTTAGATCTGCCTTATGTAAACAATTAAGATGAACTTTGACATTAAGGTAAGTACGGAGATGAGCAGAATAAGCCTCAATATTGGTAGATGGACAATCAACTATTGCTCTGGAAGGCTTTAAATAATTAATTGCTTCGGCAAACATCTCACTCTCAAGCCAATTAAGATTCGTAGTTTCACTCTCCACAGCCTCATCAATTTTAGCTGCAGAAGCAATAACCACTTTGTATTTTGCTATCTCTTGTATCTGATCAAACATTCGCTCTCTCTGAACTGGACTAAGTAATTTAGAATCTGTAACTCCAATCTCTCTGAGTTTCTCTATATCCTTCTCATCAATGGCAACCCCTGCAATTACCATCGGACCTATAACTGGACCACGACCAGCATCATCAACACCACATATTAATACCATCCAACCTTCCAGCATAACCACTATATAAACCTCGCGAAACCTTTAAGAATTACTTCATCCATCAAATCACATGGAGTTATTCACCACAAAAACATTAATCACCGTAGCAGTTTTTCTAGCTCTCTACGCTATTTTTCAAAGATACGTTAGAAAGAAGAACAATTCTCAAGAAAAAATTAATAAAGAATACCTCGACATACTTAACTCAGAGCAATATAAAGTTAAGTAGAAACCTTTATAAATAAATCCACAAACCAGTTTCATAAGATGATAATTCCTATCCGTTGCATGTCATGTGGAAAACCAATTGCTCACCTGTGGGAAGACTACAAGGAAAAAGTAGCAAAAGGAGAAACACCTAAAAAAGCAATGGACGAAGCAGGCCTAGAAAGATACTGCTGCAGAGCCTTGTTCTTGAGTCATCTAGACCTAATTGATACTGTTGCTAAATTCAAGAGACTTTAGTACCAATTTCTTTAAATAGTTTGTATTAATCTTACAGTTTATGTTAGAAATCCTAAGACTTGCAACTCTATCTGAAGTTACTGGTCCAGTTTACCTCCATTTTTCAGACAGTAGAGTCCTTCAAATTGACTTTGACACACATAGAAAAACAAAAGCTTTTGAAAAAACTAGAAGGGTATCTCTTAGGGAATCAAATAGAGGACTTATTTCTTCTTTCTTTAGGAACAAGCTCCACATAAAAAATGAATACCCGATCACACCCAGAGAAGTCTTGAATTATTTTGAAGCAGCAGAAAGATATTCAAGAGGAATATACTCAGATTCTCTTCCCCCCAGAGATAAATCCAAAGATCCCCAAGACAATGATGCAAACTACTGGAGATCTTTTTTCGAACTTTGGGGAATTAATGGAAGAATAAGAAAACAATTTGAAATTCCAAGAAGCACATAATTTTAGTTTTTTCCCTCGGAAAAAGAGAAATATTTATATACTGGTTTATCCCTAGAAAGAAAGTAATCTCGTCGGAGAGTACAAAAAAGGGGGTCGGTTAATGCAAACACAAGCACAAAAAGAGTTGAATTTGATAGAATTGTCATCAGAAGGCATTGTCTGTCTTGATCAAGATCATAAAATTTCTTTCATGAGTAAAGGTGCTTCCACAATATTTCATGCAAATAACGACAAACTTCTAAACAAAACCCTAGAAGAATTAGATCTAGAAAAATTAATCCCTCACATAAAAGAAAGAACCTCAATAAAATTAAACATTGACGATAAAAACTACATTGCAGTAACCTCTCCGGTAAATAAAGATGGAGAATATCTTGGCTCAACTGTTTTATTATTAGACAATCATTTACTAAACAAAGCCTCATGCAATCAGATGTATCTAAAAAAGAAAGAAAAAAAGAGAACATTTGAAGAACTAAGAAAGAATATAATAATTGATTTAGATTCAGGAAAGAAAACAATAAACCAAATTTCAATGGATACTGGAATTAATTGGAAGACAGTAGAAAAACATCTAACCTACCTACTTGGCAAAAAACTAATTGAAGAAGTTTATAATTCAGATTATTTGAGAATTTTTGATCTTACTGACAAAGGCAGGATAAGAACAGAAGAGCATCGCCAAGAAGAAAGAGCCAAACTTGTAAGAGAATGAAGTCAAACCTTAAGCTCAAAGATAAGACAGTAGTCGGAGATCTGCATGATCTTAAAAGATTTCTAAAACAAACCAGTGACTTTCAAAAAGCAAATGAACAAGCGTATAATTGGTTAAAAGTAACCCATAAGGATGATTTGCTAGCAGACAAACTACTTGATTCAAAAAATCATGAAACTTCCATTCTCCACATAAATAAACAACTAGAAAACAACCTAACAAGAAAACTAAGAGTTTTAGAAAATATGGTTAATGAAACTAAACCAAGAGTTAAGCTTAACAACCTTCAACCAGTTAGAGTAATACAATCAAAATCAAGAGATGAATTAATTAAAAGTATGCAAGAGGTACATAAAATTGAAAGCTGAAACCATTGGAATAATCTCAATAAAAGGAGGGGTTGGCAAAACAACCACTGCAGTTAATCTAGCAACCGTAATGGCTAAAAATTACAATAAAAAAATTCTATTAGTTGATAGCAATATTTCCTCTCCAAATCTTGGATTACATTTAGGTTTATCTGAAGCCGAAACAGGATTGCATGATGTATTGGAAAACAGAATCCTAACAAGAGAAGCAATTTACAAACACGAATACGGATTTGATGTTATTCCTTCCTCAATTAAAGGCACCACTGCAAATCCCCACAAACTTAAAGAAAAATTAAAAGGAGTTAGTAAAAACTACGACCTGATAATACTTGATACCTCTCCAACCATAAATAATGAATTATTGGCAGCAATGCATGCCGCTAACAAATTATTCGTTGTATCTACCCCTGATAGGGTGACTCTAGATATGACCGTAAGAGCCACAAAAGTCGCCAAAGAGAAAGGCACACCCATACTTGGGATAATCGTAAACAGAGCCAGAAACAAAAAATATGAGGTCCCTAAAGAGAGAATAGAAAAGAAAGCTAAAACCCCTGTAATTGCAACCATAAGAGAAAACAATAAGATTCACCAATCCCTGCATAAAACAACTCCGGTTGTAATAACAAACCCACATTCAAAAATTGCAAGAGAGTTTAACAAACTTGCAGCAGTAATACTTGAAGAAAAATGGAAAGAACCTTCTTTACTTAAAAAAATGAAAAACTATCTAACAGAAGACTATGAAAGTTTTAAACATCACAACTTCAAAAAGAAGCTTACTTATTACAAATAATTAACAGCTTTCAAGAACATTTAAATATTATCAACGTTAACTATTAAGAATGAAGAATCTAATAACTGGAAATGAAGCAATCACAAAAGGATTAATCAAATCAGGATTAAAATTTTTTTCAGCATATCCAATAACTCCTTCATCTCAAATTTTACATTCTCTAATAAAATCAAAAGTAACCCACATAATTGCCGAAGATGAAATAGCAGCAATAAATATGGTTATTGGTGCCTCCCTAGCAGGTTCAAAAGCAGCCACTGCAACATCTGGGCCAGGATTCTCATTAAAACAAGAAAGCATAGGCTATGCCTTCAAGACAAACACACCTCTAGTAATAGTAAATGCTCAGCGAGTTGGACCCTCCACCGGAATGCCAACCTATTCTTCCCAGGGAGACATACTAGCAGTTAAACACGGTTCTCATGGAGATTACGTCAACATAGTATTCTATCCTAATTCTGTAGAGGAGTGCTACAGATACTCAATAGAGGCAATGAATGCTGCAGAAGAATCATTATCTCCAGTTATCTTACTAACCGATGGAATGCTAAGCATGATGACAGAGTCTGTAGATCTAAAAGGTATTAAAGTAGAAATAAAAAAAAGAGATTTTAAACCACTTGGAAAAGAAAAAAGAAAAATTTCCGGATTGCTAACAAAAGATAATCTTCCTTGCACAACAGAACCAAAAGTTTACCAAGAATGGTATGCAGAAAGGAAAGCACAGATATTAAACACCTCAAAAAAATATGAATTTTATGAATATTCAGGCAATAAAAAATCAGATACATTACTAATTGCTTACGGAACCACTTCAAGAGTCATATCTGAACTAAAGAATGAATATGCAATCTTCAGACCTATAAGGCTATTCCCGATTATATCTAAACTAAAAACAATCGCAGAATCCTACAAGAAAATAGTAGTAATAGAAATGAATGATTCTCAATACCAAGGAGAATTACAATCCTTCCTGCACAGGGAATTACAATCAATAACTCAACTAGGGGGAGAATTATCTTTAAACAAAATAAAAAATGAGCTCAAAAGACTTTGTTAATGAAGCAGTGATAAAATGGTGTACTGGATGTGGTCTAAATAGCATGTTCTATTCAACCTGTGCGGTTCTAGATGAGCTTAAATTAAAAAATACAGTTATTGTCTCAGGCATTGGTTGTTCCGGAAGAGCTGCCAGCTACTTTAATCTAGATACTATTCATTCAATGCACGGGAGAGCAATTCCCACAGCAGCAGGAGTTAAAACCGCAAATCCAAAATTAAACGTTGTTGTTTTCTCTGGAGATGGAGACCTATTAAGCATAGGTGGAAACCATTTATTACATGCAGCCAGAAGAAATGATAACATAACTGTAATCTGTAACTCCAATGAGGTTTTTGGAATGACCGGAGGCCAAGCCTCTCCAACCACAAGAAAAGGAGGGATCACATTAACAACTCCCGAAGGAAACACTGCAAATAAAATAAACATTCAACCAATTGTAACTTCCAATGAAAAATATTTCTATGCCAGAACCACTCCAGCTCACCCAGAACACCTAACAAAATGTTTAACTGAAGCAATGGAACATCAAGGGTTTGCTTTCGTTGAAGTAATCAATCCCTGCTATGTGAACTTTGGACGAAGGAATAACATCTCCACACCTAAAGAAATTCTAACATATCTAAGAACCACATTCAACATCTCTGCATCCACAAGACTGGCAGAAAATCAATTGGGGATAATAAAAAATGCATAACATCTTAATACAGGGAACCGGAGGACAAGGAGTAAAAACATTAGCAATTACTTTAGCAAAAAATCTAGAATCCCAAGGTTTTAACATCTCAATAATGGTGGAATATGATTCCTATGTTAGAGGTGGAAAAAGTGATTCATTAATTGTTTTCTCTAAAAAAGAAATTCTTAATCCCTTGGTAGAAGAACATGACCTAGTTTACGACTTCACTAAAGAAATAGTCAACAAAGAACAAATAGAAGAAGATATAAAAAACCTTTTAAAATCTAAAAAGAAAAAATAAACATGAAACAAGTAATTTTAGTTAGACAGGATCTGAAACTTCCCAAAGGGAAATTAGGTGCTCAATCAGCTCACGCTTCAGTAGAAGCAGTTCTAAGATCAGATAAAAGAGTAGTTAATGCCTGGAGAAGAGAAGGAATGGCAAAGATAGTTCTTAAAGTTAAAGACTTAAAAGAACTAAGGACCTATAATCAATTAGCAAAATCAAATGGTTTAGTCTCAGCAGTAATTACCGACGCTGGACGAACAACAATTGCTCCGGGAACAACTACTTGTTTAGCAATTGGTCCTGCAGACGAAGAAAAGATAGATAAAATTACTTCTGATCTAAAATTATTGTAATTCTCTAGATACATTCAATCAATTTTGAAGAACTATAACTTAAATTGCTTTTAGTTTTATATTTAATTATTGTCTCATAACATTTACAATCTGAAGAGCATTCTCCAAGACAATAATTTTGAGAAGGGCCATCCTTACCTTCACTAAGAGGTATTCCATCACATTTACAAATTTCTGAAAGTTTCCCAGCGCCTATTCCCCCAAAATGACCACATTCTTCAGCAAAAGGAATCATCAAAGGAGTTATTGTAATATCTAATATTGTTCTTCCAGGATTAGTAAATAATAAAAATAATCCAATTAAAATCAAAATTCCCAAAATTATAAGAAATATTTTCAATCCTTTCTTCACGGATTAAACCTCAACATTGTTCTAGGAAATGCAATTGCATCTTTAATATTATCTAAACCACAAACCCAAGAAATCAATCTCTCCATACCCATTCCAAATCCGGCATGTGGAACAGAACCATATCT
>Ga0233431_1003485_pt1 | contig 18790 bp, 15 predicted proteins | sample SI_118_April2016_FD_179867 | JGI IMG/M metagenome (GOLD analysis project Ga0233431, IMG submission 179867) | Seawater microbial communities from Saanich Inlet, British Columbia, Canada - SI_118_April2016_200_MG | ecosystem: Environmental > Aquatic > Marine > Inlet | place: Canada: British... | reverse complement strand
CGCATTTTTCAGCGAGGCTTGCGATATCTGCTCGTCCACGAGATCGCGCTGGGCTTTCAGAACACGTTCGGACCACTCGATATCGGCAAGATCCGCTTCCGAAACCGCTCGCTGTAGCTCCAGCATTTCCACATCGATAACCGCGATCAGGTCGCCTTCCGTGATTTCGCTCCCTTCGTCAGGCGGGGAAGAAAAAATCGTGCCGGTGGTTTTTGCACTGATGGTGATCTCCGTCGCCTCGATGATCCCTGATCCTGCGAAGTCCTGCTCCGGAGCTTCTCCACAGGACGCGAATATAACAGCAGCAAGAATTACCGGCGCCATGTATCGTAATTTATTCATGTACTCCTCCTTTATATCTGATCCCCAATACATATTCTACCTGCGCGGTTGACAGCCAGACAGCGACATCCGCAGCCGCAGCATCCATCTGTGCCTGAGAAAAAGCGGCGTGGGCATTGTCATACTCGGTTTCGGTAACCGTTCCTGCGCGCGCTGCGGCAGAAACGACCGAAAGGTTCGACTCTGCAAATATGAGCGCTTCACCGGCAAGTATCCGGCGGTTACGCGATTCATCGAATGCGGTTTGTGCGTCGACGAGCCGCCATTCCATCTCCCTGGCAAATTCACGGCGGTTTTCAGTGACTTTCCGCGCGGTGATGTCAGCTTTGGCAATAGCTCTTCCTGTCTCGCCCCAATTCCACAGATCCCAGTCAAGGCTCACTCCGCCGGATGCGTAGTGCATCCATTCATTGGCAGGCATGTCGAGGCCCGGACGGCCGTAATTCATCCCGGCGCCAAGTCCTATCTTCGGACGCCGTCCCGCACGGGCCGCGTCCGCCACGTACCCTGCGGCTTCCGTTGCCGCGTCGAATGCCCGGAACTCAGGCCGCGATTTTTCAATATCGCCTGGATGGATCCCATCGAATGCCGGTTCGTATGCACCCTCCCAGACAATATCAACAGACTCATCGGGAGGAATATCCACGACACGGCGAAATGCGGCCACACTGCGGGAGAATGCCGATTCACGTTCATGCAGAGCGAGATCGGCGGTCGAGACTCTCAGTTTTGAGCGGATGACGTCATTTTCGAGCGCCATCCCCTGCCCGCGAAGGGCCTGAATATCTTTCAGATGATTCGCCGCTTCCTCACGGTTTTGAACCGCGGCATCGAGCTGCCGTCGGGCAAGGAGTATACCGAAAAATGCGGTTTTCGCCCTGAATTCCGATTCGAGGTTCGCAGCAAGAGCTTCCGATTCATTCATGCGGACACGCGCCTGTCCTGCCTTCTCAAGCGAGCGGAGCCTTCCGCCGTCATACAGCATCTGTGTGACCGCGACCGAAAGATTATATGAGTCATAATCGCCGAAACGGATCGTATTAAGCGGCATTTCTATCTCCATAACATCGCTTACGACCTTAGCATCGGCGGCAAGTGATAGTTGAGGATACCGTTTCGACCGGACATCCGCGGTCTCAAGGACTGCCTCATCGGCATCAAGTTTCTCAATTTTTCCGGCACCGGAAACCTGAAGCGCCGTCTCTATCGTCTGCCCGAGCGTCCATTCAGCGCCGGATGCCGCAAAAGGAACGGAAACCATAAGCACGAATAATATGCTAAAAAGACACGAATATATCATACATTCCCCTTTGTTAATATATCTTTCATAAGCAGTTCAACAACATGGTCTTCACGGGAGGCCTCAACCCGGGCGGTATCAGGAATTATATCCAGCCGCATAAGGTCGGTCAGCGTTTTCTGGAAAAAGAAAAATACGTCCAGCCCGATGATGCTGATAACAGCTTGGACAGGATCAATTTCGCGAATCGTGCCGTTTTTAATTCCCCGCTCAACCACACCGCCGAGATTTTTGAACGTCGCCGCAAACACATCGGCCAAATCGTCCATGATAAGAGAAGATTCCGCGTTCGCTTCGACAAGCTCGCGGATGAGAAAATTGACCATTTCCGGTGTCTCGCGAAGAAATGTGATATGCGCATGAACAAACGCTTTAATGTATTCTATTTCGGAAGTATCAGGAATTTCAAGAATACTGATACGCCGCAAAAACCTGTCGCGGATTGTACGGAATGCCGCCTTATACAAGTCCTCTTTTGAACCGAAATAGTAAAAAATGAGCGCTTTGTTAACGTCCGCCTCACGGGCAATATCAGCCGTACTGACACCGCTCAGACCGTATTTCCCGAAGAGAACAAACGCAATATCAAGAATTTTTTGCCGTGTTTCGTTATTTATCGTCATATTGACCTCCGGTAAACGTCAACCGCAAATGTATACCGTATTGACGCGCTGATACGATATAATATGATGTTCTTTACGATTTGATCTACTATACTTTCCAGCGTTGTGAACAGTTAAAAGCGCCACCTTATTTCTCAAACAAATTTAACCAATTGGTTAATATATAACACAGCAACGCTTTCTTGTCAAGAGAAATTTAACCAATTGGTTAAATTTGTTCAGATTTTTACTTGATCTTTTCACGGCGCTTGATCCACTTTGAACTATATCAGGGCGCAATAAGCAATAGCCCGGGACAGATCAAATGAGATATAAGCGGTTATAATTAGTCAGCTTGACATACACTCTGCATTTGAGCGGGGCAGCAAAAGAGATAAACGTTATAAAGGGAAAAAAGAAAAAGCGGGCCAGTACGGGTGATGGCCAGGCTCCTGAGGGTAACGGCAGTGAAGAGCCGGACAAACTACCCATTATAGCTCCAAAGCTGACGCTATAACGGGAGAGGGATAACGGAAAGACATAACTGGATTTGGGCTTGTCGGATTATTCCAGCTTGTGATAGAACACTATTATAATCGTTCTATCCGGGTAATGTCATATTCTTCCGGTTGTAACCCTGAAAACCATATATTCAAATTGCGCGCAGAAACATATGCAATACCGACTTTCCTGCCATCTGTAGATATCACGCATATGGCCAGGCATGGTGCGGCTTCAGCCGAATGTATATGTTGCCAATCAATAGATATTACTTTTTGACGGCCCATTTTTATCGCCGTCAGTCGGCGTTTTTATACTCCGTCATACCGCGCTTTTAACTGCTTCAGTTCACGGGTCATATTTTCAATCACATCTTTGTATACCGCATTTCCATATACATTCCGCACTTCATGGGGATCGGTTTTGAGATCGAAAAATTCCATGTACCCGTCACGCTCGGTATAATATTCTATCAGCTTGTAACGATCATTTCTGATTCCCCGGTGCGGCAGGACACGGTGGATGTTTTTTGCAAAACTTGGCACTTTTTTGCGGAATGATTCATAATCGAAATCCTCATCCTCGATTGCATCTCGCCCCGGACCGACTGTCAGCCAATAATTCTCATAATAATGATAGTATATCGATTGTCTCCACTCGTCAGGCGTGTTTCCGGCAAGAATCGGTTTAAGGCTCCTGCCATGCATATAGTCCGGCACCTCAACACCGGCGATATCAAGAATTGTCGGCGCAAAATCAATATTGAGAGCGAATGATTCCGTCACCTGTCCCGGCGTTCCAAGCCTCGGATACCGTATAACAAGCGGAAGCCGCAGCGACGGTTCATACATAAACCGTTTATCATACCATCCGTGATCGCCGAGATAAAAACCGTTATCCGAAGTATATATAATTAGAGTATTATCTATAATGCCCTCATCGTCGAGATAATCAAGCACTCGGCCGAGATTTTCATCAACACCGGCAACAGCTCTGTTATGATCTTTCACAAACCGCTGATAAATCCATTTTTTTGCCTCAGCGTCGGTCATGCCGCTAATGTCTTCGGCATAATCGTTGAGCAGATTGACATTCAGCTTCATGTCTGTAGCAATTTTCGCTGCACGCCGTGTCGAATAATCGTCCTCAAACGTGGGCGGATATGGTATATCAACATCATCCCACAGCTTTGCATGCCTCGGCGCCGGAGTAAACGGGCGATGGGGAGCTTTGTGCTGATAAACAAGACAGAACGGTCGCGTATTGTCGCGGCCATCAAGATACGTAAGCGCCTTATCGGTGATAATGTCAGTGACATAACCTTTATACTGATTATTTTTGCCGTTTTCAATAAACACCGGATCGAAATATTTTCCCTGGCCGGGGAGTATTCTCCAATCGTCAAATCCTTTCGGGTCCTGTTTTATATGATATTTACCCATGAGACCTGTCTGATACCCGGCATCCCGAAGCAGTTCGGGAAATGTCATCAAATCCGGATTCAGCTGCTCGGGATCGCCCGCCATCGGATAAGAGTTTGTTTGAACGCCGCTATTACTCGAATAACACCCGTTCAATACTGTTGCGCGGCTCGGGGCACACAATGAATTGGTGCAAAAACAGTTATTAAACTTTGTCCCCTCAGAGGCAATTCTATCCATATTCGGTGTTTGAAGATACGGATGGCCGTAACAGCTCATCTGATCCACGGTTTGATCATCCGTCATAATAAACAGAATATTCGGGCGGCGGTCATGTTTCTGCGAAGAGGCGCATTGTGATAATAATGCGCCTGCTCCTGCGGCGGTTAGGTGCTTAACGGCTTCTCGACGTGTAAAATTCATATTCTCTCCACAAAAAATTGAACCGCCTTAAACAGTCGTTCAGGCAGATATGATTTCCCGGATAAAGTATAAATAAAACTTATAATTTAAGGTTGAGAGACGCAACAAATATTAATCATATATTTAGCGTCATAATTTATATTTATCTGACATTCCCCAGACCAATCCATGAAGACTAATAACTTTAAAATTATTGGCATGGTTTACTTTTTCAAACAATTCTGAATATGATCTATGACCCACAAGAACACGCTTTTTTTGCACGACTGAACTTGCCCCTGAAATCGGGTCCGGTTATTTTTGCTGCGTTCCATTTCACCACAATGGCTGTGATACGAAAGCATGAAGCGAACCTGAAGAATGAGGCAGGTTACTCCCATCTTCCGGTTTCCAGATAGCGCTTGATTTCCGCTTTCGAGGAGTACACTTCGTTGAGATAGTCATTGATCCAAACAAGAAAGTCGTTCATTATTTCTTCAGTCCATTTCATGTCAATTTGGCCTGGCGTGTATTTTCCCTGGGCCATACGCTCATAACCGAAATCGTCGCGCAATCGAGTCACTTCCGAGGTTTTCACTACTTCTTCGGCAAGGTGAGCCGGAATAAAAATGAGTCCTCCCCGTCTTCCAAGAACCACATCACCCGGAATGACCGTTACCCGCCCTATTCGCGTGGGGCCATTCATGGTCACAAGGTCTGCGCTTCTTCTCCATCCGGATGGATCGTATCCGAGGATGAAGAAATTGAAATCATCTAAGTCGTAGGTGTCGTCGATATCACGGACACCTCCATAGATAACCATACCATTTGCTCCATTCGACTTCGTTGCGTTCGCGAGGTTGCCGCCGGTGAAGGTACCTTCGATTACCTTCCCAAACATATCGATGACCATAACATCGTTTTCCACCAACGAATCTATGACCCATGAGTTTGAGGCCCCTTTCCCGACACGATTTGTACTTTCGCCCCATTCGGTTATATAATTTTTAATGTCAGGGCGCGTTGGAACAAACGTTGCAGTCACAGCTCTCCCAACGAGGATTCGTTCCGGATGTACGTTGGTGAGTTCACCGTCAAACTGGTATTCGTAGCCGTGTTTTCTCAGAACGCTCCAGGCTTCTTCAATGGCGACTTTCTGCATACGTTCAAGTATATCGTCAGAAACTTTCGGACGACCGTCAACAAAACGTTCGCCTTGCCACTCTTTCGTGATATCAATAAGTGTTTGCTTTGAGACATTACCGATCTGAGAATGTGCTTCGCTCATCATCGATATGACAAGAATCAGGACGATGAATAATATACGAATAGGTCGTGCGGGCATCATGTGTCTCCTTAAAAAAGAATACGTATATTCCGGAAATCCACATATCAAACTCATTAGGGTTTATATGTAAACACAATCTTCGTTGTGAATAAATACTACTATTATCAAACTCTTCATGCAAGTACTTTTAATAAATAAAGAATATATTCGTAGTCGTTGATGAGGTTACCCGCATTCACAAATTCTGAACGAGCGGGAAAGCGTCAGGCAGCCGGAGAAAACATCGCGATCAACATCCATACTTGTTCGACTTTTTCGCATGGAAAACCCTTGTAAAATATTTATAAATATAAAAATTTAACTTGTTGTCAGAATAATTCGGAATTATTAGCCCTCATGATTTTGATATGGGGAATCTCAGATAAAGTATATTTCATGAAGTGATTGCTCGAAATGCAGAGAATGAGGATGTAACTTTGAAAATTATTCCTGACCGGAATCATGGCACGATCATATCGGAATCCCATATGGGAAGTGAGCTGGCTCCGATGATTATTGACTTTATCGTTTCCAGGAGCAGATAAAAACAGTTTGGCTGACCTTCCCCATTATGGGGCAGGTTCAATATGGGATCGAGAGGAGAATCAAAAAGTATATCTGCCAAGCACCATGAAACCTGTTCCGCCATAAAAATTGAATGCTTTCGCTTGCTTGGTTCTCGGAAGAGCGCCCACGAAAACCAACTCGAAACTCTCATTTACAGGAAAAGTGCAATTCGGATTAATCTTGACACTGCCATCGTTAAGACTATGGAGAATGTAGGGATTTATTATGAAATGCTCATTCACGGTATATGATACTGTAGCGAAAACCGTATCACGGGAAATGGATTTCTTCTGTCCATAAAAATAACCGAACCAATCATTTATATCGTACTCTCCCATGTCAGTATCTGCTAATCCATAACGGTAATATTCTACAATAATTTCCGCTTTGTCACCATATGTCTTTCCGACTCCGGCGACAGCTTCTATGTAATCTTTGGAATCTTTATACTCGATCGAATCCTCCATCCAGTTGTACATTACTTCTGCCCAGAGATCGATTCCGGCGATATTTTTCTTAACATCGCTCCCCGCAAAACGCCGATCGACACCGATGTCATTCATTTTGTAATAATCTGTGAACGTCCAGACACGTTCCCCGGCAAGAAAAGAGAATGAGAGAGAATCAAAAGTATTGTCCAGCTTCAGAATTTTTGTGCTTTTACTGGCATACTCTTCCTGACCGTAAAACATTGTCAGGGAAGAGTGTGTTCCAAGTGAGAAATCGAAACGGTATCCGGTGTGCCCGGAGGGTTCATATGCAGGATCCATGATATTTTTTATATTCATCACATCGAGAGGATTAAACGCATATCCAACACCCATAACCAATTGTTGTTTGCCCATTGTGAAATCGAAAAAATCGCTATCGTATTTCATATAAAGGTCGTTCAGGTATACTTTGTCCTCAAACTCCATGACGTGGGTTTCGTAGTCACCGGCGGGCAGATCGTTCGTCTCGCTGTCGGGAATCCAGTCCCATAGATGCCTTGAGGTTTCGCCGAAATAGTCGACATAATTAATATTCGCGCCGAAACTCACTCGTTCATTGATATGTGCTCCCAACTCAAGCCGTAATTTGTTATTCCCATCATGCTTGAGTTCCCCGCCTTTCGCAAAACGATTCCCGCTTCCGCTTTGAACATAGCCGCCAACATTCACGTTCGGCATTTCAGCGTGGATGGTCTCGGTGAAAAAGATAAACGATGTGAAGATGAAAAGACGAATTATCAAATTGTTAGACATTATACCCTCAAGTTATTTCCTTCAGCATCAACCTTAGACCCGGAATTTATCATATTAAAATCATGAGGGCTAATGCCTTTAAGTTTTTATTCAACAACTTCACTTTTATAAATTTTATACCATTGAAACACTATTTTCCCTTCGTAAAGTCAAATATAGCTGATATGCTTGAACGGTTAAAACCGCTTCGTATAATAGTCGGGACGCGTGTTGTTCACAGAAAATTATAGAACACGTATTTATTCCATCTCGTCGTATTGTTTCTGCATATGTTCTACATAAGCATCGACTGTTGGACCGTATACACCGATAGTGTCCTTGCTGTCTTTTAGCCATTTAATGAATCGTCCAACAAGCTCTTTTTTCCGCATAAATGCCCCGTCAGCTTCTTGGGCGGTAAGCATACCGAGCCGTACGCCTTCATGTGTGAACGTGTCACGAATACGGGTTTGCTCGGCGTTTACCGCGGCTTCTTCGGCGAGGTGCGGCGGAATGAAGATGACACCCTCCCGCTTGGCGAGCACAACATCGCCCGGCATAACAGTGCATGGCCCTATCTGTACCGGGCCGTTGATGCCCATAATAGTCATGTCTCTGTGGGACTCAGGATTGAATTCGCGGACATACACATTGAATCCCTCAATTTTCTCAAGCCCTTCCTGGTCTCGAACAGTACCGTCAATTATGGCGCCGTTGCCGGATTTCATCCATATGGTTGTTCCAAGGTTGTCACCCACATGTGAGCTGTCGATGAGCTTTCCGTAGACATCTGCCACATATACATCACCCGGCTGAAGTTCGTTCACGCCCCATGTGTACTGGCCTCCGTGACGGTTCGCGGCCTTACCTTCTTCGTTTACTGCCGTATCAATGTCCGGGCGGGCCGGCATGAACTGCACAGTCATTGCTCTTCCGCAGAACGGCACATCCTGGTGAACCATCTGCCATCCGCTCTCAAATTGGTATTTGTAGCCGTGACGGTTTCTAAGAAATGCCCACGGTTCCTCTATCGATGCGTTTTTCAGACGTTCGAGCAAGGTATCCGGAACTTTCGGGCGGCCATCAGGAAAACGTTCGCCCTTCCATTCGGAGGTGTATCTGATAAGATTTTCCCGCGTGAACACACCCGGCTGAGCAACGACCGGAGTGATGGCTGATACATGGATTAGAGCGGTAAGTGCGGCGATAATAATTGTCCGTTTCATAGTACTCCTCATTCCGATGACAGGCACACTGAAAACTGTTCAAAAGAGCGCCTAAGGCATTAGGTATATCCGACATTTCACATATCAGATACGATAGGTATTAACTTTAAAAACAATCCCTTTTGTAAATTAATATAACTATTTCAGTTATCGGAGCCAAGATCAAAAAGATAATATTTGAAAAACGGATTTCGTTAAGTTATTTAAGGAAAAACTCTCTCTCTGAAATACAGGGAGAGAGTTTTTCTATACATTCGAAGAATGAAACATTATTTAAAGAACGGCACGTCCTTAATTGCGGTCTTTTTGATCGCATCTTCGATCGGAGTTACACCGATTCCCGGTTTTTCCGAAACGGTAATGTAGCCATTCTGAATCAGAGGCTCTTCCTCAATGAGAGAGTTCCATCTGTCCCAGCGGCTGATGTGGTGCCATTCCATGCAGAGGAAATTCGGTACGGACGCCATACAGTGACAGGCACCCATCGTACCCAGCGGTGAAGAAACATTATGAGGAGCAACAGGAATATAGTACAAATTCGCAAGATTTGCGATTCTCTGGCCTTCCGCGATTCCGCCTGCTTTGTGAAGGTCCGGCATCGCGATATCTGCTGCTTTTTTCTCGAAAACCTTGCGGAAATCATGAGCCAAATAGAGATTCTCTCCTACACAGATAGGTGTTGAGGTCTGACGGGTAATTTCGCGAAGCGAGTCCATGTTTTCAGCGTGAACAGGCTCTTCTAACCACATGAGTCTATGCTTTTCAAACATTTTAGCCATTTGAATTCCACCCGGAAGATCATACCGGCCGTGCGCGTCGACACAAAGATCTATGTCCGTTCCGATCGCTTCACGAACCGCGGTGAATTGATCATTCATTCTATCAATTTCACCGTTGGAAGCGGTCCAGTTATAGGGATCGAGTTTCTTGGGATCACCAGCCCAGTCACAATCGAATTTTATTGCGGTGAATCCGAGATTTTGTACTTCTTTGGCGGCTTTTGCCATATCTTTCGGGCTTTCGCTGCTACTTGCCGTATCACAGTAGATACGGATTTTATCGCGGTATTTTCCGCCAAGCAGACGGTATACAGGTAAACCGAGCGCTTTTCCTGCAACATCCCAAAGTGCGTATTCGATACCGGTCAGAACCGAAACATAGATACCGGATTGAGAACCGCCGAAGAAACCTCTCTGACGGATATCGTCAAACAATCTATTCACATCAAGAGGATTTTTCCCAACAAGGAGTCGTTCCATGTTCTTCACAACATAATATGTGCCGCTGACTGCATCCATTGCCTCGCCGTACCCAACAATGCCCTGGTTGGTTGTAATTCTAATAAACATGTGGGTTCCGTGACCGCGCATGTATGCAACATCAACTTTTTCAATTTTGAGCGCTGACGGATTAGAGGATGCCGCGTTTTTGTTAACTGCGGCCTGAATACCGTCGCCAAAATTTGCGAGCATTGCCGCGCTTGCAGTTGCGGCGACCGCTCCTTTTTGCATAAAGGAACGTCTGGTTTGTTTCGAAGCCATCACCTTTCTCCTTTCAATGTGGTATTACTTGATATTTCACGGTTCACATAATGAGGGATAGTAACTGTTGACACTATTGCACTATGCAATCATTTTTAAGTGACATACGTTAAAATTCATTTGATAGTATTCGCCGCTTCAAAAACCTCTACCCCAAGGTTTTCCAAAGGACACCTCACCGGAACGGCAGGTTTCTGAGAACAACACCATCAGAATTTATGCGTTTTCGCGGACATCCTCAAATAATCTTCTTTAAACGATAAGCTGTTCGCTGTGCCACAGACCGCAGCCTGATATGTTTGCAAAAAAAGACCCACCATGCAGCTTGATGGGTCTCATTTTACGTCGCGTTATTTAGACAGTATATCGTTCGGAATATCTCGGCGGTGCATCCGGATATTTGCTCCAGAGCCTGTCGTTGATATGGAATTCTTTGTCCCATTGGTCCGTCGGGGCAAGGAAATCCTCTTTCGGATTATCAAGCAATCCCTTAATGTATTCATCATTAAGTTCAATGCCAAGACCCGGTTTGTCCGGAACCAGAACATATCCGTCAACATTGATCGGACCGTCGATTCCTGTTACAAGATGTTCATACCATTCATCATCGACACTGTGATTTTCCATGACCATGAAGTTCTCGGTCGCGGCGGCGCAGTGAATATTCGACATCATAGTAATCGGTGAACCTGCCATGTGCATCGCCATCGCAATGCCGTATTCCTGAGCGGCATCACCGATCTTCTTGGTTTCGAGAAGGCCGCCGGAGGAGGCAAGGTCGGGATGAACAATCGAAACGGCATCAGCTTCGCAGAGTTTAATAAACTCTTCTTTGAGGTAAATATCTTCACCGGTCAGAATCGGCGTAGTACATGATTTTTTTAGACGGACATACTGTTCCGTGTAGAACCACGGGACCATATCCTCGAGCCACGCAAGATTGAACTGATCGAGGGACTGAGCGAGTTTGATCTGATCCTCGATAACCATGTGGCCGTAATGGTCTGATGCAAGAGGTGTCTCATATCCGAGGTTTTCGCGAACAATTCCGACATATTCCTCGATCAGTTTGAGGCCTTTTTCGGTCACTCTGATTCCTGTGAACGGGTGCTCTGTCTGACCGCCGTCGATCGTTTCGCGCGGAGGCCGTGTGATACAGCCGTCATGGCCGTCGCAGATCCAGATTCCGATGTCCATTTTGAGGAATTTGAATCCGTAATGATCAACCCTATATTTCAGCTTTTTACCCATTTCTTCAGGAGTCGGCATTCTCGGTGTGTCTGCATAATGAAGGATTTTGTCGCGGAATTTGCCGCCGAGCATCTGCCAGCACGGAACGCCCCATACTTTTCCGGCGATATCCCAGCACGCTTCTTCGATCGCTACAGGTCCTGCCGCACCGCGTGCGTGGTGGCCGAACTGTTTGATCTTGCGGAAAATTTTATCGACATTACAGGGATTCATGCCGAGAATACGGCTTTTCAGCATGAGCGCATAAATGGGGCTGGAACCGTCACGGATCTCGCCAATACCGGTAACGCCCTGGTTTGTGTAAATTTTGATTCCCCATCTGGTCCACTCGGTTGCGAGTTTGTAGACGCGGAGGTCAGTGATTTTGAGATCCGAGGGCTGCGAGTTTGTGTTGACATTTCCTGCAACCGCTTCATAATCGTCATGTGTGGCAAATCCGCCGAGTGCGGCTGCTGCCGCCGTGGCCGCTCCGGTGTTCACGAAGAAAGTACGGCGGTTCATTCTTTTGTTGTTTTCTGACATCATGGTCTCCTTAAAAAGGTGAAACAATTTTCAAAATGGTTCTTTTTGATTCATGAAAAATATGAATTAATCTTTGATACTTATAATTTTGGAATTATCACGCCCATACCGCGAAAGAAACAATCAACAATCACATTCAGCAGATACATAATTGTTACTATAACAGAAACACAAACTATAATTAAAAAAACTAATGTGGAGTATTTGTCCGAGATATTAATCTGTTTAAACAACATCGCAGGTTAACTCCCCAATATTTTAAAACAGTTTTTATTTCACTTTATGCAATGCAACTGCTTCAGCAGCTTTGATAAACGGATACGCTGCCGGAGATGCTGTGAGTAACGGTTGTGTTCCGATTTGGGTTGTTAAAATTGAGTTTATTGTCATTCTGTTTTGTATTGCCAGCCCAATGACATTAATAAGTTCTCCGGTACTTAATCCACCTTGCACTTCTCCACCAAGAATCACACCTGAATCACGGGCTACAATAAGTTTAACACTTTGTTTTTGAGTATCCGACAAAGTACCCGGGTGCCTGTCAATACCTTCAAACGTGCCGGTTACAATATCAAAATTCTCACTTATTGCCTGGCTTTCAGTTAATCCGGCAGCGCCAAAACCGGTTCCCCCTATACAAGTAGAGAAAATGGCAATTGTCCCATTGAATGTTTTGACAGCAGAGAGTTTATACAAATTCATACCCGCAATTCTTGCCTCTGCACATGCAGTAGACGCAAGCATTACATTGCTTGTTTTTCTTGTTACGAAATTTCTTTTCTCGGCACAATCTCCAATAGCATAAATATCAGGGTCGTCTGTCCTCATGTATTCATCCACCTTGATGAAGCCCAAGTCATTGATATTTAAACCAATATCCTTTACAATATCTGTGTTTGGCTGATATCCTATAGACAGTACTACTGCATCGGCCTCGAACAGTTCCCCGCTGGTGAGCCGAACGCCGGTAACCTTGCCATTACCAAGTATTTCGTCAATACCAGTTCCGGTTTTAAGAGTTATGCCGTTTGACACAAGAATTTCTTCAGCGTTAAGAGCTATTTCATCATCAAACGCAAGGCTCAATATGCGAGGCAACTTCTCAACCAGGGTAACCTCTTTACCACTTTTCTTTAACTCATCAGAGATCTCTACCCCAATAAAACCGGCGCCGACAACAGTAACTTTACTGCAGCTTTTAAGTTTTGTTGTCATTTCATCCAGATATTCCTTGTTTTTGGGAATGGTAAAGACATTTTCTCTGTTTGCTCCTTTTAACCATCGTGGAGTTTTGGGTCTTGAGCCTGTTGCAAGCACAAGTTTTTCAAACTGAATCTCAGCGCCAGCCTTTGTTTTACATATTTTTTTTGCACGATCAATTGAAATGACTTCATCAATTTTCACTCTCGCTCCCGTTTTCGTTGCTAAAGCATCCGGAAGTATGTTCTTGTCGGTGTTTTCTATGGATCCGAAAACATAAGGAATTCCACACGGAATCATCGCTTGTTTATCTTTGCGTATAACAAGAAAATCTTTATCCGGATAATACGATTTTCCGGTTGCTGCGGCAACTAATCCAGCGGCACTTCCGCCAATGACTAAGACGTCTGTTTTCTCCATATTCATTACTCCTTATTTTAATTATTTCACGTTGTACGTTTAATTGATTCTCACGATAATCCAATTGAGAACATGCGTTCCAGATCATGTTTTGAATACACCTTGAAAGCGATCATGGTTTCAGATGTTTTAATACCCTCAACCTTTAGGAGATGTTCGGTTACTATTTCTGCGAGCATCTCCGTATCCCTGCTTCTTATGATTGCAATAAGGTCTATCCTGCCTCCAATTGAAAAAACTTCTGTAATTCCATCCATCTCGGTAAGGGTTTCAGCAATCGCATTTATTTTATCTCGTTCAACTGTCAATAATACCAGACTCGTAATCATCTTTTATCTCCTTATGATGGATCAAATTACCATCTATCATAGTGGATTCTCTTCTTGTCAAATTTATTTCCCGATACTCTGTACTCTACAGCAAAACCAAGAACAACTAACGAAAACGGGATAACGTATTCCGGCGTTTTTAACAGCTTACTGTATTGCTGAATCCTTCCTTCTATTGGGTAAATTCCCTCCCATGTCGCATTTATTTTTAACTTATTTGCATCAATTAATAAATTCTGCGTGGCAGCCGCACAGTCCTGAATCCAAAACCCGCGATGCTTTTGCAGCGTTTTATCACCACAGACGATAATCGCCGCCGGGGCTTGAGCAACCATATAGGCAAGTTTTTGTATTTTAGAGATCTGCTCAAGAACGCTTTGATCTTTAATTACAATAAAATGCCATGGTCGTTCATCATCAGCAGAATGAGCTGACATCGCCGCTTTCAATAAACTCTGCAACATATCTTTGGGCACACCCTTTTCAGTATTTTTTTCAACACTCTTGTGTGTCAGGGAAGAATCCAATGTATCTCTCCAAAAAATGAGTAATTATTCTTATCATGAATATCTTGTTCTTTGGTTATTATGCAAAAGTAATGCCAATATCATTGCAAGAGGCTAAGGCCTGAAAATTCAAACCATTATAAAAAGGACTTGCATTCTGACCCCATCAACATTATCATTATGATAAGGACGATTCTCATAATTATAAGGATTACAATGAAAGCTGATGAATTAAAAATCGAAGAATTATTACATTTTTCTGAAGGTTTTATTGATCTTCATGGGCGGCGTTTGATAATTCAGGATATTCACTCTCTCGGTCAGTTTCGGCGAGATATTATTAAGATGGTGGGCTTGAATCAAGCACGGCGAATCTTTACCCGGAAAGGTTATTTTTGGGGTCAGGCTGATGCGGGAGCGATGAAACGAATATTCAAATGGAAAAATATTACAGAATTGATTAAAGCCGGGCCTATGCTGCATATACTTCAGGGAGTGGTTAAAACTGATATTTGTAAATTAGAAATCGATGAAACATCAGGGCAGTTTTTACTGGAATTGATCTGGCACAACTCAGCTGAGGTTGAAGAGCATATTGACGAAATGGGTAAAGCTGACCAGCCTTCCTGTTGGGTACTTGTTGGATATGCAAGTGGTTACGCCTCATTTTGTCTTGAAAAAAGTGTTTATTTTATTGAGAATAAATGTCAATCCACAGGAGATCCTTATTGTTCAGCCATTGGGAAAGATATTGATTCCTGGGGAAAAGAGATTAATCCACATCTTGAATATTTTCATGCAGATGATATAGAAAGCAAGATCCTCAAAATGACGTCTCAGCTGAAGAAAATGCAATCAGAATTATCCAAACAACGAAAGCAACTGAAAGACGTCGTCTCCGGCTCAACTCTCGCTTCAGTTGAAGTTCGGAGCAGACAATTTCAACAGATTATGAATCTGGCAAAACGGGTTGCGAAGTATGATTCTTCAATCCTCATCACTGGTGAAACCGGTGTCGGTAAAGAGATACTTGCTCGTTATATTCATGATATATCTCCCCGGGCACATAAACCTTTTGTTGCTATCAATTGCACTACATTGACCGATACGCTTCTTGAAAGCGAACTCTTCGGACACAAAGCAGGGGCGTTTACAGGTGCTGTTAAGGATCACCGGGGGCTTTTTGAGGAAGCTCATAAGGGGACTGTAATTCTTGATGAGATTGGCGACGTCTCTCCTGCTATGCAGTTAAAGCTTCTCAGAGTTTTGCAGGAACGGGAAATTTTACGCATCGGTGATAGCCGTCCAACCAAAATAAATGTTCGAGTTATTGCAGCAACCAATAAAAATCTGGAAAAAGCCGTGCAGGACGGCACTTTCAGGGAAGATCTTTTTTATCGTCTCCAGGTGATACAGATTGAAGTACCCGCGTTGAGAGAGCGTAAAGATGATATTCTTCCATTAGCACGGAATTTTATTAAAAAGTTTGCAAAACAACTTGGACTTCCAAATCTTAGCCTTGATTCCACATGCATTGATTATCTGATGGAGTATCCGTGGAGAGGAAACATAAGAGAATTAGAAAATGCAATAGAATATGCAGCCATACTATGTACTGACAACATTATTTTTCCGGAGAATCTCCCCAAACAAATAACTCAAAAAGTACAAGAACTCAGAAAAGATACTGTTTCTGGTGATTCGCTGTCCGAAGTAGAGTTAAAACATATTAATAGTGTATTAAAAATGACCGGCGGGAATAAAGCCGCAGCAGCGAGAGTATTGAAAATAAGTATCGCCACTCTCTATAGAAAACTTGCGTTGCTTGAGAAAAATAATAAATTATAGATTTCATTTTCTACGTCAAGTATTACTATTTCAATTGTAATATAATACGGTAAGGGCGGCACAGAATGAACGTCCCCCGAAAATTGGACCGGTTATTACCTGGACCATGACTCTCTTTCAACGTGGCCCAAAAGGTTTGGTCCCGACACCGGCAAACACTTACATACTGTTTTTAATAGCTTTTAATGAATAATAATCCGAAGTATCCAGGATTTCTTCAACTGAAAATTTCTGCTGTGATAATACTTCACGTATTTCTGCTTCTTCCGGTATATTATGAGATATAACTACATCGCCGGCTTCACGGTGACGTTTATGAATCGTTTCTTTACTTGCAAGGTGTACTATCCATAGGACACCGTCCTGTTTCAGCACCCGGTATATTTCTTTGAGCGCTTTGGAACGTTCACTGAAGTGAGGAAAAACCTGAAAACACATAACCGTATCGAAATAGTTATCATTTACCGGTATCGTCGTAACGGGGCTGTGTAGATATGTTACGTTATCATATGCTCTCTGTTTTTTAGCACTGCAAATCATTTCTTCTGAAATGTCGCACGCAATTACTTCACCTGTTTTACCCACTTTCTCGGCAAGTTCAATCGTCAGCCGACCCGAACCGCATCCGGGTTCAAGGATTTTATCGCCCCTTTGAATATTCCACTGTTTGAAACAGTGTGTGAGTTTCGGCCTCTCCTCTTCATCGAACTCATTCATGATGCCTTTTTTTGCGCAGTTATCGAAAAAATCACCAATAGCAGAATCTTGTTTAGTTAACACGTTTTAGTCTCCCGAGACAAAAAAAATTAAACATATCTAAGTTATTTGGATATAAAAAAACTGACCCCGACAATCATACTTGAAAATAAGACGATACACGCACCGACCGGCAAGTTTAACCAATACGCCGCAAAAAAACCTCCTAATGCACTTAACGCGCCAAAAAACGAGCTTAAGACAAGTGCCTGGTTGAAACTGTGCGCTAACCTTGTCGCGGCGACAGCCGGATTGGAGATCAGGCTGTATAACATCAAACCGCCAACAATATCAAGGTTGATTGTGATAATTCCTGCTGACAACACAAGAAGAAGATTAAATATAATCCATTCCGGTATGACAAGCGCAGCAAGCTCACGGCTAAACATCAGGGCTTTTAGTTCGTTGCGGAAAATAATTACAAAACCAAGAAGAAGACCTGCCATCAACATCATCAATAACAGCTGATGGCTGGTTACAAAAAGCAGGCTGCCCCATAATAAACTGAGCATCTGTGATTTCGGCCCTTTGTTAAGCCCGATACCGAGAAAAGCGATACCCATCATAAGAGAGAACAGTGACCCGAGGGCCGCATTCGGATCCACTTTCCGGTCTTTTAAAATATACCCGAGGAGAATCGCTCCAAACAATGCCCCCAAAAAGCCTGACAGGCTGGAATTCACACCGAAGAGTACACCGAAAACAGCTCCCGCAAGTGCAGCATGAGCGGTAAAAACAGTGATAAACGGCATCCGAAGTCCAACGATAAACACACCGAGAAGCCCTGCTGATCCTCCGCCAAGTATAGCTGCGGCGATAATTGTGCTAAATATAGTCAGAAATGTCATTGATTATCCAATAATCCCATACTGCATGCATGATAACGGTTGTTATTATTACTAACTTTTATTGCACACCCATACAATTCAGATAGTGTTTTATCAATCAGCACATCCTCAGGGTCTCCGGCCGCTACTTTTTCGCCGTTTTTCAATAATAAAATGCGATTACAGCAGGACGGCAGCCGATCAACATCGTGAGTAACCATAATAATGGTTTTTCCGTGACGCCGGTACAACTGGTCTGTTTGAAGGGTAAGACGCTCCTGCCAATCAAGATCAAGGCCTGTTGTCGGTTCGTCAAGAAGGATAATATCCGATTGCTGTGCAACAAGTCGCGCGAGATGGGTTTTCTTTTTTTCACCGCCCGATAAGTCGCGATAAAGCCTTTTGCGAAGGGGTATAATACCGAATTCAGTCATAGCATTTTCCACAGCTCGCTGATCGTCTGAAGTAAACGGTTTTCCAATCCCCCGAAGTCCGATCCGTCCGAAATAAACCACCTCTTCAACAGTAACAGGTAAATCGGGATAATATTCATGGTGTTGGAGGAGGATACCGATACGTTTTCTTATCTTTGCGGGACTTTTTTTTTGAGGTGATAAAACAACTTCCCCGAACAATGAAATATTGCCGGAGGATAATGTATGAAATCCGGAAATTGCTC
>Ga0233431_1003482_pt1 | contig 18802 bp, 17 predicted proteins | sample SI_118_April2016_FD_179867 | JGI IMG/M metagenome (GOLD analysis project Ga0233431, IMG submission 179867) | Seawater microbial communities from Saanich Inlet, British Columbia, Canada - SI_118_April2016_200_MG | ecosystem: Environmental > Aquatic > Marine > Inlet | place: Canada: British... | reverse complement strand
AAAACATTGTGTGTTTTTTCAAAAAGTCAAATGAAGTATGAAAAAAAAGTGAAAAGTGAATTTACCTACATGTATCGTATACAGTGCACTATTTTCAGTAGATAAAATCCCCTTCATATGTAGGGAGTTATATCCATTTATCACCATTCCATTCTCGTTCATCCTCATATTCATCATAAATATTACTTTTACTCAAATTATCCGGAGCCCACATAGGTTGAAGATTTGTGTAATGAAAGCATTTATGACGTTCGTCTTCCAAATCTAAATCAAAACTGTCACAAGGTTTAATATGATCGATATGCCAATCACCTTGATTTTCCCAAGATATTGAATGTCCACATCGTTCCGATTCCTTTTCAAATTGGGTTTCCAAATGACTTCTCAAATATTCCACCGAACAACCTATATATTCATATGTATGTTTTTTATCTTTTCGTGTGCTATAATGTTTCATCGCACCCCATACGCGACCGCGCATTAATTTAGTTAGATGACCAGTTAAATTACATGTCTTACATATATTTCGTCTTATTTTGTGTTCGCAAATACCAGTACCTTCACATTCTCTACAAAGTCTTCTTTCTTTACCATGTTTACAAATACTACTGCCTCCACATTCTTTGCATCTATCTTTTCGTCTACCATGTTCACAAATTTGACTACCTCCACATTCTTTACATATATCTTTTAGTCTGCCATGTTGACAAAATTGATTACCTTCACATTTTTTACATCTATCTTTTCGTTTACCATGTTCACAAACTTGACTACCTTCACATTCTTTACATTGGATTCTTAAGTTACTATGCTCACATATACTGCTACCTCCACATTCTTTACATCTTTCACGACGAACGCCATGTTCACACAAGAATCGTTTGCCGTCCCATATAACGATTTCATTTTTTTTTCGCATATATTTTTCACCTTTATTTCGGTCGGTTATTTTGGTGGGTAATGGTACAAAATCCATATTATTTATTAATTTAATGTTAATACGATTGATGTTTCAATGTTTCAATTTTATTAAAAACAGGCAAATATGAAGCAAGTATTGAGAATTAAATTTATTTCAGTTGAAGATATTCATCCTTTGTGATCAATCCATTGTGTTCCATATTTTCTATTAGTTTCTCCATTACAGATTGATTTTTCAAAAGCATTTCTATTAAACCTGTATCTATTTCAGGTTCAGTTGGTTTATTGTTATTTTCCACTGGATCAATGGAGCACTTCTTTTTGTGTCTCCATAACCCAGTTCTATCTAGATATTCTTTATTACAATTATCACAAATATATGATGTTTTTTGTAACACATCATTGTTGTCATTTGTTGCCAATTCGTGTTTTCGTGTCAATAAGTGCCTATTGTAATCACCTTTTTTACTACATATAAAGCCACATAGTTTACAATGAAATGTACTGATGTTTTTTGATGTGTATTTTGTTGCCATATTAGGTTCACATTCGGATTCCTTTTTTTTAATATGTTTTTTTGTTTTGTTATGTGATTCCTGTAATTTTATGGTATTAAAATATACATTACATACTTCACAATATAGTATTGGTTTTTCTTTTTTTATTACTTTCTTTATTACCTTAGGCTTAGGTTTAGGTAAAGGTTCTATACTATTTAATGTAGCTTTAAATTCTTCAAAGTATTGTTGTTCATATTTTTTAGCTGAGAATAAATCGTGACATTCATGAAATGCTATTATATCCATTTTCCAATTATCCCAACCGTCATTGTTTCGTATAACTTCATATAATTTACAGTTATAGCTAGAACTTTTTATATTTGAACATGTTTGTTTATGTGCGTGTTTGCGTTGAACGAAATTTGTGGTATGACCAATATACAATTCAGCTATATTGGGATCTTTACAATAAATTTTGTAAAAAATAGTATTGGAATAATCAATTTTCACCTTTGGCATATATATTTTATAATATTTTTTTTATATTATAAAATAATTATAAGATTATTATAAGATTATTATAAGATTATTATAAGATTTCCTAAATATTATGAATTTTAGTGCATTTATTTCAGTTGAAGATATTCGTCCTTTGTGTCTTTGTCCAAATATACTTTCTTGCTTATCGATCTTATTATTTTCCCCGTTTCCCTTTCGTCGTTTTCTATTGCCGTCATGGAATTCCCAATTAGTTTCGTCATTCTTGATTGAAGATTCTCATCTGTCGCCCAACCGTTGTTCACATCTTGCCATTTTTTTATCAAGGTTCGTTGTTTTAAAGATAAATCCCTTATCCCCTTGAGCATATGTAGTAGCTCATTGTCCTTTTCCCATATATCATCGTCCTTGACATACAATGTCTTTCGAGATACATCTGTACAATGAATCGGTCTATCCACTATATCCAATTCATTCAATCCGTTTAAAAGCATATTTGTCATGGTTTTTGTCAATCCATTCTCTATGGTACTATCGTATGTTTCGGCAGTTATCGGCAATGATTGTATAAAATCCGTCAAATTCATGGCATTCTTACAATGCTCATTTAAAAACATTTGGATATTGAATTGATTGTTGGTAGTATTGTGACTATTCGTATTTGTATTGTGGGAATTATTACCCAAGTGGGGCATCGCTTCTGCGAGTTTTTCCATGACATCTTGATTCTTCAAAAGCATCTTTATCAAAAAATCTTTATCTATATCAAAATCTGGCAATTTATTATTGTATTTCCCTTGACCAATGGAGCACTTCTTTTTATGTTTCCATAAACCCGAGTTTGTTTTAAACTCTTTATTACATACATCACATTCATATAAAACGGCAGTTTGTTCGTTTCCAACATTTCCATTTATTTCCTTAATATGTTTGGCAGTTGTCAAATGCTTTTTCCAATTACTTTCTTTACTACATATAAAGTCACATTTTTCACAATATTTTTTTTTGGCATTTTTTGGCATCAAAAATGTTTCCATTTATTTCCTATATTGGAAACAGAAAAAAATGCCTAAATATCAGCGCAAATCCACGAAAAAAGTGCAGTCACAAATGGATTTTTCTTGAAATCGGTTTCTTACCTTTATGGTCTCAACCACTTTTTTACCGTTTTTTTCATTCTCTGTTCCATATTTCAAAATTCAACACAAAAACATTGTGTGTTTTTTCAAAAAGTCAAATGAAGTATGAAAAAAAAGTGAAAAGTGAATTTACCTACATGTATCGTATACAGTGCACTATTTTCAGTAGATAAAATCCCCTTCATATGTAGGGAGTTATATCCATTTATCACCATTCCATTCTCGTTCATCCTCATATTCATCATAAATATTACTTTTACTCAAATTATCCGGAGCCCACATAGGTTGAAGATTTGTGTAATGAAAGCATTTATGACGTTCGTCTTCCAAATCTAAATCAAAACTGTCACAAGGTTTAATATGATCGATATGCCAATCACCTTGATTTTCCCAAGATATTGAATGTCCACATCGTTCCGATTCCTTTTCAAATTGGGTTTCCAAATGACTTCTCAAATATTCCACCGAACAACCTATATATTCATATGTATGTTTTTTATCTTTTCGTGTGCTATAATGTTTCATCGCACCCCATACGCGACCGCGCATTAATTTAGTTAGATGACCAGTTAAATTACATGTCTTACATATATTTCGTCTTATTTTGTGTTCGCAAATACCAGTACCTTCACATTCTCTACAAAGTCTTCTTTCTTTACCATGTTTACAAATACTACTGCCTCCACATTCTTTGCATCTATCTTTTCGTCTACCATGTTCACAAATTTGACTACCTCCACATTCTTTACATATATCTTTTAGTCTGCCATGTTGACAAAATTGATTACCTTCACATTTTTTACATCTATCTTTTCGTTTACCATGTTCACAAACTTGACTACCTTCACATTCTTTACATTGGATTCTTAAGTTACTATGCTCACATATACTGCTACCTCCACATTCTTTACATCTTTCACGACGAACGCCATGTTCACACAAGAATCGTTTGCCGTCCCATATAACGATTTCATTTTTTTTTCGCATATATTTTTCACCTTTATTTCGGTCGGTTATTTTGGTGGGTAATGGTACAAAATCCATATTATTTATTAATTTAATGTTAATACGATTGATGTTTCAATGTTTCAATTTTATTAAAAACAGGCAAATATGAAGCAAGTATTGAGAATTAAATTTATTTCAGTTGAAGATATTCATCCTTTGTGATCAATCCATTGTGTTCCATATTTTCTATTAGTTTCTCCATTACAGATTGATTTTTCAAAAGCATTTCTATTAAACCTGTATCTATTTCAGGTTCAGTTGGTTTATTGTTATTTTCCACTGGATCAATGGAGCACTTCTTTTTGTGTCTCCATAACCCAGTTCTATCTAGATATTCTTTATTACAATTATCACAAATATATGATGTTTTTTGTAACACATCATTGTTGTCATTTGTTGCCAATTCGTGTTTTCGTGTCAATAAGTGCCTATTGTAATCACCTTTTTTACTACATATAAAGCCACATAGTTTACAATGAAATGTACTGATGTTTTTTGATGTGTATTTTGTTGCCATATTAGGTTCACATTCGGATTCCTTTTTTTTAATATGTTTTTTTGTTTTGTTATGTGATTCCTGTAATTTTATGGTATTAAAATATACATTACATACTTCACAATATAGTATTGGTTTTTCTTTTTTTATTACTTTCTTTATTACCTTAGGCTTAGGTTTAGGTAAAGGTTCTATACTATTTAATGTAGCTTTAAATTCTTCAAAGTATTGTTGTTCATATTTTTTAGCTGAGAATAAATCGTGACATTCATGAAATGCTATTATATCCATTTTCCAATTATCCCAACCGTCATTGTTTCGTATAACTTCATATAATTTACAGTTATAGCTAGAACTTTTTATATTTGAACATGTTTGTTTATGTGCGTGTTTGCGTTGAACGAAATTTGTGGTATGACCAATATACAATTCAGCTATATTGGGATCTTTACAATAAATTTTGTAAAAAATAGTATTGGAATAATCAATTTTCACCTTTGGCATATATATTTTATAATATTTTTTTTATATTATAAAATAATTATAAGATTATTATAAGATTATTATAAGATTATTATAAGATTTCCTAAATATTATGAATTTTAGTGCATTTATTTCAGTTGAAGATATTCGTCCTTTGTGTCTTTGTCCAAATATACTTTCTTGCTTATCGATCTTATTATTTTCCCCGTTTCCCTTTCGTCGTTTTCTATTGCCGTCATGGAATTCCCAATTAGTTTCGTCATTCTTGATTGAAGATTCTCATCTGTCGCCCAACCGTTGTTCACATCTTGCCATTTTTTTATCAAGGTTCGTTGTTTTAAAGATAAATCCCTTATCCCCTTGAGCATATGTAGTAGCTCATTGTCCTTTTCCCATATATCATCGTCCTTGACATACAATGTCTTTCGAGATACATCTGTACAATGAATCGGTCTATCCACTATATCCAATTCATTCAATCCGTTTAAAAGCATATTTGTCATGGTTTTTGTCAATCCATTCTCTATGGTACTATCGTATGTTTCGGCAGTTATCGGCAATGATTGTATAAAATCCGTCAAATTCATGGCATTCTTACAATGGTCATTTAAAAACATTTGGACATTAAATTGATTATTGGTAGTATTGTGACTATTCGTATTGTGAACCTGGTTTCCAAGTTGAGGCATTACTTCTGTAAGTTTTTCAATGACATCTTGATTCTTCAAAAGCATTTTTATCAAAAAATCTTTATCTATATCAAATTCTGTATTTTTTGTATTGTTTTCCCCTTGACCAATAGAGCACTTCTTTTTGTGTGCACAAAGTGAAGAAGCATGTTTATAAATTTTACCACAGTCACATTCATATATTTTGGCGTTTTGTGTAGTTTTATTGTTAGGATTTATTAGGATTTTATGCTTTCGTGTCATTAAATGTCTGGTATAATCACATTGCTTACTACAATTAAAGTCACATGTTTCACAATAGAATTTTTTGGCGTTTTTTGGCGTTTTAATATTAGTCATTTGTTAGTAATATATCCTAATATAAAAAACGCCTAAATGTCAGCGCAATTCCACGAAAAAATTACAATCACAAATGGAATTTTCTTGAAATCGGTTTCTTACCTTTATGGTCTCAACCACTTTTTTACCGTTTTTTCAATTCTCTGTTCCATATTTCAAAATTCAACACAAAAACATTGTGTGTTTTTTCAAAAAGTCAAATGAAGTATGAAAAAAAAGTGAAAAGTGAATTTACCTACATGTATCGTATACAGTGCACTATTTTCAGTAGATAAAATCCCCTTCATATGTAGGGAGATATCAAAAAGAGCTTGCAAACTAAATCAATAATTCAAATATTGTCATCAATACTCAAGCCAATACTATAGACAATTTTCTAGATAAAACACCTGTGGAATCATTACATCCACAAAATATTATGGCTTTGTTTTACACCCTTGAAGATTTAAAATGGGACAAAATATAAAAAAGATATAAAAAGATATAAAAATATAATTTATTAGATAAATATGTCTATTGCTGTAGAAACTGTTGCTTTAATTGATGTCGTTGGTATGATAGGAAGTGGTTGGTATTATTATTCTTATGTCAAGGATAGTCCTTCTCCCCCGGAAGAACCAAATATTATTATGAAATGCCTATTTCCAGGTTGTGTAGTATGTGCACATCAAGGTGCTGATAATCCAAAAGATATTTTAGGTGTATGCTGTTTTGGTAGTTTTTTTACAGTGCTTTGCTGGGAACCTAAAAATTCGGGGGGAGGGAAAGTATATGCTACTACATAAGGACAAACTTAAAAAAACTTACCTATAATTTGTCCCATTTTAAATGTTCAAGTGTGTATAATAATTACAATAACCCTCAAGCAAGAGAGTTTTTATCCGATAAAATAGGACAAACGAATAACTACAATATTCATGTCAATAAAATAAATAAAAACAAACTAAATGGATTGATGGTTGGTAATAAGATTTCAAAAAAGATGTCTTTGAAAATGTAAATTTCAAAAACCGATTCTAATATCACGGTTGATACATAAGTGTAGAGAGAAATACAATTAAATATGCAGAATTAAATATTTAATTGTAATAAAAATGACAAAATTAGTTGAATTGATTGCTATTGCCGAAAATATTCCCTATATAGCACTTATAAATCCCAATATTGATGATTGGACCAGTGACGAATTGTTATATGAATCTATTCACATTGCTTTAGTAAACCGTGTTCAAATTCGGTCCGCTTTGAACATTTGTAACACTTTTCCACCATTGAAACTTGTCTACAAGAGCATATTGACAAGATATATTAAATATTTTACGGATATCTATAAAATGACTAATCAAGCATAAATAAAATTGAAGTTTTTCTATACAAATTGTATATTGTATACACACAAAATGCCAATTACTATCAAAGTAGATCTAACAATTCGTGACGACATGGTGTCGGATTTTCATGAGATGATTCTGGAAGACCAAAAATCCGCTTTGGAATCGGAAGATGGAGTCGTTTTGTCATTTGATATTGTCAATGATGAAACCAGTCCAAATGACTTTACACTTTATCAAACTTCTACATCAAAAGAGGGGTTACACAAACATATGAAGGAACACTTTTACAGATGGAAACCGTTCATGAACACGGGAGCGGTATTAGCATACAAGCATACATATATTTAAATCTAAAACTAAAACTAAAATAAAAAGAGGGATCCTATGGTGGGTCCTTTTTTTTAGTGCACTTATTTCAGTGCATTCGTATCAATAATTATATAAAAATCTCGAATGTTATATAATTATGTATGGTTCGAGGATTTTAAGGAATACTGTAAAGTGTATTGCAAATCCTATATCTAACACCAGTAGAACGACCTATACATCTATTGAAAATAAACCATATTCACAATATTGTCACTATATATCATCATATTGTGAATTGTATCCAAATGTAAAAACGACACATCATAGAATTACAGAAATTTACCAATCTATTCATAATCGATTGAATCAAGACAAGCCAAATAAGGTTGACTAATTTCATTATTTGATTATTTATTTTTATATCTCCAATTTATAAATATGAATCCAATTCAGAAACGATTTGCTTTATTTCTATTTGGGTGTATCGGAATCAGAATTTTGTTCGTAATTATCGCCAAAAAAATAGCCCTTCGATATTTACCTATTCTAGGATATTTGGCTCTTTTAATAGCTATTGGATTTCTCTATATTTTCGTAACCGGTTCTAGAAAAACTGGTTTTGAAATAGGGGGCGACAAAATATGGTGGGATTGGTTGAGACCTGTACACTCCCTTATTTACTTTCTGTTTGCCTATAACGCCATCGCAAAAAATAGGCAATCTTGGAAATATTTGGCATTAGATGTCTGTATTGGTTTATGTGCATTTTTAATTCATCATTTCAAGGAAAACAACTTTTACAAACTGGTGTAAATTATTCATTATTTCTTCTGTAATCCCTTTTATCATTATATATTTTTATACGTTCCAACTCTTGTTCATTTTGTTGCTCCATTCTCTTTTTTTGAAATAGTTCATCTTTACGATGTATGCGTTGAACCCGTTCTATTGTATTTTCATATCGCAGACGAGGTTCTAATTTTAGTTGTTCTAATTTATATTCATATATATCCTTTTGATGTTGTTTTGCTAGTTCTTTTTTCAACTCTTCACGAACATCTGTTAAATCTAGCTCCATTATTCCTTTATAACCGGCTATAATATCCATTTTATTTGTACTCATATACTTAGTAAAAATAAAAATTAGTTAATTCAATTTTCCCAATATCAAAATGTGAAAAAACAAAAATATATTTACATTTGATACATTTCTTTTTATTTTTTATTTTTTATTTTTTGTCTTTTTATTTTTTGTCTTTTTATTTTTTGTCTTTTACGATATTATATTTGCCATGTTTTCATCTTCTAGTTCTTCTCTACAACATGGACAAGTATCGTGTGTTTTTAACCATTTACTTATACATGGTCTACAATACATATGGCTACAATTCGTGTATACATTGCTTTGAGAATCAAGACAAATGCTACAATCGTCTATTTCTTTGGACATGTCTTGTTTTAAAATGTTTCTCGTTATGTTTATGAATTTGGAAATTCTATAACTATATGTATAATTTGTCGAAAGTTCTCCATCTAGATTTAAACCGGGTTCATCATATTCTTCGTATTCATCTTCCTCGTCACTATCATATTCCAGTCCATTTCCAAGATATATTGGTTCCCCAACAGAATACTTTTCTGGAAACATGTTTTCTAACCATCGAAATACTTCGACATGACCGTTTCGACAAGCCTGTTTAAATGCTTTATCATCATTTGCCGAAATATTAATATCTGGTTTTAACTCTAATAATCTCTTGGCTAGCATATAGTGACCATTTGCACAAGCATTGATAAACGGTAATTCATCATTTGTTGAAAGATCTATGTTGGAAAATGTGGTAAGTAACCAATTAATTAATTCCATATTACCATTAGAACATGCTCCATCAAATGCACTATTTGTAATCGTCGTTCTATCGCTGATATACTCTGCCTGTTTTTCAAAGATTATTTTTACTAATTCCAAATTACCAGTTAAACAACTTAATTCAAAAGCATTTACTAATTCACATCTACATTTGAATGAATACAAATGAGGCATCATTTCAAACAGCCATTTAATTACATCTGTATTTGCCTTTTTACTATTTATAACCTCATCTATAGTAATCTCAATGTCTGGTTTCATATGTAATATCCACTTCGCGACTTCTAAATGACCATTTTCACATGCTTCTCGAAATGCGTGGTCGTTTTCTGCGCTAATATCAATATCTGGTTTGATTTTCAACAACCATCTTGCGACATTTAATTGTCCCCAACTACAAACCATACGGAAGGTATGATCGTCATATATGGAAATTTCTGTGTTTGGATACGATTTGAATAGACATTTCGCAATATTTAAATGACCAGCTATACATGTTTCATGGAACATCGAGCGAATATCATCTTCATCATTTATCGTTGGCATTATCGTTAATAACCATTTTACTATTGCTATATGACCTTTTGCACACACTTGGATAAACATAGAGAGTTTATAATTAAACTGATCGTCTTCACAATCGTCAGAAGGAGTGTCTTTTTTTAAAGAATATACTTCCTCTAGACAATTTGAATATATCCACTTTGCTACACTTAACTTACCGTTGGCACATGATTCCCAAAACGGAACACTTAAATGGCAATTTTCAATGATTTTTGGATTTATCTTAACCAACCATTTTGCCACAGACAAATGACCCTTTTTACATAGCTTGCGGAATAAATAATAACTATCAACTTCACAATCTATAAGAATATGTGGAGATACGGTTAAAAGCCATTTTGCCACACTAAGTTTACCAGCTAGACAAACATCAGTCATTAGATCTTCGTGAATAATATTTGACACGAAGTTGGGATTGTTTTTTATGATCCATTGTGCTACCTGTAGATATCCGCGCTCGCAAATGACATAGAATAAATCATCATCATAACACATATCGGTTAGAATACATTGAAGAATCGACGGATTTGTATCCCACCAAAATTTTACCATTTGTATATCACCATTTTTGCAAGCTACGACAAACTCGCTAATTATCTTGATAGGAGGGATGTTGCGAACACGATCATTCACCCTATCACTTTCATCACATTTATGTCCAACTATGCTACCATTGGTACCAATCCCATTAGTACCATCATACCGTATTTCAAGTTTACTATTCATAATTTAATAATTTTATTTAAGATTGATTTTACTCAAAAAGGCTTTTCAACTTCAATTTTTTAGCGGTTCTAAAAGTTCCATTGGATCGTGAATATATCTGGACGAACCAATAAAATAATTTCTTTCGCTACTATAATTAGCGATAAATGATGATTTCATACCATTTCCTCTATACACTCATGATAACGACTACTTTACTTGTCTCGACATGTATGTCTAGTGTATCTACAGAACAACAAACAAATATAGCGACGAATCAGGACAAAGCCGATCTGTATGTTTTTGCCTATTTATGGGAGCCCGAGAGTTGCTATAAAAATCCCACATGGTCCCAATGTTCTGACCCACAATCATTCTGGGGAAATCATTTCGTCATTCATGGATTATGGCCTCAATATTCATCTGGTGGATATCCGTCTGATTGTACTAGCGAATCATTCGACGAAACGGTTATTAATGAGATTGGTCTGGAAGATATGAATCATTATTGGCCTAATGTCAAATCCGAACCCACTGATGCCGACTATGACTCATTTTGGCAACATGAATGGACTAAGCATGGGACTTGTTCTCCTCTCAGTCAACTTGACTACTTCAACACTACACTCACTCTAGGTAAAACATTCGGAACACCTTCATTAATTACGGATAATGTAGGAGCTGATGTGAATGGTGATTTAATTAGAACCACAATGGGAGGACCTACTATGGTTTCGCTTCAATGCGAAAATGGTGGCTATTTATCAGGGGCGTTTACTTGTTGGTCTATATCTTCTGTTGATGGTAACCCAGACAAACAAATAGACTGCCCATTGGATGTACAGGGTGAAGACAATTGTTCGGATACTGTGGTTCATATTCCTTCCTTTGAATAGATAAGTGAAATGAAATAAAAAATGGTTTTTACTTAGTTAACTTACAATTCTTAATCCTATCTAATTTATTCTTCCGCTTGTTCCACCTCTTCCAAACTATCATATTCACTCTTCAAATAATCCCACATGAATTTTGCCATTTTCGACCCACCTGGGACATAGTCGGTCGGAACCTTATTTTCTAGTTTACTCAAATAAACTTCTGTATTTGCAATAAATCCATTACTAATAGCCAAGTCATAGACATATTCTGGTATTCTTGTATTATGATTGGAGATCTCGTGAAGCATATCTGCTACGCACATAGATGCTCTTGTTTCAAAAGCCTTCCGATTTGTTATATTTACATCTTCGATCTTATTCTTAATTTTTTTAAAGACATTTTCGATTTGACCCTTTTTCATTCTAGTTTGTGTTCCTGGTCCCATTTCAATTTGGGTAGGCGTAACATCCGTTAATATTGAGATAACTGAATCATTGTCTTCGACTACATCGGGTTCTTCGACTACATCGTGTTCTTCGACTACCTCGGGTTCTTCGACGACATCGGGTTCTTCGACGACCTCGGGTTCTTCGACGACCTCGGGTTCCTCGACGACATCGGGTTCTTCGACTACATCGGGTTCTTCGACTACATCGGGTTCTTCGACTACATCGGGTTCTTTGACTACATCGGGTTCTTCGACGACATCGGGTTCTTCGACTACCTCTGGTTCTTCGACTACATCGGGTTCTTGTTGTGGAACAGGTGGTTGTCGGTCAGGCCGTAACTTGGTTGGAATCCTAGCAACAGGAACAATAATTCCATTTTGCAGTGCTTTCTCATACAACTTAGTAGCCTTCATGGTTGAGGTGTCATATGATAATTCAGATCCAATATCCTTAATAATCCATTTAATAGCCTGTACGATATCGTTATCTTTTTCCAATGTTATCTCTTTGTTCCATGTAATACCAACATCCTTTCCCAATTGCTTACTGTTAAATGTCATAATGGTATCTACAAAATTCAAAGAACCATTTGATCCAGATGTAAACGAAGGATTTCCATGTAACCGCCCTTGTTTATAAATCCGAGTTTTACATTTGGGCAAATATTGAGTCGCTTCATTATCGTCGCCAACGCGATTGCTATCTGGGTGAAACATTGTACCAGTTCCATTGATTCGAAGAATTGATCCATCATCGTATTCACCTTCATCACTGTAGTAACTAGGATATGTGTCTCTTATAGTATTAAACTCACTTACTCTGATTTGAGTAAACTTATGTTCGTCACGACTGTATTTCTTATATCTATTCTTATTGACATTATATTCTATAATAATTTGTCCAGCTGTTTCGTGGTTGTAAATAAAGAGATGTCGGGTTTCATTAAACGGTCTACACTGTGGTTCTTCGAAATAATTTGTTGGCGGTACAATAGTAACATTATTTACCTTCATAACTACATTTCTATCGCGAATAATCATACCATATGTTTTAGATAGTGCATCAGATACAAAGTCATTGATACTTTCTAATGTTGTTGTCTTGTAAATGGTATCGTTAATATTCTCAAGTACAATGGTTGACCCAATATCGAATGGATGAATATTTTTATATTCTGTCTCGTTGATTTCACTAAATTTCGTGAAATTATACGATTCTAGTACATCCTCTTTGTTTGCCATGTCTTCAAAGTCTAAAACAACATTATACATTGTGCCGTCCAGTAATTTTGTATATACAGTTAGCTTACCTCCTAACGCGGCTGCGGCTTGCTTCATACCAGTTCCATACTCTGAAATATCATTGTCTGAAATCTGACCATTACGAATATGCCCCATATTAAACGGATTCTCATTACCTTGACTTAAAATGTTTATAAACCCACCACTACACATGTCACTAATAGTTATTTTTGATACCTTTCCAGCATCAGACACATTAATGCTCATGCGAATATTGTTTGAATTGAGAATTGGATAATCCATGAATTCGTTCTGACCTTTTACCAAGGTATAATTAGAATTCATTGCCTGTCTTCTGACTGACTTGAAATGCGCACATCCTAACATGGGTCCGTTCATCTTAGCTTACTTAAATTGATTAAATAGTTTGATTATAGTTGTATTAGAATATATAAACTATTTTAAAATCAATTTTTTTTGGACCAATATATACCAATATACCTTACGCCGTCAAATGATATTAAACATTTTTTTTTAAATCATTTAATAATGGCAACAACACCTGTCCAAGATACGACCCTACTGTTTTATCATATTGATCGTAAATTTCCCCCAGAATTAAAACGCCTGATTTGTAGCTATATACCCATTTCAGTTCTCAAAAAGGTCCGAAAAATAAGACAAGATGAATTGCCAAACAACTATAAAATAGCAAAGGCATTGAACGACTATTTTTATATGGTTCATTATGGGTATAAATTAGATATGATCTCATGTCAAAATCGTATTCATTATCTCAAAAACCAACTTGTCTATACCGAACAACGATTTATGAATTCGTTTAATATAAATGATTGTTACAATTTAACCAGCAAAAAAATAGAAATCAAAGAGTCTATCAAAGAATGTGAAGAATCTATGGTATTACCGGGTATATTATATACATTGTATAAAGAACCATATGATACCTCGACATTACAATTGGACGCGTTTAATATTATCGAAACGGATTAAAACCTTTTATATGAAAATTGATTTGTTAATTATATAAAAAGAGAATTACATATATAATTAACATGACACATTCAGTCGGTAAAGCGATCAGTTTATTTTCAGGTATGGGTGGTGATAGTCTAGGAATGAAGCAAGCTGGCTTCGATGTAGTCGCCTTTAATGAATTCGACAAGGCTGCCGTAAAATCACATTTGGAAAATTTCCCTGATTCCACACTTATTCAAGATGCCAGTCAAAAGAAAGAAAAAGACAAAACAGACATTATTCTTGTAAAAGACGAGGCATTTTCTGCCTACAAGGGCCAAGTGGATTTAATCTTTGCAGGCCATCCATGCTTCGTAGCCGGTACAAAAGTTCTTACCAAAGATGGATATAAAAATATCGAGGATGTGGTACTAGAAGATACATTATTAACACATACTGGTTCCTTTCAAAATATCGTGAATTTACAAAAAAAACAATATCAAGGAGATATGTTCGAATTAAATATAAAATATCATCCAGAAGCCATCGAGTGTACGGAGGAACATCCCTTTTATGTTCGCGAAAAAACGAAAAAATGGAATACATCAACAAAAAAATACGACATCACCTATAAAGAACCATTATGGAAATCGGCAAAAGAATTGACCTTGAATGACCATTTTGGAATGGTGATTAATTCGAATAAAATAACACCCCAATTTTCATTTGATAAGCCAATCAATCAGTATCGAAGCGACACTGTGTGTATTAAAATGGACAAACAAGAATACTGGTTCATGATGGGTTATTTTGTCGGTGATGGATGGATTCAAGAAACGGTCAAGAGTGACGGTAGATGTCGTCACACCATTCGTTTTGCTATAAATAATACCGATGAACGGGAAATAGTCGATCGTATTGGACAAGTACTTCCTATCACAAATAAACAATGCGATACAGGAGAATGTAAAAAATTCGGCTGTTCCGACTTTACTTGGTATAACATATTAAAACAATTTGGAAAATATGCGCATGGGAAAATAATCCCAGAATGGGTTCAAGATGCCCCAATTGAATATATTGAACATTTTGTGGACGGATATAGAAAAGCAGATGGTTGTATTAAAAAGAATGGTTCTACTACTTTTACGACCGTCTCCTATAACTTGGCATTTGGATTACAACGCCTTTATCTAAAATTAGGGCATATATTTGGCATTGAGAAAACAATCCGCCCCGATACTTGTGTTATCCAAGGGCGTACAGTGAATCAAAGAAACACCTATTGTGTTCGTGGATATGAACGAGATATGCTAAGAAAACAATCCTCCTTTATAGAAGATGATTATGTTTGGTATGCTCCAGCGAATATAAAGGTACATCATGTAGAAAACGAATCGGTTTATAATTTTGAAGTAGAAAACGACAACAGTTATGTCGTAGAAAATACAGTTGTACATAATTGCCAAGGCTTCTCGAATGGGGGTAAAAAATTGCCAGACGACCCACGCAACACATTGTTCCGTGAATTTGCCCGTTCATGTAGACTCGTCCAACCCAAATACATTATCGGGGAAAATGTGGATGGCCTTCTCAATCGAAAAACGGCGACAGGTGAGATGTATTTTGATATCATTGTATCTGAATTTGAAAAGATTGGATATACCATCTATCATCAAGTGTGTCATACGGTTAAATATGGTGTACCGCAACTTAGAAAACGCCTCGTGTATGTAGGCATTCGCAATGATTTGAATCAGACATTTGAATTCCCTGAACCATTAAATGATGGGAAAACCAATTTGCCTCATTTAAAAGACATTATTAAGTTCAGTATGGAAGGTGCTATTAAGATTGAGCCAGACGATTTTGATATGACAAAGATTCCTGAGGAATGTATTGTTACTGATATGGAGAATGATGATGGAGAAGATGATGGAAATATTCATCCATATTTACGCCTCAAGGCCAAAAAGCGTAATGAAGAATATGCTGGTAAATTTCATCATTCGCTTCTTTCATTCTCTAAGCGTGACTCACCCATTCATGTCGAGATTATTGATATTCGAAATCCCAGCAAAACAATCATTTGTACATACGATCATCAACCCAGACTATTTGTTCCCCTAAAAAATAAAAATGGATACTATATCCGATGTATTTTACCCGATGAACTCAAACAAATTCAAGGGTTTCCTGCGGATTTCAAACTCTTTGGCTCTAAGAAGGACAAGGTAAAGCAAATCGGAAATGCTGTTCCTCCACCACTTATTACACAAATCGTAAAAAAATTACTTGTTTAAATTACATTACATTTCTAAAAATTTATAACCTTTTTATTTTGTTTTAGTTTGTTTTTTCTTTATTTTATCAAAATTCTTTGTATTGTCTGCCGACGGCTAGTCTTCCTCTGTATCTTCATCACTTTCATCACAAGCATTTCCGCAAAGATATTGTCCACAACCTTTCATTTGAACTACATCATCGCTTTTTCCACATAGACTACATTCTGCTTCTTGATTATTTGGCTCTTCTTGTACGTATAAAATATCCCCCATTCCATCATCATTGAAATATCCATCGCATAAACAACATTTTTTCCACTGATCCTCTTGATAAGTCTCTTCAGTATCTTCTTCAGAATCCCAATCAGGTGGATATCTTTCACAGTCCATATTAACACATAACTGAACTAAATCGGTATTACTATGCTTACCTTGTTGTACATCAGCATCGGATAAACTCGCTTCCTCTACTTCCTCTTCGCCGGATTCTTTTTCTTTTTTGCGGTCTTCATGTGTTATAAGTACTGCAAAAGCTTCTTGCATTTTCTCAATTTTTAGTGCTCTCAAATCATCTTCTTCATCTTGTTTTGCTTGTTTCTCGTGCTGTATGCTTATCTCTTTCAGTCGGATTTTCCATAGTCTGTCATTTTCCTTCTCTACCTCCCTTTGCTCACTCGTTAGACGACTAAGGTAGGATTCATGACTAATTGTTGGACATTCTCCATTTGATATTCTATCAATTTCCCTTTCTTTCAAATATTCTTTTAGCTCCTCTTCATCAAATGTCTCTTCCTCCTCTTCCTCTCCAGCTTCATATTCATATTCATAGGTTTCATCCTTTATTTCAGGTTGTTTATCAAAACATTTTTGGCAAACCCACTCTCTATGCCCTTCTGTAGCATCATTACCTCCAATACCAACACAATATTGGCATGAATTATTTGTATCACAACTAAAGCACCAATTGTTACTCTGAACTAAATTACAAGTGGGACATTTAAATTCATCTGTTTCTTCGTCTTCTTCCTCCTCCTCCTCTTCATCTATATCCCAGTCATCACATTTATAACCTTGTTGAATTAGTTCATGTTTCATGTCCTGAAAACACATGGTACATAACACCAATTCTTCATGTGGATTATTTACAGAATCTCCTCCTTTATAAACTATATTGATGTTATCATTATAACAATCAACATGTTTGTCACATTCTTCACATGTAACATATCTAGATTCTCCACCCTCCTCTTCAACTTTAATCGTATCAAATAATGTCTTATGCTCCATTTTCTGTTATTGTTACTATATTAATTATTAGTTGATTCCAATCAATTTTTAATTTAATCGTACAACTCTTTTTCTAACTCGATACAACTAGCATCAATGACGTCAATTTCTATAACCTCAATATTTGATGGTATTTTTGACTTGTCCAAATATTGTATCACATCTTTCAAAATATGCAATTTAAATTTAAAATCACAATTATCAACAATACATTTTCCAGTCCATCGTTCTAATGGTAATATTTCATTTAATGAACTTATTCGACCTTGAACACGCTGGTATTTGGCTTCTCTTTTTCCAGGTTTTCCTGATGGACATTTCATACGCCACTCACAAGACAATGCATTGATATGGTCTGGGAACCCTGATAACATGGCGCATATTTCCCACGCACCCCCTTTCCCATGAGTCGCTCTCGCACCTCCCTTGATCTCCTCGTTATGTTGTCTTAATCTTCGCATAGGATGATTTGTTGAACCATTATAAGTGTTATGCTTAAATTGCTCTAGCTTGTTGCGCAAAATATAACAATACCACATTTATTGTTATCTTTTATTATTTTTTGTTCGAATATACACATTTACATTCTGGCTTATAATGAGGGTGCATATATGTATAAGTTATAGTCATTGTATTTATTTCTACCTCAAATACAATACAGTCATTATATTATCAATGGTATCTTTTTCTTCTGTCGTTTTAGAAAACTTATTTGCTGAATTACTGTTTGTCTCCTTTTTCATCTATTATGCCAAAATACCATTCAGTATAGCATCATCCTTGACGAATATTATCGTTATCATGATAACATTATATTGTTGTTTTTCG
>Ga0233431_1003480_pt1 | contig 18805 bp, 11 predicted proteins | sample SI_118_April2016_FD_179867 | JGI IMG/M metagenome (GOLD analysis project Ga0233431, IMG submission 179867) | Seawater microbial communities from Saanich Inlet, British Columbia, Canada - SI_118_April2016_200_MG | ecosystem: Environmental > Aquatic > Marine > Inlet | place: Canada: British... | reverse complement strand
ATGTCTGTGAAAATCGGTGTTTAAGCAACGAATGAAGCATATCTGATACTTCAACAAGGTTCTGTTCACTGAGCGAAGTCGAAGTGTTTTTGACAGTACCTCGTTCTTTGCTTAGAGAATCGCAAACTCAGTGCATGGTATCAAATTTTACTTCTTCAATAGTTTCTTGAGAGAAGTCTAAGGGGTACTTTTCGAAGACACTTCGACTATGTTCAGTGTCCAATGCAACTTGCTGTAGTTAGGTATCAGCATGCCGGTTAAAATATGTTGATTTTGAAGGTGCCAGACAGTTTTTCACAACAATCTGGCGCCCTAATGAATATCAAAGTGCTCGTTTATCCTGTAAAACGCTATTGGATATAACAATTCGCTGGATCTCAGAGGTTCCCTCATAAATGGTAAATACTCTGGCATCACGGTAATATCTCTCAACAGGATATTCTTTACTAAATCCGTATCCACCATGAATCTGGATGGCTTTAGCGGTGACCCGGTTTACCATTTCTGAGGCATATAGTTTGGCCATAGAAGCTTGTTTGGTATACTTTTCTCCTCTTTCTTTCATAGTAACCGCTGAATACATCAGCTGTTTAGCCGCTTCCAGTTCCGTAGCCATATCGGCAATCATCCAGCGTAGGCCCTGAAATTTACTGATTTTCCGCCCAAATTGTTCCCGTTGTTTGCTATATTCAATGGCAGCATCCAAAGCTGCCTGGGCCACACCGACTGATTGGGCGGCAATACCAATTCTACCACAATCCAGGCATGTCATGGCAATCTTAAAACCATCACCTTCATTCCCTAACAGATTTTCAACTGGAACCTTACAGTTATCAAATAGCAGATCGCTTGTGTCAGAACCACACAATCCCATTTTATTTTCAATGTTACCCACTTCCAATCCGGGGGTTCCCTTTTCAACAATAAAGGCACTAATTCCCTTATGTTTGTCTTCCGGACTGGTTTTCGCAGTAACGATAACCAGACCACCATTTTTACCGGAAGTTATAAATCGTTTGTTACCATTAATGACATAAAATTTTCCCTCTTTCACAGCTGACGTTGACTGTGCAACCGGATCAGATCCAGCATGCGGTTCGGTTAAAGCAAAGGCACCGATAATTTGAGCCCCAGATAAAAGGGGTAGAAATTTTTGTTTCTGATCTTCATTTCCAAAATTTAAAATACTTTCACAAACGATTGAATTATGAACGGACATAACGACTGCTGTGGCGGCACAGGAATAGGCAATTTCTGACAAAGCCAGAATATATCCCATCATGTCAGCACCCCCTCCGCCATATTCCGGTGGAACCATCATTCCCATTAATCCCAGCTCACCCATCATCTTAAAATTTTCAATCGGAAAATATTTTTCTTTATCAGCTTTATCTGCATTTTTAGCCACATGTTTCCGGGCAAACTCCCTGGCCATACTTTGGATCATTAATTGTTCTTCTGTTAGTTTAAAGCTCATTAGATACTCCGGTGATCAAAGTTTAGCGATTAAGGAGAGTAAATGGTAACCAACAATTTAGCTTTGGATTTCCCAATATTGGTTAACTGATGTTTGATACTGGAATTAAAATGTAACGAATCTCCTTTTTTCAACTTATTCACATGATCACCGACTTTGATTTCCACCTTCCCGGTAATCACATACACAAACTCTTCACCTTCATGCATATAACCAACACCAGTGTGTACTGACAGCGGTTCTATGTTCACCCGAAACGCCTTTAAATGCTTCTTTTCAGCACCGGGGGTTAACGTTTTATAGGCATAATTTTCAGTCCGTTTCGTAAAAGCTTCGACCCGGCTTTCCGTTATTGAATCATTCTCCTTTAAAAAAAAACTGGAATCCAGATCCAGTGCTTTGGCGATCTGCAACAAGGTCCCCACTGGTGGTATCTGTTTTCCCGATTCAATTTTCTTTAGTAAATCAACTGAGCACCCGGTTTCATTGGCGATCATATCGCGAGATAAATCTTTCTCTTTTCTGGCCTTTTTGATTTTTTTTCCCACAGAAGTGGTCTTTTTTTTAGACATAGTCCTCCCGGTAATTGAAAATGACATCAGTGGTGACTCAAATGACAGTCACCACTTATCATTTAGGATTGATTTTTCCTGGTCACAAATACGGATACGGTTTTATCATCACCACCCATGCAAACCATCATACCAAATGGATTTTTATAAGCTACCTGTTGTTCTGCTTTGTCAGTGAGCTGATGCAGTAAATCAACCATTTGACGAACACCGGAGACACCAACCGGATGTCCAAAACCACATAACCCACCGGACATATTCGTGGGGATTTTACCGGAAACCTTGGTGTTTCCTTCCAATAAAAATTCAGCACCTTTACCTTTCTTAGCAAAACCAATAGTTTCCAGAGCGATCAGTGCTGCTATTGAAAAACAGTCATGTAATTCAAGCATCGCCAAATCACTGATCGTGATACCAGCCATCAACAAGGCTTTTTCCGCCGCAATTTTAGTTATATCCAACACAGTAGGATCTGCAGGTTTTTCAGTGATGTCACCTTCGGCACTGGCAAAACCAGAAATTTCAATAGCATCTTCTAGTTCAACACCTAGTTTTTTTAATCCTTCTTCACTGGCTACAACCAGTGAAGAAGCACCATCAGACACTTTAGAACAATCAAAAAGATTCAAATGATCCATAAAAATTTTACCATTAGGAGGGGTCATACCCAGTCCAAAAAGATCTTCTACGCTATTATGATGCTCTTGAGATTTAGGATTTTTGCGGGAACTTGTTACTGCTAATTCGTACCATTTAGCCATACCTTGCCGCATCAGATCTTTATCATAGACACTGCCATAAGTCCCGGCACGATCAGAAAAAACGCCCGGAAAAAAATAGGCATGGCCATCTTTACGATCACCTTTATAGTATCCAGCCGCACTTAGTACATCAGCACCATAAACTGACTTCATACTGTTTTGGATTTCTCCTCCAACCACCAACACACTATCCGCCAGCTCTGAAAGAATCGTTTTAACCGCAGCAGCAATGCCCAGCCCGCCTGATCCGCAGGCACCCTCAACACGGGTACAGGACTTTCCCTTTAAAGATTTTGATAGGTATGGCAAAAACCCAGGTAAATTCCCTTGTCGAATGAAGCGCATGGCAGCAAAATTAGTGAAGACACCTTCATCAAAATCTGTATTCACCAATTGATCACAGGTCCCCTGGAAGGTTTCATTTAGATAATCTTCAAATGCTCGCATGGGTTTTTTAGGATGAAACTCTTTTCGCCCGGGACCAAAAAACATGGTATTATATCCGGCAGCTACATATACTTTTTTTCTGAGTGCTTTCATTGTTAATCTCCTAGAATAGTGAATTTTCAGGTCCGTAAAGATGATAAAAACCATTGCTCAACACTTTAGATACATCTTCGGCTGACTCAGCAATACCACCTTCAACAAGGTTTTCAGAGATTTTACGTGAGTTCATCAGATAAGCTTTAGCAAGTTCAGCACCTTTTGAATTCTGCTGAAACAGAGTTGTAAAATAAGCCTTCATTTTTTTGTCCTTATTCCGATCTCTGGAAAGTACTTTCCAGGGTAAAAACTCCGGAGCTAATTCACCTAAGTATTTGTCACATTCGCTGTTTAGTGATTCGGAAATTGGAACATAGGTTTTGCGATTCAAATCAAAAACACTCACAGGAAAATTTTTCTGGTATTGAAAAAATCCATCTTTTTGAGACCCATCACTAAATTGTCCACCGAAAATACCTGCCTGAAGCATATCCTGAATAAATTGACTGTTAAGTGTTTCATTTTCTATATACCGATCCATTGTTTCCAGAATCATTTGAACAACATCCAGGCCTACATAATCTATTAATTGGAAAATTCCCATGGGCCTGATCATAAAATCCTGGGTTACTTTATTAATAATTAGTACAGATTTATCCTGCCCCAGTTCTCCGGACAATTTTTCCATTTGGTTGATACCATATAAACCATCTCTAATAAAATGACCATTACCGATAAATCCAGCAATATCATTGGCAGGTACCAATACTTTATTCAACCGTTTTCCTATTTCATCGGAGAGCTTTTTAAATGAATCCGGTGTTGTTGGTGAAGTAATCACTTCCACTAACCGTTGAACAGCCGGCGGGTTATAAAAATGATATCCAATCAATCTACCTTCCAGTTTGGCAGCTTTTTCAACCACAGATATGGGAATCGATGATGTATTGGTGAAAAACAGTGTTTCCGGAGAACAGATATCAGCCAATCCTGACAAAACCTGCTCTTTTAGTTCCAGTTTTTCAAACACAGCTTCAAATATCAATTTTGAATCTTTAGTATCTTTTGAGTTAGAAGTGGGATTTGCGATTAACAAGGCTCTGTTGACATACTCTTCAATAATCTCAGCGTTATCGACCAGGTCCGTCCGGGAAGAAAGATTAGCTCTCAATGCCACAATATTTTTTTCAGCATACCGGACCATCTGAGGTTTTAAATAACTCAACAAACCTTTCAAAACATTTTGGTTACGATCGACTAAATTAAGAGTAGCATCCGGAATTTTACCGGCAGGATTGTCCGCGATTTCTAATCTTGTCATTTCCTGAAGCAGCAATAAGGATATTCCACTTCCCATTTTTCCGGCCGCACCAATGACAGATACATTTTTCAATGCTTGATCTAACATACCATAAACCTCTTTAATATTTGGTGAATAAACGTTTTTGGAAATAAAGCTAATTAATAAATGATTGCTAATTAAAATCTATTGTTTTAGGAAAGATATACAGGATTTTATATTTTGAGCAATCGGTTTAAAAAAAATTTGATCCAGAGTTATTTTCGAAATCCAGCAATATTCTCATTACATATTTCTTCTGTACTTACCACCAATTTCATATAAGAGATTCGTTATTCTCCCTAGAGAAACATATTGCACGGTGTTAAGTAGTTCTTCAAAAATGTTACCATTTTTTAAAGCCACCTGCCTCAATGCAATCATGGCTTTTTCGGCATTTTCCTTATTGATTGCTTCAAATTCCAATAAATTATCGAGTTGTTTCTGTTTATCAGTCGGTGTTGCCCTCTGAACTTTCATGTTTTCAAAATGGCTTTTTTGATGCGCTTTGGGCAAAAAGGTATTAACACCAATGATTGGTATTTCACCGCTGTGTTTCATTTCTTCATAAAACAATGATTCTTCCTGAATTTTACTCCGTTGATACTGTTTTTCCATAGCCCCTAAGACCCCTCCCCTATGGGAAAGCCGTCTAAACTCCTGCAGGACAGCAGTTTCTACTAAGTCAGTTAATTCATCAATAATGTACGAGCCCTGATTTTGGTTTTCATTTTTCATTAACCCATATTCTTTTGACAGAATTAGCTGTATGGCCATAGAACGTCTCACTGATGCTTCAGTAGGTGTTGTTACTGCTTCGTCATAGGAGTTGGTATGGAGTGAATTGCAATTATCATAAAATGCCATTAATGCTTGAAGTGTGGTTCGAATATCATTAAAGTCAATTTCCTGGGCATGCAAAGACCTACCTGATGTTTGGATGTGATATTTAAGTTTCTGTACTTTCTCATCGGCGCCGTAAAGCTCTTTCATGACAATTGCCCAGATGCGTCTGGCTACTCGACCGATAACAGAATACTCAGGTTCCATTCCATTACTAAAAAAGAAAGAAAAGTTCTCCGCAAATTCATCTACCTTTAATCCCAAATTACGATAATGTTCAATATAATGGAACCCGTTAGCCAGTGTAAAAGCCAGTTGAGTGATTGGGTTGGCCCCTGCTTCAGCAATATGATAACCACTGATACTAATGGTATAGTAGTTTTTAATCTGGTTCCGGGTAAAATAAGATTGTACATCACCCATCATCTTCAAGGCAAAATCCAGAGAAAATATGCAGGTATTTTGCCCCTGATCTTCTTTAAGAATATCTGCCTGAACAGTTCCTCTTAGTTTTCTAAAGACCTCAATTTGCTCCTGTTTATCCAGTTTTTTACCCTGTTTTTCTTCCACCTGGGCGACTGCGGCTTTAAAATAAATAGCCAGCATAATCGGTGCCGGCCCGTTGATTGTCATGGAAACAGAGGTGGTGGGTGCGGTAAGGTCGAAATCCTTAAATAGTGTTTTCATATTTTCAATACTACAGATACTCACACCCGATTCACCTACTTTTCCAAAAATATCAGGAGAGGGGCTTGGATTTTCACCGTATAAGGAGACACCATCAAAAGCAACAGACAAGCGATGAACTGTTTCTTCTTCTGTCAGGTAATGAAACCGTTTATTGGTCTGTTCCGGAGTGCCTTCTCCCGCAAAAAGCCTTTTAGGATCTTCGAATGTCCGTTTAAAAGGAAAGACACCAGCAGTAAAAGGGAAAAATCCGGGTAAATTCTCCTTGTAATAGAACCTTAATAATTCTCCCCAGGCCTGATAAGGAGGCAAAGCTACTTTTGGAATCAAGGAGCCACTAATTGTTTCCAGCCGGGTGTCCACTGTAACCTCTCGATTCCGGACGGTATAAGTGATTTTATCCTGCTGATATTGATTTTTACATTCAGTCCAGTTATCCAGAAATTGTTTAGCTTTTTTATCTAGCTGATCAATCTTATTTTGTAAGATGACTTTCAAAGTTGGGAGGGTTTCTGTGGAATAGTGGTCTGCTTCAGATTCAATCATCTCAACAGTTTTCTGGAGGGCGTAACATTGATCTGCCAGGGTGACATTTTTGGCTGATAGAGCGTGATATTTATCTACAGTACTGGCGATATCAGCCAGGTAGTGGGTACTATCTTCTTGAATCAAATTAAAATCTTTATGCCCTGCGGTGGGTAAAATGTTCAGAATCGTCCGATCTATGGTAAAAGCCTTGTGTTCATCCTTTATTTTATCCAGGATGCCCTTAAACAGAATATTAATCCCGGGATTATTAAATTCACTGGCTTCCGTAGCAAGAATCGGTAAATCCAAAGCGAATAATGAACGGTTACTGGTTTTACTAAATTTAAGCTCTTTATTCCGAATATATCTAATAATTACTTCTCGCAGTGCATCTTCTGAACCCGGTTTTCGGCACTTATTGACGATTATAAAGTCTGCCAAATCCAGCATATCGATTTTATCCAGTTGACTCGGGGCCCCAAATTCCGAAGTCATCACATAAAGAGAGTAATCACTGATCTTTGTCACCAGATTATCACCCTGACCAATGCCACTGGTTTCCACGATAATTAAATCAAAGGCTGCTGCTTTAAGAATAGAAATCGCATCTTCAAGTGCAGCACTAAGTTCCGAGGAGCTATCCCGGGTGGCAAAACTTCGCATATAAACACGATCATGATATATCGAATTCATACGGATTCGGTCTCCCAACAAAGCTCCACCTGTTGCGCTTTTAGAAGGATCAACCGCCAATACCGCCACATGAATATCAGGAGAAACCTTTATAAAACGATTGACTAGCTCATCAGTGATCGAGCTTTTACCACTACCACCTGTACCGGTAATTCCTAAGACAAGGGATTGTTTTTGAGATTCTGACTTTACTTTAATATGCTTTTTACATTCTATAAATGCCGGATTATCTCCATAGTTTTCTGAAAAAGAGATGAGTTTGGATATCTTTTTAACGGAACCCGTATTCAAGCTATCGATATCAATAAACCTGAGATCATCAATTTCATTTTTTAAGGCTACTTTTTTTGTAATTTGTTGTTGAATCTCATCAACAATACCATGAATACCTAATTGTCTACCAATATCCGCATGATAAATTCTGGCAACGCCATATGCTTCCAGTTTTTTAATTTCAGTTGGGAGAATTACCCCACCGCCACCACCAAACACCAAAATATGTTCTGCTTTTTTTTCTTTTAACAAATCGATAACATAGGTGTAATATTCGTTATGACCACCCTGATAACTACTGACCAATATAGCGTTTGCATCTTCTTCAATTGCGGTATCCACGACTTCCAAAACTGAACGGTTATGACCTAAATGAATCACCTCAAAGCCTTGTTTTTGGAAAAGCCTTCTAAAAATGTTGATCGAGGCATCATGACCATCAAACAAAGATGTGGCCGTTACAACTCTTATTTTTTTCAAGGGATTTCTCCATAGATTGATAATAGCGCGACCATAAAGCACTTCAAATTAACACAGAAAGACCTGATAACTTGATTTTACTCGTATGCGGATATCAGATTTACTGATTATAAAATATCGATTTAAACCTGAAAGAAACCGAATGGATTCTTTTAGCCAACCTTTAAAACCGTCTTTATATATAATAGAAATAAAATGTTCCTTATGCAAATTGTGCGGCTCTTTTTTCTATAAAGGCTGTCATACCTTCTAAACGGTCAACCGATGCAAAACAAACAGCGCAACACTGTTTCTCTAGTTCCAGCGCATCTCGTATAGAAAGAGCACTGCCATTATTAATTGATCGTTTAGCCTGGGTTACGGCCGAAAAGGCATTTTTATGAATTCGATTTGCGGTTTTATAACAGTTATCCATCAGTTCGTTTAAAGGCATCACTTTATTCACAAGTCCAATATTCAATGCTTCTACCGCATTGATTTGATTGCCTGTCATCACCAACTCTTTCGCCCGGCGTGTTCCAACTGCCCTTAGCAATCTCTGGGTTCCACCAAAACCGGGAATCAATCCCAGCGATACTTCAGGCAAACCCAATTTGGCATTCTCACTGGCGTATATAAAATCGCAGGCCAACGCGATTTCCAGACCACCGCCCAGAGCATAACCGTTAACAGCAGCAATTGTCACAACATCGATGGACTCGAGTAAGATACTGATCTTCTGACCCAGATCACAAAATTTCAACATCTCAAAATGATTCAATTTTTGCATCTGTTTAATATCAGCACCAGCGATAAAAGCTTTTGCTCCGGCACCTGTTATAATCAAAACCCGCGTATCCTGTTGAGGAAGGGTATTTTGCAGAAAATCTTCTAATTCAAGCAGAAGATCATGATTTAACGCATTAAGGGCTTGCTCACGATTGATCGTTAGCAAACCAGTTTGATTGGTTTGTTCAAATTTCAAATGTTCCATATTTTTCTCCCTGCAAATATGATCATAACTTCAAATTCGAAATTAATTCCTAAAACCATACCTTGAATTTCCAGTTTAATACAAGGAGAATTCATTAAATGAGAAATTGTTTCTTCAACATTTTTCCTGTAAAAAAAGCTAAAATTGGAGTGATTGTTTTCAGTAATTACTATAATAATAACTTTCGCAGAAGTAGAAATCCAGAAGGAAGGGGGAATTTGAGTTCCCCCTTTTTTAATGAATCAATTCGACAAAGCAGCATTTACTACTTACTTTTTAACCAGTCATTATTGTGCTTAAATTGTATCCCTGACTCTCCAAGAATCTCCATTGAATCAGAAGAAATCAGACTATTATTATAGTAAAATGGTAGTCTGTTAATTAAAATCGTTTGATCGAGCAGCGTGTGGGATTTTAATAAAATGGTATTTAAATAAGCCTTTTTAAGCAGGGGACTGCTGTTTCTGACTTTTTGACTGACTTTAACTTCAGTTTTTATGACCTTGTTTTTAGTTTCATTTTGGATATGGCCATAAATCTCTCCAAAATGGTTTGATTGATCATAAAATTGAATATAATAGGGCTGAGACTCATCACCAATCAGTTTGCTCGCTTTAATAATAAGGCTCAAACCGTTAGGTTCAGGTTTAAGGTTCCATTTTTCACCTTTAATTTTAGCCTCCAATCTTTTGATTTTTTCACTAAATATTATTTTTATGGAACTATCGACTGATAACCTTAAATTTTCCAGGTTTGCTTTTGGCACTACTTTCAATACTTTCGGTTTTGTCTGATCCAGTATTATGGTCAATAACAACTCTCCAGATTTACCAGCTGCATTTTCAGCCTTTATACTTAAATGGTAATGTCCATCCGGCTGGTCATTTAAAACCTGCTTTGGAATTTTTAATGACCGATCCTGAACCAAATCCATTTTTTCATTCATAAATGCTAATACTTTATCTTCCAATTTAACGATCCAGCTTTTTATCTTCTGATCCGATTGGATATTTATATCCTGAGATTGGGTCCACCGTAGTTCTGTGGATTGATGATCAGTACTTAGCTTGGGTTGGTGTGGATTCAGTATTTTAAGCTTAATGTCCTGATCTTGCTGGTTACCGGCCTTATCCATTGCAATAACTGAGGCTTTGTGCTCAGCTGCTTTTTTAAAAAAATCAGGTATTGAATCGAAGCTAAAAAGTGCACTTTTTTTATCTTCCTGGATTTTCCCGATAATTTTTGTTTGAGCAACAGTAACCTCAGCCGAAGCAATCATTTCATCCCAGGTGAGTTTTAAAGGTTCTTTTTCCGTCAGTTCCCATATGCTTTTTTGTGGTTCTTCTGTTTTAACCTGAGGTGATTTGGTGTCAACAATAAATTGAATAGATTTGACATAAGGCTGCTCGCCAAAGCCTTTTATCTCCAATTGATGTTTACCATCCTGCAAATCGTTAAGCATTTGGTTCAACTTGAAGTTCTCTAATAGTGTCTGATCCAGATAAACTTCAAACAGAGCGTCCACCGGCACCGTTTGAAAATTTAAAATCGGTTTAGCATAAGCGGTTTCAGACTCTAAAGAGATGTTTTTAAGATCAGTCAAGACAACAGCAGTGGAAACCACGCCTGTCAATTTTAACTGCTTAAAACGCTCAGGAGGGATTGGTATAGGCTCTTTAGGTAATTCACCGGCAGCAATAGTCGTCATCATCCCTTCAGCAACATCTACTTCACCGGCACCGCTGGGATCACTAACACCAACCAGACCCTCCACCGTTGCCACTTCTGATGAAACTTCACTAGCGATCGCTTCAAAATCAGTTCCTTTGACACCGATAAGGGCTGTGGCTGTTTTGAATCGAATCATCCCTTTTTTGAGCCGTTTTTTAATTTTTGCTCTGATTTTTCCTTTAAAAATAAAGCTGATTTTATCTGCCTTTTTCTGATAGTCATCCACGACAAACTCAGATGAACCGGAAACTTTAATATCATCTTTGGATAGAAAATTTAAGTCAGCCGTTTGATTTTCACCAGTTATGATTTTATCACCATTAAACAAGGTTATTGGTGTACGATAAATATCCATTGGTTTTTGGAAGCGTATCATACTAATCCTGTCCTGATCAAAAGTTAAACTACCCACTTGCTGATAGTTTCCCAGTGATTCATAACCGCTAACCGTTGATAGTTCATAAAGTTTACGATTAAATGAAAAATCGTTTTGTTCGATAATCTCACCATCATGTTTGGTAAAACCGGCACCGTTTTCTAATAAAATATGATTTTCTGAATCCGTATCTGAAGTTTGATCTGATTGTCCAGTCGATATTCCCGGCAGAGTAATTTCTCCTGAAATTACCACCAGATTAAAACTTTGACTTGAGCCATTAAAATATAGATAACTTTTTGGGGATTGGATTAGCGTATCATTGATTCGAATAGCGACGGGTTGATCTTCTTTTTCAGATACCAGAAATATGTGTGCGATTCCTTCCAATTGTAAATTTTGAAATAGATTATCCTCTTCAGGGTTTAACTGAAAAACTGATCCATTTGACAAAACCATCGTCATCTGACTGTTTAATTGGAATACACTCCAATGCTCCTGAACTTTTTGAGGATTTTCGCTGAAGCTGCTGTTCTCCATTAATTCACCCACCCGAATCCGCTGAAATTCTATCAGGTCTTCACCTAAAGATTCAAAATCCTCGTTCAATTGTTGATAAATTTCCCCTTTCTTTTCCAGGATTGTGATTTGAGGATCATTCGCTACGCCGAGCGCTGTTTGTATAAATAAGAATATATAACTTATAAATATAATTCCGGTTCGGAGTACAAATAGATTCGTTTTTATCATTTTAGTTTCCTCTTAACCATTTATTAGATCGGGCTTTAACAGATTCCGCTGAAGCAAACTTGTCCAATTGCTGAATCCGATTTAGAGCATCATACCTCAAAGCAATCGTATCATGTTTATCCGCAATTGTGATTAATATTTTAAGCGCTGCTTCGGCTATTTCAGGGTTCGGAGAATTCCCTGCCAAAGTGAAAATATTAGTGACCAGACGACGTTTAACCCAAATCGGTAGTGGGAAATTTAAGAATATTTTTATTTCTTCCAAAACTGGTTTTGTCAGTTGTATATATTCAGTTGAAGACAATAAACTGTCTAACATTGTTAAGGGAATTTGGGACTTGATACTGTTTCCGAATTGTGCAATTTCACTTAAAAATATCATTGCCGATCGATAGAAAAAGAGCGGTGAATTAGTATTGTGTGCCATTTTAATAATGGTTTCATTGACCAGGCGCAGTTTAAACAGGCTAATTTCCGGATTTAAGCTTTGTTCAATCAGCTTTTGATATATCTGGTAAAGAATAACCCGATCTGATTGTGAAAGTTTAATGAGACGATCTAAAACAGCTTCCAAATCAACCAGATCTTCAACATCATTAATTTCTTCTAAAATTTCATTCAATGGTTGTTTGTTTAACTTCTTCAATGATTCCTCATCATCCAAGGCTTCTTTGATTTCTTCAATTTCATCTTTAAACAAATCCCCAGAATTAGTCTTAATCAATGATTTTATAGCGGATTTGACTGTGCTTTGTAATATAGGGCTGGTAATTTCTTCATAATTGGCAGCAACGACTTCCCAAAGATGGACAATTGCTTCAGATTTAGACTGAGCAATTTTGATAGTATCCAATGAGACAAAAAAACTGAAACGCTGTAGATCGGTATCGCTATTTTCCAAATCAGCGCCAATAAACTGGGCACTACTTTCAGCCAGATCGTTCCATTGATCATCTGATTTAACTGCAAATGCTGTTGCCGCCACCATCGCTGTATGTCTTAATACTGGACTATCAACACTTCCTGCCTCCAATATTGCATCGACACTTTTTTGGATGAAATCAAAATTATCTGATTTAATGGTAGTTACAATCAGAGCCAATTGTTCCATTAAATATTCCCGATCCCCGGTGGATAATTCATCATTAACCACATTTTCTATTATATATTCCAGCACCTCCATTTGAAGATCTTCCAAATCTTCCATGTAATCTTCATCTGATTTTAGTTTTTTAGGCAACTCCTGACTCAGCACAAATTGCGTCAAAATAGTAAATGGAATGATTCTGTCTGACTGTCGTTTGGATTGTCCGGAGACTTTTTTAAAATTTTCAAAACTATTTTCTCTTTTATCTTCATCTTCATGGTATAAAGCTTTAAGTTGTTGTTTAAAAAAACTGTTCAATTCTGTGGTTTTCACTTTATAAGCAGTGTCATAAAATGATTCAGCAATCACGATATTTGAATATAAAAAAAGTGCAGAAATAAACAGAATCAACGTTTTCATATAACCTCCATCTCAAGCTTTATTTGTGGTAAATATTTGAATACAAAAAATTATTAATCTAAATGAAAACATTTTAACTTAATTAATATTAATTTAGGAAGTGTTTTTTAAGGTTCTTCGTTTTTAAATAATTTCAACATTGTTTATGATTTATAACAAATGTCATTCTCATAAACCAATTTCTTCCATACTGGAAATAGTAGAATTGGGGAACATCACAATGATGGTAGCTATAATAGGGAATCGCCAGATCAAGATTGTCACTATATTTGAAAGAATTGGCCAGGCTTAGTGTGACCATCGATGAAATCAGAACAAAAAGGTTATAATCTCCATTTCGACAAGGCTGCCAGCCTTGTCAAAGCATTAGGACAATTTCAGAAAACACTTTTTAAGTTGGGAGTTTTTTTTAAGTTTATGAAGACCAATCAATGTGTCTAATAATTAGTCCTTGAACGAAAATGCACCAATCCGGTAATTAGGGGTATCGCTACGAAATCTCACGATCCTCGTAACTATCTGGTATTTCATGGTTAAGTCTTTGCTAAGTATTGTACATGTCCCCGAATTACCTATTTTTCGTTCAGACACTAATTAATCATCTTTTTTATTGATCAGTTTAATCGCCGCCTGGATTATTTCAAAGGCTTCAGGGGTTTTTCTAACAACTTCATCAGCACCTGCTTTTAAAGCCTTTTTCTTGGTTTCACTTGTTTCATCACCTGTAAATAATACTAACTTAACCGCTTTTAGTTTGGGATCTTTTCGCACTTCCTGACAAACTTCAATACCGGATAGATTAGGCAACATATAATCAATAATGGCGGCCACCGGTTTTTCTTCACGAATCAGCTGCAATCCTTGCTCTCCGTCCATTGCAGTTAAAGGGTTAAATCCAGCTTTTTGAAAAAGCCTAACATACAACCTTAAAATCACAATATTATCATCAATAATCACAATTTTAGGCGGATTGGATGGTATGGTTGTTTCTCCGGACTTCTCTTCATTTACCGCTTCTGCTACTACTAATAACATGTCAGTGGCGTTGATGATAGTTCCCGATTCCGGAAAAATATAATCAGTGTCCCCAACACGTAATCCAATGATTTCCCTACCCATTTCGTCAGATATTTTTTGAACTGTTTGCCCAATCATGCTGGATCCTTCCTGAACCGAAATCCATTGAGGGATCATCTCAAATATGGCTGAATCTACTGGTTTAACCTTTAATATCCCGGTATCTGTAAGAATATCATCCGCAATTCGTCTACCGGCAGTTAGAAAGGGAGAGATAACCCTATCTGCACCTGCCTGCAAAATTCTTTTTTCAGATGATTTTTCTTCACCCCGGGCTATAATATGAAGGGTTGGATTCAGTTCACGACTGGTTAGGGAAATAAAGAGGTTATTTGGATCAGAAGATAATAAAGCAAGCAAGCCTTTAGCAGACTTAATTCCTGCCTCTAAAAGGACTTCCTCTCGGGTGGCATCACCCTGAATGAATAAATACCCTTTAGCTGTCATTTTTTCACAGAGGTTGTGATCAGGTTCAATTACAACATAACTGGCGTTTTGTCTTTCAAACTCTTCAACGGCTGCTTCTCCTACTCTACCAAATCCACACACTATAAAATGTGACTTCAACTTATTTATCTTCTTTTTCATTTTTAATAACCCAGCGCGACCGGTCCAAATTCTCTGAATGACTGATTCAACAATTGACGTACCAATAAATCCAATACTACCAATTCCAATCAATATTAATACAGCTGTAAATAGTCTACCAATATCAGAAAGTGGTTTTACCTCACCAAAGCCAACGGTAGTAATACTGATAATCACCATGTAAAATGCTTCAACGACGGTATAATTTTCAATTAATACATATCCGACCGTACCAAACGTGATAATCGTCAATAGTAAAGATAAAGCAGTAAAAACTCTACTACCTAATAATTTCCGCATTTCTATCGATTCAATAAAATTATTAAAAAATAATAATCGTTGCAATTCCCGTATTTTCTATAGAATGAAAAACATCTTGTCCATCATTGAATTTTCAGAAAATTTCCAATATATAAAAATCCAGGTAACAGTCAACATCAGCTTTTCATCTCATTCTAAATGGAGATGTTTTATTTAAAAAATCAAACACCCACCCAAAACAAAAAAATGGGAATAAAAAGAAATTTTATATTTTGATTTAAAAGATAAAGATTTCAAATCGTTTTCATTTGACCAAAAGTCAATATTTCTTTTATTTTGAACATAATTGATTTATATCAATGATACCCAAGACGGTAATTTTTATCGGAATAATCTGTCTTTCGTTTGATATTTTTCAGTTAGCCAAAAGCACCTTAACCCGGAATATTTAGCATTTCAAATTAGCAAAGAGGTAACACCTTTTAACATATCATTATCATGTTTAAATCCGACCCATGTAAAATCATATGAGTGAATTTGGTTTATTTACCAGAATGAATTTTAGTTTACTCAACATATTCACCTTTAACAAAACCTTGTTTATAATTGAAAGCATTATCATCAGCGATCATAGGAGTAAAATATGGGAATACCACAAGTAAAAAGTATCTGGATGAATGGAAAGCTGACACCCTGGCAGGATGCTAAAGTTCATGTCCTCTCACATTCTTTACATTACGGATCTGGTGTTTTTGAAGGCATTCGATGTTATAACACCATAAACGGGCCTGCTGTATTTAGGCTAAGAGAACATATTGAACGCCTGTTTTTTTCTGCCAAAATCCATCGCATAAAGATTCCCTATACGATTGAAGAAATTGAGTCCGCCATATTTGAGACCATAAAGGAAAACAAGCTGGAAGCCTGCTATATTCGCCCTTTAGTCATTTTTGGAATGGATAGCCTGGGTGTTCACCCCGGAAGTTGTCCCATTGAGGTGTCCATTGCCACCTGGCCCTGGGCGGCCTACCTGGGAGAGGAAGCTTTACAAAATGGCATTCGGGCGACAATCAGCTCATGGCGGAAGTTTCATTCCAGCATGATGCCTACTTCAGCTAAAGCCACCGGCCAATATCTTAATTCTGTATTGGCAGTCAGCGATGCGGTTAGCAAAGGATATGATGAAGCTATTTTACTGAATATGAATGGTGAAGTTGCTGAAGGATCAGGGGAAAATCTCTTTCTGGTCAAAAACAATACCATTATTACCAACCCGGAAAATGATTCTATTCTAAATGGAATTACCCGTCATTCCTCTATTCAAATTATCAAGCATTTAGGTTTGGACATTCAGGAGCGGTCTATTGGCGTCCCGGAACTATTTTGTGCGGATGAACTTTTTTTCACCGGTACTGCAGCCGAAGTGACACCTATTCGGGAGGTCGATCACCGAATCATCAGCCAAGGTAAAATGGGACCCATCACTCAAAAAATTCAGAAACTATTTTTTGATGTCGTGAATGGTCGTAATGAAGATTTTAAAAACTGGTTAACTTATCTGGAGACCTAAAAATAAAAACCATCCCTGAAGAATTCGAGATGACAATTGATAACACTTTGATTTTAAAGGCACAAAATTCAAGTTCATTAACAGGGTACCAAAGAATCTCAATGAGTAAGTGTAATGGGTCCTTCGCTATGCACAAGATAACAGTAATTTGATATTATCAGTTTTTGTAGGCCAATTAGAATAACAGCAACTATATATTTAACTCAGGTTGATTAACTGGAATACTTCAAGATATTTATTTTTTTAAATCATATCGGCTCAATTCAGGACTTACCCAAATGGATTGAGCTTTTAACAGATTTACACGGGTTAAATAAGCGGCACCTCTAAGGATTTGCAGGGCCACATCTGCCGCACTTCGGTTTTCTGCTTGTTCAAGGTAGGAACCCTTAACCCATTCATTAAAGGCACCCATAGCCGGACCACACCAGATCTGATAATCCATTTCACGTCCGGATACTCCGGATTTGGCCCAGAAAGAAGACAATCCTAAATACCACCTGAATATCAAAGCCATTTTCTTTTTAGGATTTTGAGCGGCTTTATTGATTTGTGTAGGATCTCGTTGGCTGAAGAATGAAACTGTTTCCTGCCAAACCTCATCCAGGCTTTTTTGGAACAATTGCTTTTCCAATTTTAATTTTTCAGTGGGGGGTATCTCATCGATACTTTGATATTTTTGATAAATTTCATAGAGTTTGGTACCTCTCATGGGAAACAGGGTTCCCTTTTTTAAGGTCTGTAATTTAACCCCCATTTCAAACATATCAGATGCAGGAGCCATGGTTACATCTGCAATGTCCACCTGGGTCAGCAGTTTTTTAACCCGATCTGACGTTCCGGCCTCCAGACACCCTTGATTGATTGATCCTGTCATTATATAGGCGGCCCCCATTGCGAAAGCAGCCAGGGCTGATTCAGGAGTACTGATGCCTCCGGCAGCTCCGACACGAATCGGGGTTAAATACTGAAATTTGGTTTGCAATTGATCACGTAATGAAATGATGGAAGGTAGTAGTGATACCAAAGGACGATTATCTGTATGCCCGCCTGAATCTGCTTCGACTGTTATATCATCTGCAACAGGAATGTTTTGAGCCAGGGTAGCTTGTTCCTGTGAGATTAGTCCTTCTGATATCAACTGATTTAGTATTTTATCAGAAGGAGGACTCATAAATTTTTCGGCAACTTCTTTCCTGGATATTTTGGCTATAATTTTATTCCGGACCTCGATACCATTGCTACCACGGGATAATCCAGCGATACGGTAGTAAACAACAGCAGCTGTTAAATCAATATAAGCGGATGCTTCAATCACATTTACATTATATTTTAAATATAATTCAACCGCCTTTTTTTCCAGTTCCGGTTCAAAGGGGCTGTGAATTAGATTAAAAGCATAGGGTTCTGTTGGTAAGGCAGATTGAATCTGCCTGATAGCTTTTTCGATATTGGCTGGTATCAACCCTCCGGAACCAAAAGAGGCCATACAACCGGCCTTGCCCAGTGCAATTACCATTTCTGCTGAAGAGATCCCATTAGCCATTGAACCTCCAAAATAGGGGTATCTTAAACCGTAACTGGTTTTAAATGCAGGGTCGCCTAAGTCTGAGGGTAAAAAAGGAAAACAGCACGGAATTGGCTGGTATGGTTTTGTGCCTTTTCCTGAGCTGGCTCCCAGATAACCATCATTGCTTAAGCCCGTTTTTGTTTGATCATCAATCACAAAACAGGGTGATTGAAAATTTTCCAGGCAATGTTTCATTCCTTCTAAATCATAAGCAATCCGGCTGGATTCTCCCTGCCATTTCTGCGGTGTTCCTTTAGGATAATCAT
>Ga0233431_1003478_pt1 | contig 18809 bp, 10 predicted proteins | sample SI_118_April2016_FD_179867 | JGI IMG/M metagenome (GOLD analysis project Ga0233431, IMG submission 179867) | Seawater microbial communities from Saanich Inlet, British Columbia, Canada - SI_118_April2016_200_MG | ecosystem: Environmental > Aquatic > Marine > Inlet | place: Canada: British... | reverse complement strand
AGCAGTTCCGAACGGGACGGCTGGCACATCGACGATGTCGAGGTGTATGACAACGCCAGAACTCTGACCTTCCCCTTCAGTGACGACGTCGAGGAGGATGCCCAGACGCACCAGGATTGGATACTGAGTCAGTGGGATGTGCAGACCACGATGGCACAGAGTGGAGATCAGGTGCTGGCCATCAAACCGGTGTCGGGATGGCAATACGTGACGTTGGCCGGAACCATCGACCTGACCTCCGTCGGCAATCCGACTCTATCCTTCTGGCTACGGACGCTGGATGGGACTGTAGGCTACCGAGTGGATATTTCCTATGATGGAGGAGCCAACTGGGAGACCTTGCAGAGCCATGATTGGGAAAATCACCAGGACTGGCAAAGATTCCAGTGGTCACTCGACAGCTACCGAACGCCGGGGGTGGTCATACGCATCGGATCCACACCGAGCTCCACCGGTGCCACCCTGCAAATCGACGACATCTCCATCGACTTCCCGCCCACCATCCTGGGCGACGTGTCCGGCGACAACGATGTAAACGCTCTGGACGCCTCCCTGGTGCTGCGCTACGTGGTCGGCCTGATTCCACTCGGCCCGAACGGCATGGAGGCGGCCGATGTCTCGGGCAACGGCAGCATCTCCCCGCTCGATGCCACCTATATCCTGCAGTACGTCGCCCAACTCATCACTGTCTGGCCCGCCGAAGCCGAACCGGGCAAGCTGATCGCCGGCGCCGGCCGCCTGGAGTGGGCCGAACCCCTGGCCGGACGCGATTTCGGTCAGCTGGCTCTGCCCCTGTTACTCGACGATCCGCGCAACGTCACCTCGGTGCAGTTCACCGGCCGGATCGATCCCGCACAGGTTTCAGTCGAAGGCGTGACTTCCCGTCTGCCCGACGACTGGCAGATCGCCTACCACGTCGAGGACGGAGAGCTGCGCCTGGCCATGGCCGGCGCCACCCCGGTGGAAGCCGGCGAGTTGGCCAGACTCCAGCTCCGGCTGCTCCAGCCCGAAGCGCGGCCCACCGTGCGCGGGACGGCCATCGTCAACGAGAATCCGTCCACCGAACTCGCCGGGATAGCGCTGGGCGTCCTGCCCGCCAGTTCCAGCCTGGGGCAGAACTATCCCAACCCGTTCAACCCGGCCACGCACATCCAGTATCACCTCGCCGCATCGGCCGACGTACAGCTGGGCATCTTCAACCTCGTCGGCCAGAAGATCCGCACCCTGTCCAGCGGTCCGCAGCCGGCCGGCACCCACGTGCTCCGCTGGGATGGCCGCGACGACACGGGACGGCAGGTGGAATCGGGCGTGTATCTCTATCGCCTGGAGACGGACGGCCTGGTGCAGACCAGGAAGATGGTGCTGGTCCAATAAGACCCGATGCCGTAGAAACAGCACCTTGCGAACAGACCGGCTATCCACCGGTCGCTCGAACCGGACATAGATGAATAGGCGCCCCAGAAATGGAGGTTCGCCACCTCCGGTCGGGATGATGGCAGGGGAAGAAAAGGTCATGGTCCTTCACCTGCCGTCCATTCTCGGCACGCCGCAGATCCGGATTTCGTTACGGATGAGAAACTCAGAGACTTTCATGTAGTTCAATCAGGAGTGCTTGCATGACACGGGTCCAGCCTCTGTTCCTGACCCTTCTGGGAGCTGCGCTCATCGGGCTGATGCCGATCGCGGGAGAAGCGCAGATCTCCGTGTCCCTTCCTTCGCTGGAAGGTGAGCCGAGTGAATTGGTCAGCATACCGATCTCCACGGACGACCTGGCCGACCTGGAGGTATTGGCCTATTCCTTCACGATCGCCTTCGACCCGGCCGTCGTCGAAATCACCAGAGTATCCGCCGAGGGAACCCTGTCCGACGGGATGACCGTGGTGGCCAATACCCGCGTTCCGGGAGAAGTCACCGTGGCCGCCTCCAGCACCACGCCCCTCACGGGAAGCGGCATCCTCCTGAATCTGGAGGGAAGCTACATCGGCAGAGGCGTCACATCCCTCGGCTGGTCCAGCTTCCTCTTCAACGAAGGAACCCCCGCGGTGACCACGGTCGCTGGCGAAGCCAGTGTCTCCATCGGCTCAGAGAGCGGAATCCCGGTGAGTCTTCCCCAGACCGCCGGCCTGGTGGGAGAGACGACCACCCTCTCCATCCCGGTCGGCGACCTGACCGGAATGGAAGTCTTCTCCTACCTGTTCACCATCGGCTACGATCCCGGCGTCCTGCAGATCCGCGAGATCTCCGCCGAGGGAACCGTCTCCGCAGGCATGGATATCCAGACCAACACCACCATTCCCGGCCAGTTCAAGGTAGCCGCCTCCCAGACGGCTCCTCTGGAGGGAAGCGGCACGCTCCTCGATCTCCAGGTGGAATACGTCGGCGGCGGTCACTCCCCTCTCCTCTGGAGGGACTTCTACTTCAACGAGTACAGTCCGTCCCCCAGCGCCACTGACGGCAGCGTGCAGGTGGACGGCGAGATTCTCTTCAACGAGATATACAGCGGACCGTCCCCCTCGGTAGGGTGGGTGGAACTGCTGGTGACCGGCGACCACCTCGACCTGCGCGGCTACAAGGTGCGCGATCTGGGGAGCGGCGCCCAACCCGGCTTCACCTTTGCCGACGATCCCCTCTGGGCCGACCTCCGCCGCGGCACCCTGATCCTGATCGGCGGCAACGATGCCCCGTTCACCGACGATATCGATCCGGAAGACTTCGTCCTCAGCATCAGGACCGGCCCCTTCAGCCCCAGTCCCCTGCTCCAGGGAGAGCTGTTCGATCTCGACAGCGCAGGAGATGCCCTGCAGATCCTGCGCCCCGCGGGCGATCACGTCTTCGGCGTGCGCTGGGGCGATGCCGTCCCCGAGGAATTCACCGACTTCCAGATCGATCTTGGCCCCGACCCCCTCCCTTCCGAGGCCAGCATCTCCTTTCAGGGAAGCGCCCTCTCAGGGGCCATAGACGCCGCCGGTTGGGCCGTAGTAGAACAAATCCAGGGCACCCCGGGCAGAGCCAACAACCAGGCCAATGAAGACTGGTTCGTCGAGCAGCGGGGCGGTGCCCTGCAGGTCAGCGACATCGACGTGCACGAGGCCGAAGTATCCCTGCCCGCCCTGTCGGGCCAGGTCAGCAGAACCACCCTGGCCCCGGTCCAGGTGAACGACCTGACCGACCTCGAAGTCTACGCCTACCTGTTCACCGTAGAGTACGACCCGGAGATCGTCGCCATCACCGACGTCTCCACCGACGGCACCCTCTCCGCCGACATGAACGTCGAGGTGAACGCCGCAACGCCCGGACGCACCATCGTGGCCGCCTACCACACCGCCCCTCTTCAGGGTTCCGGCGCTCTGATCGACCTCCAGGTCGAGTACGTCGGCCCGGGAGAGACCGAACTGACCTGGGCCGAATTCACCTTCAACGAAGGCATCCCCCCGGCGATCACGACCGACGGCAGCGCCGTGGCGCGGGTAGGAGCCGTGGCCGGGATCGACTTGAGCCTGCCCGCCACCACCGGGCAGATCGGCGACGTGGTCTCCTGGCCGGTCCAGATCGGCGACCTGATCGGCAACAACGTCTTCTCCTATCTGCTCGCCATCGAATACGATCCGGCCATCCTGAGCGTGACCGGCATCTCCACCGACGGCGCGATCTCCGCGGGCATGTTTTTCGAGTCCAACATCAGCGTGCCCGGGCAGATCATTGTGGCCGCCTCGACAGATACTCCTCTAGAAGGAGCGGGCCTGCTATTCACCATCGAAGGGGAACACATCGGCAGAGGAACCTCTGACCTGCGCTGGACCAATTTCGCCTTCAACGAAGGGGATGTAGAAGGGTCCACAGTCGACGGCCGGGTGACCGTGGAAAACGCTCCGCTGACCGCCGTGCCCGACGCGCTGGATGTCCCCGAGGATACGCCGCACACCCTTTCCGTGCTGGCCAACGACACCGACCCGGACGGCGACCCGCTGACCATCGCCGCAATAGTCGTCGACCCCCTTCACGGCACGGTCGTCATCGACCCCGACAGCACCAGTCTGACCTACACCTCCGAACTCGACTACAACGGTCCCGACGAACTGGAGTATGTGGTGACCGACGGCCTGGGCGATGTGGACACCACGACCGTCAGCCTGACCGTCACGCCGGTAAACGATCCCCCCGTGGGAATCGACAACGAGACGGTCGCGCTCAAGGGCACCCTCCTCACCATCTTCGCCCTGGCCAACGATCTGGATGTGGACGGCGACCAGCTCACCATCAGCAGCGTCACCGCCCCCGCACACGGTTCGGCGGTCGTGAGTCCGGACGGGCTCAGCATAGCCTACACGCCCGAAGCCGGCTTCTTCGGCCCGGACCAGTTCGCCTATACGCTCAGCGACGGCAACGGCGGCACCACTACGGCCGAAATCTCCATCGAAGTGGTCAAGTTCAACGACCCGCCAGTGCCCGTCGATGACAGCGCGGAGACCGATGAAGACATTCCCATCACCATCGAACCGCTGGCCAACGACACCGACCCCGACGGCGACCCGTTCACCGTGACCGCCGTAACCGCTCCCTCCAGCGGCACCGTCGCCATCGATTCCGGCGACACCACGGTAACTTATACACCGGAGGCCGATTTCTTCGGCGAAGATTCCTTCGAGTATTCCGTTACCGACAGCAACGGCGAGACCTCTATTGGCACGGTCTCCCTCACCATCCTCTCGGTCAACGACCCTCCGGTGCCGGCTGACAACGCCGCGACCACTGAAGAGGACTCCCCGGTCGCTATCGACGTGCTGATTGACGACGCGGATGTGGATGGGGGAACCCTGACAGTAACCGAGACGACGGATCCGGCAGCAGGCAGCGTTGTTATCGACGCGGATGGAACCGCAGTGACCTATACGCCTTCTGCCGACTTCCACGGCGAGGATTCCTTCACCTATACCGTCGATGACGGGCAGGGAGGAACCGCAACCGCGACCGTCACCATCACCGTTACCCCGGTCAACGATCCACCCGTAGCAGCGGACGATCCGGCCACCGCGGGAGAGGAAACACCCGTCGCCATCCTGGTGCTGACCAACGACGCCGATGTAGACGGGGACGATCTGACGGTCACCGAAATCACTGCTCCCGCCAGTGGCACCGTCGCCATCGATCCAGGCGACACTACCATCACCTATACACCCAATCCCAACTTCAATGGGCAGGACTCCTTCACCTACACCGTCGACGATGGTCAGGGAGGGAATGCCACCGCAACCGTCACCATCACCGTCACCTCGGTCAACGATCCACCGATCGCCTCAGACGATCCGGTCACCACCGGAGAAGATATCCCCATCGTCGTCGAGCCACTGACCAACGACGTCGATGTGGACGGTGATGACCTGACAGTCGCCGAAACCTCCACACCATCCAGCGGCACCGTCGTCATCGATCCGGGCGATACCACCATCACTTATACGCCCAACCTCGACTTCCACGGCGAGGATTCCTTCACCTACACCGTCGATGATGGACAGGGAGGGAATGCCACCGCAGTCGTTACCATTACTGTCGAGCCGGCAAACGACCCACCCGTAGCGGCTGACGATCCGGCCAATACCGGAGAAGATACCCCGGTCGTCGTCGAACCACTGACCAACGACACCGATGTTGACGGTGATGGCCTGACAATCGCCGAAATTACTGCTCCCACCAGCGGCACCGTCGTCATCGATCCGGGTGACACCACCATCACCTACACACCCAATCCCAACTTCAACGGACAGGACACCATCACCTACACTATCGCAGACCCGACGGGTCAGACCGCCACCGCGACGGTGAACGTGACCATCACTCCGGTGAACGACCCACCGGTCGCCCTGGCCGATGCCGCGGAAACCGATCAGGACGTGGCGGTAGCCATCCCCGTACTGGACAACGACTCGGATATCGACGGCGACCAGCTGACGCTCGACTCGGTAGGTCAGCCGCAAAACGGCACCGCGATTATCGCGGACGGCACGATCGAATACACACCACAGACCGGCTTTAGCGGCGAGGACACCTTCACCTACACCGTGGTCGATCCCGACGAAGCCAGCGCTTCGGCCGCCGTCACCATCACTGTGCATCCCGAGCAGATCCCCCCCACCCTGGTGGACAGCAATCCGGTGGATGAGGATATCGGTCTGGAGGTCGATCCCCTCAACGCCGGAGGCATGGTCTTCGTCTTTGACGAACCGATCGCCAGCGACGGCGTCCAGGTGAGCGTGCAGGCCGACGGTCAAACCCTCGCCTGGCTGCCCATCTGGTCGGCCGACCGCACCCAGCTCACACTCCGGCCGGCCGCCGAAAACCGACTCCTGCCCGGGACCGCCTACCAGGTGCTCATCAACGGCGTGCTCGATCTGAAGGGCAACGATGCCGGCACCATCGACATCGCCTTCGAGACCGAAGCGGCCCTCCCCGGCGATGTCAATGCCGACGCCGTCGTGGATGTGCGCGACGTCATCCTCACCCTGCGTCTGGCCGCCGGCCTGCCCGTCGCCACTCCTCCGGCTGGCCACACCGAACCAACCCCATACGAACTCCGCACGGCCGACGTCAGCGAGGACGGCAGTATCGACGAGGCCGACGCCCTGCTGACCCTGGGCACCGCCCTCGGGCGCATCGCCACCAAACCGCTCGTAGCGCAGAGCGGCAGCGCCGTGCTGCGCTGGGGATTGCCCGTCTACGAGGGAGCCGATCTGACCGTGGCCGTTCGCGTCGAAGGTCGCACCGACCCCCACGCCGGGCGCATCCGCCTGCGCTACGATTCTGCGGCGCTGGACCTGCTGGAAGTGACGGCGGCCAGCGGTGATGCCCTGATGGCCATCAATGACCGGACGGACGGGGAACTCGGCGTCTCCCTTATCGATATCGACGGCCTGGTTGCTGCCGGCGGCGAAATCCTGTACCTGCGCTTCCACCTCGACCCGGCCCTCCGCGAACAGATCGGAATCGAGATGGACGGCGCCCGCCTCTTCGACGGAAGCGCCGGACGCATGGAGATCCAGAGCGGGGGCCAGACGCTCCGTCTGCTGCCCACCAGCTATGCGCTCCACCAGAATGCACCCAACCCCTTTAACCCATCCACGCAGATCCGCTATCAACTGCCCCGGGCGGAAAATGTGCGGCTGGTGATCTACGATCTTCTGGGGCGAACCGTCCGCGTGCTGGCGGACGATCACCAGGAGGCCGGCTACCACCTGGTCACCTGGGATGGACGCGATCAAATCGGCCGACCGGTCGGTTCGGGAATCTACCTGATGCGCCTGATGGCCGGAAACTTCGCCCAGGTGCGCAAGATGACACTGATGCGGTAGAGGTAGGATATGAATGAGAGAGTGATAAAAAAGAAGATCTGTGGCGGCCTGATCCTGGCGCTGCTTCTATGCCTCTCCTTTGCTCCTGCGGAGAGCCGGCAGGCGATCGAAGAGGGGATCGAAGAGGGGATGGTAAACATCAGGGCCAAAATTGCCCAGACCGTGGGTTTGGGCGACAGGGCGCTGATGAACGTCAACAACATCTCCCTGTGGTTCAAAAGCGATGGCTATTCCGGAGGCAATCCATCCACCGACAACTCCGGCATCACCTTTCCTCCCCTTACCGGTCAGGTGATCTATCGGGACGGCGTGATCTGGGGTGGACGTGTTCTGGATGGCGGCAGCCAGGAGATTCGCGTCGGCGGCCAGAACTACACTGCCGGCACGGTCCCGGGAGCTATCCTCTCCCCCGGCGTGGCCGAGGATCCCTTCGATCCGTCCGTGCGCATCTACCGGGTGCGGCCCGATTACCAGACCGCCGACCTGCGGCGCGAAGCCGCCGATTTTTTCGACATCCTCATCGATGCCGTGACCCAGGCGGACGAGACCTCGATCCGGGAGCAGTACGCCCTCGATTGGCAGGAGTGGCCCTGGCAGAAGGGAGCCCCCTTCCAGGACAAGGATGGAGACGGCGCCTACGATCCGTCTGTGGACATTCCCGGCTTTCCCCACGCCGATCAGGTCGCCTGGTTCGTGGTCAACGACCTGGATGCGGAAACGGCGAGGGTCGTGTACGGCTCCGATCCCATAGGTCTGGAGCAACAGGTTACCCTGTGGGCGTATGAGAATGTCAATGGCTTTCCCGAACTGGACAACGTAGTCTTCAAACAGTACCGGCTGGTCTACAAAGGGACCGATACCACCCCCGACGACGCCCGCATCGAGGAGATGTATTTCGCCCAGTGGGTCGATCCGGACGTGGGCGACTACGGCGACGACCTGGTCGGCACCGACGTGGAACTGGACCTCGGCTACGCGTACAACTCCAGATCTTCCGACACCCACTACGATGCCTACGACCTGGCCCCGCCAGCGGTGGGCTACACCTTTCTCGATCGTTCTCTCTCCTCCTTCTCCTACTGGGCGGCTGGTGGAGCCGACGCTCCCGAGTTGGGCGAGTACACGGGCACTCTGAAATGGTACAATATCCTCAGAGGTTTCCAGGGCACGACCGACATCGACAACCCGACCCCTCAAGTGGATCCGGATGGCAATTCCACCCTCTTCCCCTTGGGCGGCAGGCCAACTGTAAAGGATCGCTGGCTCCCGACCGAACCCCTCGGCAACTCCCTGGAGGCGTGCGGAGAAGACGCGACCTGCAGAAGCAAACTCACTCCCTCGGTCACCATTATTGAACCCGGTCAGACCACCGGTAGCGAATACACCATCTCCTTTTTCGAGGATGCCGGCGGACAAATAAAGTGGAGCCTGATGCGGGAAGGAGAGGTCGTCCTGGACGATCAGGAGATATCCCCCGGTGACCTGGACGTGCCCGAAGACGGCATCCAGATCAATCTCCCCAATGGACGCGGCATGCTCGACTGGAACATACCCTCCGGTGAACGCTGGTGGACCTGGGCGGGAGCCGCAGCCTGGGGTGCCGAAGGGTTCGGGGGCGCCATCACCGGCGATCCCGGCAACCAGTGGTTCGAAGCGACCACGGTGGAACGGACCCGCACCGTGGAAGTGCGCTTCACCAGCGTGGTCGAGGCAGAGGGCGAGGATCAGTACAAACCCCTCGATGTCAACAATGAGAACGTCTCCTGGGGCTACCGCTACCTGCGGGGCGCCAGCGGAGGTATCCCCGCTCCCGGGGATCTGACTACTACAGCGGTGCCCTACGACTTCACCCCTTACGTCGTCAACACCGAGGGTGACGGGTATCCGTTCCAGGACCGCGTGCCGATCTGCCTGTCGGCCTGGGATGTCGACAGCGATCCCCCGCGCCGCCTGGAAGTCGGCTTTCTGGAAAACCTCCAGCCCGGTGGCCTGGTCAACGGCGCGTACGGCCCGGCCTGGTACAACACGATCGACAACGTCGCCGGAAACGGCCCTCGCGAGTGGCTGTTCATCTTCGACCTCGACTACACCGATCCAAACGCGGGCCAGAACAGCGACATATTGCTCAACAGCGGGTTGTACACGGAACCGCTGCCGCACATGTGGATCGTCTTCGCCGACCGCCGCCAGGAAAGTCGCTTCCCCCAGGATGGCGACAGCTTTCTGATGATCCCGATGCCGACACAGCCCTATCAGGACGGCGATGCCTTCTCCGTGGAAGTCCCTTTTACCACACCCCCGGAAGGGTGGATAGACGGCGAAGAAATCCCGTCCGGAGATCGCCGCATGGCCATCAAAACCGGCCCATTCGATCTCTTCCTGGGCAAATCAAAAGAAGTGACCGTGCTGCTGGCCGGCGGCCTGGGAGCGGACAACCTGGAGAGCCTGGACAGGCTGAAAGACGGCGTGCGCGTCGCCCGCGACTACTACACCCAATCGAACGGCGGCCGCCTCGATATCGTGGAACCCCCTGCCAGCAACGCGGGAGCGCAGAACCTGTCGATCGCCGACGCAGAGGCCGTGCCGGGCGCGGCCCTGGAGACGGAAATAATCTTTTCCGGAGCGGCCGGCATCGCCGGCGGCGAACTGCTGCTCACCTACGACCCTGCATTACTCACCCCTGTGGATGTGGCGACCACCGAACAGACGGCCGGTTTCGTCCTCGACTTCGCCATCAACACCCCCGGCCGGCTGGGCATCGTGCTGGCCGGAAATACCGGTTTGAGCGCGGAGAGCGGCTCCCTGGTGAACGTGGTCTGGGAAATCGACGCACAGGCTCCTTCCGGAGCTTCCTCAGTCCTGGAACTAGAGACCTTCGCTCTGTACGACGAATCCACTCTGCCCTTCTCTGTGGAAGTAACCGGAGGCATCTTCACTGTATTGAATCAGGCCCCACTGGCGGAGGACGATCTCTTCGTCGTCTCCGAGGACGAGTCCACAGTATTCGACGTGCTGACCAACGACGAGGATCTCGATGGCGATGATCTGACGATTACCCAGATCGCCCCGGCCTCTGACGGAACCGTCACCATAGACTCCGGCGACACCACCGTCACCTATACACCGAACCCCGACTTCCACGGCAAGGACATCTTCACCTACACCATCGACGATGGTCGGGGAGCCACTGCCACCGCAAGGGCATTCATCACCATCAAATCGGTCAACGACCCGCCCGGAACCTTCGACCGACTGACCCCGGAGGAAGGTGGTGTGTTCGCCCGCGAAGCCGTATCATTCGGTTGGGAAGCGGCCTCGGACATAGACGGGGATGACCTCACCTATACTCTCTCCATCCTGGCCGGAGAAGAGGCGATCGAGCGCACCGTTCAGGACACCTCTCTGCAGATCGACTTCCTGGCCCTCGACCTGCCGGTGACTCCGCTCGCAGTGACCTGGTCGGTGAGCACCTCCGACGGCACCGCGAGCACCCCGGCCGGCAATGGCGAAGGCAGCTTTGAACTCGAAGGACTCGAACCGGAGATCGTCCTGAGCGCCACCGCGCTGTCGTTTGGACAGGTCCCCATTGGCGAGACGGCGATCCAGTCTCTGAGCGTGGAAAACCCGGGGGGGAGCGACCTGGTGGTCGAGAGCCTCTCCTCTATAACCCCGTTCGTGCCCTCGCCGGAATCGTTCACCGTGCCGCCCGGCGAGACTCGGGAAGTGGAGGTGACCTGCACCCCGCTCCTTCCCGGAGATAGTCCCGGAGAGCTTACCATCACCAGCAACGACCCGGCACAACCGACCATGACAGTAACCCTTTCCCTCCAGGCTGCCGGCCTGAGCGTCTGGCCCGGCGACACCAACGACGACGGCCGCGTCGACGGCTGGGACATCCTGCCCATCGGCCTCTTCTGGACTCTCGAAGGGCCACCACGCCCCGATACCGGCTACGACTGGGCCGTGCGCGGCGTGGCCGAGTGGACCGCGGCTAGAGTTCCCTTCGCCGATGCCGATGGCAGCGGCAGGGTCGACGCAAATGACATCCTGCCGATCGCGCAGAACTGGCGCCAGACCCGCAGTGCAGGCAAAGAGCTGGCCGACGGAACAACGCCCCCGGCCATCATCGACCCGCTGGGCCTGGAGCTGCTCCAGGCGATGGTCACCGTCCTCGAAGAAGCGCCTCCATCCCCCGGAGTGACCGAAGTCCGAACGATGCTGGAACGCACCATCGCCAGAAAGCTGCTCCCCAGGGAGTTCGCGCTCCACCAGAACGCGCCCAATCCGTTCAACCCCTCCACCAGCATCCGCTTCGCCGTGCCGGCCGCAGCCGCACTGGCCCCGGCCAGGCTGCAGATCTACGATCTCACCGGCCAGAGGGTGCGCCTGCTCCTGGAGGGCACCGCGGAAGCTGGCCATCACTCCGTCTCCTGGGACGGCAGGAACGATGCGGGTCATCCGGTCGCCAGCGGCGTGTACTTCTACGCCCTGCAGATCGGCAACTTCAGAGCCGTCCGCCGCATGCTCCTGCTGCGCTGATAAGAACTGAGAATTCCACCCGCTGCGATTCGACAGTTTTAAACGGGAGTAAACGATGAAAATGAGATGGAGCTGCATGCTGCTGACGATCCTGCTCTGCACCGGGATTGCGGCGGAGGTGAGATCTGCGGACATAAAGGTCGACGCGCGCACAATCGCGGTCATGTATTTCCAGAACAACGCCATGCTCAACAAAGAGGCCATGGCCCCCCTCGAAAAGGGGCTGACCGATATGCTGATCACCGAACTCTCCAAGATCGAGGCGCTGAAGGTGGTAGAGCGGGCCCAGTTGCAGGCTCTCATCAAGGAGATGAAGATCGGCCAGACCGGCGTCGTCGACGCAGGCACCGCCCAGCAGATGGGCAAGCTGTTGGGTGCCGAGACCCTGCTGCTGGGCAGTTTCGCCACCGACATGGCCGGTAAGAAGATGCGTATAGATGCGCGCATCGTCGAAACCGAGACCGGCCTCACGCTCAAGGCCGAGGAGATCACCGACAAGGTCGAATCCCTCTTCAAGATGGTCGGCAAGCTGACCCGCAAAATCGCCAAACAACTCGATGTCAAGCTAACCAAGGGCGACAAGAAACGGCTGGGCGAGGCTGGAAACGAGTCTTTCCAGGCCACCATGATCTTCTCCAGAGGACTGGAGTTGGAAGATGAAGGGGAATACGAAGAGGCAATCGAGATGTACGAAAAAGCGCTGGAGATCAATCCCGATTTTACCAGGGCCAGAGAGCGAATCGAAGCAATCGAAAAGGAGTTGGAGGGATAGCAAAGGAGCGAGTGCACATTCTCCCCAAACGGCGAAGAAAAAGCCATGCCAACCAAACGCGTGCTCCACATCGAGGACAACCCGTCCAATCGCAAGGCGGTCCAGCACATCTTCCGCATGGTCGCTCATCAACTTCTCGAAGCGGCCGATGGGGAAACCGGCCTCGAACTGGCGCAGCGCCAGCTCCCCGATCTCATCCTCCTCGACATCCAGCTTCCCGGGATCTCGGGATACGAAGTGGCCAGTCGACTCAAAACGGACGAGCATACCCGCCAGATCCCCATCATCGCCGTCACCTCCTATGCCCTGAACGGCGACGACAGGAAAGCGCGGGAAGCCGGATGCGACGACTATATCGCCAAACCCTATCGCCCGAAGACGCTCCTCGATATGCTGGAGAAACATCTCGCTCCCTGAAAAACCAGCATTGTCTTCTACTGGCTTTCAGCCATCACCCTACCGGCGATTTCTTCGAATTACCCCCAGTTTGACTCCTGGATGTTCCCCCATCTTTACCCGTTCTTCTCCCGAAAAGCCCGCAAATTTCAAATCATCCGTGTATCCTTTTTGTGATAAAGGTCATTTCTGCTTGTCTTTTTCATTCCGATGTCGTATAGTTTTTACTCTATAAGCAATAAAAATACATTTACCAATTTTTAGATAATTTTCTCCGTTCTCAATTTCTCGAAATAATCTTTCCAATGCCCGATACCGCTCGCATCCTGATTGTAGACGACACTCCCTCGGCAATTAAAGCTCTCGGATTGCGCCTGACCGCAGCCGGGCACCAGGTGATCGAAGCGACCGGCGGCCTCGAAGCCCTGCAGAAAATCAAAGCGGAAGATCCCGACCTGGTCCTGTTGGACGTGGTGATGCCCGGCATGGACGGATACGAAGTCTGCCGTCGCATCAAAGAACGGCAGAAGGCCGACTTCGTGCCGGTGATTATGGTCACCGCCCGCACCGAGACCGAATCGATCGTCAGGGCGCTCGAAGGAGGGGCGGACGAGTACATCGCCAAACCATTCGACCCGCTCGAACTGACCGCTCGCGTCAATTCCATGCTCCGCATCCGCAGGATGTACCAGGAGAATACCCATCTGCGCCGCGAGATCGCCGGACAGCAAAGCCCCGATCTGATCGGTCAGAGCCCGGCCATGGACCGCATCCTCCAGCTCCTGCCCAAGGTGATAGACAGTGAAGTGACCATTCTGTTGACTGGGGAGTCCGGCACCGGCAAGGATGCGGTGGCACGCTGCATCCACTCCAGAGGGCCGCGCCAGAGCAAGCCATTCGTCGCCGTAAACTGTGGCGCGCTTGCCGAAAGTCTGCTGGAGAGCGAACTGTTCGGGCATAAAAAGGGCGCCTACACCGGCGCCGGCGAAGACCGCGCCGGCCTCTTCGAGACCGCCGATGGGGGCACACTGCTCCTCGACGAGATCTGCGAGACCAGCCCCGGAATGCAGGTCAAGCTGCTGCGTGCTCTGCAGGAGAGGGAAATCATTCGGGTGGGAGAAACGCAGGCGCGCAAGATCGACGTGCGCATCATCGCCGCCGCCAATCACGACCTGGAGGGAGAAGTCGCCGCCGACCGCTTCCGCGAAGACCTCTACTACCGACTCAGCGTCTTTCCCATCCACCTGCCCCCTCTGCGCCAGCGTCGCGATGACATTCCCCTGCTGGCCCGCCGCTTTCTGGAAAAACGCAGCCCGACGGACAACAGGTCGGCGGGAGAATTCACTCCCGAAACGCTCGATGCCCTCACCGCCTACGACTGGCCGGGCAACGTGCGCGAGTTGGAAAACGAAATCGAGCGGGCTCTGGTCCTCCTGCCTCCCGGAGAACCGATCGGTCTCGAACACCTCTCCGAAAAACTCCGCGGCAACGGCCGGGCAAAGTGCTCCTGGAGGCGGGATGGAAAATTGAAGGATATCATTGCAGAGGTAGAGGATGATCTGATCCAGAAGGCATTCGCCACCTTCGACGGCAACCGAACCCGCATGGCCGAGAATCTGGGGATCAGCCGCTACACCCTGCTCCAAAAAATCAAGGAATACGGCATCGGTGATTCCTAGGGGACCCCGGTAACCAGTAATCCCCCCTCCACCGGCAGCGAAATCCCCGTAATACTCCCCCCCGCCTCCGAACACAGAAAGACCGTCGCCCGACCGATATCCTCCGGCGTCCCGTATCTCCGGCTCGGAATGAATTTGTGCAGCCTCTCCGGCATGCTGCCCCACGTCGGCGGCTCCTCCCCGAACGGATGATCCGTGTCCATGTACCCCGGCAAAATGGCGTTGCAGCGAATCCCATGCTCCCCCAGATCCACCGCCATCGTCTGCGTCATGCGGATGATCCCCGCCTTTGCCACTCCGTAGCAGGTATCGGCCGGCCACACCCGGTGGGCGTGCACCGACGAAATATTGACGATACAGCCACCCTCTCCCCTCTCGACCATCCTCCGAGCGGCGCGCTGGGCGCAGAGGAAATATCCCTTGAGCGATACCTCCATCGTCCGCTCCCACGCCTCTTCGGGGATATCCAGAAAGGGGTGATGCTCGGTCCAGTATGCGTTATTGACCAGAATATCGATCCGCCCAAAACGCTCCACGAACGCTCCCATCATGCCGTCGACCTGATCCACCTTCGCTACATCCGCCCGGAAAAATTCCGCTTCCCTCCCCCGATCCCGGATCAGCCGCAGTGTCTCTTCGGCATCCCCATCCCTTTCGACGTCGTTGATCCCCACATCGCATCCCTCCTCTGCCAGCGCCTGGGCGATCCCCCGGCCGATGTTGCGCCGTCCCCCGGTGACCAGCGCCTTCTTACCTGCCAGTTGCATATCTCATCTCCCTCGTCGTCTATCGAGAACAATTCCGGCACTTGGTATTTGCGTCAACATCTGAATTTGCGTTGAGATCTCGATCGCAATTCTGTCACAATTTATTTTGCCAGAATACTCATCGTGGTGCGGCCGAACCCATCACCCCACAGCCTTGTGGCCGCAGCCATGATCTCCATATCTCCGCCCCCTGTCAACCCTTCTGCTTGTCGCAATCGCCGTTCTTGAATATCTTCGTGGAGCAGTTCACCCTCGGACCTCCATCTCCGCCGCCATGCGCTTCGACCATCTGCTCTTCGACTTCGACTACACCCTGGCCGATTCTTCGGCCGGCGTCATCGACTGCGTCCGCTACGCCCTGAATCGGCTCGACCTGCCCCCCGCTCTACCGGCGGAAATACGCAGCACCATCGGCCTCTCCCTGCCCGAAACCCTCCGCCAGCTGGCCGGCAATGGGCACGACAAACTGGCCGACGACTTTTCCCGGCATTTTATCGAGAGGGCCGACCGGGTCATGGTCGACGGCACCGTCGTCTTTCCCGAAGTGGCCGATACTCTCGACGCCCTCAGCCGGGACGGAGCCAGCCTGGGCATCGTCTCCACCAAATACCGCCACCGCATCCAGGCTATCCTCGGCCGCGACAACCTCCTCGACCTCTTCGACCTCATCGTCGGCGGTGAGGATGTCCCCGTCCACAAGCCCGATCCGGGCGGTCTGCTCGCCGCGGTAGAGCGCTTCGATGTCTCTCCGACCACTGTTCTCTACATCGGCGACAGCGCTACCGACGCCGAAACCGCGCGTCGCGCCGGCACCCCGTTCGCGGCGGTGCTCACCGGCGTCACCCCCCCGGACGTCTTCCATCCGTACCGCCCTCAGGGGATCTTCGCCGATCTCCCCGCCCTGCAGGACTGGCTGACAAATTAGGAGAATCCGCGTGGCAAAAGGACTGTCCTACCGACAGACAGGCGTCGATATCGATGTGGCCGACGCCGACATGCTGCGCACCTTCAATATGGGGGTGGGCATGGCCCTGGTGGTAGCGCCCACCGCCGTCGATGCCATCCGCACCCACCTGGCCGACCGGAACTGCGACAGCTATGTCATCGGCAAAATCACCTCCGGAAAAAAGAAGGTGCGCTACGCAGGGGAGCTCAACTGGTAGCCGAGCGCCCATCCTCTCCAGACGCCCCCGACCCCGGCCTCTGCGCCTCCTGCCGCCACGTCCGCCTCGTGCGCTCGGGCCGCGGCTCGACCTTTCACCTCTGCCGCCGGGCGTCCACCAATCCCGCCTTCTCCCGCTACCCCCGTCTGCCCATGCCGGCCTGTCCCGGCTACGAATCGGGCGAAATCTCCTGATATGTGATATCTTTATAGAGGATCTCGTTGACTCTCGGCCTCCCGCGCGAAGGTGCGATCCCCCACCTCCGCACTTCATAGGAATACGCGTCGAGCGGAGAGGGAGTTCCATCCTCCAAATCGCGAGGCAATTATGGCCCGCCGCAAGCAAAACAGCATAATCCGGCCGCTCTTCCTGGTCGGCGGGGTCGCCCTCCTCGGCCTGCTCCTCTGGTGGTTCGATGCCGCCTCCGAAGACAGGCACTGGAATGAGTTTAGCGAGGCGGGAGAACGCGCCCTGGAGCGCGGTAACCTCGCCTATGCCGAAAGAATGCTCAGCGAGTCCCTGCAGTACGCCCAGGGACAGAAGGACGAGGCCAAGATGATCGCCAGCTACCGCCTTCTGCATCGTCTCTACAAGGCCAAGGGGGAGGAGGCACGCGCCCAGCAAATGCTCGAACGAGCCCGCGCGGTCGGCCGCGAAGACTGACCTCTCACCTCACTCCTCCACCTCCACCAGCATCCTTCCCTGCGCCATCCAATCGCGCAGCACGGTGTCGTCCTCCGCAGAGCGTTTGGCGATGCTCCCGGTCGCCGCGTCCAGATCGATCGTCGCCGTCACCAGCCGTTCCTCGAAATACCCCGCCTCGACCAGCACACTGCCGTCCGGATGCACGATCTTGCTGTTGCCGTGCGACTGCGACGGCGACTGCAGATCGCACGGATTACCCGGCGCGTTCGCCATCACCAGAAAGATCCCATTCTCGGTCGCCCGGGCGATCGGCATCGCTCGGTACGCCGACAGCTTGTTCTCCTGCAGCAGGCCACTTTCATTGCTGCAAAAATAGCAGATCCGGGCCCCGACCAGCGCCGGCAACCGCACCAACTCCGGGTAGCGCACATCGTGACAGATGATGAAACAGGAGAGCGCTCCCCCCAGCCCGAAGGCCGGCAGTCGCCGCCCCGGTGCCGGCCAGTTTTCCGCCAGATGGGTCTTGGCGTAGCGTCCGCGCACCCTGCCATCTCGATCGATCACCAGCAGACTGTTGAACAGGACCTCCTCTTCCCAGTGCACCGTGCCCAGCACCACCCCAAGCTGCAGCTGGGCGGCGGCGGCCACCACCCGCTCCTCCGCCGTCCGAAACGCCTCCGGATCCGCCTTCTCCCAGTATTCCGGATCGCAGACATACCCGCACAGACAGGCCTCGGGAAAGGCGACCACCTCCACTCCGTCCCGAACCGCCTCCTGCATCCAGGCGATCACCTTGTCGGCACTGGCCGCCGGCTCGGGAAAGGTCAGGATCTGACAGGCCGCTACGCGCATCTCCACCATTACATCCTCCTATTTCTTTTTTTTCGAAACTGTCGCACTCCATGCATCGGAGCGACGTGCCTATCCCTCGGGGAAAGTTTGTTATCGAACGACTTTGGAGACTTTCATGGGACAGTTCTGTCCCTTTGCTGAATCGCGCTGTCCCACTTTTCCCTCTCTCCTCTCTACACTATTCACGAATGGAAATTATCCAGAACGCAAAGTCTCTGTCTATTTGATTATTTGACAACAAGTTATATAAAAAAATCGTCATCTGCACCCGATGGCACACAACTTGCGAATAAAAAGATGACTTTGAAAAACACGTCTTAGAAACTCTATCGGTTTTGGGACGTTGGTCCGACGAGCGCAGACAGATGGGAAGGGTGGATGGGCGTAGAACTCCGGGGCGCAATGCGAAGATGGGTAGGTGCTGCGCGACTTTGATCGACGTCCCTTTTTTTGCAGGACCCGAGTACACGGTACTCGGGTCCGTTTTTTTTTGACGCTACAGCCCCCACGGGCGGCGATACCGCTCCTCCCCATCCAGCTCCACCATCTGATCGTACACCTCCTGTAACAGCTCCAGCGACCTGACGGCATCCCCGGCGTCACAGGCCGGCTTTCGCCCCTGGCGCACCGCCGCGACAAACTCCCGATTCTGC
>Ga0233431_1003477_pt1 | contig 18817 bp, 18 predicted proteins | sample SI_118_April2016_FD_179867 | JGI IMG/M metagenome (GOLD analysis project Ga0233431, IMG submission 179867) | Seawater microbial communities from Saanich Inlet, British Columbia, Canada - SI_118_April2016_200_MG | ecosystem: Environmental > Aquatic > Marine > Inlet | place: Canada: British... | reverse complement strand
ACTCAGACAACGAATATCATTGTAAAATCGATAGAAAAGAAAGATATGTACGCCGAAGGTCATTCATGGAAAGTTGCCGAGTACTGCCACAAAATCGGCGCAGCGATCGGGCTTTCCGATAATGAGAAAAATGACATTCATTTCGGCTCTCTTTTGCATGACATAGGGAAATTGACTTTACCGTCACATATTTTCAATAAACGCGAGCTCTCCGAACGTGAACGCGAGCTTATCAAGCAGCATCCCGTTCAGGGCGCGAAAATCCTTGAACCCATTACACTGTGGAAAGCGGTAGTTCCCTGCGCGCTTTATCACCATGAGGCATGGGACGGCAGCGGGTATCCGTTCGGCAGGAAAGGCGATTCCATACCTATTGCGGCACGAATTATCAATATAACCGAGGCTTTCAGTGTCATGAGATCGGCAAGTTCTTATAAAAAGCAAATGTCGCTCAAGGAATCTATTCTGGAAATCATGAGAAATGCCGGGACACAGTTTGATCCCGAACTTGTCAAAGTTTTCATCGGTGTGCTCGAAAAAGAAAATGCACAGCCCTAAATTCCACATCGACGAATGACCCGATAGTACTGCTTCTGCGACGCTCTGAATAAACATCATGACATTTTTTCCTTTTTAAATCCATTTTTATACATTAAACCTTTCCGGGCGGTTAATCGTCAATTTAATGAGGGCAATTAATGGCAGCCTTTAATGTTTGAAACTATTACATGAAAAAAAGTGAACATTCAAATAGCTTCAAGGTAAAGAATATAACCGATGCCGAACTGATAAAACGTTTCAAAAAAGGCGATGAGAGCGCCTTTTCTGAAATTGTTCTTAGGTATCAGCCGCGTCTTTTGATTGTTGCCACGGCAGTTCTCGGAGATGATGACGAGGCTATGGATATGGTCCAGGAAGCATTTATTAAAACGTATGACAATCTAAAATCGTTCAGAGGCGAATCATCTTTATATACATGGCTTTACAGAATTTTATATAACCTTTGCATCAGTTCTTTGCGCAAGAAAAAGATCGTTTCATTTTTTTCGTTTGACTCACACGAAGAATTTTATAACATTCCGTCGAACGAATCCGATCCGATGGATAATTTGAAGAACAAGGAAATTTATAACGCGGTTAAAACCGCTATGAAACAACTGCCCGCAAAACAGCGGATGGTATTTGCAATGAAACAATTTGACGAATTAAAACATTATGAGATCGCGAAAATAATGGGAATAACCGAAGGTGCAGTGAAAGCCTCGTATTTTCATGCGATTCGAAAACTGAGAGAACTGCTTTACCGTTATGGAGAGAACAATGAATTGTGACAGGATAAAAGAGCACCTGCCCTTTATTGACGACGGATCGCTTGACAGTAATGTCGAGGCTTTTGTCAGGGAGCATCTGAAAAACTGTCCGGAATGCCGTAAAGAGCACGACGAGATTAAAAATATCAAGCGTATAGTGCAGTCCGCGTTTACTGAAAACATTCCCGATAATGCTCACGCAATGCTTCGAAACATAACGAGCAGGATCCAGTCGAGAAAAAACACTATTGAGATTTACCGTCGGATTCTGCCTTCAGCCGCGGCGATCCTTATTACTGTAATGCTCGGCTATTTCGCGTTCATACCGGACAGGTCCGGTGACCTTGTGCCGCAGAACACACTGAATGCCGGGATAACGGATGAGGAGTTATTCGACTATATTGCGGAAAACCATTTTGACTCGTATGAGCTGTACGAATTGGTTGATGAAGCAGAAATTATCGATGAATATGATCTGCGTGACGCTCTTTTTCATCATGAGTATTTTACAGTCACCGTAGATGATATTATCGAGGCTCTCGATTACGAAGAATTTAACGATCTTTATGTTTCAGCCTATAACTAAATAACAACGGGATTGTGATTAACATTATGATGAAACGTGCATCATATATACTATTATTTCTTGTGTCCGGATTACTTTTGTACGGATGCGAGAATGTCGAATTGACCAGCAATTGGCTCGATAAGGAAATAACCGTTGACGGTAACGATGCCGACTGGAAAAATTCGATGACGTTTCTTGAAAACACACGAGCCGCTATCGGTATTTATAATGACGATGAATACCTGTATGTTTCAATATGCCCATGGGACACCAGAAGGCAAAACCAGATCATAAGCAAGGGATTAATCGTTTGGATCGATCCGACCGGGAATTATGAAAAAGTATTCGGAGTATGCTATCCTCTTGAATTAGAATATGAAACGTTTCTTGCGGTGCAAAGAGGCGACCGTAAAGAATCCGAAAAAACATTGACTATCTTTAAAGAAATGCAGGACAGCCTTAAAATTATTTTTCCGGTAATAGAAAACCCGGATGAAAAAAATAAAGATGTGGAGAATTCGATTCTTCTGGGCCTTGCCGATGCAACGGCCGCAGGGGTAAGCGCCAGTGTCGGCAATTCCGATGGCAGACTTTTCTATGAGCTCAAGGTTCCGCTTAGAACAGGAAACGGAAAAACATACGCAATTAATAAGGACGGGGATAAACCAATAAATATCGGATTTGAAACGCCTGAGATCAGCATGGACGTTTCGACAGAGAACTCGACAGAAAAATATACAAAAGTTGTGAGCGGTTCAGGGATGATGAGAAAAGCGAGGACATCAAGAGTCGCCGCAAAAGGCACACAGATGAGCAATTTACTACATGAAAATCTTCAACTTTGGACAACGGTGACCTTATCACCGAAACCGGCCGATGAAAAATGACCGGCTCCGGTTTTAACGATAATGATCAAACATAAAATGAAAGGTAACGGATAAAGTGAAAAAAACATGCGTTACACTCGGTATACTGGTTTCGTTTTTCCTGTGCTTTGCCACAGCGTTCGCGTCAAATGAAATACAGCATAGTCAGCATAAGAATCTAAGAGCCGATATCTCAACGGATGCACCTGCCAACCATCACAATTCCGCGCTTCTCGCTCAGGCAGGGAGCGCTCAGGGCGAACGGCCGGCAAGAGATCCTGAAAAGTTTCACGAGATGATCGCCTGGAGGTTTATAAAATATCTTGACCTCAACGAGGATCAGTCGGCAAAATTTATCCCGATCTTCAAAGAATCCAACAAGCTCCGCGGAGCGCTTCAAAAAGAAAGCCGGGATTTGATTGATAAAGTTGCGAAAGAAGTAGATACCGAGTCTGTTTCTACAGATGAACTTAAAAAGCAGCTTGCTAAACTTAAAAAATTAAACAAAGATATTTCCGATGAGCGTGAAAGATTTCTGAATAAAATGGAGGGAATTCTCACCGAGCGTCAATCGGTTAAACTAGAAATTTTCGAGGATAAATTTAAAAATGATCTCTACAAAAGATTCAGGGAAAGCAACAGACGAAGAAGAGAGGAAGAGCGAAGCAATCAAAACAATTGATTCAGGTTTATCATTAACGACTATAGATTAGTAATTTATAAGCGCCATCCGCTATGCTGCCTGAAAAGATCTAAATATCTTCCATGGCATCGGCCTTGATCCAACCGCCGGCGCCGCTTCTCAAGCGTATCAGGTTCCATGAATTCTGCGAGCGCTCTATCACGACCTTTGTGCCTTCGTGAATTATAAAAATATGGGTATTGTCCTCGCCGGGCCCCGAATACGCGTTAACTTCCGAACCCATAATAACTGCCTCGACAACACGTCCCGCTCTGCCGGCCTTTTGTATCAAAATCCCGGTCGACAACACAAACATCAACCCCAACGCGACTGATGCTGCTGCGAAAAACTGTCTCACCCATCCGTATGCGTACAATGCCCCGGCAGCAAAAAGCATCGCCATCGCAAACGAAATTCCCGACCAAAGAGCCGCCGAATTCATATTTATATAATTGTAATGCCGCGCGAGGAACGCTATAACGATATTATCCTGCGGCGGTTCACGGTCCTGTTTCCGACTATTGAGGAACCTGAGATTTGAAAGCGCATCAGGGTCGGACGGATTGAGTTTCAAGGCTTTTTCGACATATAAGATCGCTTTACCGATTGATCCCGCTCTGAAGGCCGCATTGGAGGAATTATAGAACAGATCCGGATTTTCGATGCCGTCGTTTACCAGCTCTTCATAGATATTGAGTGCATCGGCATAAAAATTCGACTGATACAGGTTTCCGGCATTGTTATACATTTCTGCGGCTTCGGTTTCGCTATATTCTGCTGAAGCGGTCCACGAAGCTGATATGAGTATGAAAATACCCGCAATCAGCAGAAGTAGTCTGTTTTTCGATTTACGCAACGTTATTCCTCATTATGTATATTTAAGCGCTTCTTTCAATTTCACGATAATATCATGCGTGTCTTTAACGATGGTTTCGCGGAATTCGGATTCATCACCGACCGATGCAAACCTGACAAAATCACACATCTCCAATGTTTTTCTGATATGTTCGGCAAATTCGGGATCAATACTGCCGCGTTTCAAAACGCTTTCAAGATCATCGGACGTCAAAGAACCGGTATCAACATTCAGCATATCTCCGATATAAAAGAGAATAGTCTCGTGCAGTTTTCCGCACAACATTTTAATATCATTGGTTTTGAGCATTTCCGAAGCCTCACGAAGCCTCTTTTGGGCTTTTTTGAACGCATTCAGCTTCCGTTTCAGACCTGTGTTGCGCTCGATGGTGTCCTGACGGCGTTTCACAATAACAGCGGCGACAAAAGCTCCGAGCGGCAGCACATACAGCAGATAAAATAAAACGCTCGTATATACCCGTTTCGTCACGTTTCCGAGTGCTGTCTTTTCCGGTTTGATATACCTGATATCAGATGCGAGGTTCCGAAATGAACCGTCACCCGCGCCTTCTCTCGCTTCTGTCACGGAAACCGCGGCGGACGGCTCCACATTCAATATATACGGCTGTGTCGAAACGGTATGATATGATTTATCCGCCGGATTGAAATATGACAGCGAGAACGGCCCGACGGTCGCTGTCCCCTGCTCTTTCGGGATGATGACATATTCCCAGGTTTTTAATCCGCCGACAACAAATCCGGAGTTCGAGATACTCTCGGAAATTTTCGGATCATACGTTTTAAACGCCGAAAGATCGGGTTCGCCGATCGAGGATACAAGGTCAAGATTTCCGCTTCCGGTTATGGATATCCGCAGGGTAACAACATCGCCCGCCAGTACGTTGGTCGAACTGATCGTAGAGGAAATCTCAAAATCTCCGACCGCACCCTCAAAATTATCCGGTTTGCCGCTCGCCGGAAGCGGTTTGACAGTGATCGCTATGGGCTGAGTACGAAGCCGTTTGGTCGGGCCTGTGGTGAAAAATCCCCGCTGGGCTGCATAGGTGAAAGTGGTCGGACCGATCGTGAGCTCACCCGACGTAGTGGGGAACAGCGCCTTTTTTATCGTGTTGTTCGTATATATATTATTTCCCGCCTGTTTTTTGGATACCGGGATGTCCGGAAGATCGATCGCCCAAAATCCCGTTGTCACCGGCGGATCGTATACCGGAGATGAGGCGGAAACAGCTCTGTACAGCTCGAACGTATAAGTGACCTGCTCGCCGACATACACCTCTTCTTTATCGACATCGGTTGTGATAAACAGACTAATGTCGCCGGCGGAACGAGATGAACTGTCGTCCGAATCGGCAGGAGTCTGTGCTTTCGGACCGCTGACCACCTTTACCTTTGTGGCCGGAGCTGTAATAACTTCTCGACCTACTTTCACACTGACCGCACCCACATCGAAAATGCCCGGTTTTTCGGGGTAAAGAGTATATTTATATCTTCTGATATGAAATGTCCCGCCGGTTCCAAAACTTGATTCCGACTCCTGGCTGGGTCTGCTCAGAGTAAATTCAGGCATATCAGAAATCTGCGGAAGACCTGCTTTATTGGCGTACGGTCCCGAAACGGTAATCGTAAGCACGATCTGGTCGTTCATTGAGATACTGGTATCGTCCACCGACGATGTCAGTCTCACATCCTGCGCCGAAACTGTAAATACGCCGGGACAGAGAAAGAATGCCCAGAATATGTAAAGTATTTTCCTACCAGTCATCGCCCTGCCTCATCGTTTCTTTCATCATCATCTTACGAAGCTCGAATGCCTCTTTCTCCTCGTCATTCATGGCATCGAGGATTCGCTGCGCCTCCTCGGGTGTCATCGGCTGCGGCTCACTTTCCTGAGGCTGCGGTTGGTTCTGGTCTTCATTTTGCTCGCGCTCCTGATCTTCCTGCGATTGATTCTGATCCTGCTCTTTATTTTCTTCCTGTTCGTTTTTCTGATCGCTTGAGTCCTGATTTTCGTCCTGCTGATCTTTATTTTCTTCATCCTTATTCTCTTCGCTGTTTTCCTGCTGCTGTTGCTGCTGCTCAAGCATTCTCACCGCAAGTTCGAGATTGTGACGTATATCTTTCGACGATTGATCAAGTTTGACCGCCTCGATATATTCACCAATCGCCTCCTCGATACTGCCTGCGGCAAGATGCGTATTACCTGCATTGAAATGTGCAGCGGCGGAAAGATCGCTGCGCCCGAAAGTGTCTGCGGCGCGCTCAAGCTCGGTTACGGCCTCGTCGGTCTTGCCGGCTGCGGATAAAGCTGTACCGCGGTTAAATCTCAGCTCCGGCGAATCGGGACGCTCGACAAGCGCCTCGGTAAAACTTCGAACGCTCTCCTCATGATCATTTTCATTATACGATTCAATGCCCTGATCATTCAGCCGCGCTGCTTTGTCCGCATGTGCAGCTACTGGACACATGATAATCAATAATGAGATAAAAAGAAATAAAATTCTCAAATTATTTTTTCCTTTCGGCGCTCTCCAAGCGCAAACCAACTCAGCAAAAACATAAGCGACAGTCCCAGCGGATACCGGTACTGCTCTTTCAAGCGCGATATTTTACGCTCGTGCAGATCAGTTTTATGCAGGGAACCGAGCATCTCGATGATCTGCTGGACATTAACTTCGCCTCTGTCGCCCCGTAAATAGGAACCTTTCGTAACTGCGGCGATTTGCTCAAGTGTTTTTTCATCGAGACTGGATTTCACGACATTGCCGCTGGAGTCTTTTTTATAATCCTCAAGCTGCCCGTTTTCGTCACGGATCGGAATAATTTCACCGCCGGAGGTTCCAATCCCGATCGTAAAGATCCGTATGCCCTTTTCTGCGGCGCGTTCTGCGGCATTCAGCGGTTTTCCTTTGATGCTTTCGCCGTCCGTAACAAGTATGATGATCTGGCTCTCACTACCGGCGCCGGAACCTTTCTCGAAAAGCTCGAACGACGAATGGATCGCCTTCTCGATATTTGTTCCGGGTATCGGCACAACGCCGACATCAATATAGTCAAGAAACGTTTTCGCCGCGCCGTAATCGGTCGTCAGCGGACAGTGAATGATAGACTCACCCGAAAACGCGATAAGCGCGACACGGTCACCGGTCAGCTCGTCGATAAGACGGTGTATTTCATATTTGGACTGCTCCATCCTGTTCGGTTTGATATCCTCCGCCAACATGGAATACGACGTATCGATGGCAATGATTATATCGACACCCAACCGCTGTACAATTTCCGTTTTAGTTCCGAACCGGGGCCCGGTCAACGCAAACACAAGAAAGATCAGGCCAATTGAAAAAAATATCTTTCGGATTGTGCGCTTTTCCGAACTTATTGAACGTGTCAAAGTATCATACAGTTCCGGGCTGGCAAAGCGCGATTTGTCCCTGCCGGTTTTCATATTCAGCAGAAACGAGACAAGAAACAGCGCTGGCAAAAGCAAAAGGAGCCAGAAAGCCCCGGGATTATTATACGACATGGTTACGGAAGCCTCCTTATAAACATTTTATCGAATAATAATGACGCGACAAGAAGGATAAATCCGATTCTCAAAAAGCCATCGTACATCTCATTATACGATACCCATTCATTATATTCGATTTTGACCGTCTCAAGTTTATCAATTTCTTCATAGATCCCTTTCAGCTCCTCGGCGTTTTTGGCACGGTAATACTTTCCGCCGGTAATACCGGAAACCTCACGGAGTGTTTCCTCGTCAATGTGAGTCTCTGTCCATACCGTATTACCGTTAATCACCATCGGCGCCCGTCCTTCCGAGCCGACACCGATCGTATATATGCGAACCCCGAGAGTCTGACCCATTTTTGCGGCGGTTATAGGATCGAGATTTCCGCGGTTATTCATGCCGTCCGTGAGAAGGATCACGATCTTGCTTTTCGCGTCGGACTCGCGGAGCCTGTTGATGGATGTTGCGATTGCGGAACCGATCGCAGTGCCGTCATCGATCCTCGAACCCCACGAATTTTCAAGAAATGAGTTGAGAATAGCATAATCAAGCGTCAGAGGGCAAAGCGTAAAACTTTGCGCCGCAAACACAACGAGTCCGATCCTGTCGCTTGTGCGTTTGCCGATGAATTCATGAACCACATCCTTTGCAGCCTCGAATCTTGTAAGCGGGTCAAAATCCATAGCGGACATACTCGACGAAATATCCATAGACAGAATGATATCGATGCCGTGGGACGTTCTCTGCTGAAAGCTCTGACCGGATTGCGGGCGCGCCATCGCGAGGATAAGGAACACAACCGCCGTAAGCGGTATTGCAAGCGATATCAAACGTTTGATTTTTCCGACGCTGCCTCCGACCGCCCTGAACGCGCTGATATCGGAAAAAACTACCGTGGCATCCGTGCGGCCCTTTGTATAAAAGTACCTGACAACAGTCAGTATCGGCACAGCGAGCAGCAAGAGCCACAACGGGGACGCAAATCTGAACATGCTATTTATCCCCCTCGTTTTGTTCCGCCGCCATATCCGATTCATTCTCTGTCACGGGATCAGGTCCGTCTTCCGGGGATGCGTTATCAGCGGCGGCTTCTTCCTCTTCTTTCTTTCGCAGTGCTATCTCGTCGAGAATAGCCTTGACAGGTTCCAGCGCCCGGTCTATTACCGTCGTCGACAGTTCAAACGGAGGGGCATACTTTGCATACTTTACGCTGTCGGATTCTTCAAGGATTCGGTTGATGGTATCAACGACGTGTTTATCGGCGTATTTATTCGATAATTCATGTGCAATTTCGCCTGTCGTGTCATTCAGGGCGTCAAATTCAAGATTCCGATAAAGAAATCCGCGCATTTTCAGAGAGACCTGGACATATAACTCTTTCAAATAACCCGATTCGTATAATTTCAGATCTTTCAGACGCAGGAATTCCTCGATCTCATCGACGGGCTCAAATATCTCAGGAGCAGGAGCCGTCCGTTTCTTTCTGATATAATAGAAAACGGCTGCCGCGCAAAGGACGGCGAGAAGACACAGAATGAGTATGATCCACACAGAAATTCCGGCAGATTTAACCGCAAGGGGATTTCTGTTCGGCATTTGGGGAGATTCGGCCGATTCAATGACACTGTTCACCGGTATCTCGATAACATTTGACCGGACATTTCCGCTTGTGCCCTCCGCATCGATAAATTCCGCAACGAACGGACCGATACTAAGTGTATCAGGCGCAAAAGCATAAACGATGAATCGGTACGTAGTTACGTCAGAGTCAGGATCGGGCGGTAAAATAAGTTCCGGCTGCCCCGGGATCTGAAAGGCCGTCGTTTGGTCCTCAGGGAACGGCTCCGGGATATCAAACTGCTCCGGAGCGGAAATATCGCAAAAGAGAGAGAGAGAATCGCCAAACGTGATCTGAGAGACAGACGCATAAATTGTAATACCAATTTCATCCTCTCTGTCAGCCGCGCATACCGGCACCGCGACAAAGATCACGAGGAGAAAAAGCGCAATATATTTGTATACACCTAACATAATCAATTGTTTAGTTACCAAATACAGTTTCCAGAAGAATGTTAATTTCGGCATCGACCGATTCCCTGGTTCCAAAAATAAACGGCGTTTTTGAAGTCGTGAAATATGTTAACGGTTCGTTAATCGTAACCGTATTTCCAAGGACGACCCTTTCAAGAATAGTGTCATTCTGATAAATTGTAATGACTGCTTTCGGATTGGCAAAACCGGCTTCCGCCAGATCTTTTTCGGTCGGCTCATATGCAAATACATCATTAATCAAAATATAATGAGTGATTTTTAAAATATGGTTGATCGCTTCTCTATCAATATTTTTGTCAATCGGAGAAATCACGCTCCAGTTCCGCTGATAATCTTTCGAAAATACAATTTTTCTATCGCCCATTTCAAAATCTATTTTTGTGATAGCCTCTCTGCTAACCCGCACAGGAGTTTTATTGATATACCACACTTTGATGTTGAGGAGGTTTTTTATAAAAGTATTTTCCATTGTAAAGATGAGGTCTTTATCGAACTGTTTTGCATACGATAAGTGCGTCCCTCCGGTTGCGGTAAGTTCGTCGCCAATGAGAAGAATTTTTTCCGGCACTCCGTATCGCTGAGATATTGTGAGAATAATTCGCGGATTGTCGAGCCCGTACTGAGACATATCATCGGTTTTTTCCTCCACAAGTGTCTGCTTTATGGAAGTGCTGAGCAATTCGGCAATATTCTCCATGTTCTTCGCATCTCCCGGATAATTCCAGGGAGTACGCATCATCCAGTTCACACCGTTATTCACCATCGTAATAGATTCATCGCCGTTCCGCAAAATTTCAAAAGACGTGATATCTTGTTTTACAATATTGAGAAGCGTTCTCGATCTGTAGACGTTAACCGGCCATTTGAACCGTTCCGTTAAATCACGGCTAACGGTCATGACATTGTTATTCGATGAAAAACGAACGTATGCCATACTGCCGTCGGGTGTATTGTTTCCGAGAAAAAGAGTGTCTGGATCTCCCTCGACATAATCCAAGCACATGTAATAGTCAGGATTTTCAAGGCCGTATACGCTCATATCGTCAATTTCATCGCCGAGGTTATAGAGTATCAGGCTTTTATTCAGCTCAACGAACAGGCTGTATAATTCTTCACGCTCGGCCTCAACTTCTATCGGAGCGGTAATATTCCAGAGCCGTCCCGTACTCCGCTCGAAAACAATCGACGAATCCGGACGGATAAAAGTAAAACTTTCAATAGCGTCAAGATCGAACTGAACAAGCATACGCTCTTTCGATTCACGGGAAATCCGAGTCTGTTCGGTCTTGTAAACATAAAAATAAACAAGTACTCCCATCGCAATCACTACAAACAGTGTAATAAGTGATTTCAATACTTTCATATAAATCTCCAATCAGCGTTTTCTAATCCAAACAAATAATCCAATAATAAGAATAGTTGCGGGGAATACAAATAATGAGAGCAATGATATTAATCTTTGCTGCTTTTTCGTTAATTCCACCGGTGTAAATTCGACAAAATGGGTGTTTAGTTCAAATGCATTTTCATTCCTCGTTATCCAGTTAACCGTGTTGACAAACAGAGACAGATTTCCCGGATATTTTGAGGCAATCGAGTTTGTGACTATTCCCGAACTTCCGAAAAATGCCGATCTGACAGTATGTTCGCTGATCTGTCCCGGCGTATCAGGATCGGGGATTAATATCTTGGATTCATTGGTGACCGCGACAACTATCGGCCCCTTGAGCTCATTCTCATCCCATGAGGGCATATTACCCTTCTCCATGTCCGGAAGAGAATCTATCGACTCAGCCCAGCTGTTTTCGCTGGTGGCAATCAGATTTGTCATAATATCTTCAGGTCCTGCACCCATAATGTGCACACTTGATGTGAACGGAAACATGAAGTTCTGATTTTGAAGATTTTCGGTAATTTCAGAGGGCTCAAAAATATTACATATCGGAAAAGTCGGCCCAAGCTGTGTTGTTTTGTCGCTTGCTGTCTCATATACGAAATCATAGCCGAACGAAACGCTGTTAACACTTGTGATGTATCCGATACCGGGGTCCGATCCTGCAAGAGTCGTTAAAAGAAAATTCCCTCCCTTTTCCCTGTATCCCTGAATAACAGCCAGTTCTTCTTTTGAAAACTGTGTTTTCGGGCCGATGAAAATTAAAACATCGCAATCACTGGGAATTGCCGATACGGTCTGAAGATTAATTGACTCAACCACAAAATTCTGTTTGGTCAGACTGTCATATAAAAGGCTCAAGCCGTTCTGGGCAGTGCTTTCAAGAATCATCTCGCCATGCCCTTCAGTGAAATACAGCGTGCGTATATCGTCAGTTATCAGACGATAAAACGCGGTTGTGATCTCCGGTTCGGCGTTATGAGCCCCCGGACGTGGAGGACGGAGCCGCGTTGATTTATTCGGCGCTTCAAATACAATCGTATTAACCTGATCCCCAATCTTATATTTTTCGGCGACAACAGGGTTTTCAAGCGGATCGATAATTTCAACGTGAATATTGTCATTCTCCTGAACATAGAGATCCAGGAGCCTTTTCACCCTGTATTGATTTTTCAGCAAATAAAACGCTTTGATATCAACACGGTAGTCTATCCTGTCCAAAAACTCTTTTGTCTGGTCGGACAGAGTGTATATCTGATTTTTTGTGATATCGATATATGAAGTTTTAATTGCCAATATATAATTTGTCAAAAACAGCATGATTAAAAGCGAAACCGCAAATATCATTTTGCTCAATCCATGCTCAAACAGTTTCGTTACAGCTATTTTGGTGAGATTTGATTTCTTTCCTTGCATTCTTTATTGCCTCCATCTTGCAGATTCAACGTTCATCCATGAGAGAAACATCCAAAAAACCGACATCGAGAGATAATAGAAAACATGTTTTATCCCGATAAATCCGCGTTTAAAAGAATCAAGATGTTCCGATAAAGACATAAAGGCAACTATTTCGCTTAACGGGTACGAGAAAAATCGTGCGGAAAATATTAACATCCAAAGTCCCAAAAGCACGAACATCGTGATAAATGCCGACGTTATCTGGTTTTCTGTCGTAGAACTGAAAAATATTCCGATGGGAATAATTGCCATACCCAATAGTATCGATCCAATATACGAACTTATGACCGGCCGGATATCAAGCTGTCCATTCGACATAAAAAATAAAATAACCATAAATGATGAAGTCAGCATAACCATCATCGTGTATATCGTTAAGCACGACAGGAACTTAGCCATAAGAGTCTGAAACGTCGTAATCGGAGCGGTCATAAGAAGCTCCATCGTTCCATTCTTTTTTTCCTCTGAATACAGCCTCATCGTAAGCAGCGGTACGATAAGCAGAAGAAAGAAATTAATGAAGTTGAACACAAGATGCACAACCACATTAATGTTGATCAAAGGAACTCCGCCGTTTCCATACTCCCATATATAACGCAAAAGCCTCATGCTCTCGCTTGAAAATTTAAAAAACTCGGTTTTGAACGAGCTTCCTATCACAAATAAAAATACGGCAGATATCACATATATTGTTTGTGATGAAAAATAGCTTTTTACCTCTTTAATATAGACTGCAAACATATTTCTCATGTATTGATATCTCCCTCTAATTCATAGTAATATTCACAAAAATCTGTTCAAGAGATTTTGTAAAATATTTCATTTCAAGAAGTTCAAGATTTTCGGAAATAATCGATTTTGCTATCTCCGGCCGCATATCACACCCGGATTTTGTTGTGACTTTCAAAAGTGATTTGCCGGAATCCGCCGTTTCTTTCTCAACGTGTTCGACATTTTTTATTTTTTCAATCATCGAATAGATGTTCGATGATTGACCGTCATATTCGACCAGCACAATCCTGCTTTTATCCGTATCGGATTTCAGATTGCTTGTCAGATCCTCGGCAACAACTCTTCCGTCATTAATGATTATCACACGCTCGCACGTCATCTCAACCTCGGGAAGGATATGGGTCGAAAGAATAACAGTGTGCTCGCCGCCGAAACTTTTGATCAGATTACGGATTTCAACGATCTGTATCGGGTCGAGTCCGATCGTCGGCTCATCAAGGATCAATATGCTGGGATCATGTACTATCGCCTGCGCAATGCCGACACGCTGGCGGTATCCCTTTGAAAGAGATTTGCAATATGCGTTATAATATTTCTGCAAATTGCATTTTTCCACATTGGTATCGACCGCTTCCTTAATATGTTTTCTCGATACACCCTTTATACGTGCCGCAAAATAAAGATAATCCTTAACGGTCATATCAAGATACAGCGGCGGATGTTCTGGGAGATAGCCGATGAGCTTTCTCACCTCGAGAGAATCATTAAACACATCGAGACCGTCAACAGTAACATTTCCCTCGGTGGAAGAGAGAAATCCGGTGATAATTTTCATGGTAGTTGATTTTCCGGCTCCGTTCGGGCCCAAAAATCCGAGGATCTCGCCCTTATGCACATCAAACGAGAGATCGTTCAGCGCAATCTTCGAACCATAATATTTAATCAGGTTTCTTACTTCAATCAAAGCTCTCCTCCTTCATTTATTCTCAATCCGGCGCTCGGGACACCATAAATCAGCCATCCCGGACGCTTTTCTCTATTTATTTCAAATTCGATAAGTATTCATTCATAGCCGCGGCAGCCGATCTGCCCTGCCCCATCGCAAGTATGACCGTTGCGGCACCCAACACGATATCTCCTCCGGCATAGACACCGTCAATGGAGGTTTTGCAATTATCATCAACGACGACATACCCCCACTTATTCAGCTCAAGATCGGGAGTTGTCTGGCCGATGAGAGGATTTGCGCCGTTTCCGACTGCGATTATCACAGTATCGACATCGATCATAAATTCGGATCCCGCGATGGGAACCGGTCGTCTTCTTCCGGAGCTGTCCGGCTCACCGAGTTCGTTCTTGATAACCTCGATACCGGTCACAAAACTTTCCTCGTCACCGATTATCTTTTTCGGATTCTGAAGCAGAAGAAATTCGATACCCTCTTCTTTGGCATGGTGAATTTCCTCGACCCGCGCAGGCATTTCCGTTTCGGTACGCCGGTATATCAGATACACGTGCTCAGCGCCGAGACGCTTTGCCGTTCTCGCGGAATCCATTGCGACATTTCCGCCACCGATAACGGCGACCTTTTTGGAGTTTGCGATCGGAGTGTCCGCGCCGTTTCCGAATTTGTATGCTTTCATGAGATTCGCCCGGGTGAGAAATTCGTTCGCACTGTATACACCGATCAGATTCTCTCCCTCAATCCCCATGAAATACGGTAATCCCGCGCCGACACCAATATATACGGCATCAAAACCGTCCTCTTTCATCAGTTGCTCGATCGTCCTGGTTTTTCCGACAACATAATTCATCGCCATGTGGACGCCCATTTTTTCGAGAACGTTTATCTCTTTGGAGATAATAGATTTCGGAAGCCTGAATTCGGGGATGCCGTAGACCATGACGCCGCCCGGTTTATGGAAAGCCTCGAATACGGTCACGTCATGACCCTCGCGCCGCAGATCGGTTGCAGTGACAATACCGCCGGGACCCGAACCGATGACCGCAACTTTTCTTCCTGTCGGAGCGGCAACCTTGGGAACACTTTCATTATCCGAATCGTAATCCGCGACAAAACGCTCAAGCCGTCCTATGGATACTGCCTGCGAGACATCTTTGAACTTTTTGCCGACCGTGCAGGTTTCCTGGCACTGCACTTCCTGCGGACACACACGTCCGCACACCGCCGGAAGAAGCGAGTTTTCCTTTATGATCGAAAGTGATTTTTTGTAATCACCATCGGCAATCGCCGCGATAAAATCACGAATTCTGATATTGACCGGACACCCCTGTTCGCACGGAGCATTTTTGCATTGAAGGCACCTCAGCGCCTCGAGCCGCGCTTGTTCTTCGGTGTATCCCAATGATACCTCGAGGTTATTTTTCACGCGTTCGGATGGTGGCTGTTCGGGTATGAGCTGCGCGGGTATTTCAAATCGGTCAGAAGGTTTAATAGTACCGTCGGATTGCTTTTGTATAAGTTCGTTCAACATATTCTACAAGTCCCTTTTCGATTCTATTTCAGTCAAGTCCGATTTTACATTTGTGATCTTTATAGAACTGATAGGCCTTGGTTTCCTGGTCTTTATAAGCATTCTGACGTTTCATCATCATATTATAATCCACCAAATGACCGTCAAATTCCGGGCCGTCCACACACACAAACTTCGTCTCGCCGCCGACATCGACACGGCATCCTCCGCACATCCCGGTTCCGTCGATCATGATCGTATTGAGCGATACCATCGTGGGCACTTCATACTGCTGTGTCACAAGGCTCGAGAATTTCATCATGGGCACAGGGCCGATCGCAAATGCCATATCCGGCTTTTTGTCGCGCTCGCACACCTCTTTCAACGGTTCGGTCACCAGCGCCTTGCGGCCGATAGAACCGTCATCGGTAACAAGGATCACCTCGTCGCTGACCTTTTCGAAATCATCTGCAAGGATCAGAAGATCGCTGTTTCGCGCGCCCAGAATGCTGATCACATAGTTCCCCGCCTCTTTCAATCCTGCAGCGATCGGAAGCAGCGGCGCATTGCCGATCCCGCCGCCGACACAGACAACTGTGCCGAAATTCTCAATATGGGTGGGATTCCCCAGAGGGCCGGTGACACTTTCGATGACATCGCCTTCACAAAGATCCGATAGCTCGGCGGTCGTTTTGCCGACACGCTGCCAAATTAAGCGGATCGTCCCTTTTTCAGGATCGGCACCCGCAACGGTAAGCGGAATTCTCTCGCTGTATTCGTTATTTATACATATGATAACAAACTGTCCCGGTTTCCGTGATTGTGCGATAAGCGGAGCGTCGATATCAGCTGAAAATACATCCTTCGACAATTGTTTTTTTGAAATAATCTTATACAACGTCTTTCCTTTTTAATAAACACTTAAGCGTGATTTCCATCAAATGCGTCTTGCCGGGAAATATCTCATGCGCTAAAATGGCGGTTCATTTTCAATATCTACCAAAATTTTCTTCATCGTGTTTATCTGATCTGTCGTGCCGGCAATATGCAGCCGAACCGAACCCTCGGCACCGCGTATACCTCCGGCTGCAACTTGATATGCAGTTGCCCCGGACAGTATATTTATCGCCTCGATCTCAGTAATGATAATTCCGGTCATAGGCATGAGCGAGACAGACGGATTCTCTTCCATACTCAGCCCTGAAACATTTAAAATGTCACATGCGATCTCTTTCTCCAGACCGACAGGAATAACCAGCTTGATCTTTTTTCCGTAGACAGGCCCCCATAATCCGCCGACCGTTCCGCCGGCCGGATGAGCAACAACGCATCCCGCGACTTTCTTGACATAATTTAAAGCGTTTGCGCCTTTGATCACAACATCGCCCGGATTCATATTTTTGACAGCGTCGATAACCATCTCCCCGTCCGTATGGATCTCGCCTTTGCGAATGATAACCTCGTGAACCTTGGTTTCGGGAGACTGCACCATGGGAACAGGAGTTTTCGGCATGGTCACGCCTGTCGTGTACGCAAAGCTCTCGATCTCATGCCCGAGAAATTCCTCGGCGACATACGAACATGTCGTTCCCCGGCAAATCCCGATCTGACCGTTATTATACGCTGTTTTCACCGCGGGATGATTTTTCACTCCCCTGGCAATCAGCCGTTTTGACTGCGCGACAGTAAGAACGGTTTCAATTTTCATCGCTTCGTTACCCTCTCTTGGAATTTTTATACTATTCCCGTATTATCTGAATTTCCGCATCCGTTTTTTAAAAAATCTGATCAGTTCATCCTCATACGGTTTCCCGGTCATAAGAGATATCTGGTCGATCTTTGAGCGTTTGAACAATTCGGATAAATCGTTCTTTTTCTTCTGCATGTGGAGCCAGTATTTTTTGCGAAGCGATTTTGACGACGTATCGGCATAAAACACCTCGCCGGTTTCGGCATCCTCAAGTGCGATAACACCTGAATCGGTCAGCGCTTCCTCGCGTTCATCCGTAATTTTTATTGCGATCAGATCATGCTTTCGTGCGGTAACACTTAACGCGGATTCAAAACCCATGTCCATAAAATCTGAGATCAGAAAGATGATCGCTTTCCGCTTTAATATCTTATTCAGATGTTCTATCGCCATGGAGATATCTGTTCGTTTACTCTGCGGCGTAAAATAGAGTATCTCGCGGATCACTCTGAGAACATGCTTTTTCCCTTTTTGCGGCGGAATGTAAATTTCAATCTGATCGGTAAAAATTATCAGCCCGACCCGGTCGTTATTTTTAATGGCGCTGAACGCAAGCACCGCCGAAACCTCTGCCGCGAGTTCCCCTTTATATGCGCCCCGGCTTGCGAAAAGACCGCTTCCGGACGCATCGACCAGCAGCATGACTGTCAGTTCGCGCTCCTCGTCGAAAGTCTTTATGTGCGGAACTCCCGTCCTTGCGGTAACGTTCCAGTCTATGAACCGCACATCGTCGCCGAAACCATACTCCCTGACCTCGGCAAACTCTATTCCCCTGCCTTTAAAAACCGAATGATACTCCCCGCTGAACACGTCATTGACAAAACGTTTCGTGCGAAGTTCGATTCCCTTGACCTTTTTAATAATCTCCTCGGGAAGCATGTATCACGGCACCTTTACATTTTCAAATATTTTCTTAATCACATCATCGGTCGTGAGCTCCTCCGCCTCCGCTTCATATGTGAGGATAAGACGGTGACGGAGTACGTCCGGTCCGATAACTTTCACATCTTCGGGCGTCGCATATCCACGGCCCCGGAGAAACGCGTGGGCTTTCGCGGCGAGCGCAAGATAGATGGAGGCTCTCGGTGACGCACCGAAATCGATGAGTCCCGCCAATTCGTCCAGACCGCTGTCGATCGGATTTCGTG
>Ga0233431_1003471_pt1 | contig 18857 bp, 13 predicted proteins | sample SI_118_April2016_FD_179867 | JGI IMG/M metagenome (GOLD analysis project Ga0233431, IMG submission 179867) | Seawater microbial communities from Saanich Inlet, British Columbia, Canada - SI_118_April2016_200_MG | ecosystem: Environmental > Aquatic > Marine > Inlet | place: Canada: British... | reverse complement strand
TTTCGTAGACATTCGACTTTGGGAAATTTGTCACCGTGGGATTTTCTCATGAAATACAGAAATCAACTAAACAAAAAAGCAGCATGACTTCTTTGAGTGTCCAGTTTTTTGTAGGAAGTCCAATATTGCTTTAATTGATTTAAAATGATTGACACATTGTTCCTCAATATTAATAATTTTATTTATAACCATTCCATTTTTTAAAATGAGCTGTTGAATTGATACTTTTTCAACAAAATCATCAATCTCTTCTACTGTATAATTTCTGTTTTTTGGAGGATAATTTTCTATCAGCCTAAGTATCTTTATTAAAATATCTTTCCTTGAATCAATCCAATATTTTGAGTTGTTGTAAAATTGAGAATCTGCTAAAACCATTTCAAGCTTTTCTCTATTTGGTATATTCCTTTCACTTTTAATCGCATATGGTAGTAACAAAATGGGGTTAACGGGATTGAGCTCTGACTTATAGGCTTTGATTTCCTTATCAACTAATGTTTCGTACCCATCAAGTATTGCAGACGGATATAAGGAAAATAAATCTAAATATTTCTCAAACAAATAATCTTTTACTTGAAGTTCACTTAAACTAAATATAGAATAACATATAATAGTTTGTGAAAATAAAAATTTATTTTTTATCCAGGTGATCCAATGTTCAGGAGATTTTATAAAATTGCTTAGGGCGTTGGTGTCTAGAAGAAGTAAAAAATATTTCCTATTATTAATCGTTAACATAATTATTTAGATGGCTTACAGGTAATTCATAATTCGAACATTGTATTTTTATAAAGATTACCAATATAATGTGAATTGGTAAAACATGATTTAATGATTAGGTTCCTATTCCAAAATGTAAATTTCTATCTGATCAGAAAATTTAATATTGCGTCGATAACAATAATTCATAATTCTTGCAGTTGTATTTTTCTAGCATATCTAAAACCTTTTTTATGATCTCGATTCCAATTTTATAATCATCGTCAACCTGTTGTTTTAATTCTATCTTTTCAGGGGAGTGTTCTCCTACAGTTGCTGTTAGCATGTGAATATTTTCAATCTTTGATACTATCCCATTTAAAATTTTATCTGAGGTGTCCATTGTGAAACAAATTGCCTCAATTGAGAGGATTTGCTCTTTATCGAAGTCGTCTAAAATTTCAGATTCAGCTTTTTTTATTTCTGAAGGTGAAAATGGTAGAAAATGAGTTATTGATGGCTTGGGTGTTTTTTGAAAATTCTTGTATGCTTTCTCAATGAAAATTAGTTTTGATTCTGCTAATAATCTACTGGCTGTTAAAAGGTTATTGAAATTATTTTTCTTTTTTTGAAACCGTCTTTTATCTGTGAGAATTACCAAACAGAATGCAGCAAAAGCACCAAAAAAAGCACCGGTCATCTGGCTTAATAGATCCATAGTGTCCAATTCATCCATTTAAGTTAAACTAAATAAAATTCAAGCATATCATTTAAAAATGTATCTGTAATACCTCTCGGTCCTTTCCATGTAGTTCCTCTTCCATCATTCCAGGTAGTATGTATCCAGTGATTTTGCTTTCGGAGAGCCAGATTCTGGATTCTAGTAGGATTTGACTTTCCCTTCGTCATCTATTTAAGATTCCCATGAAACATAAATATTAACATATAACTCACATTAGTAACATTGATTAGACAACAGTACTAAGATGATACTCCTAAATAACTATAGATTCTTAAAAAAATCATCAACTAATGTGGATTCATGTGGGAATCGATTTATAATCGTGGCCATTAACCCATCAACGTCCTTTGTATTTAACATTCGGTCAATCTCGTAACTGCTCTTACCTAGAATCCTTGTATACTTGTCGTGTATTGTTTCTGGTGTAACTGAGAATTTCTTTGCTAAAATGTTTTTTGCATCTACACGGCTGTAGCCTTTATTAAGGACTAAATGAATAATATTAAGCGTCTGCCTAAGAGACATCTTAATACTTATTGGAAGTGTGGGTAGATTGGAGCTTATTTTAGTTACTACTTGTTTACTTTCTTTATTGGGTAATAATAACTTTCGCAACACTTTGTTTGGAGTGTTGTCAATAAATGTACATTTATTATTCAGAGAATTGTACACATCTTCATCAATATTAACACTATAAGTTTTCATTGTATTTCACCCTCAGTCTTAATTAACTTTAAATATGCCTTGATTACTTCTAATGAATATTACAATAGACTTGTTTCAAGATACAAGTAATAAAGTAAAAGAATAGAAGTCTCCCTCTACTCTTTCAAATATCTGTATAGCGTTGCCTTCGAGATACCGAGAATATCGCAGACTTGTGAAACACTGTGGGCGTTATCATTCGCCAAAGTTTTTGCCAAGTTAATTTTTTCTTGACTGAGTGCCTTTGGCCTTCCACCAATCCTTCCACGAGCTCTTGCTGCCTTCAGTCCCGCCATGGTTCTCTCTCGGATAATATCTCTTTCGAATTCAGCTAAAGCGCCAAAGATGTGAAAGATCAATTTTCCCGTCGATGATGAAGTATCCAGACTTTCTTTAATGCTCTTAAAATAAACGTCCTTACCTTTTAGTTCATCAACAACTGATATCAAATGCTGAAGACTCCTTCCAAGTCTATCCAGTTTCCAAACTACCAGAGTATCACCCGGTCGAACTATATCCATTACCTGTAATAACCCATCTCTATCTTCCTTGACACCACTGATTTTATCTTGTAAAATTTTCTTGCATCCGGCTTCTTTTAAGGCATCCAACTGAAGATCCAAATTCTGATCTTCGGTGGATACACGTGCGTAACCAATTATCATTTTAACCTCCTACGATTTATATTCTTATACCAAAAAAGGAGATATTCTGACTTTGATTTTGAGAAGAGTTGTGAGGCTAATTCATTGGTTTCGAAACAGGTTTTTGAGGTAAATTCGGAGAGTTTCAAAAACGACCATTAAGGACACTAATTTGATATGGAGAACAATTCTTTCTGATTATCTGTTTTCTTTTGTGTTAAGTACAATCTTAAGATATTTCTTAATGGGAATTACTAGTCCACCTTTATGATTAAATTAATTTTACTATTCACAAAAAGCGTAAACATATATGAGTATATTTAAAGAAACAAATAATACGCAATTAGCAAGAGAGCATCTATTAAAGTATACTGACATTTCGATTAAGGTAATTACTCTTGAGCAGTTTATTAATGAATCAAAACATAATTATAAGGGTCTTGAAGGAGCCAATGGAGCCATTGAAAAACGAGGTGATCATTTTGCAATTGGCTTAAACAATAATAAACCAGAAACTCACGAGAATACATTTGTTCATGAAATATTACATAAAATTCTTCATTATGAGAATTTTCCAGAAGTTCGTTATAATATTGAGTTAGTTAAAAATACCATTCCACAAAATTTCAGAAAATATTTACCAAGATTGGCAGCTTACTTTAGTTCTGTTATTACTCACCCTGAAATCTATTTAAGAATGAGAGACAATTATGATTTAAAAATGGAAGACTATTTTGATTCTCTTGTAATTCAAAAGAAAGTATTACTTTCAAATAAGGGAATTTTCAACTCCCCAGAAGAAGAGGTATTTAGTAATCAACAATTAATTCTGGATGGATTGGAGTATTTTTATTATAATGATAATCAAAAACGAGATTTATTGACAATATTTAGAAACACATCCGATAGTGCTTATATGTCATGTAGGAGCCTTTATAAAGCTGTCAAAAAAATTGGTGTGTACAATCCACAGTCATGTCTTAAAGCAGCCGCATTAATAAGATCTCACATTACAAGTTATGGTACAAAAAGGAGTATTGGAATATTTAACAAATTTTGGAATGCAATGGTATTTTATTCTATCAGAAGTAAAGGTTTTATAATTGAAAATAATGATAGGTTGTCGTAAATTTTTTAAATATCTGAAATTTTAACTACGTCCCACTTCAGATCCACCGCACCCAATCGGTGGATACAGTCATAATCACCACGGTAAACCCACACCAACTCAAGATTACAGCTCCTCATAGCAATGATCTCATACAGAGTAAAAGCTACATCAATTAACCTCGCTTTATACGGCGAACCTTAGCTCATTTGTAGCTTTTAGCCAAGATCTCAGAAACTCTCCATATTGACCTCCTGCAATGCCTGGAGACTGACAATCATATTTACACCAGATGGTAGATCCAAAAGACCCATGAATATACCTCCTAAAATGTTATACTTGATATTCTTATCTTTAATATATTTATGTTTCCGAAAACATCATATGTAAATTATAGTTGAGGATTTTCACATAATAAATCATTATAGTTTTAAAATTTAAGAGAATATTTCCTTGATATTAATTCAAATAATAATAAATCTCATACTTCAATCTTGTCTAATTACTCCACATTCAAAGTGTTTTTACTTCATAACCAAAATTAGAATGTTTACTAACTACAACGTTGTCATTTAAGGATTATTGATGCCCAAGAAAAGACCAATTTTAAAAAATACCAAAAGCTTTGAAGAATCCCTTTGGGATTCCGCGAACCGGTTACGTGGTAGTGTAGAATCTTCTGAATATAAACACGTTGTGCTGAGTTTAATCTTCTTGAAGTTTGTTTCGGATAAATTTGAGGAACGGCGTGCAGAGTTAGTGGCAGACGGTAAAGAAAAATATACGGATATGGTGGAGTTTTACACCATGAAGAACGTATTCTACTTGCCGGAGATGTCACGCTGGAGCTTTATTCAGCAGCATGCAAAACAAGGTGATATTGCCATCAAGATTGACTCTGCCCTAGCGGCTGTGGAAAGGAGTAATATCTCGCTCAAAGGTGCTTTACCGGATAACTATTTCTCTCGCATTGGGCTCGATGGTAGCAAGCTTGCATCCCTGATCGATGCGATCAACAATATTGACACAATCAAGAACAAAGAAGAGGATGTTGTTGGCCGGGTCTATGAATATTTTCTGGGCAAGTTTGCCGCATCCGAGGGCAAGCTGGGGGGCGAATTTTATACACCCAAATGCGTGGTCAATCTGATCGCGGAAATGATCGAGCCTTATAAAGGTAAGATCTACGATCCTTGCTGTGGCTCTGGTGGTATGTTTGTACAGTCATTAAAGTTTGTGCAAAGCCATCATGGCAATACTAAAGTCCTCTCCGTATACGGTCAGGAGTTTACAGCCACTACTTACAAACTGGCCAAGATGAATCTTGCGGTACGTGGTCTCTCTGCCAACCTTGGCGAAGTCCCTGCTGATACCTTTTTTAAAGACCAACACCCTGACCTCAAGGCCGACTACATCATGGCAAATCCGCCATTTAACTTGAAGGCATGGCGCGCGGCCGATGAACTGATCAGCGACCCTCGCTGGAGCGGTTACGAAACTCCACCCACTGGCAATGCCAACTATGCCTGGATACTGCACATGGTCTCTAAGCTCTCGGAGCATGGTGTGGCAGGGTTTGTCCTCGCTAACGGCTCCATGTCCACAAATACCAAAGGTGAGGGTGCTATTCGCCAGAAACTGGTGGAGAATGATTTAGTGGATTGCATGATCGCCTTGCCCGGTCAACTATTCTATACCACCCAAATTCCCGTGTGTCTCTGGTTTCTCACAAAGAATAAAGATACCAACACTAACCATGGATATCGCAATCGTCAGGGTGAAACACTTTTTATAGATGCCCGCAAAATAGGCTCCATGATCAGTCGTACCCAAAAGGAATTCAGCATAGATGACATCGCAGCCATTGCCAATACCTACCACGCCTGGCGCGGCGAAAAAAAAGATGGTGTCTACGAAGACCAGGCTGGCTATTGTAAATCAGCCTCACTTGCAGACATCAAAAAGCATAATTATGTGCTTACCCCTGGACGTTACGTTGGTGCAGCACCTATCGAAGACGACGGCATCCCTTTTGAGACCAAGATGACTGAACTGAGCCAGATACTCTATGCTCAGATGGAAGAGTCAGCAAAGTTGAATGCCGTTATTCGGAAAAACTTGGAGAGGCTCTGATATGGGGAATGATTGGGATTGTCAACCACTTGAATCCATTGCAAGTTTTTCCCAGGGATTTCAAGCTCCTACGGAGGATCAATTCTTTGAGCCGAAAGGTGGCTTAAGTCGGTTTGTTAGAATCGTAGACTTTACAAATGCTTTAGAACCTCCAAGATACATCAAAACCCCTTCTAAGAGATACTTCATTGAGCCTGACGACATTGTCATGATTCGTTACGGTTCGCAAACAGCAGGAAGAGTTGTTCGAGGAAAAACTGGTGTTCTAGCAAACAACATGTTTAAAATATCACTTGGAGTAGACTTTATACATAAGGGTTATCTATTTCACTATCTAACAAGTCCTAGCATTCTAAATTTCCTCACGGGCTCACAATCTTCTTCAACTATGCCAGCGATTACATTCGGTATGTTGGAACCAATACAGATTAATTTTCCCTCAAAAACTGAACAAGCAAGAATAGCTGCGTATATTGACTCATTAGATGACAAGATAGAGTTGAACCGGCGGATGAATGAGACACTGGAAGGGATGGCGCAGGCACTCTTCAAAAGCTGGTTTGTGGACTTTGATCCAGTCATCGATAATGCCCTCGCTGCAGCAAATCCCATTCCCGAGGAACTCGCCGATCGTGCCGAATTGCGCAGCCAAGCCCTCGCCAATGGCACAGCCAATTGCGAAACCGCCAAACACTTCCCTGATGCCTTCCAATTCACCGAAGAATTGGGCTGGATTCCAGAGGGGTGGGAAGTGGGGAAAATCACTGACTTAGCTGAATTAAACTCTGAGTCATGGAGTAATAAAAATCACCCCAATCATGTAGAATACATCGATCTTGCAAATACAAAAAATGGTCGAATTAATGAGGTGTTTCCATACGACTTTTCTGCCGCTCCTAGTCGAGCACGGCGTGTGTTAAAAGAAGATGATTCAATAATCGGAACGGTTCGTCCGGGAAATTGCTCATTTGCATATATTCACCAAAATGGATTGACAGGTAGTACTGGATTTGCGGTCTTACGCCCCATGCAAAAAACATCTCGCGTATTCATATATCTTAGCCTGACTCAAGATGAGGCAATTGAGAATTTTGCTCACTTAGCAGATGGCGGTGCTTACCCAGCGATAAGGCCAGAGGTTGTTGGAAACCGGGAAACCGTCATTTTCGACTCTGATCTAATGTCAATATTTGACGAGCAATGTTACCCATGGATTGCTAAAATTGGACAACAACAAAAAGAAGCTGAGACTCTCTCCAAACTCCGAGACATACTCCTTCCAAAACTCATCTCGGGAGAGTTTCGCATTGCAGATAATAACACAAGTATGGAGATGAAGTAATGACATCTAAATATTCTAAGGGTGCGGAATGGCGTAAATGGGACTTACATGTCCATACGCCATACTCAATTTATCAAAAATATGGAGCTGATAATGATGTCACCTGGGAAAAGTTTATAACTGATCTAGAAAACCTATCTGAGGAATATGCTGTCATTGGGGTTAATGACTACCTTTTCTTGGATGGTTACCAGAAACTCATTGATGAGCAGAAAAAAAACAACAGGCTTCAGAGTCTAACACTATTCCCTGTCGTTGAATTCAGAATAGAGAAATTTGCTGGCGTTGAGTTTGGTGACCTAAAGAGAATTAACCTACATGTCATTTTTTCAAATGAATTATCAGTAGAGACCATTAAGAGTCAGTTTCTGAATACTTTGGAGCAAAGTTATGTGCTTGAAACAGGCGAGCCTTGGACGAGAGCCATAACTCTTCAGAGTGTTGAGGAACTGGGAGCTTCAATCAAAGCATCTGTGCCACAAGAGAAACTTCCTGATTTTGGTGCTGACTTGACCGAGGGCTTTAATAATCTAAATGTCAAAGAAGATCAGATATTCGAATCGCTGAGAAAGGATTGCTTTAAGGATAAGTATTTAATCGCCGTAGGAAAAACGGAATGGGCTGATCTGAAATGGACTGATGCATCAATCGCAACCAAGAAATCAATAATTAACTCTGCTGATATCGTATTTACATCTGTTTATTCTGTTAAGGCATTTACAAAATCTAAAAATCAATTGAGGATGCAAGGCGTAAATGATCTTCTACTTGACTGCAGTGATTCCCACAATTATTCTGATTCAACGGACAAGGACAGACTTGGGAAATGTTTTACCTGGCTTAAGGCCGATCCAACTTTTAACGGATTAAGTCAGGTTCTTATAGAACCAGATGAACGCATCTTTATTGGAGATAAGCCTCCACTTCTTGAACGCATTACTCGAAACCGCACAAAGTATATTAAAGAACTATCCCTTACACAAGTTGATGGCTACGACGAAAGGCATGGCGTGTGGTTTAAGGATGTGTCAATTCCTTTAAATAGCGAGCTGGTAGCGATAATCGGAAACAAGGGCAGTGGTAAGAGTGCGGTAGCCGATGTGATTGCCCTGTGCTCAAATTATATACCAGATCAGAATTTTTCTTTTTTACATCCCGATAAATTTAAGAGAAAGAAACTATCGGCAAACTTTAATGGAGCAATCTATTGGGAAAGTGGAAAGCGAACTGAGGTTAATTTATTTGATCAGCCAGATAAAACTGAATTACTTGATATCAAATACATTCCTCAAGGACAATTTGAACGACTAACAAACGAAATCCAGACTGCAAAAGAATTTCAGCATGAAATTGAAAGTGTCGTGTTTTCTCACATCCCAGAGTCTGAAACATTGGGGGCTCTGTCTTTCAAAGAGCTTATTGATAAAAAAACTTCTTCTGTAAATTTGGAGCTAGTAGGACTAAAAATAGATATATGTGATATAAATAAGCCGATTATTGAACTTGAGCGGAAAACTACATATGCATATCGTATAGAGTTAGAAAACAAAATAAAGAAAAAACAGGAAGAACTCGATGCATTAGTTAAACCATCTCATGTTTCCGATCCAAATGAGGATAGTGAAAAGAAAAAGTTAAATAAGTCAGTTAATGATAATATAAACAAACTCAAGGGGGAAATAGAAAAAATTCAATCTGAGATAAAGCAGGCAGAAGATAATAAGAAAAATGCATTGGAATCGTTGCAAAAATTGAAGAATGTCAAATCTGATATTCATCAAAAACAGATTGATATAAAGAGATTTGTTTCTGAAAAAGAACTTGTTCTAGAAGAATTCGACATTGACGTAAATAAGCTTATTTATATTACTATTGATTTCTCGGAAATCGACAAGTTAATTTCAGATAATGAGAATTCACTTACCAAAGCGAAAGAGAGCCTTGGGGAGTTAGAGATTAGTAGGAAAGAAAATACATTACTTGATCAGCTAAATGGAAAAGAGAAGTTGCTCAACGTGGAAAAATCCAAACTTGATTTAGAACAACAGCAATACCAGCAGTACTTATCTGATAATGCAATCTGGACAAAAGCTAGAGAGGCTATTATTGGTGCTAGTAATCGTTACGATACATTGATATTTTATAAATCCGAATTGGCATTTGTGGAAAAGCGATTAAATATAGAATTGAATTTGAAATATGACAAGCGTAAAGACATTGTCAAAAACATATTTGACAAAAAACACGAGGTTATTGAAGTATATGAGGATGTCCGAAATCGTTTAGATAAAATTATTGAAGAAAATCAAGCCACATTAAGGGATTATAAAATAGAGGTTGATGCGTCACTCGTTAAAAAGGAGAATTTCAACTCTAAAGTTTTAGATCTTATTAATCAAAATAGGATGGGTACTTTCCGGTCTCGAAATGACGGTGAGGCTCAGCTATTGCGTATGATTTCAGATATTGATTTCAATGAAAAGGATGATGTTATGTCATTATTAGATAATCTTGTAGATGCTTTGCGGTTTGACAAGAGACCTGGCCAAAATAATGTGCATCGAGCAGTTGCTGATCAGGTAAAAGATATACAAGGCCTCTATGATTATCTGTTTTCATTAGAGTTTCTTGATAATAATTATCATTTAAAACAAGGAAATAAAAAGCTTGAACAGTTGTCACCAGGTGAAAGGGGTGCACTACTTCTAGTTTTTTATTTGTTATTAGATAAAAATGATATTCCATTGATTATTGACCAACCTGAAGACAACCTTGACAACCAAAGTGTTGCAACTATTCTTGTGCCGTTTATTCGCGCAGCAAAGAAAAAACGTCAAATTATTATGGTTACCCATAACCCGAACTTGGCAGTTGTATCGGATGCTGAGCAGGTAATATATGTTGAGATTGATAAAGAGAATAACTACAACTTTACAACTATTATGGGAAGTATAGAGGATAAAAGGGTTAACAAAAAAATTGTCGATGTTCTTGAAGGAGCAATGCCAGCTTTCAATACACGAAAACGAAAATACTATGATAAGTAGCAAATTCTCTGAAGCCCAACTCGAAGCAGCCATCATAGAACTCCTCGCCAAGGAGGGGTATCCCCACATCCTTGGCGAGACCATCGAGCGTAATCCACAAGAAGTTTTGATCAAAGCCGACTTGCATGCATTTTTAGCCAAGCAATATGCCAATGACGGAATTACTCCAGGTGAGATCGATTCGGTCATTCGACAGTTGGAAACCTATTCAACAGCTGATCTTTATGAGAGCAATAAGGCGATCATGAAGCTAGTCTCAGACGGCTTTCTACTGAAACGAGAAGACCATGATCAGAAAGATCTTTATGTGCAACTGATTGACTATTCAGACCTAATTACATTCCGGAAACCGAAGGCAGGTGAGGTGCCAGAAATTGTGGCTGAAGATATGGAAGCCTACAATTCAGGCAGCAATATTTTTAAAATGGTGAACCAATTGGAGATCTATGGTACGGAAACGCGAATTCCGGATGGCATTCTCTTTATCAATGGATTGCCGCTGGTGGTGTTTGAATTCAAGAGTGCCATTCGTGAAAATACTACTATTCACGATGCTTATGTCCAACTTGCTATGCGGTATAAACGCGATATTCCAGAACTTTTCAAATTCAATTCCTTTTGTGTAATCAGCGATGGTGTGAATAATAAAGCGGGGTCGTTTTTTGCACCCTATGAGTTTTTTTATGCCTGGCGTAAGACCGACGGCAGTGACCTTATTGAAAAAGATGGTATCGATTCTCTTTACACTATGATAAAAGGATTATTTAATCCGTTGCGCCTTTTGGATGTAATACGCAACTTTGTTTATCTCCCTGATACCTCGCGGCGTGATGAAAAGATCCTATGCCGCTATCCCCAGTATTATGCAGCAACCAAGCTCTACCAAAATATTTTATTACACATGCGCCCCTATGGTGATGGTAAGGGTGGTACCTATTTTGGGGCAACGGGCTGCGGTAAGAGCTTTACCATGTTATTCCTTTCAAGACTGCTTATGAGAAGTGTCGATCTTGCCAGTCCAACAATTGTATTAATAACAGACCGTACAGATTTGGATAATCAACTTTCCGGTTTATTTACTAATGCCAAAGGGTATATCGGGGATGAGTCCGTTATCAGTGTGGAGAGTCGAGTTCACCTACGGGATCTGTTAAAGGATAGAAACAGCGGTGGTGTCTTTCTCACAACAATTCATAAGTTTACCGAGGATACAGAGCTCCTGACTGAGCGTAGTAATGTAATTTGTATATCCGATGAGGCCCACCGCAGTCAGGTGAATTTGGATCAGAAAGTTAGGGTTACTGAACAAGGTGTAAAGCGGACCTTTGGCTTTGCAAAGTATCTCCATGATTCACTACCAAATGCCACCTATGTCGGTTTTACTGGTACTCCAATTGAGGCCACACTTGCTGTTTTTGGTGATCCTGTTGATTCTTACACAATGACAGAATCGGTAGTCGATGAGATTACCGTGCGAATTGTCTATGAAGGCCGGGCTGCCAAAGTTTTGTTGGACAACAGTAAGCTTGCAGAGATTGAGGACTATTATGCCCGTTGTGCTGACGAAGGGGCCAGTGACTATGCTATTGAGCAAAGTAAAAAGGCTAACCTGCAAATGAATGCCATCCTAGGTGATCCTGACCGCTTAAAGGCTGTTGCAAAAGATTTTGTGGATCATTACGAGGCACGAATTGAAGAAGGGGCTACTGTAGTTGGTAAGGCAATGTTTGTTGCAAGCAACCGACCTATTGCGTATGAATTATATAAAGAAATAATTGACCTGCGTCCCGAATGGGCCGAGGAAAAGATCTGTGCCGATGGTGAAATTCTCTCTGAGCAGGAAAAGCAGCAGATCAAACCCATGGAACGGATCAAAATGGTAATGACTCGTGACAAGGACGATGAGCAGGCTCTATACGATTTGCTAGGGACTAAAGAGTACCGCAGAGATTTAGATCTGCAATTTAAAACCTCCAAATCAAATTTTAAAATTGCTATATTAGTAGATATGTGGCTCACTGGTTTTGACGTTCCCTTCTTGGATAGTATGTATATTGACAAGCCTGTAAAACGACACAATCTAATCCAAACTATATCCCGCGTTAACCGCAAGTACCAGGATAAGCAAAAGGGACTGATTATTGATTATATCGGGATCAAGAAGCAGATGAACTTGGCCCTGGCTCATTACTCCAAATCCGATTCTTCCAACATTGAAGAAATCAAACATTCGATAGTGATTGTGAAGGACCATCTGGATTTGATGCAGGCAATCTTCCATAATTTTGATTCACGCTTGTATTTTACAGGTGAGCCTTTAGCTCAGCTACATTGTCTGAACATGGCAGTTGAATTTATTCAATTGACAGAGGAATTAGAAAAACGCTTTATGTTCCTTGCAAAACGCCTTAAGGTAGCTTATGATATTTGCGTAGGTAGCGATGAGTTCATCCAAAATGAAAGAGATTACTTACATTTCTATATGGCAATTCGATCGATTATTTTCAAACTGACAAGAGGTAGTGCCCCAGACTTTACCCAGATGAATACCAAAGTCCATAAGATGATTGCAGAAGCACTCCAGAGCGATGGTGTTGAAGAAATTTATAAGATGGGTCAGGGAAATACTTCTGAAATAGATATTTTCGATCCTGAATACCTGGCTAAAATCGAAAAGATCAAGCTCCCCAACACAAAGATAAAACTATTACAGAAATTGCTGGCTAAAGTGTTGGATGAATTCAAGAAAGTAAATCGATTTAAAGGCATCGAGTTTTCCAAACAATTTAAGTCTCTGGTGGACAAATATAATGATCGTAGTGAACAGGATGTTCTTAGAAGTGAAGTGCTGGAAGAATTCACTGATGAGATTATCGATCTATATCATGCCATCAAAAAAGAGAAAGACTCCTTCGCTGAGCTTGGCATTGATTTCGAAGAAAAGGCTTTTTATGACATACTCAAAGCTCTGACCATCAAATATGATTTTGAATATCCAGAGGATAAGCTTCTAGAACTTTCCAAGAAGGTAAAAGTCATTGTCGATGATAAAGCCAGATATACTGACTGGAGCCGGCGTAACGACATTAAGGCTGAGCTAAAAGTTGATCTTATCATTCTACTAGCTGATAATGGGTATCCTCCAATTGATCGGGATGAGGTTTATAAGGAAATTTTCGAGCAGGCAGAGAATTTTAAGAAGTATCAATCAACCTAATTTATTGTGTGCAATTAATAAAGTAACAAATTTAAAAAAACGCTAAATAGCATTTATAACAAATACTATTGTTTACGTGTCAGTAGATTGTAAACATGAGTATAATTAGATAGGAAATAATATGGCACTTTGGCTAGTCAGAGCAGGTTCACATGGTGAACATGAACAGAAGTTTTTGACGCTACACAGAATAATTGGAAAGTATAATAATTGAAATTTCCTTTTGATTCTTAGGGGGACAAAACTTTTAGTAAGAATAGGATATTAAATGAGCATAGAGAAATTAAACAAAAAAGCTAAAGAATATTCATTATCAAAGGAGATAATTGAAAAAAGAGAAAATGACAGACTTTCATTTGTCAAACAGTTTCCCTTAGAAAAATTAATAAATTTGTCAATCGATCAATTCGCTCAAGGCACAGATAAAAACAGCTATTGCTATTGGCTTGAATTTAAAAAAATAGGTTTTGGAATTGGTGGAGGCAATGCTTCAAAATTTGGTATTTATAAGACAAAAAATAATGGTGTATTATCTTACGCAATAGGTTACGGTAATAACAAATCGTTTCTTGATGATAAAGAGGCCAATGATTATTTCCAATCGCTTTTAAATAAAATCATATTAGCCTTAGATCACACCAAGAATGACGAGATAGAAAAGATCAGAGGAATTGAAATACCAATCTGGAACATGGTGCTTCAAAAAATTCTGTCGATATATTATCCTGAGAATTTTCTTACAATCGGCTCACCTTCTGTTCTAATAAAATGTGCAGAAGAATTAGAAATTGGAAACATCGAACTGACATCTAAAAACTCTATCCAATTAAACTACGAATGTAAAAGGATTCTAAGCAGTAATAACGAATATAAAAATTGGCCTTATGAAAAAATAGGAACATTTATTTGGGAATACTTTGATGGAGAAAATAAAAAGAGGAAAAGAAAGGATTCCAAGCAGTATTGGTTGTACGCGCCAGGTGAAAATGCATACCTGTGGGATGAGTTTTATGAGCTAGGTATTATGGGTCTTGGGTGGGATGAAATAGGTGACTTATCTCAATACACAAGTAAGGATGAAATAAAAAAGGCCCTTGTAGATGCTTATGGTGGTACTGGATCAAAAAAAAATGATGTATCAGCAAATGATGATTTTATAAAAAAAATCAATATTGGAGATATAATCATAGCTAAAAAAGGTAGGGGCGAATTAATTGGATATGGCATAGTAACTTCTGATTACATATATGATGAGAAACGGACTGAATATCAATGTATCAGAAGAGTAGATTGGAAATTAAAAGGAAATTGGAAGGTCGATTTTAATCTTGTTCTAAAAACTCTTACAGATATTACAAAATATAGTTCAGATCACCTTGATTATGACACTTACCATGAACGTTTGATGGGAATTATGATAAAGGAAGCTACGCAAAATCAAATGAACTTCTCCCTAAATACGATCTTATATGGCCCCCCAGGTACAGGAAAGACATATAAACTTAAAAATGAATTCTTTGATAAATTTACTGATAAGAGTTCCAGTCAAACGCGAGCAGAATTCCTACAAGAGTTAGTTGGCAATTATAGTTGGTGGGAAGTAATTGCTGCATCTTTATATGATTTGAAAACCGCAAAGGTTCCAAACATATCTGAACATCCGATTCTAAAAGCTAAAGTTTCAATATCATCCAACAAAAATGTACGTGCAACAATTTGGGGGATACTTCAAGCACATACAATTAAGGAATGCGAATATGTGAACTATACATATAGACAGGCTCCGTTGATAGTCAATAAAAATGAAAATTCTGACTGGGAGATTATAACAAAAAAATTAGAAGCAGAAGCTCCTGAAATTATTGAATTAGTAACTCGTTCAGAAGAATTTATACCGGTAAGCACAAAGAAGAAAAGATATGTATTCACAACCTTCCATCAGTCATTCAGCTATGAAGATTTCATTGAAGGAATCAAGCCAATTATTTTTGAAGATGAACAAAATCCAGAAAAAGGTAGACAAATAATTTATGATATAAAACCCGGTATATTTAAACAGATTGCAAAAGATGCAAATGAAGATCGAAATAACGATTATGCCATTTTTATTGATGAGATAAATAGAGGAAATATCGCTAACATTTTTGGAGAACTGATTACGCTAATAGAGGATGATAAAAGAATTGATACTGACAATTTTATCCCTGCCAAACTTCCCTATTCAAATGACAGTTTTGGTGTACCTCCAAACCTTTACATTATTGGAACTATGAACACTGCAGACCGCAGTGTTGAAGCTTTGGATACAGCATTAAGGAGAAGATTTTCCTTTATTGAAATGAATCCTGAACCAGCCAAATTAAGTACCCCTGATTTTAAATGTGCTGGCATAGACTTAGAAAGATTATTAAACGCAATAAATGTACGAATTGAAAAACTACTGGATAAAGACTACTGCATTGGTCATTCATATTTCATGACTATTAATAATCGACAAGAACCACTAGAAGAAATCAAAACCATTTTTCAGAATAAAATACTTCCTCTACTTCAAGAGTACTTTTATGGAGGTTGGGGTAAAATTCTATTGGTTTTGGGTAAAGAGTTTGTGAAAACTAAAAAGGACTCTACCAAGTTTCTTTCTACTGATAGTTACGAGGACATTGAAGAATATGATGAAAAGCCTATTTACAATTTTACAAATCCATCGAGTTGGACATTAGATTCCTTCAAATCTATTTATGAGTAGAACCAAAAACATATTACAAGTTTTTGAACATCAAACGTTAAAAGTTGATGAAGATTCTCCATTTAAAATGGTTCATTTTAATGTCCTTGAAAAGTATGGTTATAGGACAAACGAAAAATACTTTTCTGTAGGTAATAAGCGAATCAAGTTCAATAATTATGTTGGGGTAATTCAAGTAAAAAATCTAACAGTTGAAATACTTCCAAAAGCTGATAATAAAGTAGAAGACCAAACATCCAAAGACAAATGGCATAATGCATTAATTACAATGCTGAAAGAGTGTAAGCTGATAAAATTAAATACTATTTCTAATGCCAAATTAAAGCTAAAATCAACCTCTATTTTAGACTTGTATTATGACCTCTTTTTATCCGAAACCGAAACGATTTTCAAGCATGGTTTAAGAAAAAACTACAGATCTATTAAAGTAAACCTTAATAAGGTAAAAGGTAAAATACTCTTCACAAATCACATTCGTAAAAACGCTTTTCATAAAGAACGGTTCTATGTTGAGCATAAAATTTTTGACGCAGATAATAAGCTAAATCAAATATTGCTCAAAGCTTTGCTTGTATTAAAAATAATAGGTCATAACCCAAATCATAATATTAGAATCAACAAGCTCCTTTTAAATTTTGATGATGTTTCTAAAGAAAATATAACTGAAAAATGGTTTGAAAAACTAACTTTTGATAGGAATACAGAACGATATAGACAAGCAATCACTCTAGCCAAGCTTATTATTATAAGATATTCACCAGATTTGAAAGGAGGGAATGAAAACGTATTAGCAATAACGTTTGACATGAATATGCTATATGAAAATTACGTTTATCGTAAGTTAAAAGCATTACAAATGGATTCTACCAATCCAATTGTCAAGGTCAAAGAACAAAACAGAACTCCTTTTTGGGAAAGTAGAGGTTTAAGAGCTGACATTGTTGTAGAAACAGAAGACAAAGGACTTGTTATTGACACAAAATGGAAAGTTTTAAAAGATAACAAACCATCAGACGGTGACCTCAAACAAATGTTCGTATACAATCTGCATTACAATACAGATTTAAGCATTTTACTATACCCTAAAATGACCTTAGAATCTTCAAAGAAGAAACCTTTCAGAAATGAAAAATTCAAAGCCATTAATTGTCAAGTTGCATTTGCAAACCTTTTTAATAATGAAGGTAAATTAGAGAAAGAATTAGGGCTGAGAATTTATAATGAAATACTAAAAGAAGAATTAAAAACTGGTGCCAACAATGTGTCTAGTGCATAGCTCCCTTCGGGATGCTACAACACCATACAAGAAATGTTAGCTACAATTACGAAATGAATCAAGATAATTTGAAAACAAAAGTCAATGCCCGGCTAAAGCGATACAGTCAACATCTTGATTCTTTTGAAATAAACCTAAAGAATGAATTTAGAATTAATTCCAAGGAATTCAGGACGAAGGAAAAAGTAAAAAAAATTGTAGACCAAATAGAGAACAAATTAGGTCCAATAATTTATAGAATTTCGATTGAATCAAAAAAACAAAGAGAACAATTAGTTAAGGATTATAAAAAATTCCATCATGTTAATAAAGAGGAAAAAAGAGGAGTAGGTAGATTAAATATTTCAAGATTTAATGATACAAATAGCAAGACTCTTTACCTCGGAAGCAAAATTAAAACCCCCCAATCGCGATTTAAACAACACTTAGGACATGGACATTTTAGAACCTATAGTTTGCAATTGAAAAAATGGGACTTAAATCATGATTATGATTTGATCATTGAAATTTATGAGATCAACACAGATATAGATGAAAAATACAAAAGAAGTTTTATAGAACTCATTGAGCAAGAATTGTGGGAGGAACATCTACCCATCTTTGGAAAAAAAAGTGGACTATAAAAAGTAAATAACACAATAAAGCAAATAGGGATTTAGGTTGTAAAAGAAAATACAGTGCTATTTGAAAACACTGCGAATTTGATGAATTAATTTTTATTAAATGAATAAATTAAATTTCTCTATTCTTGCCTGGGGTTCTTACTTTTACGATTCGGAACCGACCTAATCCTTGCTATCATAAGGATAAGTGTAACTCATTCATCCACTGGAAATCACATCAAATTCTGTATTTGAATAGTTAAGGAAAAACAGTTAGATAAATATTGTGTCTGAAAACTCTCAAATAATAAGGCTTGTCCATATATTACAATACCTATCTATTGGTCAGAAACTTTCAACAACCTCACTTCTAGACAAATTTAATAATAAAATATCACGTCGAACATTACAACGGGATTTTATTGCACTCTCAGGAGCTGGCATCCCAATCCATTCAGAAAAGCTGCAAGGTAATGAAAATATCTGGTATCTTGATACACGATTTAAAAACTTTATTCCAATCCCCATAGGTATAAATGAATATCTGGCCGCACACACACTAAAAGAAAATCTAAAGATATTTCGGAATACAG
>Ga0233431_1003470_pt1 | contig 18861 bp, 21 predicted proteins | sample SI_118_April2016_FD_179867 | JGI IMG/M metagenome (GOLD analysis project Ga0233431, IMG submission 179867) | Seawater microbial communities from Saanich Inlet, British Columbia, Canada - SI_118_April2016_200_MG | ecosystem: Environmental > Aquatic > Marine > Inlet | place: Canada: British... | reverse complement strand
AAGAAATAGACAGACTTTACAAGAAGGACCCAAAAAAATTAGTTGAATACAATCTAATGGACTCAGAATTAGCCTACAAAATAATTACAAAAACAGTTTTATTGGATTTGGCAATACAAAGATCTTTACTAACTGGAATGCAGCTAGACAAAGTTAACGCATCAATAGCATCTTTAGATTTCTTGTATCTTCAAAAAGCAAGAGAAAGAAAGTTAGTTGTTCCAACAGCAGATCCAAAAGAAAGGGAAACAAGAATAAAGGGTGGATATGTCATGGAATCAGTTCCAGGGATATATGATAATTTAATAGTTCTTGATTTCAAATCACTGTATCCCTCATTAATTAGAACTTTCAATATAGATCCGGCATCATATTTAGAAAAAAAGAAAAAGGGAGCAATTGAATCGCCAAACAAAGCATATTTTGATTCAAAAGATGGAATATTACCAGAAATAATACCAACATTATGGAAAGCAAGAGACAAAACAAGGGAAAAGAAAGACGAAATAGGGAGATATGCAATAAAAACATTGATGAATTCTTTCTTCGGCGTACTAGCAAATCCTAACTGCAGATTCTATAACACAAAAATAGCAAATGCAATAACACATTTCGGACAAGAATTAATAAAACAAACAGCAAAGATGGTTGAAGAGAAAGGACATAAGGTAATTTATTCTGATACAGATTCTATTTTTATAGATACGAAAGTTAACACAGAGAAAAAAGCAGAAGGAATAGGTAAAAAATTAGAAAAGGAAATTAATTCTTTCTATAAAAAACACATAAAAGAAAAATACAACAGAACCAGCTACTTGGAGTTAGAATATGAAAAGTTGTATACAAGATTTATGATGCCAAAAGTAAGGGGCAGTGAAGAAGGGGCAAAGAAAAGATATGCAGGATTATTGAAAAAAGATGGAAAGGAAAAACTTGACATAGTTGGATTGGAATCTGTAAGGGGAGATTGGACTGAAGCTGCAAGAGAATTTCAATTAGAATTGTTAGACAGAATCTTCCATAAAAAAGAAGTTACAAAATTCGTTAAAAAATTTGTAGATGACTTAATGAAAGGAAAACATGATGATAAATTAATTTATAGAAAAGCAATAAGAAAGGATTTAGACCAATATCAAAAAATTAACCCTCCACACGTAAAAGCGGCCAGAAAACTAAAAAAATTAGATTCCAGCATAATAGAATATTACATAACAACGGATGGACCTGAACCTATACAAGCACTAAAGCACAAAATAGATTATGAGCACTACGTAAACAAACAAATAAAACCAATTGCAGATACAATTTTATTATTTTTTGATACAAATCTTGATGATTTAATGAAAGGAAACAAACAAACAACATTATTCGGATACTAAGATGGGCGTAGCAATAACAGAACTATTACCAAAAAAAGAAATAGAAATTAGTTCTCTAGCTGGAAAAAAGCTAGCAGTGGACACTAGCAATGTTCTATATCAATTACTTTCATCAATAAGGCAGGCGGATGGAACACCCCTGATGGATTCTAAAGGAAGAGTTACATCACATTTAATGGGACTTTCAACAAGAATTCCAAATCTAATGGAGCAAAACCTAAAACTCTGTTTCGTATTTGATGGAAAAGCTCCAAGAATGAAATTAACAGAACAACAAAACAGAGAAAAAAGAAAAGTAAAAGCAGAAGCAAAATATGCAAAAGCATCAGAGGAAAAAGACACTGGCGCTATGTTAAAATATAGCAAACAATTTACAAGGATGGACAGAAAGATAATTGAAGAATCAAAAGAGTTCATTCAAGCATTGGGTCTACCAATTATACAGGCACCTTCAGAAGCAGAAGCACAGGCATCCTTTATGGCAGAAAAGAAAGATGTTTACGCAGTAGTAAGCCAAGATACAGACTCTTTGCTCTATTCGGCGCCAAGAACAATAAGAAACATAACATCTTCAAATAAAAGAAGAGTAAATGGACTATATATTACAATAAAACCAGAAATGATAGAATTAAAAGAAACACTAAAATCTCTAAAAATAAACCAAGAACAACTAATTGCGCTTTCTATTTTAGTTGGTACAGATTATAACCCAAAGGGCGTAAAAGGTATTGGTCCAAAAACAGCACTAAAATTAGTTAGAGAACACAAAAAGTTCGATAAGATATTTTCTAACGTAGAAACAGAGTTTAATTGGAAGGAAGTCTATGCAACTTTCAAGAACATGCCAATAATAAAGAATTACAAATTGAGATGGAAAGAACCAGACTTACCAAAAGTTGAAAAAATATTGGCTTCCCACGATTTCTCAGAAGACAGAATCAACAGATTATTAGAAAAATTAAAAGGAAAAAAACAGAAAAGTTTAGATAAATGGTTTTAATTAAACATCTCTAGCATCAGCTTCATCTGTCTCAAGTTTTCTTGCAGCAGCCCTTCTTTGGATATCTTGTTTTGCTGCAGTAACTTTTGAATCCAAACTACCTTTAAACATCCATTTTCTAAGAGTTTTGTTGAATACAACAAAGATAATAACCAAAGCCAAAACTCCAAAGTAAATATACATCTGAATATCAGTAAGAAGGTCTGCCTGCATACCAACAATCAGTTTATAGACCAACCAGGCACCAAAACTAAGCCACAAAAAGTATTGCAATACAACTGAAGATGGACTAGGATGCTTTCCAATCTCAAAAGTAAAATAAAATATTATTGCAAGTGGTATGAATGTACCTAATGTAATCCCAAGAGCAGTATAAGAAGCCAACATAGTATATATTTCAGCAGGGGTCAAATAAGCAACAGCTAAAAAAGCAACCAAAATAGAAAATATAAGTTGCGTCCCAGTTTTATCCTTAAAGAAAGGAAGAAATTTAGAAGCAGAGTATATAATTATAAAAATTAAAATTAAGAAGATATATTTAGCTAATTCAAATCCAACTTCACCGGTAGTCCAACTACCAGTAAAAAAATCCAATATTGGTTGAAATGGGTTTATCATTTTTAACTAATCTTCCCCACTAAGGGTTCTATCTGCTTCCTTATCTAAAACTTTTCCGGCGGCCTTAAGCTTTTCTTGTCTATTAATACCTGCATCCTTTTGTTGACCAAGAACAGATTTAAAGATTGTTTCTCTAACCTGTTTATTAAAGAAAATCATTCCCAGTGAAAGTAATAATCCCAACAAAAATAGCCAAAATTCTAGACCACCAATAACTCCATTAGACCAACCCCAAATTAATTTATACAATAACCATATACTAAACATAATCCATGCAGCATAGTTCATAAAAACAACTACAGGCGACGATTTATCTGATTTTTTTGCAGCCATATAAGTAAAATAAAACAGAACAGAAAATGGAATAATAACAGCAATAGCAAAGCCCATTGCACCATAAGTAGACATTAAAAGATAAATATCTTCAGGGGTAAAGTAAGCAACAGCCAAGAATGCAACTATTGCAGAAAATATAGTTCTAATACCTTTTTTCTTCGCAAAAGGAATCATGCCAGCAGCACCATAAATAACTATCATCAACAAAAAGAAAAACAAATATTTAGCAATGTTAGGACTCAACTGTCCTTCTTCCCAACTAGAAAATAAATCTTTTATTGGATCAAAAACTACGTTAGCACCATTAGAAGCAGCCAATTGAACAGGGGTCTCATAAGCAGCACTCACAAAGCTTGGAAGAATAAATGAACCTATAATTAGTACCAAAATCGAAAATAATAATAAATTCCTCTTTTTCATGATAAATCTAAATTACCCATATAGTATATAAATATTTTCATTCATTTATATTACCAAGTAAGAATGAAATTAAATAAAGAAGAAACAAAATTAGTACCAAAATCCTTCGAAATAATAGGAGATATACTAGTTTTCGCTAATTTTCCTAAAGAACTAAAAAAGAAAGAAAAAGAAATAGCAAAAGAATTCCTAACTAAACTAAAAAATGTAAAAGTAGTCACAAAGAAAACAAAAAACTTTTCGGGAAAATACAGACTCCCAAAACTAAAAATTATGGCAGGAGAAAGAAGAAAAGAAACAATACACGTAGAAAACGGAGTAAAAATCAAAGTAAATCCGGAAAAAGCATATTTCTCATCCAAATCAAGCACAGAAAGATTAAGAATTGCTAAACTGATAAAAAAAGATGAAACAGTTCTAACAATGTTCTCAGGAGTAGCACCTTATCCATTAACAATCGCAAAGCATTCCAAAGCAAGAGAAATCTACGGAATAGAGTCAAATCCAAAAGCACATGAATTAGGATTAAAAAACGTAGCACTAAATAAATTCAAAAACATTTTACTCTACAAAGGAGACGTAAGAAAAATTCTACCAAAAATAAACAAAAAATTCAACAGGATAATAATGCCACACCCTTCTGATTCAGAATCCTATCTCAAACTAGCTTTAAACAAACTAAAACCAAAAGGAGTAATACACATATATATTTTCGAAAAAGAAGAAAACTTCAAAGAACTAAAAAAGAAATATAAAAAATTCAAACCAAAAATAATCAAAGCTGGATCACCTGCACCAGGAAAATTTAGAGTCTGTTTAGAATTAAAGACCTAAATCGACCAAATCTCTTCTAACTGGATGGTAAGCAGAAGGAGCTTCTCCACCATGCCAAGTAAATTTAGGACGAATCTGCATAGGATATATTCTTTCAGAATTATCATCTAGTATAATGGCAGCACCCTTCATCTTTGGCAAATTATTCAAATATTTATTAACATCAGACAACAAATAAGTTTGCATAATACTATTTAGAGCTTCAATATCTTTTCGTGCAGTAACTCTATGACTAATAACTATATCTGATTGAGTAATAACATCCTTATGTATCTCACCAGGTTGTTGTGTAGCCAAAACCATTGAGATTCCAGGTTGCCTACCCTCTCTTAATAATTGAACCAAAGCATCGCTTGCAGCAGTTTTACCTTCTTTTGGCAAAAACTCATGGGCCTCATCAATCATTAACCAAACCAAGGGCATTTTTTCTTTATCGTTAATTTCATCTCGGAGTCCAAACAAACTTCCACCACTTTTTATAGCTCTCAATTCCTCCAGTTTTCTAGCGGCCATCCTTTCAACCAATAACTTCCTACTAACTAACCCGGTAACCAAAGTTTTTATTCCCCAAGCACCAGAAACATGACTATAACAACTTGTATCTAAAACACTAACTCTCCCCCTTTTCAAAATATCTTTGATTGCAGTACCCTTTTTGCTAAACAAACCCCAAGAACAAGCAGCAGAAAAAAGATTAACAGCTGCATCCCTAACGTTTTTCTCAAAACTCCTATCTTTCTCAATTCCTTTTATTATATCACTAATATCATAACTTGCTCTTCGTTCTTGTAATCCAGAAACAACTTTTTCAATTGCAATTCCAATAGGGTCCATCAAACCAACACCAAACACATTTACCCAATCTCCAGCATTTAATTCTGAAGTTTTTATTGAAAAAGAATAATCAGCCAAAATGCCTTTTTTCTTATAATCTTCAAAGAAGCCTTCCGGAACATAAACATCAATAGTATCCAATTTCCTAGGCCTCATATTCCATTTCTCCAACAAACGCTCTTCTTTATCATTAGAATACTTCATGGTCCAAAAAACACCCATAGTATCAAAAATAACAACACTCAAATTTTGAGAAACTTCAGGTGGCAAGTTAGAAATTTCTTCAGCAATAACAGAAAGAGAATAACTTTTACCAGAACCCCTTTTACCAGAAACCAAAATAACATGAGATTTGGCAACATCCAACAATATATTACTACTCATGGAAGTAGCCTGTCCCATTTTAACATAATGTCTGCCCAAGAAAACTGCAGCCTTATCACCAAATTTACGTCTATCGCTTTCAGTTCTTCCAAGAACCACGTTTCTACCTACGTGTGCAGCATATGTCATAAACTAATCAGCTAATGCTAGTTTATAATTCTTTTTCTTTAAATTCTTCTCTAACAACAGAATTCTTTTTCAAATTATTTTTTCTCCTATACACAATTACCAACCCAATAATCAATAACACTCCCAAAACAGCCAAAGCCAAAACCATATTCTTAAGCGGAAAGTTGCCTAAATAAGCAATAAAAAATGAAAAAGGAGCAATGCCCAAAAAAGTAGCATAAATATATCTCTTATACTTCATTGTCGTAAATAATCCCAATGCATAGCTAACAACAGCAATTTGACCAATAATTCTTAACAAAACCGTACCCCAAAACAGATTGCTTCTTGGTATGTGTGATTCCATTTTATAAACTCTTTCCATAGAAACAAACTTTTTAACAAATGGAACTCCATACTTTCTTGCAAGATAAAATGCCAGAATAGCACCAAAACTCCAACCAATCGTTAAGATTACACCAGTTAAAACCCAGCCCCATAAATGAGTTGTTAGGGGTACAAAAGGAATAGAACTAACTGGAGCAACAACAATGGTAATTATTAATATTAATAAAAATACAATAAATCCAAAATAACCATCACCAATCTTACTTTCAAACCACCCAAGATTAGTCTCAACAAAATAAGTAACAATTAAGAATAAAACTATTAGGAATAAAAATTCCAAAAGATATTTCGTATTTTTTTTCATCGAATAGCGATTAAACGCAATACTTTTAAAACTACTTTTTTTACCAAATTTATGAAAAATCTAGAAGACGTACCTTATTCAGAAAGAATAGTATTGCTACCACAATGTTTGAGAAGTAATAACTGCACAGCAAAAAGGAAAGAGTATGGAATAATACATTGTGAAGATTGCAAGCAAGAAAGAGATGATGGGTTGGAATGTCAAATTTCAGAAATGACTTCTATTGCATTAGACATTGGGTATAGAAATGTTTTGTTATTTGCAGGGGCGAGCGGAATTATTAATTATTTATCTAAAAATGGAATCCCAAACGGAGTATTAGCAGTTGCATGCCCATTGGAGTTAAAAGAGGGATTAGAAAAAACAAAACATTTAGGTATCCCTACTCAGATAGAAGGCTTAATAGAGGAAGGGTGCGCGGAAACAACACTTTTTAATAATCAAGATAACTTTAAGAATGAATGGATAAGAATATTAACAAAATACCCACCAAAAAATGGAATCTAAAATAATTAGAGGAACAAAAACACTATTTGTACATGCAAAGTCAGAAATAGATTTATCTGAAAAAGATTTCAATAAAATAAAAATAAAAGAAAACAAAATAGGAATAATTTATACTGCCCAAACACAAGATTTAGTAAAAAAAGTAGAAGAATTTCTAAAAAAACAAAAAAAAGAAGTTATAACTGGTGGACAAATAGTTGGCTGTAATGCAACAAACGCCATAAAAATAAAAGAAAAAGTTGATGCATTTCTTTTCATTGGCTCTGGAATGTTCCACCCAATAGAATTAATAGAAAAAACAAAGATAAGAAAATACTATCAATTTAATCCATCATTAAACTCATTCTCAAAAATAGATGAAACAGAAATAAAACAACTAGAAAAAAGAAAGCAAGCAAAACTGGCAAAATACTATTCATCAAATAGAATAGGAATAATAGTAACAACAAAGCCAGGCCAGGAAAATCTAAACATAGCAAAAGCTTTCGCCAAGAAATGCGGAAAAGAAGCATATATTTTCTTAGATAATCACATTGATGTAAACAAGCTAGAAGACTTCCCAGATATAGAATTCTGGGTAAACACAGGATGTCCTAGATTAGAAGAAAAAGGAATTATAGCCTTAAAGGATATAATAAGCGCCAAAAGCTATAAAAACAATTGATTCTACTTCTGTAAATATGAAAATAGAAGACAAAGCCATGGATTTAGCAAGAAGGCGTGGTTTCATTTGGGGCCCAAGTCCAAATATATATCATGGTGGTGTTTCAGGGTTCTACGATTGGGGACCATTAGGAAAACTTCTAAAAAATAAAGTAGAAAATATAATCAGGAAAGGATTTCTTTTTCATAGTTTTTGGGAAGTAGAGTGCCCAACAATAATGCCAAGTAAAGTCTGGAAAGCATCAGGGCATCTAGAAGGATTTGTAGATCCAGTAGTAAAATGTAAAAAATGTGAATCTGCATTTAGAGTTGATAATTTAATCAAAGAAAATTACCCAAATGAAAAAGTAGATGGACTTACATTCACACAATTAAAAAAACTAATAGAAAAGAAGAAAATAAAATGTCCTTCATGCAAGGGAGGTCTCGGAGAAGTAGAATCATATAACCTAATGATGCGTACGACAATCGGATTAAACCAAGAAGCATACTTGAGACCAGAAACTGCAACAACAACATACTTACTATTCCCCGAATATTATAGATTTTTTAGAACAAAAATGCCTTTTGGAGTTTTCCAAATAGGAAAAGCATACAGAAATGAAATCTCTCCAAGGCAAGGTGTTTTCAGAACAAGAGAATTTACACAAGCAGAAGGACAGTTATTTGTATTAAAAGAACATTTCAATAAATTTGACAAATTTGACGATGAAAAAAGAACAATTTTACCATTACTTCCATTTGGTAAAAAACAAGCAAAAGTTACCCTGCAAGATGCAATAAAGAAAAAATTCATAAAAAAGAAAGTATATGGTTGGACATTGGCAGCAGCATATGATATTATTAAAAAAATAGGATTTCCAGAAAATAAAATTAGAATAAGACAACACAATCCAAAAGAATTGGCACACTACGCAGAAGATGCATGGGATATAGAAATAAAAACAGAAAGATACGGTTGGTTTGAAATTTGTGGTGTCCATGACAGGAAAGATTATGATCTAAAAAGACATGCAGAACATTCTAAGACTAAATTTGCAGTACAAGGGGAAGTTCCAACAATAATGGAAATTGCATTCGGAATAGAACGACCGACATACTGCTTACTAGAAGAATCTTTAAGAGAAGATAAGGAAAGAGAATGGTTACAATTTCCACCAGGAGTGGCTCCAATAGATGTAGCAATATTCCCTTTAATAAAAAAAGATAATCTTCCAAAATTAGCTAAAGAAATATTTGAAGATTTGGACAAAGAATTCGTCTGTACTTATGATGAATCTGGTTCAATTGGAAGAAGATATAGAAGAATGGATGAGATAGGAACAACACTATGTATTACAATCGATCATGATAGTTTAGAAGACAACACAGTAACTCTAAGAGAAGTTTCGACAATGAAACAAATAAGAGTAAATATCAAAGAGTTGAAAGATACAGTTAGAAACATACTTTATAATGGACTAAAATTTGGAAAATAAATTTACAAAAGATTAATAAACTGAAAATCTAAGGTGATAAATATGGTAAAGATAAAAGAGACTAGTAATGATTTATTCTTCAAACTGCTAAACACAATTGGTGTTAGTGGAAATGAGAGAAATATTAGAGACCTCATAAAAAAAGAGATTAAACCTTATGTTGACGAAATAAAAATAGATAATCTTGGGAATTTAATTGCAAGAAAAAAAGGACCAAAACCAAGAGTAATGCTGGCAGCTCACATGGATGAAGTAGGTCTGGCAGTAAGGCATATTCATAAATCTGGAAGAATAAAAATAGAAACAGTTGGTGGAGTAGACAGCCTAACTTTACTTGGACAACAAATAAGTCTAGACATGGGCAACAACAAACAAATAAGAGGGGTAATTTCTTCCGAAGAATTAAGCACAGGACAAATAATGGAGGAAATACCGGAATTACATAACTTATTTGTAGATACAGGATTAACAAAAAAAGAATTATTAAAGATGGGTCTTTCTAAAGGAACACCAATAACTTTTGATCCAAATGCGTGTTACTTAGGAAAAAAAGATATAGTGATGAGTAAAGCAGTGGATGACAGGGCAGGATGTTTTATCTTAATTGAACTTGCAAAAAGATTAAAAAACAAGAAGGCAGAAATTTTCTACGTTTTCACAGTACAAGAAGAGGTTGGACTTTATGGAGCAAGAACATCTGCATATAGTGTAGAACCAGACTGGGGAATTGCAGTGGATGTTGCCGATGCAGAGGACTATGCAGAGGATCCAGTAATAACAGTTGGCGGGGGACCCGTTATAACAGTCATGGATTCAGAACTGATTTCAAACAAATCAATAAATGGGTGGATAGAGCAAGCTTCAAAAAAACTTAAGATTCCTTTACAAAAAAGTGTTAATACAGCAGGAACAACAGATGCAACAGACATAGCACTTTCAAGAGGAGGAGTTCCAAGTACAGTACTGGGAGTTGCAGTAAGAAACATGCACTCTGCAGTTGGAGTTGTTAGCATGAGTGATATTGATGAAGCTGTGGCCGTACTACATGAACTACTAAAAAATCCAAAAAAGAAAACAGAAGTTAACTAATTTTTAGAAAATGATAAATTATGATGAAATCGGACCAGAGAAGATACTCCAAGTTTATGATCCAAAAACTGGCATGAAAGGATTTACAGTTATAGATAATACAGTTAGGGGGCCTGGAAAGGGCGGCATTAGGATGAACCCAACTGTTACAGTAGAAGAAGTAGCAAGATTAGCAAGGGCAATGACATTAAAATGTGCTTTAGTTGAATTGCATTTTGGAGGGGCAAAGTCTGGAATAATAGCAGACGATAAAAAACTAACTTCAGAACAAAAAAATAAGATAGTTAAAGCATTTGCTGAAGCAATAAAGATTATTTCTCCAACACATTATGTTGCCGCACCAGATATGAACATGGGTGAACGTGAAATGGCTATTTATGTTAAGGCAAACGGAAACATGAATTCTGCAACAGGCAAACCTTCAACATTATGTGTAGAACCTGGAGAAAAATGCGGATTACCACATGAATATGGAAGCACTGGATTTGGAGTAGCAAAAGCAACAGAAGTAACAATGGAACATCTAAATATGAATACAAAGGAAACAACTGTAGCAATAGAGGGATTCGGAAATGTGGGAACTTTTGCAATGAAACATTTAACAGAAAAGGGTGTAAAGGTTGTTGCAGTATCAGATTCAAAAGGAGTAATTTACAATAAAGATGGATTAGATTATGAAAAACTAACAAAAGTAAAGCAAGAGCAAAAAACAGTTACAAAATATAAACCTGGAAAAATACTTCCAAATGGAAGCCTATTTGGCCTGGATGCAGATATTTTAATTCCTGGAGCATTACCTGATGTAATCAATGAAGAAAATTACAAAAAAATTAAAGCAAAAATAATAGTAGAAGCAGCAAACATCCCAATGAGTTATGAAGTTGAAGAAAAATTACATAAAAAAGGAGTTTTAATAGTTCCAGATATAATTGCAAACGCTGGCGGAGTAATAAGTTCTTATGCAGAATATGTGGGATACAACCCAAAAAAGATGTTCAAATTAATTGAAAGAAAGATCATAGAAAATACAAAATTAGTTCTAGAAACAGCAAAGAAAGAAGGAATTTCAACTAGGAAAGCTGCAACAGAAATAGCAACAAACAGAATAAAAAAATAATTCTTATATACCTTACAATTTCCTAAAATAAGAATAAAATGTTGAATGAAATAAAAAAAGAACTTGCAGATCTTGGTAATAAAGAGAAATCAGAGATATATCAAAGATTCTTCAAAACAGGTCCAGGACAATATGGGGAGGGAGATATATTTCTAGGACTAACTGCAGCAGAACAAAAATCTGTAGTAAAAAAGTATATAGACTTATCTTTAGAAGACCTACAGAAATTATTAGACTCTAAAATTCATGAACACAGATCATCTGCATTGGCAATTCTTACAAAAAAATACAAAAAATCAAATAATAAAAAAGAAATAATAGATTTCTACCTAAAGAATACAAAAAGGATTAACAATTGGGATTTAGTAGATTGTTCTGCCCCACATATTTTAGGAGATTATCTATTTAATAATCAAGAAAAAAAGAAAATATTATACAAATTAGCAAAATCAGATAATTTATGGGAAAAAAGAATATCAATCTTGGCAACATTTAGTTTTATTAGGCAAAATGAATATGAAGATACGCTAAACATATCAGAAATATTACTAAATGATAAACATGATTTAATTCACAAGGCAGTTGGATGGATGTTAAGAGAACTTGGAAAACGCGATCAAGATGTTGAAGAAGAATTCTTAAAAAAGTATCATAAAACTATGCCAAGAACAATGTTGAGATATTCAATAGAAAGATTCTCTGAAGAAAAAAGAAAGTTTTACATGAAAAAATGAAAGGAAAAATAAAAGATATAAAACAAGAAACTCACGATACAAAGAGATTCACAATAACTTTAGAAAAAGAAATAGAACATAAACCAGGGCAATTCATCAAGCTAACCTTGCCAAAAAAATATATTGGAAGGCCATTCTCAATTTCATCAAAAGGTGGAAAACATAAAGAAATAGAACTAACAATCAAACTATATGCAGACGGAAATTTTACTCAAAAATTAAACGAATTAAAAAAAGGAGATGAAGTTGAAATAGATGGACCTTATGGACATTTCTACTTCGATGATAAAACCAAAAAAGATGTAGTGTTAATTGCAGGCGGGACAGGAATATCAGCATTGCATTCAATATTTAGATATATAATAGATAAAAAACTAAAAAACAAAATCACATTATTTTACTCAGCAAAAAAAGAAGAAGACCTTGTTTACAAAGAAGAATTCGAAAAAGAAGACATAAAGCTTCATATAAATCTAACAAGAGAAAAAAATGGGAGAAGACTTAATAAAGAGGATTTAAAAAACGTGAATAAAGATTCTTTATTTTTCATTGTAGGGCCAAATGAGTTTGTAAAAGACATAGCGGAAATCTTAAAAAACTTAAAAATCAAAGAAGAAAATATCAAAACAGAAATATACGGAAGATAAAAAATGCCAGACGAATATGGAAAAAGGAAATCAAAAGGCGACAAAAAAGCCAAGACTAGATACAACTCTAAATTTAAGAAAGGCGGAAAAAGAAGAGCTGGAAAAATAAAAGATGATAAATTCAAATCTTCTTAATTTACATGGGAATCTCAACAAATCCCTCAGAACTATCTACAATCTCAACTAATTCATTCTCACTTAAATTACCTTGATATAAAGATGAATCCTTCCAATCTGGTTTACCCATTATCCTATCTTCAAAATAAGTATTTCCACACCCATAACATTTTATCAAGCGTGTATATTCCCTATTACCAATCAGACCTTCAGGTATGCTCTGGGCAAGGGTAGTTAAATCCTCATGTTTACATCTTTTTACCATAAAAAAACAAAACAAACTAATTATATAAATCTTATCAAATCTTCTTAACCATATAAGGGCCTTCTAAAGAATAACCAAGTTTTCTATAATATTCTCTAACACCAACGCCAGAAATAACTACAATTTTGTTAAGATCATTTTCTTTAGCAATTTCTTCTGCTTTTAACATTAATTTTTTACCTAAACCTTTGTGTTGTGCTTCAACTTCCTTTTTAGAATCAACACCAACTTGCTTTCCATAAACATGTATTTCTCTAACAATTAAAGATTTATCAGTAATCTCTTTCCTAAATGGTTTGCTAGGAATTCTTAATCTAATTAAGCCAAATAAGTGATTCTCGCTCTCAAAACTAATAAAAAATTCTTTACCATCACTAGCTTCATATTCAATAACTTTCAATTCTGGTTTTTCATCTTCAGTGTGTTTATCAAGACCTACTTCCCTACAACGAATACATTTACATTTCAAACCCATGTCTCCCATTCTATCTGCCAAAGAAGTCCTAGAGTTAGATCTTATTTTACCAGACTTTATATCTCTATGATCAAACTGCCGCATAATCCGCATAATCCTACAATATTCTGGAACGCTTGCTTTCATATTACAAATTAAATCTAACATATCAGATTCATCATACAATTCAAATTCCCCCTTTTGATGCATAACATCCAATGGAGTATTATCCATTATTTGCAAGGGATACATTTTTAATTGATCTGGCTTAAAATCAGGATTGCTGAACAATTCCTTAAATTTCTTCAAATCATTTTTTAAATTAGAACCTGGCAAACCTGGCATAATATGATAACCAACTTTAAATCCAGAATCTTTCAATAATCTAGTTGCTTTCACAACATCTGCAACAGTATGTCCTCTTTTTACAATTCCATAGACTTTATCATCAATTATTTGCACACCCAATTCAATTCTTGTGCAACCAAACTCTAACATTTTGTTGATATGCTCTTCAAATGACCAATCTGGTCTAGTTTCAATGCACAAGGCAACACACCTATGTTCTGCAGTTTCATTTATTTTTTTAGCTTCTTCCAAATCTTTTGATTTTTTTTCATTCAACGCATCATAAACCTTTTTTGTAAATTCATATTGATAATCTTCTGGATAAGATAAGAAAGTACCACCAAGATAGATCATTTCAATTTTAGAAGTTGGATGTCCCATATCTTTGAAAGCTTTCAATCTGTTTTCTACTTGATTGTAAGCATCGTAATGTAATCTCATAGCTCTCATAATTGCAGGACTTTTAGTTGTGTAACTATTTGGAGTTTCTTTACTATTTGGGCAATAGATACATCTACCATGTGGACATTTGTAAGGTTTAGCAACTACTGTTAAAGGTGTAACACCAGACTTAGTCCTTATTGGTTTCTTAACTCCACTTGTATTCTGTGTCATAAATTTGAAGCTTAACCCAAGACTTTTAAATTCATCGGATTGAACAACAACATGGAAAAAGAAGTTTGGAATAAAATAGCACCTGAATGGGATAGATTTAGAACAAAACCATTTCCAGAGACAGTATTAACATTAGCAAACAAATGGAAACCAGGAAAAATTTTAGACCTTGGTTGCGGAAATGCAAGAAATTTAACTCCATTCTCAGAAAAAGAGTTTGAATGTTATGGCATAGACTTTAGCGAAGATATGATTGAATTAGCTAAAAAGAGATTAAAAGCAGAATTTAAAGTTGGAGACATTCTAAAAATACCTTATGAAGATAATTATTTTGATTATATAATCTGTGTAGCTGCATTTCATCACGTAAAAAAGGAAGATCAAAAAAAAGGATTGCAAGAAATAAGAAGGGTTCTAAAACCAGGCGGTAAATTATACTTAACTTGTTGGAACAAATGGCAAAAAAGATTTTTATTTTCAGAAAAAGAAGCAAAAATACCTTGGAAAATAAAAGATAAAACTTACTATAGGTACAACTACCTGTTCAATTATTTTGAATTAAGAAGATTGGTAAAAAAGGCAGAATTCAATATTGAAAAAATAAGTGGTATTGTTGGTAAAAATATTGAGATTATTGCCTCAAATTAAACCAACTTCCACCATTCTTGATGCCAAAATCATAGAATCGCCATCATACTCTTGATCTGCCAATTCAACGTACCATTTACCAATTGACTCCATTACTTCCATTTTATCACCTCTAACTACCAATAGAAATTATTCTTTAAATATCTCACGCGCGCCCATGTCAACGTGTCAAGGAGATTTGAATTTGATTCAACCTTTCCGCATCAACTTCAACATAATAGCTTTCTCAATATGCTCACGATTCTCAGCCTGATCCAATATCACACTTCTAGGACTATCCATAACTTGATCAGTAACTTCCTCACCACGAGTAGCAGGCAAACAGTGCATAAACAAAGCTTTACGACCAAAAGTCTTAGAATTAACTTGATATTTTTTCAAAGCCTTCAGCCTACGCTTCATCTGACTATCTTTAATATGGTAAGATCTCCAAGAATCAGAATAAATAACATCAGCACCCCTAACTGCTTCTTTCAAACTAACAACCTTAACACCAGTTTCCTTAACAACCCGAGCATCAGGCATAAACTCTTTAGCCTTAGGACAAGCAATTTGCATCTTAACACCCAATTTAGAACAAGCATACATCAAAGAATGAGTAACATTATTATTTGCATCACCCAAATAAGCTAATTTAACATTAAACGTCCTAAACTTCTCCCAGATAGTCAACATATCTCCTAAAGCCTGACAAGGATGATAACTATTAGTCAAACCATTAATCACAGGAACAGAAGAATGAGAAGCAAACTCTTCAATATCTTTATGTTCATACAAACGAGCCATAACAATATCAACGTAACGTGTAGAAACTGCAGAACCATCTTTAATACTCTCCTTCTTACCTAAAGGACTTGTAGAAATATCATAAAAGATTGCATGACCACCAAGACCAAGCATTCCAATTTCAAAACTCAAACGAGTTCTCAAACTAGGTTTAGCAAATAACATAAGAAGAACCTTGCCTTTCAATTTATTTTCATACTTAGAAGGCGTCATCTTTATCTTACGACCAAGTTTAATCAAACTAAGCAACTCCTTAGAACTATAATCTTTCAAAGTCAAAAAATGTCTCATTTAAACCTCTTCAAAAGTTTTTCAAAATCCTTAACAGCAGAATCACCAAGTTCGTAATCAACTTCAACCATTGGCTTATTAACAGATATCAATCCCTTCAAGTTTGCAGGAGTACCATCCACAACAACATCGCAAGGGACACGATTAATTGTCTTTTCCAAATCCTTTATCTGTTTTCTACTATAACCCATTGCAGGAATTTCATTGGTTAAATGTGGAAACTTCTCAAAGGTATCCTTAATAGAACCAACAGCATATTTCCTAGGATTTACAAACTTTCCACCATTTCTTTTAACAGCAATAGTTCCAGCACCGTAACTCATACCACCATGAGACAAAGTTGGACCATCACCAACAACAGCACACATTTTACCTCTAATTAAACGTGGCTTATTAACCAATAACTTAGATTTGGCCAAAATAACCTTTGCCTTTGGGTTATATTTCTTAATATTCTTCAAAACAATCTCAATATCTTTTTTCACAGCACTATCGATCTTATTAACAACAATAACATCAGCCATAAGAAAGTTAACAAAACCGGGATAATAATTTAACTCATCTCCAGCTCTATGTGGATCAACAACAGTTATTAACAAATCTGGTTTAATAAACGAAATATCATTATTTCCACCATCAAATACAATAACATCTGCTTCTTTCTCTGCCCTACCCAATATCTCTTTGTAATCAAAACCAGCATAAATAACAAAACCATGATTAATCCATGGTTGATATTCTTCTTCCTCTTCAATTGTAGTCTTATGTTTTCTAAAATCAGACTCTTTCTCAAATCTCTGACTAGTTTGTTTCAACAGATTACCATAAGGCATAGAGTGTCTAACACCAACAACTTTCTTACCTTTCTTCCTAAAAATCTCAGCAATAGCTCTTGAAGTTTGACTTTTACCAGAACCAGTTCTAACCGCAGTTACAGCAATTACAGGTTTTTTAGATTTAACATAAGTGTCTTTAGCACCCAACAAACCAAAATTTGCACCAGCACTGAGAACCCTTGAAGCAAAATCCATAACATATTGATGATTCAAATCAGAATAACTTAAGAAAACAAAATCAATTTTCAACTTTTTTATCAACATTGGAAGTTTAGATTCAGAATAGATTGGAATTGACTTTCCTTTGGCTAGTTGCTTAGGAAAATTCCTCTTTTCAATACCTGGTATTTGTGCAGCAGTAAATGCAACAACTTCATAGTTTGGATTATTTTTGAAATAAACTAGATAGTTTGAAAAATCACGCCCACCAGCACCACTTATAAGAACTTTATATTTTTTCATAACTATCTACCTCTTCTAGGAGGTTTAACAATTTCAACCCTTTTAAACTTAACGAATAACTCTTAGCAGGTGCACCAAATTTATGTATGTGTTTGTAAGATGAATTAACTAATCCAAGTTTAATATCTTTATTTAAGGCATCACTCACCGACCAATGGGAATTTCCAGATAGTTTAGCTATTTCATAAGATGTTAAAAAATTACAAGTAATTTCTTTCCAGTATTTTATTCTAGCTCGTGTATATTGCTTATTTTTGTATCCGTTTACAAATTTATTCCATTGTCTATCAGAATCTATAAAAATCTTGGCAAGTACTGCTTCAGTCATTATTCCAACAGCACAATAATAAATTTCATAAGCTTTTTTAGTCAACCTAACTTTCGGCATCTCACCAAAAAAGAAGTTCATAATCTCAACTAAAAAATTTAAATGGGTTTCTTCTTTTGTTGTTATTGTTATGCTATGTATCTGGTCTTTTCTTTTGATTGGACACCCATCTCCAACAAAATAACCTCTTAAAAAGTATTCGGATAGCGTTCTATCTTTAGATATTAAGGCTATAGACTTTTTGATATAATCTTTTAGAAATTTATTTAAAATTCTGCTGTTCAGCCTAACATCGACTGCTTGATTTTTTGCCAAACTAGAATAAGATGATCGAGTAACCAGCCCAAGTTTGTTATCCCACTTATTTAATATTTTTCTCAATTTACTTTTCTCTTTTTCATCTGTTTTTATGAATACTTTCCAATCATCAATTTTTATCCAAAAATGCTTTTCAAATATTCTAAGAGACTTAAGTATTAGGTAAGGTTCTTTATTACTTACTCCTATAGAATCTTTAGTTTTTCTGAGTCCTTCGGCCAAGTAGAACCCAAGAAGCCAGGAAACATCTTTATTTAATTCAGGATTCCTATTAAATTTTATTTTGTTTACTATCTGATTTCACAATACCAGTTATAGAATTACATTTAAATATCTCACGCGCGTCTATGTCAATGTGTCAAGAAGACTACAATTCATCCAAAAATTTATTAAGTATGGTTATCTCTGCATAATAATGCTAAATAAAAATAATTTCAAAGATCCAATATGTACAAAATGGAAGGAGTTATCTAAATTAAATTTTAACTACTATGATTCCATTACTGAAAAAAAAGAACAAGCAAATTTTAAGG
>Ga0233431_1003465_pt1 | contig 18871 bp, 23 predicted proteins | sample SI_118_April2016_FD_179867 | JGI IMG/M metagenome (GOLD analysis project Ga0233431, IMG submission 179867) | Seawater microbial communities from Saanich Inlet, British Columbia, Canada - SI_118_April2016_200_MG | ecosystem: Environmental > Aquatic > Marine > Inlet | place: Canada: British... | reverse complement strand
TATTATCGAGCTTTTCTAATATCTTCATTCAATTCCTCCTGTTTTTACAACCTAGAAGATACTTAAAATTAGTCAAATCAGATTCAGCTCATTTGTAACATTTTTCGGTTCATGCAAAAGCCCTGCATCAGTAACAAAGCTTATTTTATCAGGAAAAATCGTAAACCTTTTAAAGCAAACAACTTCGCATCCTGCTTACGCTTTTGATATTCCCGCAATGGCTTACACTAAATACACTGCGGAATTTTTGGCTCATCCTATTAAAAATTCAAAAGATATTATCAATTCAGACTTCATTAAAAATAGATGGAGTACTGGGTTCAACAAAGAATTAAAGCTTGCAATGGCAAACGCTTCAGGTAAACCAAAGAACTGGTTTTCAGAAGCTCTTAATTTTGGAATGCTCCCTACAAGAATTGGTGATGTTATTCCGATTATTTCAGGGTTTTATGCTGTTTATAAACATAATTATAATAAAAGTATTGAAGCTGGTTTATCTCATGAATTTGCTAAGCATGATGCAATGATTCAAGCTGAAATGTCAAGCGATAGAACACAGCAGGCAGGAAATGTAAAAGATTTAGGATATTTCCAGCTACAGGGATCTACTATGAATCTTTTTCAAATGTTTATTACTTCTCAGAGACAATATATAAATTCATTTTCAGAAACGCTACTTGATGCTATTTCGGGAAAGAAAGGAGCAAAAACAAGGGCAGCCAAAAAAGCACTGATAACATTTGTTATTCTTCCAATTCTATTTAAAGGCGTTTCGGATCTTGCTATTATGGCATTCGATGATGATTACGAACCCGAAATAGAGGACTATTTAGTTGCTATGCTTTTTGGACCTATCGCTGGTTGGTTTTTTTGGGGAAATATTGCAACCTTCGCAGGACGTAAAGCCTTTGGTTTATCTGCACATGACTATGATATCTCACCTGTGGGATCCATGATCGAAAGTATGACAAAGTCGGCAATTGAGCTCGGTAGCGGAAATGTAGAAAAGGCAGCGCAAAATGCAATAAGAAGTACTGGAGCATATCAAACATACAAAACTATTGCAGGAAAACGCACCAAGTGAAAATAAAGTATACCATTTGCGGTCAACCATACAGACCTGAATATTCAGGCTGTATATACTGCCCTAGAAAAAGTGATTGCGAAGGTCGTGAGCCGGGGCTTAATTATATCAACTATTACCGAAATAAGTTAAAAATTACATTGGGGTTATAATCCAGTAATCAAAACTCAACACTGCTTTTTTATTAACACCACGTTCTTTCTATTGGTATAAGCTAATTATACTTTTAGGATAGAACAAATATGATCACTACAACAAAGTTTAAAGAGCGGTATATTGGAAATGGTTCAACTATACGCTTTGATTTTGATTTTAAAATATTGTCAGAAACACATCTACTGTTGTTAATTGAAAATGCTTCACACGAAATACTCCCTGAATTAATTCTTAATACTGATTTTACTATTTCAGGTGTAGGCAATGATTCAGGTTATATTGAATTGAGTACACCTTTGCCGCAAAATAATATTCTTATCATCAAACGTAATATTCCGATCAAACAACCCACCGATTTTGAGAACCAGGGCGGATTCTTTCCTGAAACACATGAAGATGCTCTTGATCTTATCACTATGATAGCCCAACAGCTACAGGAAGAAAATGACAGAGCAGTTAAAATTCCTGAAACTGGAAATGAAAGTTTAACTTTTCCAGCGAAAGAATTAAGAAAAAATACAGTCTTGGGGTTTGGTGGTGATGGAAGTATTAAGCTTACCCCACAAGCCTTTGATTCTGCCAGTATAGCCCTTACCGCCAAAACAGAAACACTTGAAGCAAAAAACGTAACACTCATTGCAAGAGATGAAGTCGTATCTATCAATCAAGGATTTGAAAATAGTATCGCCTCGATAGCTAAGTCTATAACAGATATGCAATTAATAATAATCAAACAGCATCCATTAGCTTAAAGAGAGGTGGTATTATGTCAGAAATTAGTGATTTAATTTTATCTATAAATAATCTATTTAATGAAGTTACAGGGGAAAAAGCTAATCTTGTTCAGTTAAAAATTGACACAGAATTATTAAAAGATGAAGCTCAAACATTAGTTAATAACTTCAACAATCAAATAGCTGTTCAACAAGTTATTACCGCTCAAACACGAAACAAAACAGTTTATACGGCGTTATCTAGCGGTGATGGTACTGCAATCACTGAGCTTGACTTAATTATCACGCCGAAAAAAACAGGTAATAAAGTTATTTTGGATTTTGTTGTTAATTATGAATCTAGTACCAATATAGTTTTTTTAGTTGCTAGAAATGGTGTGTTATTAACAAATGCAACAAATGCAACAAATGATAGATGGGCGGGTGTTGCATCAGGTAATTATGATGTTGATTTAGGATCAACTATAACAAATTCAGCAATTAAAATAATCGATAATGATTCTCTCGATATTCCTTCAACATATTCTTTGTTTATCCGTACGTCTTATGTTGGCAATACAACATTTTATCTTAACCGAACAATAGATAATCTAGGTCAAAATGAATATGAAACAACGCTATCAACAGCAATGGCAACAGAGGTTTCTCAATGAGTATAACACAACAGGATATTTTAGATCTTATAGCCTCGACAACAGCTTTAATAACAGAAGTTGCAGGACAAAAAACGAATATATATCAATTAATTACAGATGCGAATAATATAAACAAAGCAGTGATTCCAGTTGGTTCAGTAATTTCTATTTATTCTGACGTTGCTCCTACTGGTTTTTTAGCTTTAGATGGAAGTCTTGCAAACAAAACAACTTACTCTGATTTATTAACTCACGTTACAGGACTTGGTAAAGTTATCACCGAAGCAGATTGGCAAGCTGATCCGACTAAAAAAGGCTTATTTGCTGATTTTGATACAGATAATTTTAGATTAGCTGATTGCAGAGACGATTATATTGGTGGTGTCGGGAATGCTAGTGTTGGCGATTGGCAAGAAGATGGTATAAAAAAAGCACCAATACAAACTACTGCAGCTTTTTATAACGGAAGTAGCGGCGGTGTTCCTTATCCAGTAACACTAACATCCTCCCCTTGGAGCATGGGAGTTGGATATAATATGTGGGCTGGCGCATCTGAAGCAATTCATGATTTGTTTGATTTCGCTTCTCAAGGCAGTGCTTCATCTAATTCACGTCTATTTGCAGGTAAAGAAGTCGAAACACGCCCTAAAACCATAAGACTTTTACATTGTATAAAATACTAATTTAATAAAAGGTAAATATTATGAGTACAGAATACAAAAAAGTAGAACTATACAATGTTGATTTAGACGGAGTTTACATTTCGACAGTAACAGCAAAAGTAAGATTTGAAAATGATATTTTATATCTACCAGCAAAAGCGTATTTAGAGCAACCGATATTCGAGGAAGGTAAAATCCCGAAACGAGTTGGTGGAATAAATGGAAGTTGGGAATTAATAACAGATCTTAGAGGCACAGAAGCAACAGAAAAAGCTACTGGTAATACTCTTGTGATTGATTATGTCGGCGATTTAAAGCCTGAACATACTCTTAAAAAACGAAAAAATAGTTATCAAAAGTGGTCTAAATCTAAAAAGAACTGGAAAACTGATACAGGTAATAAACAAAAGATAATCAGAAAAATCAAAAACAAATTAAATGTTGAACGTGATGAGTTGACAGAGGGGTATGTAGTTTTTAAAGACTATAAAATTAAAATCTCGGGATCTTCAAAATTTGATTTGCTCTATTTGTACGTAAAAGCAAGAGAATTAAAATTGACTGGTGAGAAGAATTATAAATTTGATTGGCGTGCAACCAAAGTCAATCTTAGCGGAAATGAAACTGACAAAATAATCAAACTCTCTCCTGATGATGCCTTAGAATTATTAGGAGAAGTTTCAAGAATCAGAACAACCGCAGTTTTCGGATATGGTTCAAAAAAGGATGCCCTGCAAAACAAAACAACCGACGAACTAATAGATATGCTCCCATGAACCCAAAAAAGAACGTAGGCTCTGAAAATACAATCAAAGTTTATGAGGGTGGTTTGTATATAACTTATCCTGTAATGACAAAATATGTCATTCAGGTTCTACTTCTCATTGCTACAGGGGTATCAATATATTTTACGCTCAAATTCACTTACATAGATGAAAAAATAGCATTGAATAGAACTCAAATAGAAAAACTTGATAGTGAAAAAGTAAGTTGGAAAGATTACGGCAACTGGCAAAGGGCAAAAGAAAAAGCTATGCCGTTTGCCAGTCTTTTAAAAGATATGAATAATAAAAATTAATAAGGGAACTTAAAACATGAATGACGAAAAACTAATCACGTCTTTATACAACAAAGGTATTTATCTTCCTGTTCCTAATGTAAAACCTGTACAAAATGATATCACTGGCAGACTTGTTGAGTTAGAAGAGGATTATTACGGTTGTTTTTACGGTATTCATATTTTTATTGAAAAAGGATTTGTTTATGACGGTGGTAGTAAGCCTGAATTCTCTTGGGGGTTAATTGGTTCTGCTCATACTGGATATGACAAGATACCTTGCTTCATTCATGATGTTTTATATGGTTGCATGGGACAGGGCAAACCATTGACAATAAAAACACTGAAACACTTTGATATTAACCATTCACCTTGTCCTCCGTGGGTACATGATAATTTTTATAATTTAGATTTCTTTTCAGGAAAACTGACAGATACAAGATTTAAACGTAACGAAGCAGATTGGAAATGGCTTGAATTAATGGACGATTTTAGCGTTTGCTGGTCTAAACGCAATGCAATGTATTCAATGGTTAGGACATTTGGCAACTCTGCATGGCATGATAGCACGATGGTCGATATAGAAAAAGACAGAAAACTTATAACAATAACAAAGGAATTTAATACAGCGATAAAATGAACAAAATATTAATAATTATAGCTTTTTTATGTTTTGCTACAGGCGTGGTAATATCGTTTTCAGGCTGTGCTACTGAAAAATATCTACACTTCTATAAAGATGGAAACGTGAAGATTAAATACGAAAGAGACGGCTTTATTCCTTGGAGCAAAAAAGAAAGAATTCTTGATTTGAATGTCTCAGGAGTTGGGATGTAATTCAATATTTGTGAATTTATTGCCCTTTTCTAAACTTCATTTTTTTTGAATCTTTCATTGCTTTTAATCTTCCATTTTTAGTTATAATTATATAATGTTAATAATTGCTAAAGGTTTGGAGGAATTGGCTATGCTTAATATCAACGATAAAAAGAATTTTAGAGAAAACCCAAGAGATATGCATACCCCTATCGGTGTAGGAGAAAGTTTAAAGTTAAAAACAAGCAATTCAGATTCGAAAAATGTTTTTATACTAATAGAACTGAAAGAAATACTAAAAAGTGTTAATGCATCACCTGATTTGATTGGGGAGGTTCAAGGTATTACCAGGACAGGCTTTAATTATAAATTAGAAGATGATGGTTTAACAGGAGGTCAGGAAATAAAATTTAATTATCGCTATATTTGGTTTTAGAGTAATTTTCCTACTGCAAAAGTGGAATATATGTGTTATAGGCAGTTTGTTTAATTGCTGCAATAGCTTTATTATTAAATAGTTATAGATAAAAAGATTTCGAATCCCTATCTCTCCGCCATTCTTTTTGGTTTATTTTACCACTTTTAAAACTCCGTCTAATAACATTTGTACAGACATTATTACCAATAGCATTCCCATTAATCTTTCCATTGCAATAAGTCCGCGTTCTCTCAATATTTTATAAAAAGCAGTAGAAAAAAACAGTATTAATGAAGAGAAGAACCATGCAATAAGTAAAGCTATTAATGCTGAAAGAGGCGGGATATTCTGTGATTGTCTAAGCAGTAATATAAATGCCATTACAGCCGGACCTGCAACTAAAGGAATTGCTAGAGGAACAATAAATGGTTCCCCATCGATCTCATCAGTCTCATTGGTATGCTGAGGGAATATCATTTTAATGGCCATTAAAAAAAGTATTAGACCTCCGCCGATACTGATTGATTCCTGTGTTAAATGGAGAATATTCATAGAATATTTACCAATGAAAAAAAATAACAATAAGAAAATTAATGCTATTATTAACTCTCTTATTAAAACAATACGCTGGCGCTTTTTAGGGACAGTTTTAATTGTAGATAGAAAAAGAGGTATATTTCCTAAAGGGTCCATTATAAAAAAAAGTATTATGGCTATTGATAGGATTTCTTTCATTTGCTAATAGACTCAGTTAAATATTGTATGATTATCTTTACGAGCAATATATACACTAATATATTATATCAGTATTTAATTAATAGCTGAAAAAATATAAATATCAATCTTGGCAATTTAATAGAAGATTATTTTTACAATAGTATTTTAATAGATCTAAACACTTGATAAGTTTTATCTATCTACCAGAGATTCTCATTAAGAAATATAATCCACCTATCTGGTAGATTATATTTGGAATCCATAATAAGTATTGAGGATAAAGTCCTGGATTATCACTCATTGATTGGCATGCAATCATAACGCTAAAGAAAATTCCGGCAAGTATTACACTGACAAATAATCCAACAGAAGTTTCTTTTCTAGAAGTTCTTATTGCAAGTGGCAGTCCAAGTAGCAAAAATGATATAGGACATAATCCCATAGCAACATTGAAGTTAAGCTTAACTTCAGCTTCTGTGGGGTTTAAACCAAGTTTTCGGTAAAGTGATATTGACCCCATCAATTCATTAAATGTCATATAAGAAAGTTTTTGTGACAGAGGTTCACTATTTATTTGTTTTGCTGTATCAAGAGTAACTACTAATTCATTTCCGTATACTCTGTCACCACTTGTATTACTACCTTTATAGGTAATTATATTATAATTATATAATATTAATGAAAGAGTTCCTTTATCTCTATCTGTTGTTATTTTTCCTGTTCCAGCCGTGATGTCCTGTTTTACATAGGTCCTTTTTTTGTCAAAAGTAAAAATTTGTACATCTGTAATTCTATTATTTTTCGTTTTACTTTTAACTTGTATCAGCATATTACCCATTTGTGCCGGAACGCCTGGTTCAATAAGTGCTGCCGGATTTGTTAAGGCTATATCTTTAAATAATCCCCTGGCTTTACCTAGATAAATAGGTGATGCATAAGCCTGTAGATAAATACATATAACTGTTAGGACAAAAGTTAATGCTATAAGAGGTGAAATTATTTGAAATATAGATATTCCACATGCTCTCATAGCAGTAATTTCATTATTAGCAGACATTCTACCAAACAGCAATAATACTGAAACCAGTATTCCCCAGGGTATTGTATATGATAAAGCCATAGGAGCTACATATACTGCAAACATCATAGCATCGCTGGCAGGTACTCCTCGAGAAACCATTTGAAATACTTTGAGTAGATTTCCTCCTACCATGGCAAATGTAAGTATTCCAATGGCTGCTACTAATATTATAACTAACTCTTTTGCTACATAAAGGTTAAGTGTTTTCATATTACCAATCTCCACCTACATTAACATAAAATTGAGGTTGTGAGCTATAAGCACTCTGTGTTCTATATATAGGTATACCAAGCGATAATTTAAATGGCATAGAACTAATTTGAGGTATCGTAATTTCTAAAGAGTAGCCAACACCTACGTTAAGGTTTGGGCTCCAGTGCCATGGATCTTCCCATGAATTACCAACATCTACAAAAGGTGCTCCTTTTACCCATTTATATATCGGATGTAAAACTTCAGCCGTAATAGTCATCATTGACTGACCACCAGTTGGCATACCATCAGAACTTAAAGGTGATACTCTTCTAAATTTGAAACCTCTAATTGAAGGCTGACCACCGAGAAAATATCTTTGGTAAATAGGTACTGCACCAGGATTGCCTATTCCCTGAACTGTGCCCATTGCAAATCCTAAATGAGCAACTAGGAATTTATCAAAGAAATTCCAATATCCACTGGCTTTGGCATCTAATCGATAATAATTTGAGCTTGAAGCTAAAATTTCAGGGGCAAGTTCAGAATTAAAAGAAAGCAGATATCCAGATGTTGGTGACATTAAATTATCTCTTGTGTCTCTTTGTACTCCAAACAATAAAGCTCCTCTTCGGGTACCTGTTTCTTCTTTGTCTCTAAAGCTCTTTGAATAATTATCGCTCATATCTGTTACATTAACAAAATCTAAGATATAGCCCAGATTCCAACTGTTAAATTCTCCAAATGGTTTGGAAACTCCAAATTGAAATCCTACATGTCTTTCTGTCCAGTATTCATATTCACGTTCATGGAAGAAACCACTAACATCAAGTCTCATTGGAATTCCAAATAACCATGGTTCTACGAAGTTAATAGATGCATCCTGTCTTTCTGTACCATACTGCAACTGTAAATCTACTCTTTGACCACCGCCTCTGAAAAAGTTTTTTGGATCTGTTATGTCAAAATTTGATTCAGAAAGAGTTAAACGACCGGTAAGTCCATTGTATTGTGAGTAACCTGCCCCAATAGAAGCGTGTCCTGTTCCTTTTTCTTTTACTTCATAATTTACATCTTTTTCGCCTGGAATAGGCGAAGAAGTTGTATATGATTCAACTTTTTTGAAATAGTTCATTGCCATTAATCGTGATTTACCTGCATCTATAGCAAGATTATTTACAGGTTCACCAGGTTGAACCTGTTTAGGTAATTCTCTCCTTATAACATAATCTTTGGTTATTTTATTACCTGAAATATTTACATTTCGAATGTTGTAAGGACGTCCTTCTTTTAAATTGAATGTTACATCTACAATATGTGTTTTGAAATCAGCTTTTAAGTCACTTTTACATCTAAAATTGCAATAACCTAAACTGTCAAATTTTGCCTTTATTGAATTAATGGTATATTCTTCATTAATATAATTGTAATATTTCCCTTTTTGCAAAGTAATCAACTTATCTATTTCACTATCTTTAAAAATATGATTACCTACTACAGTAATTTTTCCTACTTTATAGGGTTTCCCCTCAGATATTTTAAAAAGCACATTGACGTACTCGCTATCGTCTTTGACAGGCTCTGTGAAAACTTTGACCGAAAAGTCGAGATAACCTTTTGTCCAGTATAAATTTCTTAACCTAAGTTTATCCTGGCTCGCAACTGTTTTGTCATAAAGCCCCCAATTGAAAACCCAATTGAGATATGAATGAGAAGTTTGTACTGATTCTTTTAGTTTCCAGTTAGAGAAAACTGTATTGCCTATAAATTTCACCTGATTTACTTTTAGCCTAAGATTTTCCTGAATATGAAATGTTAAAATGGAATCTCCGCTTTTCCCTTTTTCTGTAGAAGTATAAACGTTGGCATTATAATAACCGTCATCTTTATAAAGATTTCTTATGCCGTCAATACTTTCCTGTAGCAATTTAGCACTCAGCGGATCAGACTCGCTGAGCCTAATATGTTCCATGATTTTTTGAGTTGTATATTTTTTGTTACCCTTTATTAATATTTTTTCAATTCTTGATGTATTGCTTAGGATAAAGGTAATATTTACTTTATTATTTGCAGTCGTAGTAGCTTTAGCTTCTACATCAGAGAAATATCCTGTGTCATAAAGACGTTTAATGTCATTATTTAGCTTTTCCTGTGAAAAAGTTCTTCCCGGCTTTAGTTGTATATTATATCTTAAGAGTTCAGATGGTACTTTTAAGGCACCTGATTGAACAAAATTGATTTTATTCACATCTACAGCATATAAAACAACAAGAAGTGAAAAATAAAATAAAGGTATTAAAAAACTCTTTTTTAGCATTAATTATTTAGATATCTGACGATTAAAATGGTTGATTTGATGGTTTAATCGTAATTATATCTTGATAATCTGCGAAATGTGCCCGTTTTTTGAAAAAAAAACAAAATTGATAATTGACTAAATTATTCAATATTTTTTTGAGAAAGTTATGGTTGTAGCTTTATAAGTATAAGTGCTTGTTAATAAGCACCTTTATCTCTAGCCGGGCAAACAAAAGTAGTAATTTTAGGAAAAAATAATAGCTTAGCGATACCAGTTTGACCATTCCTGTTTTTTTCAATAATTAATTCTGCTTCTATCGATTCCTGACTGGTATCTTTTTGGGTATCCCTTTCTCTATGGAGGAACATTACGATATCGGCATCCTGTTCAATTGCTCCTGATTCCCTAAGATGACTCAATTTTGGTCTGTCTTGTTGTTCTGCCTGCCTATTTAACTGGGCTAAAACAACCACTGGGACATCTAATTCTTTAGCTAATGCTTTTATTCCAACAGATATTTTTGCAACTTCTACCTGCCTATTGTCATTTCGTCCTATATCTGCCTGCATCAGCTGGAGGTAGTCAATTATGACAATGTCAATGTTATGTTTTGATTTTAATCTCAAAGCCTTAGCTTTTAATTCATTGATGCTGAGACTTGGGGTTGGATCAATATATATTTCAGCCTGCTTTAACTGGTTGGCTGCTTTTGTTACATCACTCCATCTACGTCCAAACTCCTGTTCATCAAATCTTTTTTCATAAAAATCTTTTTCTGATATTTTGGCTAGACTGCACAGTAAACGTCTGGTGAGTTGTTCTGCTGACATTTCAAGACTAAAAAATGCAATGCCTTTGCCTTTATCCAGTGCTATATGGCTTGCAAGATTTAAAGCCAACGATGTTTTTCCTATAGATGGTCTGGCTGCAATAACAATCATTTCCTGCTTTCTTAGACCAACTATAATATTGTCAAGATTTGGTAAACCGGTACTTATTCCAGTTGCTTCTATATCTTTACTATGTAGGCTCTCAAGATGTTTTACTGCACCGAGGATATGATCTGAAACTTTAGTAGTTCCAATTTTTCTGTCAACATTTCTTACTTCAAAAATTGAACTTTCAATATCTCCTAGGATATTTGCAATATTTTCAGTATCGGCATCATAACATTTGTTTATAGTGGTAGCACAAACAGATATCATTTTTCTGAGAGTAGCATAATCGTTTAAGATTTCACACCACTTCTCAAGATTAGCACTAGTTGCAATAACATTTTGAAGTTCTAATAGATATTCTTCGCCACCGATATTTGATAGAACTTTTTCTGATTTAAGCTGATTTGCTACAGAAAAAAGATCAATGCCGGAATCACCTGCTTCAAATAGTTTTCTTATAGCAATAAATATTCTCTGATGTGATGGATAATAAAAAATATTGGGCGATGATATTTTATCCATCGCAAGATTTCTTGAATCTTCTTCAAGAAGAATAGCCCCCAACAGAGCTTTTTCTAGTTTAATGTCATGAGGAGGGGGCTGATCATCACGGAAAAAAAAGTCATTTTTCCGTGATTTATTCTTATTTTCGCTGTTAGAATAATGAGTCATTTATAGTTAAACTCTTACAACCCAAACTTTAGCAACTGCAGTAACTTCAGGATGCAGTTTGATTTTTACTTCATATGCACCAAGTTCTTTAATAGGAGTATCCAGTATAACTTTCTGATGATCAATCTTAACACCTAATTTGGTGATTTCTTCAGAAATAGTATGTGTTGTTACTGAACCATAAAGCTTTTCATCTTCACCAACATTCATAGTGATGTTAATTTCAAGCTCTTTAATTTTTTTGGCTACGTCCTGCAATTTAGCGATTTCGACTTTACGTTTTTCTTCAATTTTTTCTTTAAGTGCTTCTACTTGACGTAATGCACCTTTTGAACTTTTAACAGCTAGCTTTCCAGGTATTAAGTAATTTCTGGCATAACCATTAGAGACAGTAACTACTTCTCCTGCTTTACCTAAATCCTGAATATCGTCTAGTAAAATATATTTATCTTTCATTATATTACCTAATCTAAATGTAAGTTGTTAATTTATAGTACTAATCCAAGAATTCTTGATCTTTTAATTGCTTTGCTAAGCATTTTCTGATGATCAGGACATGTACCGGTTACGCGTTTTGGAAGCATTTTTCCATTTTCTGTTTGAAACTTAGTTAAAGTTTCTACATCTAGAAAATCAATATATTTAGCTCTGTTTTCACAAAAGCGACAAATCTTTGGTCTTCTATCTCTTCTTACATTTCTTCTTCTTTTAGGTTTGTTAAACATTTACAGTTTCTCCAACTTATATTATAAAATTATAAAATTATAAAATTCAGTTAAAATGGTATATCGTCTTCAGACTCATATTCATTGTCAAATACTTCCGGCGGTGGTGGAGGCATTGAATTTGGTTCATTGCGATACTGCTGCTGATTGCCTGATTGATTACCTGTTGGCTTATTGTTGCTATAATTGGATGTATTATTCTTGCTATTATAGTTATTATTAGTCTGGTAATTATTAGGTTGATTGTTGCTGCTGTAGTCGCTACGAGATGGTTTTGAATCATCACTTCTTGAGCTACTTAGAAACTGGACTCTTTCTGCAGTTATTCTTAATCGAGTTCTTTTTCTACCGTCTTTATCTTCCCAGTTATCATTTCTTAATCTTCCTTCGACAAAGACTGATGAACCTTTTTTAAGATATTTACCACATGATTCAGCTTGTTTTGCCCAGACTACTATGTCCACAAAACAAACTTCTTCTCTTTCCTGCCCAGCAGCAGAATATTTACGATTTATTGCGATAGAAAAATCACAAACAGCTGAACCAGATGGTGTATAACGAAGTTCTGGGTCTCTGGTAAGATTTCCCATTAACATAACTTTATTAAAAGAAGCCATTTTTATATTAACCTTTCGAGTTTATACCAAAAGTAAAATTTAATTTACTCTGCTTTAACAGTTTCTGTTACAGTTTCTTCTTCTAAAGCAGGTTCTTCTTTAACTGCTCTAGGATCTTCAGGTCTATCATAAATGAATGCCTGTAAACGGAGTACACGTTCATCTAAACGATATTTTTCAGGAAGTGCTTTAATTTCTTTTTCGTTTAGGTCAAAGATAAAATCCCAGTAAAAACCAGTTTTACGTTTTTTCATCTCTCTTGCAAAAGTTTTACGGCCAAGTGGAGTTGCCTTTATAATTTCTCCGCCGGCCCTGGAAATCATTGAAGAAAATTCTTCTTTAAATGCTTTTCCTTCGTCTTGAACTTTACGATCATCCAAGATTATTACGGTTTCATAAGTTTTCAACTTTTAAACTCCTTCATTTTCTTTTGTGTTTGTTGTAAATTCATTGCCATTAAATTTATTCATGGCTATAAAAACATCTCTGTGAAGAGATAATTTAATAGCTTCAACAGATAAATCTAATAGTTTTTCGATAATAATTGTTTCTTCTATACTAAAGTCGTCTAATACATAATCAGGCATCGATGAATTTGAATTTTTTCCAATGCCAATTTTTAAACGACAAAATTTATTTGATTGCAATTTTGATATAATTGATTCAATACCATTATGACCTGCAGAGCTACCGCCAAATCTGAATCTTATCTTTCCAACAGGAAGATATAAATCATCATAAACAATTAAAAGTTCTTCTGGTAAAACATGTTCTTTTTTGCAAAAAGTCAGAATAGAATTTCCGCTCAAATTCATAAAAGTCAATGGTTTTAGAAATGTAACTTTTATGCCGGAAATTTGTCTGCTCATAAAAAGAGCATTGTACTGGTTTGAAAATTCTTGTTTTTTAAAAATATTTTCGACTAATCTATCGATAACTTTGAAACCAATATTATGTCTCGTATTTTTATATTCAGAACCAGGGTTTCCGAGTCCTATAACAGCTTTTATTTTATATGAAAAATTCATGTTTTTAAGAACATTAAAGCAGGCGGAAAGATTATAATCTAAAACGCCTGCCTAATTCTAATATGGTAATTAGAAATTTACCTTATTAAGCTTCTGAACTTTCTTCTTCAACTTTTTCACCTTCTGCCGAAGCATCTTCTTCAGTAGCTTCTTCTTTCACTTTTGGCTGTGCCAAATTGAAAATTACTGTTTCAAGATCACTTACAGCTATTACGTTTTCAGGTAAAATTACATCTTTAATATAAAATGTATCGTCAATATCCATTTCAGTAACATCTACAGCGATTGTTTCTGGAAGATCAGTTGGTAAACATGAAACTTCGATTTCATATACTAATTGATTAAATAAACCGCCTTGTGATACACCTTTTGCTGAACCTGTAGGTGTAATTGTTACAGAAGCTGTGATTTCTTCTTTCATATTGATTTCCTGAAAATCAACATGTACTGTTTCGCCTTTAAGATGATTATATTGAACGTCTTTTATAAGAACATTAATTTTTTTGCTTTTTTCAGGAGCTAATTGAATTAGCTGTGAATCAGTTTTTAGGACAGCTTCAAGTTCTTTTGTTGTAACTGAAAATTGTTTAGGTGTCTTATCTAAACCATATAAAACTGCCGGTACTTGACCGTTACGTCTTAGTCTGCGGGAACATCCAGTTCCAACTTCACTTCTATTTGTTACTTTAAGTTCTGTTGCCATTTTTTTTCCTTCTTCTTATTTTTGTATTCAAAATTATTTAAAGCTGGTGTTAAATAGAGATGATAATGAACCGCCAGCATGAGTTCTTCTTATAGCTTCAGCTAATAATGGTGCAATGCTGAAGATTTTAATTTTTTCAGTTGTATAATGAGATTGCGGGACTGAGTCAGTCGTAACAAGTTCTTCTATGCCGCTTTCATTTAGTCTTTCAATTCCTGATTCGCTTAATAAGCAATGAGAAATTGCAGCGACAACCTTTTTTGCTCCTTCTTTTTTGAGCAGTCCTTCTCCGGCAATCAAAGTTCCTGCTGTTGAAGATAAATCATCAATCATTAAGCATGTTCTACCTTTGACATCACCTACAAGGTGTGAAGATTCTACCGAATTTGCATCAGTTCTTCTCTTAGAAATGACTGCTAAACCTCCATTTAAGGCACTGCTATACGCATGAGCCATTTTCACGCTTCCTGAATCAGGAGCGACTACAACACAATTATCACCTAATATTTTTCTTAAATAAGGAAATAAAACAGGGGCTGCGTAAAGATGATCCACAGGGATGTTAAAAAATCCCATAATTTGTTGAGCATGTAAGTCCATTGTGAGAATTCTACCGGCTCCGGCAGTTGTTAAAATGTCAGCTACCAGTTTAGCACTAATAGGTACTCTAGGTTTATCTTTTCTGTCTTGGCGAGCATATCCATAATAAGGTATTACTGCTGTTATTCTAGATGCAGATGCACGTTTAGCAGCATCTAACATTATCAATAACTCCATAATTGTTTCGTTTGGCGGATAGCATGTAGGCTGTATTATGAAGACATCTCCTCCTCTAATATTTTGGAGATATTGAACAAAAATTTCTCCATCAGGGAAATGTTCTATTTTTACATTGCCTAATTTTACACCTAACGATTGTGCTATATCTTTTGCTAATTTTGGATGTGCACTACCCGAAAAAACAAAAAGTTCACGACCTCTGTTATTCATTATTTTCATTGTTCTCTTAAGCTTAATTATTTAAAAACATATATTTTTGTTTAATAAAGTTACTTTTTTTATGAAAATATTTAGAAATAGCAACTTAATATTGGTTTTAATCTGAACAAACAATATGAAATTCATCAATTTTCTGTTAATATTTCAATAAAGGTTTTTAATATATATGATGAGTTATTTTTTTCAAATTTAATAAGACCCTTATCTGTAAGTTATATTTTTATAATATTTTTCTGAAATAATATGTGTATACCAAATATTACAATAAATGACAGGATTCTTTCTGTTAATAATTTTCCTTCGGACAAGCTTGATAGAAAAGAACTCTCAAATGCCTATTCGGAATTTATAGAGTTTTTAGATGAAAAGCCTAACGAGGTTGTTATAGATCTTTCCAACTTATCTGAAAAAAATATTAATTCACTTGCTTTGATAGATTCCTTTATTGCTTTATGCAGAAGGTTTAAAATTATATTAAAAATCAAAAACCATTCAGATGAACTCGAACTAATAGTAAAAAAGTTAGGGTTTAAAGAATCTTCACAGAATTTTAAAAAAAATCACTGGCTAATAGATGGTATAAAATTATTTTTTATCGGCATTGGTGAAGCAACAATAAATTTCTTTAAAGAAGCAAGATTTTTTTTAGAATTTATTGGCGAAATTACATCAACCATTTTTAAATCGTTTCGGAATCCTAAAAAGGTTCAATGGAAAGAAACTTTATACTATATGGATAAAACAGGTGCAGATGCTGTGCCTATTGTTATTCTAATTTGTTTTTTGATGGGAGGAATTCTTGCATACCAGGGATCTGTTCAAATGGGACGATTTGGTTTGTCTATATATGTAGCTAATTTGGTCGGACTTTCTATCACTAAAGAGTTAGGAGCTTTAATGGTGGCAATGATTTGCATAGGGAGAGCAGGATCTGCTTTTGCTGCAGAAATAGGCAGTATGAAAGTATCTGAAGAAATTGATGCAATGTCGACAATGGGGCTTCATACAACACGCTTTTTAGTAATACCTAAGTTAATTGCTCTAGTCGTTATGATGCCGATGCTGACTTTATTGGGAGATGTTGCCGGTGTAGTTGGAGGGATGTGTGTAGGTGTTCTTAAAAGTGGGGTTACTATCCAGCAGTATTATGGGAATACCATTCAGGCAATTGATTTTTCAAGTATAATGGAAGGTGTTATAAAAAGTATAGTTTTTGCTGTTTTGATAGCAGGAATAGGTTGTCTTAAAGGCTATAAAGCTGGAAATGATGCAAAAGGTGTTGGAAATGCAGCAACTTCTGCCGTTGTTGGAGGTATTTTTTTAATTGTAATAGCAGATGCATTATTGACAGCCATTTTTAATTAAAAGTAATAATAATTATGAAAAATGTAGAAAAATTAATTCATGTAAAAAACCTAAAGGTAGGATATAACGGTGAAGCCGTTATGAAAGATATTAATTTTTCTGTAGCAAAGGGTGAAGTATTTGGTATTTTAGGTGGCTCAGGAAGTGGCAAAAGTACTATTTTTAAGCATATAATAGGTTTGCTGCCTCCAATGGAAGGCGAAATAATTATCGAAGGAACAGATATTACTAAAATATCAGAAGATCAGAAACAGAACATAACTAAAAAATTTGGAGTCCTATATCAGTCAGGTGCTCTGTTTAGTTCGTTGACACTCGAAGAAAATATAGCATTGCCATTAAAAGAGTTTACAGATTTACCTAAAGATCTCATCCATTCTATTGCAAAAGTAAAACTAAATCTTGTTGGATTGAATGGTTTTGAAAACTTTTCTCCGCATGAGCTTAGTGGAGGTATGAAAAAACGGGCTGCTATTGCCAGGGCTTTGGCTTTAGATCCTGATATTTTATTTTTTGATGAACCTTCTGCGGGGTTGGATCCTATTTCCTCGGTTCAGTTAGATGATCTTATACTTCATTTAAAAGAGCGTTTAGGTGTTACTATAGTAGTAGTAACTCATGACTTAGATAGTGTATTTGCTATTGCAGACAGGATTATTATTTTGAACGAAGAATCTAAAAGTATTGTCGCAGAAGGTAAACCTGAAGAGATTAAAAAGAATACAAAAAACAGATGGGTAAAAGCATTTCTAAATAGAGAAATTATGAGAGGTTAATATGCCGAATATCGCTAATAAATTTAAACTTGGAGTTTTTGTAGTAAGCACTTTTATTGTCTTATGTGTTATCCTTTTTTTACTTGGATCTTTGGAACTTTTTAAACCTAAAATACCATGTATAACAGTTGTTAATTCTTCAGTCCAAGGATTATCTATAGGTGCAAAGGTGAAATATAACGGAGTAGGAATTGGTCAGGTAACAGGGATAAAGATTTCTCCTGATGGAGATAATGTTTATATTTATATGGAATTATATCCTGAGAATTTTAATAAAGATGACGCATTAGGTGATGAGCAGGCAAGTACATTTGCAAAATATTTAGGTAATAGTGTAAAAAAAGGACTAAGATGTCAGCTTAGATATGAAGGAATAACCGGGACGTTATATCAGGAAATAAAATATTTTAATGTTAAAGAATTTCCTGTAAGAAACTTTAAACTACCTAGCTCACATCCATTATATATTCCTTCGGTAACACCTATTTTGATGGGAGATATTTTAGCTAAAATCAATACTTCCTTAGAAAAATTTTCAGGCATCGATAAAGTCTTTACTGATGTTTCCAGTACTGTCGGTGGAATTAATAAATATCTAAATGGAAAGAAATTTACAGACCTAATAAACCATATTGACGGAATTAGTTGTAACGTAAATAATCTTACAACAAGATTTAATGAGACTTTAACTAAAGACAAAGTTAAGAGTATTGTAAAAGATTATGAAGAATTAATGAAAGAGATAAAAATACTTTCTAAAAATGCCAATAAAGAGATTTTTGAAGCTAATATTCCACAAACTGCGTCTGATGCTAGGAACTTGATGCAGACCTTGGTAACTAAACTTGATGAGGCTGTTAATAACTTTAATGAAACGGCTGAAAGTATTAAAGAATTATCTAATACAATTAACAATCAGCCTGATTCAATTATATGGGGGAAAGAAGAGCATAAAGTAGTTCCGTCATTTTAAACTAAATAAAAAATCAAAATCTTCTATTGAATGTAGTTCAATTAGATAATATGTTCTTAGTAAATTATTTTTAATAATAATATTTTAAGGACATAAATATGGGAGTGCCAAGCGAAGCTGGTACGAATAAGTTGGCTAATCCAACCTAGATAAAGTTTAACCAACAATCTAGAACCGAACCTCACGTGTAGCAAGGTAACAAGTTACATGAAGCTGAGGAAAGG
>Ga0233431_1003461_pt1 | contig 18898 bp, 18 predicted proteins | sample SI_118_April2016_FD_179867 | JGI IMG/M metagenome (GOLD analysis project Ga0233431, IMG submission 179867) | Seawater microbial communities from Saanich Inlet, British Columbia, Canada - SI_118_April2016_200_MG | ecosystem: Environmental > Aquatic > Marine > Inlet | place: Canada: British... | reverse complement strand
TAATATCATTTTTAACCTAATAAATAAAATTTGACATCACCAACTTTAAAATTATATTTGTTAGTGTTCACTAACTTAGTGTACACAGGAGGTAATTAGAGTGTTTAGTGAGAGGCAAGAGCAAATTATTGAAACAGCAATAAAAATAATTGCTGAGAAAGGGATTCAAAATCTTACAACAAAGAATTTAGCAAAAGAAATCGGGATCTCTGAACCTGCACTGTATAGACACTTTGACAATAAATTAGAGATATTAAAAGCAGTAATAGTATATTTCCAGAGTAAAATGAAACCAGCTATTGGACAACTTAATAATTCAACAGATACTCTAAGCAAGATTGAGAGTTTCATATTAGAGCATTTAAAGATAATTAGCAATAACCCAAATTTCGCTAAAGTAATTTTCTCAGAAGCAAATTTTCAGAATGAAGATGAATTAATATCAAAAATGAATAATTTGATGAATCAATCCCACAAAATTTTAGAATCAGTTGTACAGCTTGGACAGAGTAATAATGAAATTCGAAATGATATAGGTTCCTTGAGTATTGTAAGAATGATCATTGGCTCATTGAGATTAATTGTGATTCAATGGAGTATGTCTGGCATGATATTTAATTTAGAAACTGAAGGTAAACAGTTTTGTGAAGATATTAAAAGGTTAATTTCTGCAGCTTAGTTTTTTTTTGAATTACAAGTTAGTGAATGCTAACTAAAATAAATTTGATAAGCCAGTATAAGGAGGAGATATGGAAAAGTTATTAAATAGAATATTGAGGTTTCCCAAAATTATTATGTTAGTTTTGTTGATAATCTCAGTTGCATTTTTTATAGTAATGAAGAAAAACAGCAGAATGGAAACCGATCTTGATACATATATGCCGCAAGATCATCCTGCATTTGTCTATAGTGATGAGGCGGAAGAGATATTCAACATACAAGATGGTATAATTATTGCCATAGAGAATCCAGATGGTATTTATCAAACAGAGACATTGCAAAAAGTAAAAGATCTGACCAAGCAGTTAGGCAAAATGAAACAAATCGAAAAGAGCGATGTGACATCTCTTTACACTGCTGATAATATTATTGGAACTGAAGATGGAATGGATGTGAAGGCATTTTATAAAAAAGTTCCCTCAACAGAAGAAGGCTTAAATGAAATTGCAGAAAAAGTAAGAGCAAATGAAATGATCTTTGGAAGATTGGTTTCTAAGAACGAAACTGTAACTGTGATCATCGCAGAAATTAGTGACGATGTATTTAATCAGGAATTCTATCATCAAATATTAGAACTTGTTCACTCTTATGAGGGACCAGAAAAACTTTATGTTGCTGGCATTCCAATTGTAGAAGGATCAATGGCATATTTAGGTCCTAAAGATATGAAGAAAATGGTTCCAATAGTTTTGTTGGTGATAGTTGTTGTTCTTTTACTTGTTATGAAAAGTGTGAAGAATACAATCTTTACAATGCTGGTAGTAATTTTTAGTGTTGTGTGGGCTTTTGGACTCATGGCTGCAGTAAAAATTCCTATCTATGCAGTATCAACCATGCTCCCGGTTATGCTGATTGCAATTGGAGTAGCAGATGGAATTCATCTTTACAGTCATCTTGATCTATTCTTGCGCGAAACCCCGAATGCAACTAGAAAAGAAGCTGTAAATGACATGTTGAAGGGAATGTGGAAACCAGTTGTGATGACTTCAGTAACAACTTCTATCGGGTTTATCTCGCTTCTCACATCAGAGGTTTTCCCAATAAAATATTTTGGACTTTTCACAGCTTTTGGAGTGATGGCAGCAATGCTATTTTCACTTATTCTTATTCCTGCAGCTGTTCTAATATTTGGCTTTCCAAAAAGGAAACAAAACAAGATTGATGATGGCAAAACAAGCAAGGTCCCTTTCTCATATAAATTTGCTGAAGGCATGATTAAATATAAAACTATTACACTTTTTCTTACAATTGCAATCGTAGCAGTTTCTTTATTTGGAATCACTAAAGTTTGGATCAACTCCAGTTTTCTTGATAAATTTGAAAAAGATAGCGACATCGTTCTTACTGATAAATTCATAAACGAAAATTTTGGTGGAACCAGTAGCCTTAATGTTATATTTGAAGGAGATGAAAAAGGTGTGATGAAATCTCCGAACGTCTTGAAATTGATAAATAAATTGCAAAATGATGTAGAAAGTAGATTAGCAGTTGTGGGAAATTCATTTTCACTTGCGGATTACTTGAAACGTATGAATAAAGTAATGCATGCCGATAAAGAAGAATTTGATACGATCCCTGATTCGCAGGAATTAAATGCTCAATACCTCTTACTTTATGAAATGAGTGGTGATCCTGAGAATTTATGGAAAGTTGTGGGTTACGATTTCAAAACAGCTAGCATAACCATCCAACTAAAAAGTGATGATTCCAAAGCTATAAACAGCGCTATCGCAGTTGTAGAAGAGTATAAACAAGATTTTGAAAAACTTGGAATAAATATAAATTATGCAGGTTCCGGTTACAAAGCTTTAATCTTTACTGATCTGATCTTAGAAGGACAAATAAAGAGTTTGGTTATGTCATTATTCATTATAATTATTCTGCTTACATTAATGTTCAAAAGTATTTGGGCAGGTCTTATCGGCTCAGTTCCTATAGTTATCACAGCTCTTATTGGCTTTGGTGTTATGGGACTGCTTAATATCCCACTTAGCACCACAACAGCGCTTATTTCTAGTATTGCTATTGGAATCGGTATAGATTACGCAGTTCATTTTATTGAGAGATACAAAATATATGCAGAAGAGACTGGAAACAAACAGAAAACAATGCAAGGGACAATGCATCATTCTGGACGTGCAATCATCTTCAATGCAACGGTTGTAATTGCCGGATTTTTGGTTTTGATATTCTCTGTGTTCCCACCTAACAGAAGTTTAGGAGCTTTAGTTTCTCTAAATATGTTTACTAGTTTCCTAGGAACAGTTACCATTATGTATTTGTTACTTTACAAAACAAATTTGTTTTTTGGAAGAAAAATCCAGGAGGAAAAATGAAAAGATTTACAATTATTTTAATAGCAGTTCTAACTATAACTACAACTTTATCGGCACAGGGAATTACAGGACTTAAAATTATCGAAAATGTTTATAACCGTCCAACCGGACTAGATCAGGAAGGTGATCTTACAATGTCACTTATCAACTCACGAGGAGATGAAAGGATTCGTGAGATTAAGCAATTCCTAAAGGATTTTGGTGAAATGGAAAAGAGGATCATGTTTTTTGTCTCACCTGCCGATGTACGTAATACTTCGTTTATGAATTGGAGTTATGATAAAGCCGGAAAAGGTGATGATCAGTGGATATATCTTCCAGCACTTAAAAAAGTAAAAAGAATTTCCAGCGATAGCAAAAGTGATTACTTCATGGGTTCCGATTTCACTTATGATGATCTTGGAGATCGTCATCCTTCATCTGATACGCACAAGTTATTACGTGAGGAAACTGTCGAAGGAGAAGATTGTTATGTAGTTGAGAGCGTTCCTAAAGAAGAAGAATATATGTACTCTAAAACTATAACATGGATCATCAAAGATAAATGGATTGGTAAGAAAAAAGAATTTTATGATGAGGACGAAGATCTACTAAAAACACTTTCTGTTAAGGGTGTAGATAAGATCAAAGATTATATGGTTATCACACACTCTGAAATGCATAATGTTCAAAAAGATCATACAACAAAAATGGAACTAAAGAATGTGAAAATGGATACAGGTATTTCTGATAATAAATTTACTGAACGTATGATGAAAAGAGGAATGTAGCAAAATCAAGGTTAAGATTAAGAGAGAAAGGGGAAAAAATGAAACGATCAGTTTTAACAATAATGGTACTAGCTTTTGCATTTATATTGAACGCGCAGATAGTCCATCACGGATTTGTGCGAACTTATATGGGAGCACTTACAGATCAGGATGGAGAGTATTCGGTTTTGCAAAACACGTTCGATTGGAAATTAGATTATGGTAAAGGTGATGTAGAACTTTTTATAAATCCGGTTTTCAATTACAATGCACTCAATAATAATTTAGAAGTATCGCTCAGACAGGCATATATGGATATCTATTTTGATAATTTCGATCTTCGTATTGGGAAACAGCAGATAATCTGGGGGAAAGCAGATGGCGTTTTTATTACAGATGTAATTTCACCACGAGATCTTTCTGAGTTTATCCTACCCGATTTTGAAGAGATACGCATTGGAATAAATGCAGTCAAATTTGATTATTATTTGGGTAATTCTACACTTGAAGCTGTTTGGACTCCCACTTTCCAACCTACTATTGTTCCTAAAAAAGGTTCAATCTGGTATCAAATGCAGGATTTTCCAATGCCAATTGTTTATGATTATCATAGTTATGATGTTGGAAATAAGCTTTCCGAAAGTGAGATTGCTTTAAAATATTCCTACCTTGGAAGTGCGATCGATTTTGAACTAATGGCTGCTTATATGTGGGATGATAATCCCGCAATGCATATTTATTCGCAACCAGATACAACACTTCTTATTAAACCGGAATATCATAGATTACCATTAGTTGGTGCAAGTTTCAGTAAAGCCGTGGGTGGAGCTGTTGTGCGTGGGGAAGGAGCATATTATTTCGAGAAGAGATTTGCAGTGGAAGATATGGCTGTAAATGGAGTAAAAGAAGAAGATTATGCACATTATCTCGTTGGTTATGACCATAACTGGTTTGGTGTAAATGTGAGTTTCCAGTTTATTCAGGAATATATTATAGGTTATGAAGAAGATATACGTAATGATGAGTTTTCTAACACGATGACTTTCCTAATTTCAGAAGATTTTCTGCGAGAAGCATTACGTGTAGAATTTTTCACCTATTACGGTATTAATAATGAAGATGCACTTTTGCGACCAAGAATTGTCTATGATATTGCCGATGGATTTGAATTTCAATTGGGAGCAAATATCTTTATTGGTGAAGAAGGAAACTTTGGACAATATGATAAAAATGATATGATGTTCATAAAATTGAAGTATGATTTTTAAATATATAAACTATTTGTATCAGTAAATCAAATATAATTTTGCAGACAGTGATATCTGCTTAGCATTTATTAGTGATCGCATTTATAAAGTGAACATCTCTTTTCTTACAAATTCTTTAATGCTAATTACTTCAAATTGCTAGTAAGTAAATCTTCAATAAAAATACTTTTATCTTGACGTAAAAACCCTATTTCGGAATTTAAGTACCTAAATAGAAAAAGGGAGTTGATATGCCGAACTTGATCAATATTTCAGAAGCTGCTTCACTGGCTTTACACGGCTTAGTATTAATAGCAAAAAACCAACCTCTTCGAATGAACGTGAAGGTGTTGGCAGAAGGGTTAAATGCATCACAAACGCACCTTGCTAAAGTATTTCAGAACCTTAGTAAAGCTGGTTTAGTGAGATCATTAAGAGGTCCTGCTGGAGGATTTGAACTTAATAGACCAGCTGAAGAGATTACTTTCCTAGAAATCTATGAGATAATAGAGGGAAAAATAATTCTTGGAACTTGTCCTTTTGGAAAAATCCACTGTGTTTTTACATCTTGTATGTTCGACTATGAACTTAACCGAATTTCTGAAGATATCTATAACACTTTTAAAAAAATAAAATTATCAGATTTCTCTAAAGTTAGAGAAAAGGAGTAAACAATGGAAATTAGAAATTACAAAACCTTAGAAATTGCACAAACCCCACATGGAATAAATGCATATAAACTTTACGACACTGATCATGCCTTGATTATGCACTTACACTTGAAAGCAGGTGAAGCATTGAAACCACATATCACACCTGTAGATGTTGCGTTTTATATATTGGAAGGAACTCCTTCTATCTTGGTTGGTGAAGAGAAGATCGAAGTGAAAAAGGATGATATTGTGGAAAGTCCTAAAGATATCGTGCACTGCATTTATAATGAATCAGATAAAGATGTTCGCGTTCTTGTTATGAAACTTCCGAAACCTACAGCAAAAACAGTAATGGTGTAGGAACTGCATTAAAGAATTAAGAGGAAGAAATTATGAAATATTTCGATGAAAATTCAACACTTTTAGAGATTGTGGAAAAATATCCGGAAACGATCCCCGTTTTCACATCAAATGGATTTTCTCAAATGGATGATGAAGAGCAGAGAGCTAAATTCGCTAAATCCATTTCGTTGAAAATGGCTTTGATGTTGAAACAATTAGATTTAAAGATTTTTTCCAACTTACTTATTGAAGCTATTGAACAAGACGATACAAACATAGATGCAACACTTGCTGCTACCACAAAAGTTGATGATGTTGAAGCCCTGAATATTGTTGGGTTGCTGCCATGCCCAGTACGAATCCCGCTTTTAGAGCAATTCAATAATTTCGTTAAAGCCTATTCAACTGAGAATGATTTGATCATAAATCATGAGCTCAAAGCAGCCTCGATGGGATTGGATTGGGTAGAGAATAATATCAAAGGTGTTACAGATTCTAAAGATCTTCCAGACCTGTTCATTTCTGCTGGATTCGATATGTTCTTCGACGAAGAGATGATCGGAAAATTTAAGAAGCAAGACGTTTTTGAAGACACTACAAAGCTTGAAAAATTCAATACACTTTTTGATGATATACATCTTAAAGATCCAAAAGGACATTACGGAATAATTGGTGTTGTTCCTGCTGTTTTTCTTATCAACAATAAGGAATTGGATGGAAGGGAAGTTCCCAAAAGTTGGAAAGATATTTTAAAACCGGAATTTGAAAAAAGGGTATCTTTACCAGTTGGAGATTTTGATCTCTTTAACGGAATCCTACTTAATATCCATAAACATTATGGTGATGAAGGAGTAAAAAAACTGGGTCGAAGTTTGTTGGAATCTATGCATCCATCTCAAATGGTGAAGAGTGACCGCAAAAAAGAGAATAAACCAATTGTAACCATTATGCCGTACTTCTTTACAAAAATGGTTAAAGAGGGTGGCCCGATGTCAGCAATCTGGCCGGAAGATGGAGCAATTGTGAGTCCTATCTTTATGCTTTCTAAAAAAGAGAAAATAGATAAATTACAGCCTGTTATAGATTTCTTCGCATCTTTAGAGGTTGGGAAGATCCTCTCTCATAGTGGTCTGTTCCCAAGTGTTCACCCTGATCTTGATAACAATATACCAGCTAAAAATAAGTTCATGTGGCTGGAATGGGATTACATTTATAATAATGATATTAGTAAATTAATCAAACATTGCGAGAAGCTGTTTAATGAAGCGATCGGTTAGTAAGAGGAGTAAATTATGAATCTAGTAACAGTATCAGGTCCACCTTCATCAGGTAAGACTTCAGTGATTCTAAAGACGATAGATTCTCTTAAAAAAAGAGGATTAAAAGTAGCAGTTGCTAAGTTTGACTGTCTTTATACTGATGATGATGTACTATATGAAAAAGCAGGAATTCCTGTAAAGAAAGGACTCTCTGGTGCCCTCTGCCCGGATCATTATTTTGTTAGTAATGTGGAAGAGATTACCAAATGGGGAGTTGATAATAAATTTGATATTCTTATCAGTGAATCTGCTGGATTGTGTAATCGTTGTTCTCCTTATATCAAAGGTATCAAGGCGATTTGTGTGATCGATAATTTAAGTGGAATTAATACTCCCAAAAAGATAGGTCCAATGCTTAAATCTGCTGATATTGTGGTAATTACTAAAGGTGATATTGTTTCTCAGGCTGAGCGAGAAGTATTTGCCAGCCGAGTGAATACAGTAAATCCCGCAGCAGCAATTATGCATATAAATGGTCTTACAGGTCAAGGGAGTTTTGAGCTTAGTACACTTCTTTATGATAAAACTTTAGATGTTGATACATTGAAGGGAAAAGAACTGCGTTTCCCAATGCCATCTGCTCTTTGTTCCTATTGTCTGGGAGAAACCAGAATAGGCGAGAGTTATCAGATGGGTAATGTTCGTAAAATGAAACTGGAAGATTAAAGGTGAGATCATGAAGAAAAGTGAATTAATTAAGAAACAGATATCCCAGCTTCTAGCTGACTTCCCATTCCTACAAGCATTTTTTAATGATAACAATTTGGAAATTGAAGGCAAAGAAGCGCTTACACTTCCCCAGTATTTTGATACATTTGATGAGGATGAAATAGAAGACAGAGCAATTGATGCAGAAAATTTGATCTCTCAGATCGGTGAATTTATAGAGCAGATGATCGCATTTCTGGGCAAAGATGAAGACGTTGTAAAAACTGTATCTATCTTACCTGGAACAGATAAATCTGGGAATGCTGAGAAATTTGATGAGCTGGTAATAAAACAAGGTGAGATCATCTCTATTGTTGGACCAACAGGTTCTGGGAAAAGTAGACTTTTGGGTGATATCGAGTGGGTAGCGCAGAATGATACTCCAACTTCACGTAAAATTCTTATTAACAATGATATTCCCGATAAAAAATGGCGTTTCTCATCTTCCGATAAACTGGTAGCGCAGCTTTCCCAAAATATGAATTTTGTAATGGATCTATCTGTTTATGAATTTGTGGAACTCCATGCAGAAAGCCGTTTAGTAGAGAACAAAGAGATTATAATAAAAAGAATTATTGATAAAGCAAATGACCTTGCTGGAGAAAAGTTTTCACCCGATACACCAATTACAAGTTTGAGTGGTGGGCAGAGCCGTGCTTTAATGATCGCAGATACTGCAATCCTTAGCAAATCACCAATCATACTAATTGATGAAATTGAGAATGCGGGAATTGATAGAAAACGTGCATTAAGGCTTTTACTTTCTGAAGATAAAATTGTTCTAATGGCAACTCATGATCCGATTTTAGCATTAATGGGAACCAAGAGAATTGTAATTAAAAATGGTGGAATTCATAAGGTTATTGAAACTACTGATCAGGAAAGAGAAATCTTAACTGAATTGGAAGAATTAGATAAAACCCTTCTATCTTATCGTACGAAGTTAAGATTAGGTGAAATCATAAAAAAAATATAAACCGCTAAGGCGGAAAGATGCAAAAAAATAAACAATCACAGAAAGCACTGAGAACACAGAGAATAAAGAAAGTGGAATTCAGTACTTCTTCAATTTGTGATAATTAGTGCAAATTTGTGGTTCCAAAAATAAGGAGATATATTATGCATGATGGATGTGCAGGAAGTTTTGAAAATGGAAAACAAGTTGTAGATAAAGTTAGGCAAATGGGTTTCAGCCCTCAACCAATGCCAATGCCGTTAGAAATTAAATGTGTTGAATGTGATAAAACCTTTGAAATGGAAAATTTTGAAGATAAATGTCCGAATTGTAATATGGTTTACGGTGTAACACCTTGCCATGCATTTGATCCGGCAAATGTTCAAGCAGCAGGAGTAGATTACTAAACACAAAGACAGAAAAATTAGCAAAGAAGAAAATATAAAATTACAAAAAATAAAAAACAAGCAGCGCGAAAAATGAAATTATTCGTTTTGCTGCAATCATGGAGAAAAGAAAATGAGTATGTTCTGTTATCAATGTCAGGAAGCGGCCGGTGGTGTTGCCTGCACAGGAAAAGCCGGAGTTTGCGGTGTGAAAGATGAGGTAATCCATTACCAGGATATGTTAGTTCATATCATGAAAGGAATCTCTGTTTACAGTACAAAAGCACGTGAATTAGGAATCGAAAATGAAGAGTTAAATGAATTTGTAACAAAATCTTTATTTAAAACAATTACAAATGCAAATTTCTCTAAAGAAATATTTTACCAAGACATCAAAAAAGCACTTAGAATTCGTGATGATGTAAGAAAAGCATATCTTGAAGCAGGTGGAAAGTTGGATGAAAATCTGCATCCTACTGCTACTTGGGTACCCAAAGATGATGAAGAATTAAATCAAAAAGCAGAAGAGATCTGTGGAAGACTTGATGCTCCAAACGAAGATGTACGTTCACTAAGAGCATTATCTCTTTATGGTCTTAAGGGAATGGCTGCTTACAAAGATCATGCTGCAGCATTGGGGTTCAAAGATGGTGGATTAGATGCATTTATCCAGAAAGCTTTAGCTTCTTATACAAATGATGAAATGACAGTTGATGAAAATATCGCTTTAGTTATGGAAACTGGTAAATTCAGTGTAGATGCAATGGCTCTTTTAGATAAAGCAAATACTGAAAGTTATGGAAATCCTGAAATCACAGAAGTGAATATTGGTGTTCGCAAGAACCCAGCTATTCTTATTTCCGGACATGACCTAAAAGATATGGAAGAACTTCTCGCTCAAACCGATGGAACTGGAGTAGATGTTTATACTCATAGCGAAATGCTTCCTGCTAACTATTATCCTGCTTTTAAAAAGTATGATCATTTTGTAGGAAATTACGGTAATGCTTGGTGGAAACAAAAGGAAGAATTCGAGAAATTTAATGGAGCAATAATACTTACAACAAATTGTTTAGTTCCACCAAAAGATTCTTATAAAGATCGTGTTTTCACAACAAACAATGTTGGTTTTGATGGTGTGAAACATATTGCTGATGGGCCAAAGGGACAAGCAAAAGACTACTCTGCAGTTATAGAAATGGCAAAAAAATTACCTTCTCCTACCGAGATCGAGACAGGTACAATAGTTGGTGGGTTTGCACATGATCAGGTGTTCCAATTAGCAGATAAAGTTATTGATGCAGTTAAAACCGGTGCTATTAAGAAATTTATAGTAATGGGTGGTTGTGACGGACGCCAGAAAGGCAGAAGTTATTACACAGATTTCGCAGAAGCACTTCCACAAGATTCTGTAATTCTTACAGCAGGGTGTGCAAAATTCCGTTATAATAAACTTGATTTAGGTGATATTGGTGGGATCCCACGTGTTTTAGATGCCGGGCAATGTAATGATAGTTACTCACTTGCACTTATAGCATTAAAACTGAAAGAAGTATTTGAACTCGAAGATATCAATGAACTTCCAATAGTATATAACATAGCATGGTATGAGCAGAAAGCTGTAACTGTACTTTTAGCACTTTTATATCTTGGTGTGAAGAACATTCATCTCGGACCAACTCTTCCTGCTTTCATAACACCAAATGTTCTTAAAGTTCTTGTTAAAAACTTTAATATCAGCCCTATCGGAACAGTTGAAGGTGATATTGAGAAGATGATAACAGGATAAAATTCGCCGTTAAAGTAATAGAACATAAAGAAACATATTTGTAGGGGCAGAATATTTATTCTGCCCCTACAATCTATTGTGGAAAGTTTGAATTTATTATCCGTACTAATCTGTGTAGATCAGCGGCTTAATATCTTTTACGCGAAGCCTTGAACACTTTTCGCTTTGCTTCTCTTTCTTTTTTTGCAGCAAAGAATTTATTTTTTCGTTTCTGCTTTTCTTTTTCCCATTCCTTCTTCTCACTTGCTGTCATTGGCTTGTCAGTTTGTGGGAATGGGTTGTTTTCCACGACTGTTATTTTTCGTTTTATCAGTTTTTCAATGTCTCTGATGTAACCATTTTCTTCCGGTTCACAAATGGAAATCGCACTGCCTTCTTCGCCTGCTCTACCCGTTCTACCAATTCTGTGCACATAAGTTTCAGAAATATTCGGGATATCATAATTGATAACGTATTTCAGCTTGTTGATGTCGATTCCTCTCGCTGCAATATCAGTTGCAACCAACACTCTTATTTCTCCGGCTTTGAATTGTTCCAACGCTTTTTGTCTGTTATTTTGGGTTTTGTCGCCATGAATTGCAGCAGCTTTGATCTTTTGGCTTTTCAGGTTACGCACGATTCTGTCACATCCGTGTTTGGTTCGGGAAAAAAGCAAAACATGTTCGATCTTGGAATCTCTAAGGATATGAAACAGTAGATCTTTCTTACTTGCTCGATTAGTATAATACAAATTTTGTTGGATTATCTCTACAGTTGGAGCTTCCGGGCTTACTTCTACTTTGGTTGGATTTCTCAGTATTTTATGGGAAAGATCTACGATCTTTCTTGGCATTGTGGCAGAGAAAAATAGTGATTGTCGTTTAACAGGTAGTTTGGCAATAATCTTCCGAATATCATGAATAAAACCCATATCCAGCATTCTGTCAGCTTCATCCAAAACAAAGTATTCCACGTCGTTCAGCCTAATATATCCTTGATCCATCAGATCTAGAAGTCTACCGGGAGTTGCCACGAGAATATCCACACCTCGGCGCAGAGCATCTGTTTGTGCTCTTTGCTTCACACCACCAAAAATTACGGTATTACGGATTTTTGTATATTTACCGTAAAGCGTAAAACTTTCTGCAATCTGAATCGCTAACTCGCGTGTAGGAGTTATTATCAGCGATCTGATCTTACGAGAGTTACTTTTCCCGTGACGTTCTTGGTAGAGATGCTGTAAAATCGGAATTGCAAAAGCTGCTGTCTTTCCCGTTCCAGTTTGGGCACAACCCAAAACGTCCTGTCCGCTCAAAACAAGCGGGATAGATTTTGATTGTATCTGAGTTGGCTCTGTATAATTCTTTTCTTTTATTGCTTTAAGGAGAGGTTGGATAAGGCCTAAATTTTCAAACCGCTCTGCTTTCTTCGTTTCTTCATTCAATTTCATTCTGCAGAAGAAAACTTAATATGATTTTCGGTCAAGAACTTCACAAAATCTATTGTTCACAAACTTTTATGTATTTCTCAAAACACAAGATAATAGATATCGGTTAACTTCTGAAATTTTTATTTGACATGGTGTAATATTTAATTAAGTTTATTATTAAACAATGATAAATAGAAGGAGATGAAATGGTAGAAAAAAATAGGTTAATCAACTTCCCGATCTCAGCTTTTTCCATTGCCACAATGCTAATGTTACATGAAACCAGTTTAAGTTTTTTTTAAATATATTGCATACTTTAGTTTTGGAATATTGAATGTTCTAATTGTGATCTTAATCTTCCAAACTATAAAATACATGATTAAAAAAGAAATTTGTATAGAAGAATAAAAAATAAAAAAATGAATCACTAAATTGTGATTTTTTACAAGGAGAAAAAATGTTACGAACAAATTTAAAGCACATTACCAGCGTTGAGGAATTCAACCAAATTATCGAGAGTAATGAGAACGTTATGATCTGTTGTGGTAGAATGGGACCGATGTGTCTTCCTGTTTACGATGTTATGGAAAACTTAGAAGAAAAGTATGAAAACGTGAAATTCTATGATATGGAATTTGATGCTCCACATGCTCATGTTCTTAGAAATCACGAGTTATCAGGTGGGTTTATGGGACTTCCATTTACTTTCTATTTCAAGAATGGAAAAGCTGTTAAAGCTACAAGCAGTATCCAGAATAAGAAACAAGTTAAAACAATAATTGAAGAGTATTTAGTATAGAAAGTAATTAAGGATTTATTATGAATGCAGAACATTATGACACAATAGTTTTAGGTGCTGGAGCTGCGGGGCTAACTGCGGGAATATATTTAGCTCGTGCAAACCTGAAGACACTTATCATAAACGAGGGATCGATTGGTGGACAAATGGTTCTTACTCATGCTGTTGCAAATTATCCAGGTGTTCTAGAGTCTAGTGGTAGAGATATTTCTCTTATCATGAAACAGCAAGCTAAAGAGTTCGGTTGCGTTCTAGAATCTAATGTTGAAGTTACTAAACTAGATCTAACATCAAAACAAAAGATGATAGAGATTGATGATGATGAAGTTTTTACAGCTGACGTTGTAATATTGGCAACTGGTGGTAAACCCAGAAAATTAGGTGCAAAAAACGAAGATAAATTCAAAGGATTTGGAATTTCATATTGTGCAACATGTGATGGTGATTTCTATACTGATAAAGATGTTATTGTTGTTGGTGGTGGAAATTCTGCTTTAGAAGAAGCTGTCTCACTTACAAAATGGGTAAGATCGATCACGATCGTGCATCAATTTGACAATTTTCAAGCAACTGACCATGCAATAAGGCAAGCAGAAAAGAATGAGAAAATTTCATTTATACTTGAATCGGAAATTACTGAATATATGGGTGAACAACAAGTTGAAGGTGTAAAATTGCAGAATCAGAAAACAGGAGAATTCAGTGAACTAAAAACAGATGGTGTTTTTGTTTATGTTGGTTATATACCTAATACAGATAAATTTAAAAATGTTATTGATTTTAGTGTAAGAGAAGAAATAATAACTGATGAAAATTTGCAGACGAATATTAGAGGTATTTTTGCAGCTGGTGATGTTCGTATGAAAAAAATCAGACAGATCACTACAGCGGTTTCAGATGGTACAATTGCTGCTGTAAATGCTATAGAATATTTGCAGAAATAAATTTATTTGACATTGTGTAATATTTAATTATATTAATAATAAATAAAAATGAAATAATATGGGAATAGGTTGAGCAAACCTGATTCTCTTTAAGGAGTTAGAATGGAACATTTAACAAAGGAAACTTTTCAACAAAAGGTTTTTAATTATGAAGCAAGCAAAGATTGGAAATTTGAAGGAGACAAACCTTGTATCATCGATTTTTATGCAGATTGGTGCGGACCATGTAAACAAGTTGCACCTGTTTTAGAAGATCTTGCAAAAGAGTATGAAGGCAAAGTAGATATCTATAAAATTGATACTGAAGATCAGCAAGAACTTGCCGCAGCTTTTGGAATTCGCAGCATTCCTTCAATACTATTCTGTCCTAAGGATGATAAACCTCAAATGTCTATGGGTGCTTTACCAAAGGAATCATTTGTTACAGCTATAAAAGACGTTCTAAAAGTAGATTAATTTTAAGGATCTTACAAGATGAAAACAGTTGTAGTTTTTAGTACACCAACATGCAGTTGGTGCAGAAAGTTAAAAAGTTATCTCAAAGATAATAATATTCGCTTTAAGGATGTTGATGTGTCCAGAGATCAAAGAGCAGCTAGAGATATGGTTCGTAAAACTGGTCAACAAGGCGTTCCTCAAATGTGGATTAATAATCGTCCGATAGTAGGTTTCGATAAAGCTAAGATCGACAAAATGTTAGAGATAAAGTAGGAGAAGTAATGAGAAAACTAATCTTGATATTACTAGCAATAACACTGATGATCCCACTAATAACTGAAGAGGTTAAAGCGAAGCCAGAACATATAACACTGGAAACTTTTAAAGAAAAAATATTTGATTTTGAGAATGACACAGAATGGAATTATAAAGGTGAACTTCCAGCAATTATCGATTTCTATGCAGATTGGTGTGGTCCTTGCAAACGTGTAGCTCCAATTATGGAAGAGCTTGCAGCAGAATATGATGGGAAAGTAAAAATTTACAAAATAGATACTGAAGATCAAAAAGAACTTGCTTCAATATTTGGAATTAGAAGTATTCCTTCAATTTTATTTATTCCTGTAAGTGAACAACCTCAAATGTCTACCGGAGCTTTACCAAAAGCTGAATTTGAAAAGATGATAAAAGAAATTTTGAAAGTTGATTAATAATAGATAAACATTGGATAAATAAAAAACCGACCCAAAGAGAACGGGTCGGTTTTTTTTATTGAATTTAATTATTAATTACCAATTCAGCATAATAACTGTCTTCTACTTTTTCCATTTTATAACCGCGAGATCTGAACATATGCTGCATAATGTGATTTTGTACTAGTACATTTGCATAGATCTTTTTAATGCCACGTGCTTTAGCGATATCATGAATGTAGTCAGTGAATTTATTTCCTAATCCTTGATTTTGCCATGGATCAGCAATAACGATAGCATACTCAGCAGTTTCACCATATTGATCAGCAATCAAACGAACCACACCAGCCATCTTCTTCTTACCTTCATCTTCCACTTCCGCAATAATAGCAATTTCGCGATCATAATCGATTTGAGTGTAACGAATCAGCTGATCATGTGAAATATCCTTGATTAGTTGGAAAAACCTGAATCTTTGTGTACGTTCACTGAAATTCGAGAACATCTCTTTTTCCATTAATTCATCTTCGGGTGTGATAGCTCTTAAAGTTACTTCCTGACCATTTTTTAAAGTAAAAGCAGTTGTGTATTCAGAAGGATAAGGCGAAATTACTAGATGCTTGTTAGAGTTTACATCTATTTGTTTTACGTTTTCATCCAATAATACTTTTGCATCCAACACGACACCACCACGTTCATCAACACCAAATGGATTAATGTCAATTTCGTTAATCTGGGGGAAATCCATCAGCAAGTAAGCAAATTTGTATAACAAAAATTGAATTGCTGGGATATCAGCTCCGGGCATACCACGATAACCCTTTATCAGTTTGTAAATCTTGGTATCTTCGATGATTCTCATTGCCAGAGCCATGTTCAATGGAGGAAGACCAACTCTGGTATCTTTGAAGATTTCCACTGCGACTCCACCCATTCCAAATACTATGGTCGGACCGAAGATCGGATCTTTTTTACAACCGATGATCAATTCAAACTTTCTCTTCATCATTTGTTCAACAAATACACCTCTTATGTCTGCATTGGGAACTTTTTCTTTTGATGATCTCAAGATTTTCAAATACGCTTCTTTGGCTTCCTCTTTATTCTGGATGTTTAGTTTAACACCACCTACGTCTGTTTTGTGAAGAATATCTGGTGAAGCAATTTTCATTACGAGCGGATAGCCAATATCTTCTGCCATTTCCACAGCTTCATCTTCTGTAGTTGCAATTCCATTTTTAATAACAGGAATATCATAATTTGCTAGGAACTGCTTAGCTTCAAATTCTGTCATCACAGATCTGTTATCATTCAGAACAGAGTTGATAAGTTTTTTGTTAGCTTCTTTATTTGGTTGGAACTTACTTGGTATCTGGGAAGGAGTTTCATGCAGTATTTCCAAGTTTCTTGAATAATCATACATTATCATAAACGCTTTTACAGCATCTTCCGGAGTTTGATAGACGGGAATATTATTAGCTTCCAGAACTTTCTGACCTTCATAGATATCTGATGCCCCCATCCAGCAGGCTAAAACTGTTTTCTTGCATTTCTTCTCAATCTCAGCTAACTTTCTGGCAACTGCTGTTGGATCTGTCATTGACTGAGGTGTGAGGATTACAAGGATTCCATCTACTCCTTTGTCTTTAGCGCATATTTCTAAAGCTTTTGAGTATTGTTCCGGACCTGCATCTCCTAAAACATCCAGAGGATTGCCTTTACTCCAATGAGGAGAAAGATGCTGATTAAGTTCTTCAATTATATCATTAGAAAGTGTAGCTAACTTACCACCATTAGCAATGAGCGTATCTGTAGCAATTACACCCGGGCCACCTGCATTTGTTACTATTGCCAAACGATTTTTAATTGGTCGAGGTTGCATTGATAGTGCTTGAGCGATATGAAAAAGTTCTTCTATTGTATCTACGCGTATCACACCTGCTCTTTTAAAAGCAGCATCAAATACAAAATCATTACCGGCTAAACTACCTGTATGAGACATTGCTGCCTGCGCACCTTCTGAACTTTTTCCTGATTTAAGAACTATGATCGGTTTGTTTCGAGCGAAAGCTCTAGCTGCACTTAAGAAACTTCGTGCATCCGTAAGAGATTCCATATAAATCACAATGCTGTTCGTATGTGGATCAGTACCGAAATAGTCGATCAAGTCATGAAAGCTAATATCCATCATTGATCCGATTGAGACAAAGTGGCTGAATCCAACATTTTGTTCAATAGACCAATCGAGAATTGCAGTACACAGTGCTCCACTCTGAGAAATAAAGGCAATCTTCCCGGGAAGTGCCATTTTACTGGCAAAAGTTGCATTGAATTTCACTGATGGCTTGATGAATCCTAAACAGTTTGGTCCGATCAGGCTCATGTTGTATTTGCGAATAGTTTCAGAAATCTTACTCATTAATCTCTTGCCTTCTGCTCCTGCTTCCGCAAAACCTGCTGAAATTAACAGAACACTGGATACACCAGCAATACCGCAATCTTCTACAATTGTAGGAGCAGTTTTAGCTGGAGTAGCAATAATAACTAAATCAACTTGATCTGGAATATCCTGGATTGAATTATAGGCTTTTACACCTAATACATTTGTTCTTTTCGGATTAACAGGATAGACAATTCCATCAAAACCAGATCCGATTATGTTGTCCATCAAAGCATGACCTACACTACCCACTCGAGCAGAAGCACCATAAATTGCAACCACTTTGGGGTTGAACATCTTTGTTAAATTTTTAATGCTCATGATTTCCTCTTGAGAATCAAATTTTGCTTAGGCAAAACGATCTCTATTTTTATTTTTTTTATTTTTTTTCAGTTTGCATAGCTCATTTCAAATTGATTTCCAATAATTTTTTAGAAGTTGCATGGTAAGAGCTTTTCGTCCTTCATATTCATAAAAGATCTGAATGAGTGAATCTGTATGTCTTTCTGTATGTCTCATTTTAACATTATTTATACCATCTAGAAAGTTGTGTAGGCATTTTGGAAAAACTTCAATATTATATCCACCCTCAAGGGTTGCAAAAACGTTTTTAAAATTTGCTGAGATCTCTTTTCCAATTTTATAATATGTGTTTACGGTTAGTCGCTGATCAAGTAAGAGGTCATATTGATGAGAATCAAAGCCAGCAGAGATTCCTACAATGTCTGGATTAAATTCTTTTGCAACGGGTAGAAACGATTCAAAAGCATCCATGAATATATCGTCTCCAATACCTGGTGGAAGGGGAACATTTATTGTATATCCTTCACCTTTTCCTTCTCCAATCTCATGGGCATCTCCTCCGCCTGGGAAAGCAGGATGCTGATGTAATGACCAATACATAACATTATCTGAACCATAAAAGAATTTTTCTGTACCGCAACCCAAGTGTCCATCAATATCTATAATGAGA
>Ga0233431_1003459_pt1 | contig 18913 bp, 12 predicted proteins | sample SI_118_April2016_FD_179867 | JGI IMG/M metagenome (GOLD analysis project Ga0233431, IMG submission 179867) | Seawater microbial communities from Saanich Inlet, British Columbia, Canada - SI_118_April2016_200_MG | ecosystem: Environmental > Aquatic > Marine > Inlet | place: Canada: British... | reverse complement strand
ATTTAACCAACCAATTGACGCATTACAAAACAATAATACAATAACGCATTTAACATTTAGTTTTTATTTTAACCAATCAATTAATACATTGCGAAACAATAATACAATAACGCATTTAACATTTGGTTACAATTTTAACCAGTCAATTGACGCATTACAAAACAATAATACAATAACGCATTTAACATTTGGTGCTGATTTCAACCAACCAATTGGCGCATTACAAAACAATAATACAATAACGCATTTAACATTTGATTATAATTTCAACCAGTCAATTGACGCATTACAAAACAATACTACACTAACACATTTAGAAATTCCTAAAAAATACGAACGCCACGCATTAAGTAGTAATTATAAAATAGAGTACATATAAAATACGAACGCCGTGCATTAAGTAGTAATTATGAAATAAAGTACATATAAAATATCAACAAATATCATTATGCGACATATACAATTGCGTTAAAATTGATTAATAATAACAATATATACACATACATTGTTATTATATATGCACGTACAATGTTCAATAACGATATCATTAATACAATATACACATACGTGTCATATAACACATTTATAAATTTACGAAAGTCATATATAGAGTTTTACGAATGTAGTTTTAATGATGCTGATAACACTATTAAATTAATTGTATTGCTAGCAAATGACGGTTAAGTAATGTATTACAATACGACAAACGCTTACTGGATAGTCCATATTTACTAAAACAATCAATTATATTATTTTGCGAACAAATAATATAATATAATAATGGCAGCTGAACAAACGCTCGACGAAAAAATCGATGCAATTGTACGTGAATTAGATGAAAAGGGAGGACTTGAGTGTCCGGATGGTAATAAAATGAATAGTGAATCAATAAAAACGTTAAGAAAAAACTTACCTATTGATATTCAAATATTAAGATTAGCGTTGCACCATGTCGACATAAATATGCAGGCGTCTTGGAGAAACATGTGTATAATATCCCCGCAATACATATCCGAATTAACTACTTTACAATCAACATTAGGCGAACAAACTAAACCTTCGCGTGATTATTCCGAAACGCGCCAAGCATTGCTATCTATTATTGAACATCATAAAAGTAACTTAGCAGAATTAATAGATAAAATAAGTAGCGCGGACAAGGACGCCGTTGGTAGTATTTTAAATAACATACACACGTTGCAATCAAGAATCGAATCATTACAAAAAGAGTTCGACGAATTAACACGCGCACAACCAGCCGTACTATCCGAAAAAGATATTTATGAAAAACTTATAGACACAATTATGAAGGATAGTACACCTTTCACTAAATGTCTAGAATACAGATACATAATATGTCCAGTAATGTGGATGGATCATCACCACATCACGTGTATAGTGTTCGATAATAATACTAACACTAACACTACTTATCATATCGATACACTAAAAACGACGAATGAACCAATGATTATAATGCTATGCCGTGCCATAAAAACAGCACTTGGTTTAAATTGCAATGTTGATAAAATCAAATATGTGCATGACAAACAGCAAAATCCGAATGGTGACGATTCTCACGAATGTGGTATTTACAATGTACTGATCATCGAAACATTAGCTCGTATGAATGGATTCACTGAACAATTTAGAAATGCGATTTCACGGATAACGCCTCGCGACGCATATGCTAGAAGGAATCTTATTATTGATACATTGCATACTTATTGTCCAGACCGTCAAACTGGAGGGTCAATCGCGGTGTATCACAAGAAGTATATGAAGTACAAGAGAAAATATATGTCTGAAAAAATAAAGATTATTTGATTTTGTTGGTTATAAATAGTTTTAATTTTTGCGGTTTTGTATTTTGCTTAAAATTTTAGTTTTCATATATAAAATCATTTTTGATTTTTATGCAGGCATGATTTGTGAAAAATGTTTCATTAATTTTTACATTTATTATTAATAATAAATGTAAAAATAATTAATCAGATGGCGGCGCACTTGGGATTAACATTTCATCTAATATTTGTTGCTTTAATCTTTCTTTCATTATATCATCTCGTTTTTGTTGTTCTGACATGAAATATTGAATTTTGCTATGATATTTGTTGATTTCGATTAATTTATTATCTTCGCTATATGTTAATTCATTTCTTAACCGCTCTTCTTCTTTGATTAGCTCATTAATATATGTGGGTAATGATATTATGCCATTTAATCTAATATTATCTTGTTCCAATATTGTTATTTTATTTTCCAATGCGTTTATTCTATCTTCTAATATCGATATGTTATTATTTTTGTTATCGGTTAATGCATAAATTTTGTGTAATGATAAAGGAGATCCGGAACCGCTACCATATACTAATAATATATCATTGTTCGGTAGCTGAGTATTAATTATGAGCAATAACTTGTTTAATTCGCTATATTGTCGATAATCATAATAATTTGTATACGCAATTGCATGTGCGAGTGTATTAATTGTTGTTATATTATTGGTAGCAAACGTTTCTTTAAAAATCGCGTCTATTATCGCATCAAACGAACACGATAAATGTGTTGATTTGTAATTATTTGCAAATTGTCCAGCATTAATATTATATGTAACTGATCTACCAATGCATATTACTTTAATTGTAACATGTTCGATTGAAAATCCAAACGATGTTGGATTATATCGACTAGCAAGAGCCATTGATGTCGTTGTTATTGTTAATTACGTACATGGTATATTATAATGTTATTGCATACATATATCAATTTTTCAAATTAAACATATGTATGTAATTAATTAGTTATTATGTAAAATAATTGATTTCTACTATAAAAAAGAAGCCGTACTACTTAAAATAGGATTATGTAGTATGATGGAAAGATTAACTGTCGAGACATATAAAGCAATTTACAGACCAGAAGCTGGAAAATTTAAAAATTGTGAATGTGTTAGCGACAAATGTATTCTTAAAAAAGATATAGGTTGGTTTTTAGATCGAATAAATGGAAAATAAAATATTAATGTATAAATCTTCAAGGGTATACAAACTGTATCCATTATCGATTTGATAGGCGTTGTTATCTTTTTATTATTCAATTTGTATAAATCTGGATTGAACCGAATAAACGTTATTGGTATCACTATTCCACACTTAAAGGTTGGTGCGCATTTCAATCGATTTATTTATGCAATGCAAGAAAACACATCAATAACTAAACGGTTGGTGCGCATTTCAATAGATCTATCGACGCATTATACGGAAATCAGCGAATACATATTATATTATATGTATTCGCCAATTACGTAGTGCTAGTTTCGCATACCTTAGCGCTAGTTCCGCATACCGTACAACATCCACCATGGTAAACATAACTCCAACACTCACTACGCACACACAAACGTGGTGGTATAGACAGCGTAATAACGCGCATGCCCCTAAGCACAGTAAACGGGGTTGGTTTTTCGCAATCGGCTGGACACGTATGGCGAATATATCCCTTTGCGTCGGGTTTAATCTTGATTTTTTCACCACATATCCCACAGTGTCCTTGCAGTCTTTGGCTGTAAAATCCATAATGACCGTTGCGAATTCGTATCAACTCGGGAGTAATTGGTGTGTCGGGCTGTACATCTATTCCGAATGCGCGACACTTCTCCAAAACGAGGCGTCGTGTTGCCAATTCGCGGTCATGTCGTTTCTGGGTTACCGTGTCAGATACTATCTTACCACCAACAAGCCAATACGTCGGTGTCGCTTGTGCCTGTGTTAGCTCGCGGCACAGAGCGGTCAAATAATACGTTCGCACCGGATTGCCGTCTGCATCATTCGCGACATACATTGCCTTCGTGAACAGTTGCGGATTCATGCGAAACTCTAGCATGCCAGATATAATCTCGTGATCGACAGTGACTTCTACACCACTCGCGTGCGTCACAGACAGTCGTCTGGTTGTTGTGCTCAAAAAATCCGGATCTGTAAAAGCCGATGATGTGAACCTGAACTGACCAACAATGTCTTGTATGAGCTCGACATACCTCACATGTGCTATGTGGTTTATAAACGACCCAGCGCAACACGCAGTGCATATGCTCGATGTAATATAACCCATGCCGCACGCTTTACATCTCCGTATCGGCTCAGCGAATGCGTATAATCCATCGCCAACTTCTTTTTGCTGGCATTTACATGAAAATATGCCATCTTGCTCACATTTACATATCGCGCAGTATCTTGCAAGCTGGATAACTACAGAAGTTGGCGTTTTGCACACAATAACGTGCTGGGTTGGCATAATTGCTTGTTGCACTGCTTCGGCGATGCCAACGATATGGTCCTTACCATAGCGACATACTGTCGCAAACCAGCATATACAGTCAAGTCTATATCCAACATTTCGCTCATCCATGTAGATTTTAGTGAGTACATCTACTAACACTTGCGTGAACACTTCCTTGTATTTTGCGTGCTCTTCAGCAAGCACACCAAATACACGATGTACATATGTTTCAAAATCGGTGACCATCCAATTCCAATGGCACACCTGTGTGCGGATTTCGGGCGCGTATATTTGGTACAAGTCAACGCGATCGTGGTGCAATACGGACTCGGTTGTTGTTTGGACGATGCTGTCTTCAACTGCTCGCATATTGAGCGCGAACACGATCATATCGTTGCATATAAGCTCGACGCGATCAGTCACGTTAATGCGGATCTTGCGAAATATCTCGACTATGTTGTGCGCAAAAGTCTTGGTCACGTTGTGCTTTTGCATCAACATGTCTATACAGCGTAGTGCCTCCGGGCTATATTGCATGGTCTGTTCGGCAACAGACCCGACGTCACCCGTTTTCGATCCATCGTCAGCCATATTCGATCCATCGTCAGCCATATTCGATTCAATGTCAGCCATTGTAGTGGACAATTGAATTCGTTAAAATGAATTAACAATTGATTATGTAAATCGTATACTTTACAAAATTTCAATTTTACTAGTTAAGAATGCATATTAATAATAGCTATATAAGCACATGTAACTATTATCGGCACGTTTCGCAATACATAATTTTTGTTGTTAATTTTAATTGTTTTTATTTTCGTATTATTTGTGTATGTATCGATTATAATAGTACGTAATATTAATTTTTATGTTATATTAACAAAAGTTCAATGTTCGACTGACATTGTCAATACGCAATTATGTATAATTTTGTAATTTTCCGCAAAAAAATGATTTGCTAACAATTTACATATGTATCATAAAAACATGCATATTATCATAAAAACATACATATTATTAACATATAATGGAATTAACCGAAAAAAACATACGAGCTATACAACGACTGTTATGGGAAGAAAAAAGTATAGTACATCATCAAGTAAAAAGCAAAGGTTTTTGTAACGTGCGTAAAAATTTACGATTTGGAACATGGGTATTTTCGGGGTCAGGATCAAAGAATTACTTGAAACAGTTCCTAGCATACGAGCCAGAATATAAATGCATTGCGCAAATACTAAATTGCAAAGGTTATCGTCAGTTTATACCGTTCAAAACATGGCAAGAATGCTGGGATATTTATAAAACAACTGGATACGAGCACCGATATATAAACGAAGTTATCCTTAGTGATAATCCATGCAAACCATATTTAGACATTGAATGGAAATATGAAACGATTGATGAAGCCGAATTAAATACGTTCATCAAACGATTAATAAAGGATATTAAATTCGCTTTTAAATGTCGATATAACATAAATCTTCGTGATGAACATATATTGATAACAGAGTCACACGGATCGAATAAAGTATCATTTCACGTTGTTATAAACTGTATAATTAACAATACATATTATGCATATGCAACAAATAGAAAGAAGTATAATAACTCTGCATGGGATTTATATGTAGCGTTAACAGAGTATAACAAATCATATGAAAAAGTAATCGATAATTCAGTTTATACACTAGATCGCGAGTTTAGAGCAATATATAGCACTAAATTTGGAGAACATCGTCACTTAATTCCATATGGTAGCACTTCTTACAGAAAATTTGTTAGTAATTATCTAGATTATTTTGTTACGCACTTTGACAATGATATACCTATACGAATAATTAAAACTCCCGCATATGTACATCCAAAACACAATCTAATTAAGAGAGTAAATAAGTTATCGGAGATAACTGGAAATCATGTTAAAGATTATAAGGTCAATTATAAATACTGTGATGCTGAGAAAGATATATTAGATCGTATTTATGAACTATTGCAATTCGTACATCCAACCGCGTATTTTACCAATAAAACGCAAGATAACAACGGATGGCGTTTTAGTTATCGTGATAAATCGGAAGTGTGTTATACAGGTAAAGTCCACCAGCATAATGGATTTGGTGTTTTTATAAATGCGTCAACTGGTAATGTTTATATGTACTGTTATAGTGCTCGTTGCGGACACCTATATAAATTAGGTAATTTGCATTATGATTCGCTGTGGGAACGGGAAAGTGTTCGGTTAAGTCAGCGGTATTTGGATTATAAAACAAACATTAAGAGCATGGGTGTGTTTGAGCGCGAAAATATACGGTTTTCAGGACTAATTAATACGTTTATAGAGAACGGCGGATGCTATGTTATTAAAAGCAATATGGGCACTGGTAAAACGCATTTATTAAAACAGATACTTGAAACTAAATTTAAGGATGATCGAATACTTTATTTAAGCCATCGACAAACGTTTACGCAAAACGTGTTTGGAGAAATGGAGATGTACGGATTTTGCAATTACATGAATGATTTAAGTAGTATACTTGACAAAGATAAAATTATAATACAGATAGATAGCTTAAAACATTTGATTAGCGATGATAATATGGTTAACGCATTTGATATTATTATTATGGATGAAATAGAGAGCTTATTACATCATTTATCAAGCCATACGCTATCAGAAAGGAGAACGATAACATGTACGTTAATCGAGCATTTTGTTAAAAATGCTAAATGGGTGTTGGGTATGGATGCGGATTTTAACAATCGCGGATATGAGTTTTTATGCAAACTTAGAGAGAAACCACGGGTCATTATAAATGAGTATATTACAGTGCGCAAAATGTTTCTGTTCAATCACCAATATGAAAAGCGATGTAATCAAATATTGGAAGATGTTAAAACTCGCAAAAATGTTGTTATAATATCACTGTCAAAAACAACGATTGATGATATCTATGACATAATTACGAGTCAATTGAGTAACATAAAAATTATTAGATACACGTCAATGACGGACGATGAACAAAAAGAATTGTTAATACATGTTAATGATGAGTGGTGTAAGTATCAAGTTGTTATGTATTCACCAACGATAGAAGCAGGTGTTAATTTCGATAAAGAACATTTTAATAAAATGTATTGCTTTTTAAACAACGGCTCATGCTCACCACGAAGCTTCATGCAAATGACTGGGCGCATAAGAACGATAAGTGATTGCAAAATAAGATGTTGTTACAATAAATTTATGAAGTTCATTGACAAAAAAACATACGTACCGAGCATTGATGAAGTTGAGGATATGATAACGAGTAATTATGAGATGTTCAATAACGTTAATCTCGTTAAAACGCTTCATGGTGATCATCATGTGGAGAGTAACAAAAATGCGTTTACAAGAACGTTTGCACACAATTATTTAGAGAACTATGAAAAAATGGTTAGGTTCTTACCGCAACTAAAAGAGTTGATTGTTAAGAATGGATGGGAGTATTTAAACGAAGACGCTGGAGAGTATGATAGTGACCATGATGGTGATGTAGTTAATAATAAAAACACTGATAAAAACACTGATAAAAACACTAAAAATGTACATATGAATAATGATATAAATACGTCTAAAACAAGTCATACCGAGCCTAGTATTAATGTATATGAGGGAATTGAAAAACTAACGTCATGCGGAACAAGTCGAAAGACACAAGAGCTGGACGAGCTCGTAGAAGCTCCATTTATTACAGATTCTGTTGCATCGGAATTACTTGCTAAAAAGAAGCGTAATAAAGCAACACGCGAAGAAAAGATATCGCTGGAGAAGTACCGAATAATGCATAAATTTGAGATTGCCCCAAAAGACTTTACATTAGAATTTCTTTTAAATTGGAGAGGCAAGGAGTACGTATTAGATAACATACTATATGCGATAGGTAAATTAAAAGTTAATAAGGAAAATGACACGTATTTAAATAAAATGGAACAACGGTTAAAATACGCTAAACAAATAATAAACATATTTGGCTTTACGCAATTGTATGACTTTGAAACTTCCGTTGTTAGAGATGATGCAATGGAAGAACGGCTCAATAAAAGCGGTATGCTTGAATGGACAACATATCGCAATGTAATGGCTTGCTTTGAACGGAGAATACGAATGCAAGATGATGACATTGACGTAAATCAACAAAAAAATAAAAAAGTAAATATGAGATTATTTATGTTAGTTGCCGAATCCATTTTAAATGACTTTGGATTAGGACTAATAAGGAGGCGTAGACAAATGCAGATAAATGGTGCGCGTAAGTGGTGCTATGTATACAATATTATCCCAACTAGAAACGGTGTTAAATGCATTGTTGATAACAGCAAGACTTTTATATGTTCAAATGTTTGAAAATATACACTGTTCATTATTGAAAAGTAATTATATGTACCAAAAATTGATACATATAATTGAGCAAAAAATGTTTTTTTAAAAAAAGTATAATAGCATGTACATGTTTTTTAATATCGAAAAATATAAATTTTTTTGCATTTTTTTGCTCAAAAAGTAATTATACATACAAAAACATTCTTAAAAATGCAGTTTCAATAATGAACGGTCTCATTATATACTTTTTTTACAATACCGTCAAAAAAGTATTAATATATAATATTTCGAAAAAGTAACGAGCTACATATATATTAAAAAGTATAATGGGGTATAAAAATTTGCATTTTTAAAAAAGTGATAAGCTTCTTAATTCCAAAGTGCACCAATCTGCCAGTCAGGGGGGTATATATAAACTGGCAGATTGGTGCACTCCGATAAAATGTATAACAGTTGCTTAAAACGCATGTACTTCAACACCATTAAAATTCCACAAAGTGCGATGGTTGACAGTAAATGCGAATGTTTTGTGCATTATGTGGAGTCGTGCTATTTTAAATCAACACATATTCGGAGTGCACCATCAAAGCAATTGTAGATGTATATATAATTTGCTTAAATGGTGCATTATGTTATTACTGGCATACTGCATATAAAACATTTTTCACAAATCGCGCCCTTAAAAAAATTAAAAGTCAGTTTTTTATATAATATAAATTTTAATTTTTTTAAGGGCATGATTTGTGAAAAATGTTTCATTAATTTTACATATATTATTAATAATAAATGTAAAAATAATTAATCAGATGGCGGTGCACTTGGGATTAACATTTCATCTAATATTTGTTGCTTTAATCTTTCTTTCATTATATCATCTCGTTTTCGTTGTTCTGACATGAAATATTGAATTTTGCTGTAATATTTGTTAATGTCTATTAATTCATTATCTCCGCTATATGTTAATTCATTTCTTAACCGCTCTTCTTCTTTGATTAGCTCATTAATATATGTGGGTAATGATATTATGCCATTTAATCTGATATTATCTTGTTCCAATATTGTTATTTTATTTTCCAATGCTTTTATTCTATCTTCTAATATCGATAATTTATTATTCGCTTTTTCTTTCGATACATAGATTTCGCACAATACTGGAGATCCTGAATTGCGATGATATACTAATAATATATCATTGTTCGGTAGCTGAGTATTAATTATGAGCAATAACTTGTTTAATTCGCTATATTGTCGATAATTATAATAATCGGTCCATGCAATTGATTGTACATTTGCATTTATTTTTTCGAATGATGTTATATTATTTGTAGCAAACGTTTCTTTAAAAATCGCGTCTATTATTTCACTAAGTGTACATGATAAATGTGTTGATTTGTAATTATTTGCAAATTGTCCAGCATTAATATTAAAATTAACTGATTCACCAATACATATTACTTTAATTGTAAGATGTTCAATTGAAAATGCAAACGATGATGGATTATATCTATTTTTAAGAGCCATTGATGTCGTTGTTATTGTTAATTATACATATGGTATATTACAATGTTATTGCATACATATGTCAATTTTTCAAATTAAACATATGTATGTAATTGATTAGCTATTATGCAAACAGTGCGTTCATTATGTTTGGTAATTTGCTATATTGTTATATATGTCATATTTGTAAACAAATAATTATAAAAACGTTGGAAGGTAATTTTATGTTTGCGGACGTATTGATCAAATATTCATAAGAGGAATCAATGTAATATATTCCAACGGCATTTGTTCAACGTCATGATATTCAAATTCTGTATACATTGTGATGATGATACTATATAAAACATTGCACATTTTTTTCTTAATGCACATTGTAATTACTTTTATTTTATGATACATTATATCTTTCATAATTTGTTTACCTTGTAATGACATCTCATTAAAATAAACCGTATGTGGTGGATGTGATAACATATATGTATGTTTATACTTTGGTATGTTTTTCTCGCGATTGGATACAATATTAATTATATCTTTTTCTATTTTGTCAATTTTATCTCTCTTTGTTTTAAAATTAAAATCATGTATATTTCCACATTTTTGTGCAAGTACAATATATTTCAGTTCTATTATATTGTATGTGTCGTGATATAACGTTTTGTTGCAATTTCTTTCTATAATTTGTCGTAAAAAAAATTCAAACTTACCATAACATGATATTTCGCATCGATCGTACAAATTATAATAAAGAATATCATCTATGTCGTTATAAGTGTATAGTTTTTGGTCATAATAATATGATATTGACTCGATGAGTATATTGTATATGTACTCGTCATCTAATATTGCCCAGCCTTTACAATCAAAATGTAATAATATATCTAAAATTTCGATTTTTAGATCGAAATCTCCTATCATATACATTATTATATAAACTGGGATCAATGTATACCTAACATTTTTTCTCAAATTTTGTGTAACCCAGTTTGAAAATTTTTCCTCAAATTTTTTTACTAAAAATTGTACATATGTGTATTTTTCATATTCATACAAAACACAAAAACATTCCATCGCGAACAAAATATATTTCGGTGACGTATATACATGAGTATATGCTATACTAAAAGCAAAAATGTGACATAGTGATATATTGTTTATATTATCATTTTCATATTCTGTTTCAATATCATCTATAAATGAATCATCGCCTTTCCTAATTTTATATAATATTTCACTCACGCCAAAATTATCGTGATGGTTAATGTTGCTATGCATATCATTCATAAAATCAATAATATCATCAAAATTTCGACAACATCCATCATTATTTTTGTAGAAATTATCATATAAAAATTTACAATCAAAGCATAATGCAAAATACTTTGTTCCCGATTTATTATAAATGATATTTTTATTATCTATTCGACTACCACAACATAATTGACATATATATCGCATTTTTTTAAATAATGGATGATACTTTTATGTTCAAAACATTTTATTATGTACATGTGTAAATTATCTTTGCATGACGATATTGAAGATATTCGATAATTTCTAACATCGAATGGCATATTATCGAAATCATCGCTACATATTATAATTTGCCTTTGATCTAAACACGATAATGCATATCCCAATTCCATTAAAACATTTGCATTATATACATTTTTATATTTATCATTATTACATCTATACTTTCCAACCGGTGATAAATCGGCAATAAAACAATCACAATTTCGAATTTTATCAAATAATATCTCGACTATATCAGGTGATCCCGATTTATCTTCGCATGGATATTTATAATAATCAATTGTGTATTTAAGCTCGCCTAGTTTTTTAACTGCATTACTAACGTATTTATCCAATAATTTTGATGAGTGTGTATCTGAATGCCATGAATAAAATAACGCCATATTTATGTGTGCTGATATTGGTGATTATGTTTATTATGGATTATAATATAGAGTCTTCAATTTTCACCAACATTATGAAATGGCACGCCGACACCTACGCAAATGCTCCGAATAAATTGTTGTATTAACGCAATTGTCGAACTCGTTGTTGTATTTTATTAAGCTGTTATAAATTTCTTTTTGTTTTTCCTTTGTCGCATTCCATTAATGTTTATTATATATGATTAAATTTACCAATTATCAACATCATTATTGCTATTACGTGCATTATTACGTTTTAACTTGAAAAATACATCACATATGTATTCTATTTTTCTGCCGAATAATTCGCAAAATTGGTCATTATTATTCGTTACACGCAATACGTTTTCTTTTTCGGTATCGCATTTTGAATTCAAGTCGTCAAATATTTTATTTACATATGGTATGTCTTCAAACGTTTCCATCATGTATATTAATGGGTTTTCATATAGTCTCCATATTGTTTCATCTCTTTTAATGTATGTATAATATCTGAACAATTGTTCGTTATATTTTGTTAGGTATTTTATAACAGCATCTTTTAGCAACTGTTTTAATCGTATGTTCAAATTACGATCCCAGTCCCAATCAAACACTTCATATGTATGTTGTTTTAAAATAAATAAATAGCTTTTTATTTTTTTCTCACTGTACCTCTGTATGTTATTAATACGTCCTTCATTTTTATCTAAGTTATCACTTGGATTAAATATCAAAAAGCGTTGGAAGAGTAGTTCTATTAAATTGTTCCAGTAATTAATACTGGAATGTTCTATTTTCAACATAATATGATACACCGTGTCATCATCATATCCAATTATAGGAAATTTATAATTTATTGACATATTTTTTTTTGTACTACCTTGTAAATATATCATATGTTCAATGTTCCAAGTAATATTATTATGATCTTTTTTAATATTGTTGAATACATTATCGATGATATTATGTATATGTTCGGATGGTTCCTTTAATAATTCAGTTACTTTTGTTCCACCTTGTTTGAAAAAATCAACTATGTTGTATATAGTGGACGGTGTAATATCTACGTGATATTTATTCTTATATAATTTTATTATATATGTTTGTATAACTGCTTCTAATGGTGTTATTGTTTTTAATTTTAATGGGTCGTTTTTGAAAATATATTGCAATTTTGTAATAATTTTGAATATTTCTTTACGATGCGATTCATATACTGTTTTTGATGATAATTTACATAATGGTAGATATGGTAAGTTATCAGTAACTTGTGAATGTTCTCTTAGAAATGCGTAAAAGTCAACTGGATCTTTTTCGTATACGCGCAAATCACTAATTTTCCTTAGTACAGTGCTTATCTGGGATTTATTATCCGGATATCTCGACAATATACCGAATATAACATATTGATAATATATTGCATATCTAATACAATGATAGTTCCAATCGATTATTTCTTGTTTTGCAAATTGTGATTGTTTGTCAATGGTTATATTTGGTATACCATGTTCTTGTAATAACTGTATTACGTGACCATCATCAATTAAATCAACAAGCTTATTAATTGCAATATGCTCAATTTGTATGCGCGGTTTATATTCAACAATACCCGCTGTGTAAAGTCGTCTGTGAATATCATCATTATTGTTTACAAGTCCGAAATATATTTTACATTTAGCTCTGGTTAACGCAACATGTAAATTTGATTCATACAATAAATTAATTTCATTATTACTAACCATTTTTAACGAATGTTCGGTGCAATTTAATACAAATACAACTTCACGCCCATCACCCTTTGAAGATCTAATTGACATTAATCGCGTAGCATGTTTTGATAACGTTGTATCGATTACTTGTCCTTCTTCATGTTTATGTAATACGGCATATTGTGTGTATGTACTATCCGTATTATCTAACTTATTTATCCAATATTCATTTAATCGCGTTTCTAGTTCATCGGCAAGTGTATTAGCTTTCATGATTGGAAAAATAAACAAGAAATTTTCGGGCATATAATTATGCTCTTCAACTTCGGCATCAACATAATCAATAATTTCTGTGGCAAACTTGCTTATTTTTGCAATATCTTTATCATTTCCATATATGTTAGGTGAGTTAATTTCTATGAACACATTCTTTCCTCGATCGTCTAATTGTGTATCGTCTGCCATTTCGATCGATGGTAGCTCATCAAACGTTATTATATCGTTAATACGATCTGCCATATGGTCAACTAATATACGTCGATTAATATTTTCAGGCGGTTCTTTTACTATGTTTATGTTTGGAATATTATCAATTTCGGTGTTTGTCATGAAATTATTTATATGCTCTAAACTTTGTAATTTATCCCCAACGACAACCACATCCATTTTGGTTTCCATCATTAATTTTATAATGGCGTGATAATAGTGTATGCTTAAATCTTGTGTTTCGTCTATCCACAATTCTGTTTTTTTGTTTAACGGTACATTTTTGCCAGCATATTTAATCTTACCAGTGTTAGTATTTATCTTATCACATCCATTTTCGCGTATGGTATTTAATATATTTAAAAACTTATCGGTTGATGTTTTATCTGTGCTGGATAGCGCAAACATAAGCGCGTCGATAGTGCTGATAAAAACCGTACATAATCGTTTGGTGTATTTATGCTGATAATTTACTATTAAATGTCGACCATATGCATCATGTTCAATATCATCCATATTATCTGTAATATGAAATTCATTCCGTTCAGCTTGTTCGTCGAGTTCTGCTTTAATTACCTCTTTTGCAGTGTGTTGTTTAGTGACTATGATATATCGTGTTTTATTATGATTTTCTGATATTGATTTCCATATGCTATATGTTTTACCATTACCAGCTCCTTTTTGCAATACTCTCAATGTCGCTTTAATTTCATTATCATCTTCCCATAAATCCCATATATTACATGGATCATTTTTTAATTTTTTAACAACTTCATCTAACGGTTTGGGTTCGTTTAGTAATATCATTCCACCGCGTATTTTTTTCACAGGAATTTTAAATATATTATTTTCAATATCTAATAATACATAGTCATATGTTTTGCAAAATGATTTGTATTTCCAGTCGCAATTACAATTATGATATGGATTGCGGTTATTTACATTACCATAACGATTATTGTAATTTATATTATCAGTAGGGCGTTTATGATCATGTTCGCATGTAAGAAGGTGGTTAAATGATATCAAATAACCACCAGTAGTTAATTGTTCTTTCTTAATATCATTAGTATTTCCGTCAATAACCCATATTAATTTCATGTTATGTAATCCATAATCACCATTTCTACAAATTACTTCATCACTTGTTATTTTACTGTGTTGTATTTCTATTACTATATTATGTTCCCGTATAACAATATCAGCGCGCCTGTTTTTTGTCTGCTCATCATTTTTGTTCTTTTTCATGAATTTTACTTCTGTTTCTGGAAAATAACTTTGCCATTGAATATGCCATTCACTCAATGGATTTCCGCCAACATCATTTTTATATTTATGCCGAAAATGTTTTTTTCGTTGTGTTGCGTTTACCGGTATCAAATCATGTTTGTGCAAACATTTTATATTTGTTGGTTTTCGGCTGAGTTGCAAATATTCGCTAATATGAATGCATTTATTATCTATATATGCATATTGTGTTTTGAAATTTATATTGCATTTGTTAATAGATTGCTCCATATTTATATGATTAATATATTTTATATATTACTATATTGTTATGTATTGTTACTTTTTTATATTATATGTAACAATGTTTTAGTATGATAATATAAATATATATGCATTTGTATGATAATATATGATAATATAAATATATATGCATTTGTATGATAATATATAATAATAAACTATCAAAGGGAATACATTTTTTATACATTTTTTACAAAAAAATAACACATATTTCATTATGTCACGCAACGCGCGCGACGCGTCCGATTCATTCAACGGATTTATCTATCAACGACATGTTTGTATATACTTATTTTTGACACATAATGACGTTGAATTTATATTGGAAGAAGGACAAGAAGATATTGATTTAATTACAAAAGAACATATATCAAATAAAGAAACCATAACAAATTCAGTTCAAGTTAAATATCATAAATACGGAACAGATGAAACTTTTCAAAAAAACGGAGGGTTATATAAGGTCGTGTTTGCCAATTATAACAAGGTTAATTTTGAAAAAATTACATACATGCTATTCAACCAACATAATTGTTTCAGTCCGCATTTAAAAAACGCATTTGATCAGGAAAAATATTGTAAACTGGGTAAATATTTTATAATACAATATTTCAATGCATATAATGAAAATGCAATTGACATACGAATTACAGACATTAATATTGTTAATAAAATATATAATGATAATATATCGAAAATATGTGCGTATAAGGATGACAAATTTATGGACATTAAATCGGTTTTTGAAGAACGTCGTAAATGCATTATTTTTTTTAGTAAAATAGCACTTGAAAAAGGAAGTTCATTTAGTGAACTTAATGATAAAATCAACAATCAAATTAAAATTAACTATGCCGAATTTATGAATAAGACTGATAATAATTCGCAGAACAATATCAAAGTACCATTGATATTTAATTGTATTTATAACATTCTTAATGAATTTATATTCGAGAATAAAAATAGTAATAATCGAAAAATAAAAGTATCATTAATGAAAAATAAGATAGATGATCTAATAAACCAATTTGAAAATGAATCGGATTTATTAACTGAATTATTAAAAAAGCAAGAACAATATTTAAAAAATGCGTTGGAATCAATTGACAATGATACTGCAAATAGATTGTTAAAACACCATTTATGTAGTAATGATTTGTTGAATCCCGATATAGCGATACTTGCGTTTTACATTGACTTATTAAATAAACAATACGATAAATTAGATGATAATTCTATAGAGCAAATTAAAATGTATATCATGAAATCATGCTTTTGGTTAAAAAACAAAGATGATTTTGAATATAACAAAAATTTAATTGCTAAAATAAATCATATTATGCATTACAATGGAAATAAAAGCAGATATAAAACACCTAAGCAAAAATTAATAAATTTATTTAGTACCGCTTCTGTAAAAAACCATAAATATTTTTAATTGTATATGTCATTCACGATAAATATTTAGTAATATACGTAATATATATATACTTATCCGGTGCAATTGCGGTAATCGATGGATGTGTTTTTATTGTTGTGAACAATATTTACTGGATATGTTGCGAACTAATTTGCTACTTCGTTACGAACAAATAAACGGACGTGCTAACAAGTTAACTAATTATGTGCACAATACACCGAATTGCGAAGTTAATTAGCCCAATGTTTTTATTAAATGTAGATAAGGCAATATATTTATATATTTATTATAATAATGTCGTCATATATTTACCTTATACACGAAAGAGAATTTATAAGATTAAATGAATCAGTATATAAATTAGGAAAAACAACACAGCGCAATAATAAACGAATCAAACAATATCCAAAAGGTTCGCAATTGATAATACAGAAAATTTGCAATGATTGTCATGAGATGGAACGAATATTAATTGCAATATTTAAAAAAAAATTTAAACAACGAAAAGATTTCGGAAATGAATATTTTGAAGGTGATCGACAGCATATGATCGAAGAAATCGAATATAATATAAATAACGAATACTGCGATATACCAATCAATCACATTCAATCCGATACCAGCTATGATTCAGATACTATAAGTATTGACAGTGTAAATGTAAATGAGCCAGATATATTTATATTAGACACATATGAAAAAATAATAAAATTCACTATTATTGAAAAAATCATAATAACGCACAAAACAAAGTTAAATGGATATTTAAAATTTCCAAATACACCATGGAGACAAATAAAGGATATTGATCAACAGAATTTCGACATATTTGACGATGAACATTTGGAAGGTTTCATAGAACATAATATGCCGAGCGCAGTAGTTATTAATAACGAAACAAAGGAATATAAATTATATGATGGAGATGCACTAAATAACATCAATACGTATAGAGTTATTTTTGACGTACAATATGATTTTAAAAAAATTAAAAAAGATGTATTTAATAAATGTCATGATAAAAATGCAAGACTATATCAATTCAAATACGATGAATATGTTATAGCATTGTCAATACCTTACAATGGTGTCAAATTGTTTAATTTAAGTGATTTTGAAATACATGATTTACCAATAGATAATGATAAAATTATTACAAGAAGTCCACATGTATGTGTGCTTTTAAATACTGATGAAAATATAAATATCAACATAATAGATGAAATATTTATGCGATTCACAAATGGCAATGGCAATTTAATACAGCGTTTTAAGCGACTGTGTTATAATTCATTGGTTAAATTAGAAACAAATGTTGTTTTTATTGAAACACATGGAACACGTACGTATTCATTTGGTTCTTTATTTTCGTACATTTCATACAAACTTGAAATAACCGATGCTGAAAATGGTTTTTGTTATGCGGATAAATCAGATTATAAAAAAATGATGGAAAATAAGCGATGTTGTATGTATATAGGGACGATCCAGTAAATAATTTGTTTATATTTATATATTTCATATAATATAATATTGCATAAATAATATGAACATAAACAAATAAAAATATAATATGTATAAACAAATGTAATAATCAATGCGTAATCATAAAGTACATACATACCAAATACAATATATCAGTGCATTGTCTCGCACAAATACTGGCGTTCCGAAAACGCATTTCAGTATGATACCGCGA
>Ga0233431_1003457_pt1 | contig 18914 bp, 17 predicted proteins | sample SI_118_April2016_FD_179867 | JGI IMG/M metagenome (GOLD analysis project Ga0233431, IMG submission 179867) | Seawater microbial communities from Saanich Inlet, British Columbia, Canada - SI_118_April2016_200_MG | ecosystem: Environmental > Aquatic > Marine > Inlet | place: Canada: British... | reverse complement strand
AACCGAGAGCAATCTCGGTTTTTTATTGACCATCTTAAAAAGGTATTACTGGTATATTGTCTTTATTTATACAAATGAAGAATTGGTTGTGAAAAGCAAAGTAATCACCGGCGTGCACTTAATTAAATAAAGATAATAATTATGGATATTTCAATTGTTATTCCTGTTTACAACGAAGAAGAAAGTATTGGTGAATTGATCAATGAAATTACTCAGGCATTAGCCAGTAAATACAAACATGAAATAATTGTTGTGGATGATGGCAGTGTAGATAAAACAGTAGGGGTTTTATCAAAAATAAAGCAAGAATTGCCGACACTAAGAATCATTAAACATTTACAAAATTCTGGTCAATCAACAGCCATAAGAACAGGCGTGCAATACGCTAAGTCAGCTTGGATTACCACACTTGATGGCGATGGTCAAAATGATCCTGCCGATATACCAAATTTGTACAATGAGTTGATTAATAATCAGGATGCTGACCCTTGGTTAGTAGTGGCAGGCTATCGTAAAAAACGCAAAGATACTTGGCTGAAGCGTATTTCTTCAAAATATGCTAATGGTATACGAGATAGACTACTAAGGGACGGTACGCCAGACACAGGCTGTGGTCTTAAAGTTTTTTCTCGTGATAGCTTTTTAGCATTACCTTATTTTGATCACATGCATCGTTACATTCCAGCACTGTTTCAGCGCCAAGGTGGAAAAATGGTGTCTATTGAAGTGAATCATAGACATCGTATGCAAGGTGTGTCAAAATACGGTTTTCACAATCGTTTATGGGTAGGAATTGTGGATATTTTAGGGGTTAGATGGTTGCAAAATCGTGCACGCTTAACTCAAACTGAGGAGGTTTAAACGTGCAAGATATCCCAACTTCATGGTTAATTTTAGGGCTTATTGGGCAGGCACTATTTTCCATGCGATTTTTAATCCAATGGATCTACAGTGAAAAACATAAAAAAAGCATCATTCCACATGCATTTTGGTATTTCAGTTTAGCAGGCGGACTAACGCTTTTGAGCTACGCAATTCTCAGACAAGACCCGGTCTTTATCATTGGTCAAGGAATGGGTTTGTTCGTCTACATTCGAAACCTTATGCTGATTCGTAAAGAACATACAGGCAGTACTTAAAGGCAATTTTTATTAGGCATGAGCACATAAAACAACTTGTATTCATTATCAGCAACCCACGTTGACAGGCTGCTGGTTTCTACACTGGGTTTTGAAAAGACCTCGTCGTTATCCCAAAGCAGCAAGCATTTAGAGTCATCATTCTTAATGTTGTTTTGATGGTAAACATCATTAATGATTATGTTATTGCCATGGTACACAGACAATAAATGCGCTCCAAGAAATTCATCTTGAGTTTTTATGATTGAATTTTGCATTAGATGGTCGGGCAACTTATTGAGTGTCTCAACCATTGGTCGATTAAGTCGACTGTACTTTCCTAAATCTGGCCCCACGGTAACTTGCAGTAAACGTATTGAAATAACCAATACAGTAAAAATAATCACAATACCATAAAACCAACGCACGATTGATTTTGACCATAAATATTTTCTTTCGGTTCTGGCCAATAACCACAAAGGGAACATCATCATGAGCGGGTGAAACCAACGAACTTTAAAATGTGGCATACTAACAAACAAGGCTAATATTATTACAGATGCAATAATCACTAAATAGAATCGATTCAATAAAATAAAGACATCCCTTCTTTCTATTCGTTTATCTGTATTAAACAGTTGTTTCCAAGACCCGACAATAAACACAAGCGCAAAAGGAACAACAAAGGCAATGGCAGTGCTACTGAATGCACCCACAGATTTTATTCGATCAATCAGCAAATTATTATTATTCACTTGAAGTTTTTGATCGATTGAAAGAAAAATTTCTTGATAGTGTTGGGATAGCCAATACACATGTGGCCCAACGACCAATAGAAAAACCCCAATGGTAAAAAGTATTTTTTTATCAATAAGCACCTTTCTAAACGAATCAATTGTTAAAGCGGCCACAAGCATTGGAATCATGAATAGTAAAAAACTGTATTTACCCATTAATCCAACACCAAAAGCCAACCCTACATATAAGTAGTTATTTAAATTTGGATTATTCTTTAATGAAAGTAAAGCATGCAGTGAGAGAATAATGCCAAACCCTAACAGTATTGTATGTGTAAAGCCTTGGTGCATGTGCCAAGCAAATGATGGCATGAGTAGATACGCAAAGGTGGCGAAGTAACGAGTTTGCGCATGTTGAAACAATTGCCCTGATACTAGATAAGTAAACCAAAAAGTCAATGCAATGATTACATACTTAAGTAATGTTAGTGCAAGTAGTCCTGTTCCAAGTACCTTAAACATTACCCAACTCAGCCAACTGTATAACGGCGGCTGAGGAATAAGATATCCTAGCAACAGATGTTGGGCGTGTCGAACCTGTTCAGCATCATCAACTTGTAAGGTCGTACTAAACAACAAACGTATTAATATATGTACAATAAGGTAGATAAAAATCCAAGACAGTGGGTTTTTAAACAACTTAAAAATAGTCATTGTGTAAGGATCATGCTAGAGTTAGTTATGCTAAGTTCCATTCTTAAGGTCGATATTATTTATAGTTTTTTATTGTCTAAGGTTTAAAGCATTATATGTAAGTATAGTAATAAACAAATAAAACTCATTAAATAATTCAGTAAAAGCTATTCATAACGCTATTTTTTAGTCATTTCGATTATTTGTCAAATTTTTATACAAATGTTGTATTTTTACCTAAAATAGCCAAAAACCTTGTTGTATAAGGCTTTAAATCCCATGTTTAGGGTGTAAAATAGCTATATTTGTGGTTAATTTGCATTTTTTTGTATTTTTTTTGCAAATAAGTGTTGACTTCTGGAAACATATCCGTATAATACGCACTATCTCGACAACACTGTTGAGAACAAACGTTAAAGTAAATGCAAAAAACCTTTAACATTATTTTAAAATTTTGGAGAAATAAAATGAAAAAACAATTATTAATCGCTGCAGTTGCAGCAACTCTAGGTACATCAGCTATGGCTGATATCTCTATCACGGGTGATGCTCTTATGCGTTACGCTTCTACTGAGGATGCTGGTGGTAGTGCAGCTGATGAAAATCAATTAGACCAACGTATTCGTTTAAAGATGGTTGGTACTTCAGGTGATACTAAAGTAGTAATGGGTCTTCGTACTGACAATGATGATCCATTGGGTACTGCACGTACTGCTGGAACAACAAATACTAATGGTATAGAAACTGACTACAGATTCATCTCTACTAAAGTTGGCGGTGCAACCGTTAAAGTAGGTGAGTGGTGGGAATCTACTGGTCTTGGTTTAGTACGTAAAGGTCAATCTTCTGGTACGAATGCAGTTAGAGTTTCTGGCACTGTTGCTGACGTTGATTTAGGTTTACAAGGTACTGTTGATGGTCCTGAAGTAGTAATCGATGCATCTACAACGATTGCTGGCGTTAAATTAGGTCTTGAGCACGATACAACTGATAACACAGGTTACACTGACGCTACTATTGAAGGTAAAATGGCTGATATCAACTACGCAGCTGAAATCTATAAATCAGATGCAACTGCTTCTGATGCTGATGCTCATTTAGTACACTTATTTACTAAAATTGGTGGTGCTACAGTACACTTAGCTGCTGCAAAGTGGGAAGCTGATTCAGGCACTGCTCGTGTTGACAACGTTAAGTTTTCTCCATTAGGCGTGTCTATCTTAGGTACTGCTACTGGTATAAACGGTGAGTTAGCTGTAGGTAATGTTAATGCTGGTACTACTGAAGATAAAGTAACGGGTGCTCGTGTTGATTTCAACATGGCTGGTAACTCTATTCAGCTTGCTGCTGGTAACTTAGAAGTAGGTACTGTTGATAAAAGCTTTACTGACATTATCGTTACTCGTGATTTAGCTGGTGCTAAGCTTGCACTTTCTGCTGGTGAGTGGAACAGTCGTAAGTCTATGGGTGCTAAGATCTCTGTTAAATTCTAAATCTTATTTAGAAAACAGTTAACTTAAAACTTAAGTTACAAAAAACCCTCAACTTCGGTTGGGGGTTTTTTTTGCCTTCTTGAGGAAGGCAAGGCCTTCCCCACTTTGCACAGATTGATGTACAATGCATGCATGGGTATTAGAAATATTGAATTTTCAAACGGTGAGTATTACCATGTGTTTAATCGTGGCGTGGATAAGCGCATTGTTTTTAATTCGAAAGAGCAGCAAGAGTTTTTCTTCAATCGGCTACGATTATTAAACACCACTGATAGTAGGAAATATATAGCCAATAAACGTAGTCGATATAAAGATAAGTTAATTACAGCTGATGGTGATCAATTAGTAAGTATTGTGGCTTTTTGCTTACTGCCGAATCATTATCATTTGTTATTAAAACAGGAGGTTGATAATGGTATTTCACAATTTATGCAGCGACTTGGTACGTCTTATACAATGTATTTTAATCAGCAAGAGAATAGAAGTGGAAGTCTATTTCAAGGTAAGTTTAAAGCAAAACATTTGAGTGGAGAATTTGCACTTCCAGTGGTTTCTGCTTATGTAAATCTTAATAACAAACATCATAAGATCGACTCAAATCTACATTTGGTTAAATCTAGTATTAATGAGTACCTTAACCCAGGATTTGAAAAAGGAATCTGCAATCAGGAAATAGTAAAATCTATTATTAGCGAGATTGGATCGTTATTTGAATATAAGCAGTTTATTAAAAATGCATCATTGTCTTTTGCTGATAATAAAAATAACCCATTAACCATTACTGATTTTGAGTTTTAACAAAGTGGGGAAGGCAAGGCCTTCCCCACTTTGTGTTTGTAGAAAATTTGAGATGTGCATAAATCCTTTAAAATGTAATTTTTGAATTGCTGATTAACCTATGATCACACAACTTACGAATCGATCTTTATTAAATCTCAGTGGTGGTGATGCCCAGTCTTTTTTGCAGGGGCAGTTTTCGAATAATATTGATGCATTGGAAGGTGGTGCGGTGCAACTAAATGCGTATTGCCAGCATCAAGGCAAGATTATTGCACTTATTTGGGTGATGAAAAAAGCTGATGAGTTTTATTTGTCATTTGCGAGTGATTTAGTTGAAATTGTCACTAAGCGTTTAACCATGTTTAAGATGATGTCAGATGTAACGATTACTGATGTGAGTAATGAAGTTATTCAATTAGGTGTTATTGATGAAGAGTTCGATGGTGCGTTTAAACTGAATGACCAACAATCGGTTGCTTTGGTAGATAAACATGAATTTGATCTTTCGGATGAATCCAATTGGGAAAAGGCTTGTATTGAAAATGGCATGGCTGAGGTGTATCTTAATACGTCTGAGCAGTTTGTGCCACAGCTACTGAATTTAGATATTAATGAGGTAGGTGTAAGCTTTACCAAAGGTTGTTATCCTGGGCAGGAAGTAGTGGCTCGACTGCATTATTTAGGTAAATCAAAACGACGCATGCGAGTATTTACCTGTGATGCCGATGTTAATATTGGTGATGAACTGGTTGTGGCTGGTTCAAAGTCAGCTAAAGCTTCCGGTATTGTGGTGCGTTGTGTAAAATTAGATTCAAAATCTTTATGTTTAGCAACGGTTGAAGTGGCACATGAAGATGGCAAAATCACACTAAATAACGCCGAAGGCGCTTTATTAACCAGAATTCAAAATGACTAAAGTATTATTTTTATTGGCATGGTTGCCATTGTTCGTATTTGCCGGTGATGAGCTTGCAGCGCCACTAGATCTCACCAATCATTGGGTTGGTTATGCAGCACTTGCGTTGTTCGTATTGGCGTATATTTTGGTTATGGTGGAGGAGTTTACCCACTTTAGGAAATCTAAGCCGGTGATATTGGTGGCAGGTGTAATTTGGGGATTGATTGGCTGGGTTTATGCTTCTAATGGTTTGCCTCATTCTGCTGAAGTTGCACTACGACACAATTTATTGGAATATTCAGAGTTGTTTTTATTTTTGCTTGTTGCTATGACTTACATTGAAGCCATGCGAGAAAGATTGGTATTTGAAAGTTTAAAAACTTGGTTGATTTTAAAAGGCTTTACTTTTAGGCAGCTTTTTTGGATGACTGGATTTTTAGCATTTTTCATCTCTCCTATGGCTGACAACCTGACAACAGCGCTTATCATGGGCGCAGTGGTATTGGCGGTGGGCTCGAGTAATCCGCGTTTTGTCTCTATTGCCATGGTTAATATCGTAGTAGCTTCAAATGCTGGCGGTGCGTTTAGTCCATTTGGTGACATCACTACGCTGATGGTTTGGCAAAAAGGCTTGGTTGAGTTTTCTGAATTTTTTGCACTGTTTCTACCATCGTTGGTTAATTTTGTTGTTCCTGCAGCTATTATGCATTTTGCCATTGAAGATAAAAAAGCAACGGGTGATCAAAGTGACGTTAAGATTAAATTAGGCGGTATGGGGATTGTTGTTTTATTTACGCTAACCATTGCAACAGCAGTTGGATTTCATAGCTTTTTGCACTTGCCACCGGCAATGGGCATGATGACAGGACTGAGTTATTTGATGATCATGTCGTATTTTATTCGTCGAAAAGAAAGGCACTTGCAAGAAGACGGCTTTGATGTGTTTAGAAAAGTTGCGGGCGCTGAGTGGGATACATTGCTATTTTTCTTTGGCATTATTCTTAGTGTCGGTGGATTAGGATTTATGGGGTATTTGGCACTTACATCTGAGATGATATACGCCTCATTAGGTGCCACTTATGCTAATATTTTGGTAGGACTGTTGTCATCGGTGGTGGATAACATTCCGGTTATGTTTGCAGTGCTTACTATGAATCCTGATATGTCTACCAGTCAATGGTTATTGGTTACACTAACGGCCGGTGTTGGTGGTAGTTTGTTATCAGTGGGTTCTGCTGCGGGCGTGGCGCTGATGGGGCAATCTAATGGTTTATATACGTTTGTTTCCCACCTCAAATGGACGGGCGTAATTGCACTTGGGTATATGGCCAGTGTTGCGGTGCATTTGTGGATGAGCGGCATTGCATTTGCATAAGGACGATCTATTTATTGATCTTGGTAATAGCGCTATTAAGTGGTGTTTTAAGGATGAATATTTTTCATCAGCATTAAAATATTTCAACAGTAATGCCTTGCCAAAGGCCAGAAAAATTTGGGTAAGTTCAGTGGGTGACAAAACTCCATTAAGCACTCTGACCAATGTTACTTTTGTTACTTCTAAGGCAAAATTTGGCAGTTTTATATCAGCTTATAAAGAGCCAGAAACACTGGGAGTTGATCGTTGGTTGGCAATGGTAGCTGGTGTGCATAAATATCCAGATCAAAATTTACTCGTGATCGATGCCGGTAGCGCCCTAACTTTTGATGTTGTGCTTGCCGATGGCAAGCATCAAGGTGGATTAATCATGCCCGGACTAGGTGTTTTACGCGCTGGTTTTGATCAATTTACAACCGATAGTGTAGAATTAAAAGCTGAAAATTTAGCCGATAATACTAAAGAAGCCTGGAGTTTTGGAACTTCAAAAATGCTCACTAACACCATTAATGGGCAAATTAATACTTACCAAAGTATGTATAAAAATTTGGTCGTTATTTTAACGGGTGGAGACGCAAAGAATATTAAACCACTGATCGAAGGAAAAACCCATGTTCACCAGAATTTGGTACTTGATGGTTTGATTGTTTACTCGGGTATAATTTAGCCATTTAATTAAGCAATAAGTACAATGCAAGAGAATCGAGTTTTATCAGGCATGCGACCCACTGGTCGACTTCATTTAGGGCATTATCACGGTGTTTTGAAGAATTGGCTGGATTTACAAAATGAGTATGATTCGTATTTTTTTGTGGCTGATTGGCACGCATTTACTACCCATTATGCAGACAGAATCGACCTAGAAGCCAACGTGATGGAGATGGTGGTGGATTGGTTAGCCGCAGGTATTAATCCCAACACCTCGACGATCTTTGTGCAATCTAAAGTACCAGAGCACGCTGAGTTGCATTTATTGTTATCGATGTCGACACCGCTTAGTTGGTTAGAGCGCGTTCCGTCGTATAAGGACCAGCAATTAAAGTTAAAAGAAAAGGATTTATCCACTTATGGCTTCTTGGGTTATCCCTTATTGCAAAGTGCCGATATTTTGATCTATAAGGCGGGCTTAGTGCCTGTGGGTGAAGATCAAGTGGCTCATGTAGAGCTTACACGTGAAGTCGCTCGACGCTTTAATCACATTTACGGACGTGAAGCAGATTTTGAAGAAAAAGCCGAAACTGCGATTGGTAAAATGGGTAAAAAACAAGCTAAGTTATTTTGTTCTTTGCGTAAGGCGTATCAAGAAAAGGGCGACGGAGAGGCTTTAGTCAAGGCGCAAGCGTTATTAAAAGAACAGCAAAACATCACGTTGGGTGATCATGAGCGCCTTTTAGGCTATATTGAGGGTGTTGGTAGAATTGTTTTAAATGAGCCGGAATCATTACTCACTAAGGCTTCAAAGATGCCAGGATTGGATGGGCAAAAAATGAGTAAATCATACGGCAACACTATTTCTTTGCGTGATACGAGTGATGAAATTGATAAAAAAATCAAGCGCATGCCAACCGATCCGGCCAGAGTGAAATTAACCGATTCAGGCAATCCTGAAAAATGCCCAGTATGGCAATTACACAAAGTCTATTCAGACGAACAAACCCAAGATTGGGTGGTAGATGGTTGTACCAAAGCAAAAATGGGCTGTGTTGAGTGCAAACAACCTGTGATTGACGCGATAAAAGACGAGTTAATGCCAATGCAAGAGCGCATTGAAAAGTACCAATCCGATCCTGAGCTAATCAAACAGATTATCTTTGAAGGCAGTGAAAAGGCCAGAAGCGTCGCCAAGGAAACCATGGCGGAAGTTAGGGAAGTAATGGGCATTACTTATTAATAATGGAAAGATTACAAAAATTGATTGCAACGGCCGGTTATGGCTCTCGCCGTTGGGCAGAAAGACTGATTGAGCAAGGTCGTGTTGAGGTTAACAACAAAACTGCCAGTATTGGTGATAAAGCTGATATTACCGACAAGGTAAAAATTGATGGCCGTACGATTGATTTATCTCGTTATAACGAGGAAGAAACCAAAGTCATTATTCTTAATAAACAAGCAGGTGTGATTTGTTCAAACAAGGATAAAGAAGGCCGAAAAAGCGCTTATGATTTATTGCCCAAAGAGTCTCGCTGGGTGATGGTAGGGCGTTTGGATTTAAATACTTCGGGTTTACTGCTTTTTACCAATAATGGTGATTTAGCCAATAAGTTGATGCACCCTTCATCAGAAATTGAGAGGGAATATGCAGTTAGAGTACTGGGAAAGGTTGAAAACGAAGACCTTAAACAGCTCACCGAAGGCATTGATCTAGAAGATGGTTTTGCCAAGTTTAGCCGTGTGACCATTGGCGGAGGTCAAGGGGCTAACCGCTGGTATAAAGTCGTACTTAAAGAAGGTAAAAAACGTGAAGTTAGACGTTTATGGGAAGCTTTGGGTTTTAAAGTTTCGCGCTTAATTCGCATACGTTTTGGCGAGATTCGTCTGCCGGATTCTCTTCGTGCTAATCAGTACGAATACCTTAAATCTAAACAAGTTCAATCGTTACTTAAAAAAGTCAATCTTTAGTCGTTTATTTTATAAAAACTTGATATATATCAAGGACTTATAAGTTATTTATTGTTACAATATCTTTGTATTAAATAATAACAAGGAGAAATAAAATGTTGATGAATGAACTAAACGTAGACCCGGTTTTTTACATGAGCCTATTAATGGTTGGATTAGCAATTGCTTCTTTTTTACTTTTCTATTTCATGAAAGACTTTAAAACAAAAGCTTAATTTTTGGAATAAATAAACCACACTCAAACATTGTTTATAAGACAGGCAATGTTTGAGCGGTGTGATAGAATATCTTTATTTTTAACGTAGAGGTATTCACATGCCAATGAACGAACTGAACAACGATGCTGTTTTTTGGGGCGTGATGATTTTTACTGCAGTTTCTATCGCTATGTTTATCTTTTTTAAGTTTTTTTATCACTTTAAAAAATAGGTGTTTTGACACTAATAGCACCGTATTATCATTTTCAAAAACAAGTATAATTGCGCTTTTAATCTGTGTTTTAAGCATTAATGTCTGATTATAAAGCAACCCTAAATCTTCCTGCTACTAGCTTTGCCATGAAGGCAAATCTTGCAAATCGAGAAGGTGGTTTTTTAAAAAAATGGCAAGATGATAATCTCTATGCACGCATTCGCGAGCACAACCAAGGCAAGTCGAAATTTATCTTACACGATGGCCCTCCGTATGCAAACGGAGACATTCATATTGGTCATGCGGTTAATAAAGTTTTAAAAGACATTATTGTTAAGTCGAAAACGTTGTCTGGTTTTGATGCGCCGTACGTGCCAGGGTGGGATTGCCACGGTCTGCCGATTGAACATAATGTTGAGAAGAAAAAAGGTAAAGTTGGGCATAAAATTGATGCCAATGCATTTAGAGCAGAATGCAGAAAATACGCTCAAAGCCAAGTTGACAAGCAAAAGCAAGATTTCCAACGTTTGGGTATTTTGGGTGACTGGAATAACCCGTATTTAACCAAAGATTTTCAATACGAAGCCGATATTGTTCGCGCTTTGGGTGAGATTGTTGAAAAAGGCCATGTGTCTAAAGGCTATAAGCCGGTGCACTGGTGTACTGAATGCGGTTCGGCACTCGCTGAGGCTGAAGTAGAATACAAAGACAAGAAATCCGACGCCATTGATGTTAAGTTCAGAATCATAGATGATGACATTTTTGCGCAAACTAAACCGGTTTCTGTCATTATTTGGACCACCACCCCTTGGACATTGCCTGCAAATGAAGCGGTGGCATTGCACCCTGATTTGAATTATGTATTGGTTGATGTGGGTGATGAATATTATTTATTAGCGCAAGACTTGCTTGAAACTACCTTAAAACGCTACGGTATTACAGATGCTAAAGTTGGCAAACAAGCATTTGTTGGTAGTGAGCTTGAAGGATTAAAAGTGCAGCATCCGTTTTACGATAAGCAAGTTTCAATCATTCTAGCCGACCACGTTACTACCGAAGCTGGTACTGGCGCTGTGCATACTGCTCCTGCTCATGGTCAGGAAGACTACGTTGTGGGTATTAAGTACAATTTGCCGGTTGAATGTCCGGTTGATGGTCGAGGTGTATTTTTTAAAAACGTCGAACTTTTAGGCGGTCAGTTTATCTTTAAGGCCAATGCCAGTGTGATTGAGATTCTTGAAAATGCCAATACTTTGGTTAAGCACGAGCCGATAGAACATTCATACCCACATTGTTGGCGACATAAAACCCCAGTTATTTTTAGAGCAACACCGCAGTGGTTTGTGTCTATGGAGCAAAATGGTTTAAGGGATTCTGTTAATGCTGAAATACCTAAAGTCCAGTGGATTCCAGATTGGGGCAAGAAACGAATTGAGTTAATGGTAGGCAATCGCCCTGACTGGTGTATTTCACGTCAACGTTTTTGGGGCGTTCCAATTACATTGTTTGTGCATAAGCAAACGGGTGAATTGCATCCTGATACCAAAGAGCTGTTTTCAAGTGTTGCGGATAAAATTGAGCAAGGTGGAATTGAAGCTTGGTTTGAAGCCGATATTGAAGATTTTTTGGGTGATGAAGTTAATGATTACGATAAAACAACGGATACTTTGGATGTATGGTTTGATTCTGGCGTAAGTCATTATGCTGTTTTAAAGGCCAGAAGTGAACTATCAGACGTGGCCGATTTGTATTTAGAGGGTTCTGATCAGCATCGTGGGTGGTTCCAATCCTCATTAATTTCATCCGTTGCTATTAACGGTCACGCACCATATAAGCAAGTACTAACCCATGGTTTTACGGTGGATCAGAATGGCCATAAGATGAGTAAATCCTTAGGTAATGTTATTCCACCACAAAAAGTGGTTAATTCATTGGGTGCTGATATCTTGCGCTTGTGGATTGCCAGTACGGATTACACTGGAGAGATGACGGTTTCTGATGAAATTCTAAAGCGCTCGGCCGATTCTTATCGCCGCATTCGTAACACCGTTCGTTTTATGCTGTCAAACATGCAAGGGTTTGATGCATCTCAGCATTTAGTTGATCACAATAAAATGCTGGATTTAGATAAATGGATTGTGTCTAAAACTGCGGACTTGCAGGCGCAAGTTTTGCACGGTTACGACACGTACAACTTCCATCACGTGATGCAATTGATTTTAAATTTTTGCACCAATGATTTAGGTGGTTTTTATTTGGACATTATTAAAGATCGTCAATACACCACGCAAGAAGATTCATTAGCAAGGCGATCAGCGCAAAGTGCATTGCATCACCTAACCCAAGCGATGGTACGTTGGTTGTCCCCTGTACTGTCATTTACGGCTGAAGAGATTTGGCAAACTCTATCCGATGATCAAGAGCAGAGTATTTTTTTGCAATCTTGGTATGAAGGCCTGAGTACTGGTTATAAAAATAAAGCCATTGGGGCAGCACGTAAGATTAATCCATACATTCGCAAGCAAATGGAAGGAATGCGTGCCGATAAAGTCATTGGCTCATCTTTGGATGCAGAGGTGGACATCTATTGCGACGATGAAGTGTATGGCGCACTGGCTCAATTAGAAGACGAACTTAGATTTGTGTTCATTACCTCATACGCCAGAATTCATTCGATAGACAATAAGCCAAGCGACTGTATTGATGCAGGTGAAGGTGTGTTTATCAAAGTTGAAAAATCTGAACATGAGAAGTGTGTACGTTGCTGGCATCATAGACAAGACGTAGGTCATGATAACGACCATCCTGAGCTTTGTACTCGTTGTGTCGATAATGTAGCCGGTGATGGTGAAAGTAGGGTTTATGCATGAAGACGCTTAAACTGGATTTAGCAGAAAAATCTTACCCAATCTACATTGGACAAGGCTTGTTGTCAAAGTCTGAGTTAATTACTAAGCACATTACTAGCAAGCAAGTGATGATTGTGACCAATACAACCGTGGCACCCCTTTATCTTAATCAAGTTAAAGGGTTGTTGAGTGACTACACAGTATCTGAAGTAATCTTGAGTGATGGTGAGGAGTATAAAACACTTGATACGGTTAACCATATTTTTACTGCACTTCTTGAGCAAAGATTTGATCGCAGTTGCACTCTGATTGCTCTTGGTGGTGGTGTGGTCGGTGACATGACTGGCTTTGCTGCAGCCAGTTACCAGCGTGGCGTTAATTTTATTCAAATTCCTACCACGTTATTGTCACAAGTGGATTCGAGTGTGGGTGGTAAAACTGGCGTTAATCACAATTTGGGAAAGAACATGATCGGTGCTTTTTATCAGCCAAAATGCGTGGTGATTGACGTTGACACGCTAGATACTTTGGACGATAGACAATATTCAGCTGGCATGGCTGAAGTAATCAAATACGGCTTGCTGGGCAATGTTGATTTCTTGCATTATTTACAAAATAACATTGACGACTTGATGGCTAGAGACAAAACAATGATGATTGAAGTTGTGCATCAGTCTTGCGAAGACAAGGCTAATATTGTCACTAAAGATGAGTTTGAAGCAGGCAAACGCGCCTTGCTTAATTTGGGTCATACTTTTGGCCATGCAATCGAAAATACGCTAGGATATGGCGTTTATTTGCATGGTGAGGCGATTTCAGTGGGCATGTTAATGGCAGCAAAATTGTCTCAACTTGAAGGTTATTTAACCAATGAGAATGTTGACCAGGTTAAACATTTATTAGAAAATTCTAATCTACCAATCTCAATTAACGGTAAAATAAGTACTTCTGATTTCATGAAATCAATGGCTGTAGATAAGAAGGTAATTGACGGCAATATTCGTTTGATTTTATTAAAGAAATTAGGCGATGCATTTATTTGTGATGACTACCAAGAAGAACTTTTAGGCCAGGTAGTTACTGATTTTTGCACCACAAAAAATTAAAAAGGACATTATTTTGACTACTAAAAAACAAAAGGAAGAAGCCCCTAAGGTTGAAGACGTTGCAGTGCCAACCATTGAATGTTTAGAAAATTTAGTCTCTAAAATGGAAGAGCAGACAAGTACTAAGTTTGAACGATTTTTCTTACCTGCATTAGCGGTATTCAGCGCCACTATTATTGGCATGTTTGTCATTATTTATTCAATTACCCAAGACATGACTCGTCTCGCTAATTCAATGGACCCTAACATGGGTGGCAACATGAGTGCAATGGTAAGTAGCATTGAAAAACTTTCTAACAATGTCTCGCAGATGACCGTGTCGGTTGCCCACATGCAAAAAAACTTTTCTCAAGTTAATAAAAACATGGACATCATTGCTAAAAAGCTTGATAATTTAGATTCAATTTCCACTGATTTAACATTAGTAAGTGCTAAGATGGATGCACTAGAGCCAATGTTAATAAACATGGAAGAAATGAACAAAAACATGACAACCATGCAGGATTCCATGACTTGGATGCAACGTGATTTATCCATTTTACGCGCCTCATTCTCTCGACCAATGAGCGTTATTAACAAGATGCCATTCCCGTTCTAAAATGTCGCTAAGTGAAGAGCAAGTTGGTCAAATTGCTTATTTGGCACGATTATCTCTTAGCAAAAAAGAGCTTGAGAGCAATACAAAAGATCTAAACAATATTCTAAATTTAGCTGAGCAATTAGCCCAAGTTGATACGCATGATGTTGAGCCGATGGCACATCCTTTGCATATGTCACAACGCCTTAGAACAGATGAAGTAACTGAGAAAGATCAATCAACATTGTTTCAATCCATTGCCCCTAAAACTGGAAAAGATCATTATCTTGTGCCCACTGTAATTGAGTGATATGCATACTAAAACCATAGCACAGCTGTCTCAAGGCTTAAAAGACAAAGAGTTTTCTTCCGTTGAGTTAACGCAACATTATCTAAATCGTATTAATCAATCACAGCTTAATGCTTTTATTACCGTGACTGATGATCTGGCCATGAAGCAGGCTCAAGCAGCCGATGAAAAAATTGCCTCGAATAATGCCAATATTTTGACGGGAATTCCCTATGCGCATAAAGATATTTTTTGCACACAAGGGGTAAAAACTTCAGCAGGCTCAAAGATGCTTGATAATTTCATTTCCCCTTACGATGCAACCGTAAGTCATCAGCTCAACAATGCCGATTTGGTGATGCTGGGAAAATCCAATATGGATGAATTTGCCATGGGTTCCAGTAATGAAAACTCCTACTATGGCTCGGTTAAAAATCCTTGGGATGTTACAAAAATACCAGGTGGTTCGTCGGGTGGCTCAGCTGCCGCTGTTGCAGCTCGTTTATCAGCCTTTGCCACAGGTACGGATACGGGAGGCTCTATTCGCCAACCTGCTAGTTTATGCGGAATAACTGGGCTTAAGCCTACTTATGGTCGAGTGTCTCGCTATGGGATGATTGCCTATGCCTCTAGTCTTGATCAGGCGGGCCCGATGACACAAACGGCCGAAGATGCGGCTCTTGTGTTAAATGTGATGTCTGGCTTTGACGAGAAAGATTCAACCAGTGCAGAGCAAGATGTACAAGATTACACAGCTAATCTTAACGATTCAATTAAAGGCCTAACCATTGGCTTACCAAAAGAATTTTTCTCAGAAGGTTTGGACAACGAAGTGGCTGATAATGTGATGGCCGCAGTAAAAGAATTTGAAGCCATGGGTGCTACGGTTAAAGAGGTTTCGTTGCCTAACTCTGCTTATGCTATTCCCACTTACTACATTGTTGCACCGTGCGAGTGTTCGTCCAATTTGTCACGTTTAGATGGTGTGCGTTATGGTTATCGCTGTGAAGAACCAAAAGATTTAGAAGATTTGTATTTACGTTCTCGCTCAGAGGCTTTTGGCGAAGAGGTCAAGCGCCGTATTATGATTGGTGCTTATGCTCTTTCAGCTGGTTACTACGATGCTTTTTATTTAAAAGCACAAAAGACTCGTCACTTAATTAGTGATGATTTTAAAAAGGCATTTGAAAATGTGGACGTGATTATGGGCCCTGTTTCCCCGACCACTGCCTTTGATTTAGGTTCCGTTAAAGATCCAGTTTCCATGTATTTGGCTGATATTTATACATTGAGTGCTAATTTAGCAGGCTTACCAGGCATGAGTATTCCAGCCGGTTTTGCACAGAATTTACCCGTAGGATTACAACTGATTGGGAACTATTGGTCTGAATCTAAGTTGCTTAACATTGCACACCAATTCCAACAGCAAACCGATTGGCACCAAAAAATGCCACAGGAGAATTAAGATGGAATGGGAGACGGTGATTGGTTTAGAGATCCATGCACAACTTAATACCAAATCTAAGATTTTTTCAGGTGCTTCTACTCAATTTGGCGCCAAGCCAAATTCCCAGGCTTGCGCAGTTGATTTAGGCTTGCCCGGAGTGTTGCCAGTTTTAAATAAAGAAGTAGTTAAAAAAGCCATCAAATTTGGTTTAGCGGTTGATGCGCATATCAATCAACGCAATGTATTTGATCGAAAAAACTATTTCTATCCAGATTTACCTAAAGGCTATCAAATCTCACAACTGGATTGGCCAATTGTTGGTGAGGGGAAAATTGAAATCAGTGTGGGTGATAAAATTAAAGTGATTGGCGTTACACGAGCGCACTTAGAAGAGGATGCTGGTAAGTCCATTCATGATTTGTACAATGACTTTACTGCAGTGGACCTGAATCGTGCCGGAACGCCTTTGTTAGAAATCGTGTCTGAACCTGATATGCGCAGTGCCAAAGAGGCGGTGGCGTATGCTAAAAAAATTCACGCTTTGGTTCAATATTTAGAAATTTGTGATGGCAATATGCAAGAAGGATCATTCCGTTGTGACGCTAATGTTTCGATTCGTCCAATGGGGCAAGAAGAATTAGGCACTCGTGCAGAATTAAAAAATATCAATTCATTTAAATTTTTAGAGCGCGCCATCAATTTAGAAGTTGAACGCCAACAAGACATTCTTGAAGAGGGAGGAAAAATAGCGCAGGAAACACGCTTGTATGACTCCGTTAAACATGAGACGCGCTCAATGCGCTCAAAAGAAGAAGCCAATGATTACCGTTATTTTCCAGACCCTGATTTATTGCCGGTTGAGATTTCTGATGAGCTTATGGATCAAATTAGAAAAGAATTACCCGAGTTGCCGACTGAGAAAAAATCCAGATTTATCACTGAGTTTGATTTGAGTGAATACGATGCCGATGTATTGACTTCGCAAAAGCCATTGGCGGATTATTTTGAACGGATACTAGTCAATAATTCTGATCATGCTAAGCTATGTGCTAATTGGGTGATGGGCGAGTTTAGTGCAGCGTGCAATAAAAACCAAATTGAGATTAAAGACGCACCAGTATCTGCCGATGATTTATCGTTATTAATCAGTCGTATTTGTGATGATACCATTTCAGGAAAGACCGCTAAAGACGTGTTTAAGGCGATGTGGAAAGGTGAGGGTAGTGCTGATAAAATCATCGAGTCTAAGGGGCTTAAACAGATGACGGATACGGGCGAAATTGAAACAATTGTCGATGAGATTATTGCCAATAACACCCCGCAAGTTGAACAGTTTAAATCGGGTAATGAAAAAATCTTAGGCTTCTTTGTGGGGCAGGCCATGAAAGCCACACAAGGTAAGGCCAATCCTAAATTACTTAATGAAATGTTAAGATCAAAACTTGGCTAAAAACACTTTGGATTTTTCCAGTTTGGGTGAAGAATTTTTTTCTCCGATTACAACCCAACCTTTAAATAACACCTTTTTAATTCATAAAAATCAAGCTTTATACGATCAACTAGGTCTTGATTTTGACGAGAAGACATTGCTTAAAATAGCTTCTGGCGAGCAAAAGTTTGAAGGAACACAGCCCATTGCCAGTATTTATGCAGGGCATCAGTTTGGTCATTTCGTGCCTCAATTAGGCGACGGTCGATCTTGTTTGATCGGACAGGTGTCAGGCTATGAGTTGTCTCTTAAAGGTGCTGGAACAACTCCTTATTCACGTGGCGCAGACGGTCGTGCGGTACTTCGATCTTCTATTCGTGAGTATTTATGCTCAATTGCGATGAAAGGCTTAAACATTGCTACTACTGAAGCATTGACCTTGGTGAGTAGTGATACCGAAGTGTATCGAGAAAATATTGAGCCAGGATCAATTGTGATGCGTGTAGCACCTAGTCATGTTCGTTTTGGTCATTTTGAATTATTTGCCTCACGTGGACAAACCGCACAAGTTAAACAATTGGCTGATTTTGTTATTGAACACTACTATCCACACTGCCAAGGCGAAAGTCGATACGTTGATTTTTTTAATGAGGTGGTTAAGCATACTGCGGTGATGATTGCCAGATGGCAAGCGCAAGGATTTTCCCACGGTGTGATGAATACCGATAATATGTCGATTTTAGGATTGACGATTGATTATGGGCCGTTTGGGTTTTTAGAAACTTACAATCCTAAGTTTGTTTGTAATCATTCTGATCACGAAGGGCGGTACGCTTTTGAACAGCAACCCGGAATTGCTTTGTGGAATCTAGCTCGATTAGGGGACAGCTTAGAAAGTTTAATTGATGCCAAACAATCCAAAGCCGTATTGGATAATTATCAAGCTTATTTGGTTAAGGCTTACTCAAAATTAATGAGACAGAAGTTTGGTTTTATTAAGAAAGATGATCAAGATAATGTACTGATTGGTCAATTTTTTGAAGTACTCTATCAAAATCAAAAGGATTACACTAATTCATTAAGACAACTCTCA
>Ga0233431_1003455_pt1 | contig 18917 bp, 10 predicted proteins | sample SI_118_April2016_FD_179867 | JGI IMG/M metagenome (GOLD analysis project Ga0233431, IMG submission 179867) | Seawater microbial communities from Saanich Inlet, British Columbia, Canada - SI_118_April2016_200_MG | ecosystem: Environmental > Aquatic > Marine > Inlet | place: Canada: British... | reverse complement strand
CAGCTGCCATCCGCAAGCAAAACCTGGAGTTGTATGCAATTAGATGAAGGTTTTGCTTGCGGATGGCAGCTGGCCATCCAATATAATGATCCCTGGACCCAATATGTAAAGGAGGTGAGGACCAAGTCATACAGGCAACCGGCCTTTGCCCGGAATAGACGATGTATTTCAGGTGTTCGCCCACTGGTTGGCAATATCCTAAGTAATGGAATTGTTCGATGAGACTATTACACAATGGTTCTGATTCCTTTTTCCTTACCTGTTTGAAAACAATCGGCCTTATATCAGACAGGGATCTGGAGATAGGAGTTTGATCGACAATGATTTGAGGTGCTGTTTTTCGCACTGCCAGGTTATTTTTGGGATTTCTTTTTTTAGGAGGTAGCATAATCAAACCAGCCCTGCTTAGTTCCAGCATAAAACTACGGCAGACCATATCACGTAGTGCACCGTTTTTTTGCACCCAGTCCCACTCTATGCATAGCCTTTGAGATAAGCGCCGTCTGCTGTCATTGGGATTGTCTGCAATCAATTGCCTGATAAAAGCAATCTCATCGAGGGTATAGGTTTTTCCGCGATATCTAAATATTGTTTCCATATCTGATTTGATACCAGACATCATCATGGAACGCACGCAAAAAATGAAATTTATTTTTTAAATTATTTAAGGAAAAATTGAGGATGATTAGTTTTTTGCATGCTCACCGAAAGGACACTTTCATTGAAATTGGATTTTGTTAAACTCAAGCTAATCAAACTTAACCATGCTTGGAAAATTATACTCAAGAGGCTTTTAAACCTTTACCAACCGGAGCATTCCCTATGAAAGGTTTCTTCAATAAACTACTACGCATTAACTTAAGCGATCAGACTTACGCCTATGAAACACTTTCTGATGATATTTTAGAAAGGACATTAGGTGGAAAAGGATTGGGTGTCCATCTACTTTTGACCGAAAACCCTAAGGGTGTTGATCCATTGGCACCAGAAAATATCTTTGCTATTGTCACCGGTCCAATCACCGGTACTAAGGTGTGGAGTCAATCCCGGTTTGCTGTTTTTTCCAAGAGCCCTTTGACTGGTGGTTACGGGGAATCCTATTGCGGCGGTTCCGTAGCACCTAAGATCAAAGGTTGCGGGGTGGATGCTTTAATTATTAGCGGGAAAAGTGATCAATTGACCTTTTTAGTCATTGATGAAAACGGAGTGGCCTTTAAAAGTGCCGACGCCATCAAAGGTAAGGAAACGGTGGAAAGTGAGGCGTATATCTTAAATAACGCCCCGGAAAAAGCTGGTGCTATGGTCATTGGTCCAGCTGGAGAAAACCTGGTCCGTTTTGCCTGTGTGAAGTCTGATCGCTGGAGAAGTTTGGGAAGAGGCGGCATGGGAGCTGTTCTAGGATCAAAAAACCTTAAAGGTATCGCTTTTGCCGGAACTAAAAAAGTGGAGGTGGCCGACCCGGATCTGTTAAAAACCTTAATTAAGCCCCTTTCAGATCAATATAAGGATTCACCGGTGACGGCAGCCTACAAAACATTAGGCACACCCATGCAGGTAGCCGTTACCAATAAAGCCGGCTGTTTTCCGACCCGCTACTGGAACTCTGGTACCTTTGAAAAATGGGAAAACTTATCAGCCGATTACATGCAGGAAAATTTTGATGTCAAATCACATCCCTGCCCCAACTGTTTCTTGCGCTGCACTAAAAAATCACGGGTAAAAAAAGGGCGACATGAAGGACTTCAGGTGGAAGGACCGGAATATGAAACCATTTACGCGATTGGAGGCCTCAACGCCGTTGATTCTCTGGAAGAGGTGCTCTACTTAAATGATGTCTGTGATCGGTTAGGTCTGGATACCATGAGCGCTGGAAATATTTCCGCTTTTGCCGTTGAAGCTTATAAACGGGGAAAAATTGACTTCAAGATTGTTTATAATCAACCGGATAAGATCGCAGAACTGTTTCAGCTTATCGCAGAAAATAAAGAAATAGGTAAAACCTTAGGTCAGGGAATTAAAAGGGCTTCAGAAGCGTTAGGTTTGGAAGATATCGCCATTCATGTAAAAGGAATGGAACCCGGTGGATTTGATCCCAGAGTCTTAAAAGGAATGGGGCTTTCCTATGCCACTTCCCCCAGGGGAGCCTGTCATCTGCGCGGGACCTTTTATAAAGCGGAACTATCCGGGCAGATGGATAAGGACCAGATTAAAGGTAAGGCCAAATTGCAGATCGACTACGAGGACCGGTGCGCACTGATGGATTCCATGATTTTATGTCGGTTTTTTAGAGATTTTATTCAGTGGGATGAGTTGAAAACACTGATTCGGGCCACAACCGGTTTGTTTTTGGATAAATCCGAACTGGAAATATTAGCTAACCGGATTACCCAACAAACCAGAGAGTACAATAAACGTGAAGGGCTGGACGAATCTACAGATACCTTACCCCCCAGATTTTTAAAGGAAGCTACCAAAGAGGGTGCAGCCTTAAGTCCGGAGGATTTAAGAACCATGATCAACGAATATAATCAAATTCGAAAAGGAAGCAATGAATAGAAAGAAATTAAAAAGTAGTTTTGACTGGCAATATTGGACCTCCGGTAAATCTGATCTTAAATCGATGAAGCCCTTACTGGTATCCCGAATTCTATTTAATACCCTGCTTATCAACGAATTTGAGCACGCCTTATTAAAGCTCAAGAATGAAGATTGTGTCTGGGGACCGGTGCACACTTCTGTCGGGCAGGAGGCATTAGCTGCTGCTACCATGGCAGCCCTTAAGAAAGGAGATAAAATCACCGGTAGTCACCGGGCCCATCACCAGTTCCTGGCTAAATCCTTAAACTATGTGACCCCGGAAAAGTGGAATCCGGTAAAAGATCAATTTCCTAAAGCAGTTAGCGAAGTGGTTCAAAAAACCATGGCTGAAATTATGGGTTTGTCACCGGGGTATTGCGGAGGCCGTGGAGGGTCCATGCATTTAAGATATGCGGAGGCCGGTATACTGGGAACCAATGCTATTGTCGGAGGAGGTATTCCCCTGGCCACTGGAGCCGCTTATGCAGAGCAGTATTCAAAAAGTGGTAATGTGGTGGTCTGTTTTTTTGGTGATGGTGCTATCAACCAGGGAGTATTTCATGAGTCCTGTAATTTAGCTGGTATCTGGAATTTACCGGTTATCTATTTTGTAGAGAATAATCTCTACGGAGTTGGTACTCATGCTGATATCTCTTGTGCAGTTAAAGATTTATCAATCAGAGCAGACAGTTACGGAATGGATGGACGTATTATTGATGGCAATGATGTGACGGCTATCTACGAAACGGTCAAAAATGTAGCAGCCGGGATCCGTAAAGGGAATCGTCCCTGTCTTATCGAAGCCAAATGTTACCGTCACTACCATCATGCCGGGGACCAACCGGGTAGTACCTTTGGTTATCGTACTAAAAAAGAGGAGCGAGAGTGGCTCACAAAAGACGCCATTACCACTTATCCTAAGGCTTTACAAGAGGCTAAGCTGCTTACCAGGGCCCAGATAGAAAAAATCACCCAGGCGGTAAAAGCAGTAGTGGCTCAGGCAGTAGACTTTTGCGCTACCCACGAAAAGACCTATCAGGTCCGTCAGGAATTGTGGCCAAAACCGGAAACAGTGGATGCAGGCATTCGGAGTGACGGACTGGAGTTGGTTGATATCGAATATAGCAAATCAGAAGATTTTCCAAACAAAACAGAGATGGCTTATTCCGATGCCATTGCTGCTGTGACCGGACGCTGGTTGGAAAAAGATAATCAAACAGTGGTATTAGGAGAGGAGATTGCCAGTTTTGGTGGTGGGGCCTATGGGGCCACAAAAAAATTACCAGCCTTGTATCCTCAGCGGGTGAGAAACACTCCCATCACCGAAGCAGGTTTTGTAGGACTAGCCTGCGGTGCTGCCATGAATGGCACGCGTCCCATTGTAGAATTGATGTTTCCTGATTTTGCTCTGGTGGCTGCCGATCAGCTCTTTAACCAGATCGGGAAGGCCCGCCATATGTACGGTGGAACCACAGATCTACCCCTGGTGGTCAGAACCAGGATCGCAGTGGGATGTGGATACGGAGGGCAGCATTCCATGGACCCTGTGGCCATTTTCAGTTTGTTTCCCGGTTGGCGAATCCTGGCCCCCAGTAATTCGGCGGACTATATCGGTCTGTTTAATAGTGCCATGCAATCTTTAGATCCGGTGTTGATGGTGGAGCATCACGCACTCTATACCAAAAAATATCAGGTACCTAAAGATAACCTGGATTATTTTATTCCCTTTGGTAAAGCTAATAAGGTTTCTGAAGGTGAAGACATCACCTTAGTGGGTTATAGTTCTATCATTGATCGACTAAAGGTAATAGGGGAACAGTTAAAATCCCAAGGGATTAGTGCTGATACTATCGATCTGAGAACCCTGGATTTACCAAGTATTGATTATGAAACCATTGGCGAATCTCTTAAAAAGACAGGGGCGCTGGCTATTATTGAAGAAGCACCCACCAGCAACTCGATCGGTAGTACCATCGCAGCAGAAGTTTATCAGCGTTTTTATGATGAATTGGATGGTCCAGTCGCTTGTGTAACTTCAAAGGATGTTCCTAATTCTGTTTCGCGCATGCTGGAGGCTGCTGCTATGTTAAAAGATGAAGAGATTATTGAAACTGTCCTAGCTGTGGCCAAAAGGAGGTGGAGGTAATCAATATGGTAACTAAAATATTATTACCGCAGGGTGGACAGGATTTAAAGGAAGCCACGGTGGCTCGTTGGTTGAAAGCAGAAGGTGATCAGGTCAAAGAGGGAGACTTGATTTGTGAAATAGAAACTGAGAAAGCAGTTTTTGAAGTAGAAGCAGAATGTGATGGTACTTTATTGAAAATAATAGTCGAAGGTGGACAGACTGCTCCAACCCTATCTGTTATTGGATATATCGGCGAAACCGGAGAAAAAATCGAACTAACAGCTGATGATAATTCTCAACCGGAAACTGAAAGCACTGCTCAATCTTCAGACTCAAAAACAGATTCTCCACCAACTTTGGAAAAGCTGGTACAAGAAGCACCTATGATTTCAAGTAGCAGCGACAAACTCAAAATATCTGGCCGAGCCCGAAGAAAAGCAACCCAAAAAGGTTTTGATCCCTCTCTAATCCCAGGTAGTGGTCCTGGTGGTAGAATCATTGAAAAAGACGTTCTGAGCTATAGTGGTACCACAGATCAAGCCATTACACCCATGCAATCACCGTCATCTATTAGCTATCCTGATGCAGCGGGTAAACGTGCTCCCTTAACTAAAATGCGGCAGGTGATCGCCCGCAGGTTGCAGCAAAGCAAACAGCAACTTCCCCATTTTTATGTAACAGTATCCGTGGAAATGGATGAGGCGCTTAAAGTAAGATCTGATTTTAACCGGGCACTGAACCGTGATGACAATCGTAAATTATCAGTCAATGACCTGATTATTAAAGCTACTGCCCACGCTTTAGAAGAATTTTATGAGGTGAACTGCCATTTCAGAGGTGACCATTTACTCTACCTGGATGATATTAATATCGGTGTGGCTGTCAGCTTACCCAGCGGATTAGTAGTACCGGTATTAGAACACGCGGACCAATTACCTTTGGGTGATATCGTGGAAGAGACCAAGCGCTTAATCAGCCTGGCTAAAGCAGGAAAGCAGGCCAGTGTAGCACCGGGATCATTTACCATTTCCAATATGGGCATGTTGGAAGTGGAAAGCTTTACCGCGATTATCAATCCACCGGAATGCGGTATTTTGGCGGTCAGTGGTATTCAAAAAAAGGTGGTGGTATCGGACCCAGGGGATTTATGTATTCGCCAGTTGATGAAAATGACCCTTTCTGCCGACCATAGAGCGGTGGATGGTGTTTTAGCAGCTAACTTTACCAATAAGATCAAATATCAGCTGCAGAATCCCAGGACTTTGCTCAAATAAAAAGAACTTGTAAACTACTAGGAAAATGGCAAAAAAAATTATTATCATCGGTGGCGGCCCAGGGGGTTATGTGGCTGCTATTCGGGCAGCTCAATTAGGTGCTGATGTTACTGTGATTGAAAAAAAAGATCTGGGGGGTACTTGTTTGAACCGGGGCTGTGTCCCTACAAAAACCATGCTTCACTCTGCCCGTTGTTATCGATCGGTCTTAAACTCAAGAGAATTCGGTGTTTACAATACTCTGCAGTCGTTTAGGTTTGATAAAATGATCAAACGCAAGGATGAAATCGTTCAGACCAATGTGAATGGGATCAAGTACCTGTTTCAAAAAAATAAAATAAAATCCATTCAAGGAACCGCCTCATTGATTGACCCTAGCACTGTTAGTGTCCGGTGCCGGGATGACAAAACTGAACGGCTTAAAGCAGATGCCATTTTACTAGCCACAGGATCGGAACCCTTGACACCGAAATTCCTGAAATTTGATGGGGATCGGGTGATTACCACTACAGAAGCGCTTCAACTTGACCAGGTCCCCAAAAGTATCGCAATTGTGGGCGGATCTGTATCAGGGTGTGAGTTTGCCAGCCTGTTTTCTCAATTGGGAGCAGAGGTTCATATCATTGAAATGTTGGACCGGATCGTACCCACTGAAGATGCTGAAATTGCTTCAAAACTCACTAACGCACTTGAAAAGAGCGGTATCAATATTCTAACCAACAGCCCGGTGGAAGCTGTCGAAAGGGTTTATCCCAGCGGTGATGTTAAAATTGCGGTAAAAGGGCACTCCTCTTTGCAATTAGGATATTGCCTGCTGACCCTGGGTCGAAAACTCAATACTGAAAATATCGGATTGGAGCACATCGGAATTAAACACACATCGGCTGGTATTGAAGTTGATGATCAGATGCGAACCAATATTAAAACCGTTTACGCGGTGGGTGATGTGACAGGGAAACTGCTGCTGGCCCATGTGGCCAGTGAACAGGGAATTATCGCCGTGGAACATATCATGGGGAAAAAGGTCAGTATGGATTACCAATCAGTGCCAGCTTTTATCTATACCCATCCTGAAATATCCAGTGTCGGTAAACAGGAAGTTGAATTGAAAGCAGAAGGTACCAAGTACCTGACTGGAAAAAACTATTTTAAAAGTAACGCTATGGCTATGGGTATGGGTATGGGAGAAGCCGATGGATTTGTGAAAGTGCTGGCGGACGCTAAATCGCATCAAATATTGGGTATTCACCTGATCGGCCCCCATGCCACCGATCTGCTGGCAGAAGCCGTGATGATAATCAAGAATAGGATGACTGTTGAACAGGTCAAGGATGTCATTCACCCCCATCCAACCTTATCAGAGGTAATCAAGGAAGCAGTGCTGGCCACGGTTGGGGAAGCCATTCATGGATAAAATTTCTAAATAATCGCTGAGGTATAAAAAAATTTCCCTACAATAAATGAAAAAAAATGTAACATTCAAGGATATAATTAATACAAATTCAATTAATTTATTTTGCGGGTAGCATAATGTTAGAGCTTGGTTTGAATAAAGTCTGATTACCCAAAATAGCAAGTTCTGATAAGGCTACCAATAAAGATTCAGTTGCTTTATTCAGATAGACAGTACCTCTCTTGACATCTTTTTTACTGACATTCATGGAGAGAGGGTAATCCTTGATGACATCACTTTGAAGCCTTTTCCCGGCGTTATAAGCAATGACAATTTTTGTCATAATTTCATAAACAATATCCAATTTATCAGGAGTAATGATATCATCCGGAACCCTGGATTCGATTATTTTTTGAAATGTATTTTTAGCCCAGTAAATAAAAGGAGAAAATGCATCATCCTCAACAAAAATAAGCTCATTAACCTGGTCACTGATTTCATTTTTATGATGATGAATGGAAGTCATTAAAGCCATCAATTGCTGGGAATTAATTTGAACAATCCTTAGTTTATTTTTGCTCTCCTGCCAGAATTTTTTATATCGCATAACCAATCTTCTAACAGCGTGCGCAGACACTCGTCTGAAACCTTTTGGTGTTTCCGGGTTGATTTCATAGAATAACTTGTATTCAGCTTCATTAATAAACAAACTAAAGGAATTTTCGTTTGCTACTTTTCTTTGATTAAGTTCTTCCTGCACTTGTTCATAAATGGTATTCAATCGATCCAGGATATCTTCATAAACACTAATAATTAAACCCAAATCCTTTTTAGAACGATCTTTTAGTAAATTCTGGGAGACTAATTCAAAGGAAGCCAATTGTGAAATATCCACTTTCATTAATTGATACCAAATCGCGGCCGGAAATTCCTTACTCTCTTTTTCAAAAACCATTTTTTTGGCTTTAGTAATTAAATCCTTACCAATTTTATGATTGATTCGCCTAAAGTCATTCAGTAACAACAAGAATTCTTTCTTGCGGATAAATATTTTTTTATGTTGGTCCTGGACCAGGCGAACCAAATTTGATGAAGGATCAAAATCTAAACTATAAAAATTACATCCCTCTTCACAATAATCCAATTTTTCTTTCCCCGGTACATTATCATGCTGATAATAACCCATCAGGACTTTTAAGTTTCCTCCCAACTGAGCCATACAATCTTTAACAACAAAAAGATCTTCAAACTCAATTTCCAGGGCTTTAACGAACTTGTTTAGGTTATTGTTAATTAAATTTTTGGTTACTTCATCATCTCTGGAAGAAGCCACCCATTGGAAAAAAGTTTGAAGATCCAGCACCTGGTCCCAAAATGACTGAACCGTTGCATTTCGAACACGTTCTGCTGTTTGTAAATCACCTATTATGCCGTCTTCACTTGATTTTTGATTTTCAGCTGACGATTTGATATTCAATTCATTTTCATCAAAATTAAATTGTAAAGCAGAGTATTGGTGGACATTAGTGTTAACTGCAATCAATAGGTCCCCGATTCGATACGCAAAACGTTTTATCTCAACGAAGATAGGTAATTTATTAAGCTTTGAACTAATCTTACGTCTCTGGATCATCCTGGTTAACAAAGAATTATATTGTCGCTGATATTCTGATAATTCATTTAATAGATCACTTTCAATGATTTCTTGAATTTGGGGAGACAATGATGATTGCTCACTGTCTATTGATAATTGCTTATTTTCAACAATAGTCACCAGTTCAGAATAAAGTGGATTCATTTCAAGTGATTGTTTCTTTCGATATAATTCTTCAGTACTTGACTTAATATTTTCAATTGGAAGCAAAATTGTTTCATTACTCATTTTCTTTTTCCACTAAATTTATGGCAATAGTCTTTATATTTAATTAATATTCTGAATCTTACAGGAATCATCAAAAAGGCTAGTCAAATTTTCACGTAACATAGCAAATATATTCACAATCCTCAAGCCTATCATATAATGTATGCCGAAACCGTTAATACCAAGTCAAAGTGGCATATACCTTTTTTTGGTCAAATAAAGACAAATACAATAAAGGGATCAAAATCATTAGAGAATTCAATGGTGATTTAATATAACAGGTGATCTAATTCTTTTTAATTTTCCCCCATACCAAATCAATTGAACCATTACTAAAGGAAAACATGAACCCATGTCAATACTGCTTTATTTTCAAAGAAGAAGGACCATCACCTAAAAATTGTTCTGGTAGTTTTTCTTCAAAATCAATTACTGTAAATGTTTTTAGTATAGATACTTTTGAAAATGCAATTAATGTTGCAAAGAGGGCAGTAGCCAGTGGAATTTAGCAGTGCATTTGATCAGCAAAAAGCCTTAACCGTGATTGATGCCATCGACGGAAAAGTACCGGCAGGGTATGCAAAAAAATGATTCAAAGCCGTTTTGCACAATAACTACTGCTCATGGCACTTTCCCAATGCATCACTTATCCCAGCTGATCACTATGTGCCACAACACCAATGAAGTTCAAAATTTGTCGAGCGGCAAAAAGTGAAGTGAGATTCTGTACATCATTTTCCGGGACAATCTCTACAAAATCCATTCCCACCATTTTCCCTTTTTTTGCCAAACCACGCATTAAATTAAATAGCTGATAATATTCGACGCCCCCCGGGGTAGGATATCCACAACCCGGTGCGATTGAAGGATCGAGTCCATCGGCATCGATGGTAATAAAATAAGCAGCAGCTTTGGGGATACGGTTCAATATAGCTTCGATTCCTGCATTATGAAGTTCCTCTGCTTTAATCAGCAATGTTTTTTTAGATGCCACGGCATCATCAACTTCCTTTTGGGTGGCACTCCCCTGGCTTCTCAGACCAATCTGAACCACTGAAGAAACGTTGGACATTTCTGCTGCCCGCCGCATGGGGCTACTATATCCATCTCTAACGCCACCTTTCTCATCAACCCAGTCCAGATGGGCATCGATTTGAACGACACAAAGATCCTGAATGGATTCAAATCCCCTTAGAACGGGAATAGTGGTTCCGTGATCACCACCGATAATAATAGGAACTACGCCTTTTTCAGATAAATGGCTGATGGAACTGGTGATCATTTGTGAATACTTTTCAAATGGGTCATCGTTTTGAACAATATCACCACAATCCAAACAATTAATTGACTTCCCCCCAAACAGGTCTCCATCAAAATCAAAATCATAATGATCAGTTTGACTATATTTATAAGATTGTTCCCGTACAACTTCAGGAGCATTTAGTGTACTGTAATCAGGCAGGTTAGCATAAGGAGACTGATAAGGGACACCGACAATAGCAAATTGTCCTTCAAACGCATTCAGATCATCCTGGGCTGGAAAACCAGCAAATGGTTTTTTTATGGGAGATAGTTTTTTCATGTTAACCTTTTTGATAGAGTGAGAATAATTCAAATATAAAAAAAAAAGATTTCTAGTGTAATGTCCACTTTGAAGGGTTGCAATCAATCTAGCTGAAATTGAGGGACATGTTCAAAATCTGGTACCTTACTAAAATAACAGCATAAAGTTGTTACGTGTACCCTGATTTCAGCGGAACTGATCTGACACTGGATTATTGACTAATGCTAGATTTGATCACTATGGGCAATCGTTCCAATAAAATTGATCATCAACTGGGCAATGGTAGATGCCGTAAAACCGTTAATATCTCTTTCCGGACGGAGTTCAAAAATATTGATACCCACGATCTTACCTTTTCCTGTTATGCCCTTCACCAGATCAATGGTTTCATCATAAGTGATACCCCCAGGGGTGTTGTATAGCACACCTGGGGCTATCGCACTTTCAAAGACATCGGAGTCAATGGTAATAATGTAGTGATCTGCGGTTGGAATCTGTTGCATACATTCGGAAATCCCGTTTTGATGTAAATCACGGGCCTTAATAAAAACACTGCCAAATTCTTGAGCGTCCTTTATTTCTTCAGGCCGGGCACTACCAATCCCCCTTAAACCAATTTGTGTCATTGACTCAACCCAGGCCATTTCTGAAGCTCTTCTCATAACATTACTATATCCTTCCGTTACACCATCACGCTCCTTTCTCCAGTCAATATGCGCATCCAGGTGAACGACACACAGAGACTTAAATCCTTCATAGGCCCTCATAGCAAAAATACAGCTTCCTTCATCAGTTCCCATTATAATTGGCACAGCTCCTTTATCCAATATTTTACGGGTAGCTAAAGTGATATGTTGGGGCTCCAGCTGGTCCTTTTCAACGTCCCGGTCAACATCACCACAATCAACCAATCGAACCTTTTTCCCAGCCAAAGTATCCCCATCATCAAAGTCAAAATTATGATGATGGAGATGATCAATAAAAATCGAAGATTGTCGGCGGATGGCAGCAGGAGCTTCCTCTAAACGTTCGCTTAATTCAATTTTTTTAAAAACCTGAGGATAGGGGCTAATATAATGAACTCCCAGCAGTGCAATATCGGCCTGTAAATTATCTAAATTTTTACAAACCGGAACCCCGGCAAAGCTATCAGCAGCTGGTTTAATGAATTTCCAATCTGTTGTCATTGAGTCTCCTTTGAAGATTACATGCCATTATATTAGACTAGCATTTAGTGTGGTATTTTTTCCAACCGGGGCTTTTATTCTTTTTAGAACTTAGATTATAATTCTAGATCAAAACCCTTTTGAAAAACAGTACTTTCGCATTTTGATTCTTTAAAAAATTATGGTACTGCTTTGATTAAGATTTTCTATCTATAATAATATATATTTTAACTGGTTAAATAGCTTGCGTCAGAAAAAAGATTAAGCCTTCCGTGTTTGCCAAAAAGCCAGGGATGCGTTAACCAGTATATAGCATTATCTATTAAAAATTTTGGTAATTTTTTAAAAAAAACCGGAATCCCTATGGACCAAATATATCAATATGCCATTAAGCATTGCCCTATTCCCATATCGATATTTGATCGGAATATGTATTTTGTTGAAGTCAGTGATCGGTACCTGACTTACAATCGCCTGCAATCTGATGATATTATTGGCAAAACCATCTACGAGGTGTTTCCTGAATTACCACAAAAACTAAAAAATATGCATCAGGAGGTATTAGCGGGCAAAGTAGAAAAAGCTACTGAAGACCGATATGTCTGGCCTGATGGGTCAGTCGATTACAAAAGATGGGAGTGTTGGCCATGGAAAAGTCAAAATGGGCAAATTAACGGCCTTATTATTTATACTGAATTTATTACAGACAAAAAGAAAGTCCAGATCGCATTTGCTGAGAGTGAAAGACAACTCATCACTTTAATGTCAAACCTGCCAGGAATGGCCTATAAATGTTCCGGGAATGCCAGCAGAACCATGTCATTTGTTAGTAACGGATGCCTGGAGTTAACCGGTTATCCGGCATCTAAACTGGTTAATAATGCTGAGTTAGCATTTCATGATTTAGTCAATCAGGAGGATTTTCAGTCCCAAATCAGCGTCATCGACCTGGGAATCGCCCAAAAAGGTTCCTACCGAATTTCCTATAGAATCAAAACCGCAAATGGTGAAGAAAAATGGGTATTGGATAAAGGGGTTGGTGTTTATTCAAACGAGGGATTATTAATTGGTACCGAAGGGTTTATTACAGATATTACAGAAAACAAGGAGCAGGAATTATCCCTTCAAAGTGAATATCGAAAATTAAAATCATCCATCGGTGAACGGTATCGATTTGGCAATATTATCGGGAAAAGTGGGTTAATGCAGGAGCTTTATCAAAATATCATTGAAGCCGCCGCTTCAGATGCCAGTGTGTTACTGTTAGGAGAATCCGGCACCGGAAAAGAATTAGTCGCGTTAGCCATCCATGAAAATTCCGATCGCCACCATAAACCTTTTATCCCTGTCAATTGTTCAGCGATCCCTAGTGGCTTGATAGAAAGTGAGTTTTTTGGTCACAAAAAAGGGGCTTTTACCGGTGCTCAATTCAGCACTAAAGGTTATTTACATGCCGCTAACAATGGCATGTTATTTATGGATGAAGTGGGAGATGTTGATCTAAATATCCAGGTAAAATTGTTAAGGGTATTGGAGTTCGGTGTATATACACCGGTTGGAGAAACCGAGGGGCGAAAATCTAATTTTCGTTTAATTTCCGCGACCAATAAAGATCCGGCAGATTTGATCAGGAATAATGCAATGCGCTTAGATTTTTTTTATCGCATCGGAGTTATCCCAATTGTTATCCCTCCCCTCAGAGAACGGAGAGAGGATATTCCATTATTAGCTGACCATTTTTTAAAAAAATTAAACCCAGGCAAGACCCGTAAAAAGCTTTCTGGGTTACAGCTGGACAAACTGATATCACATAACTGGACAGGTAATGTCAGAGAATTACAAAATGTATTGCATCGATTTATAACAACCGGAGAAATTAGATTTCTGCAGATATCACGATCGGAACCTGAAAATATGATTCAACCAGAAACAACTATTCTCCCATTGCCACAACCAGCAATTAAACCCATCGTTAAAATAGACGATCTTGAGAAAGAACATTTGATTGAAGTCTTAAATAGGGTGAGATGGAATCGTACCAAAGCTTCTGAAATTTTGGGAATTTCCCGCCGGGCACTTTATCGAAAAATTGAAAAGTATCAGTTGAAATAGCCCGTTTTGAGCAATCTGATTTTGGATCTTGAAATTTAAAATCTATTAAAATATTCCCCAATATTTCATAATGTTATAGATCAGTTATCTCCAAAACTAATCTTGTAAATTATCTTTTTTTTGAAAAAAAGAATTGACCTAATAAATAGATGCTCAATACGGGCTATATCGCCCGATTTTTATTTTCTTCAATAATAAAAACCCCCTGCTATATATTCCAATTCAAAATAATATATCTATTATTCCAAAGCATTACATCACATATTATGTATTGGTACACACCTTGCTGAGTAGCTACTATACTAAATTAAAGTAACTATAAAGTTCAATATTATAAAAAAAATTGCTTTAAGCAAAGCATGAAGCATATCTGATACTTCATCAAGGTTATGTTCACTGAGCGAAGTCGAAGTATTTTTGTCTAATACCTCGTTCTTTGCTCAAAGAATCGCAAATTCAGTGCTTGGTAAACCGTGTTCTGCTTACTGAATCAAGGATTAACTGAATAGTTACACATTAAATTTCTATTGGCCCATTTTAAATGAATCTTATATTGATCAATTAGAGACAATGCTGTGCCACTTTAACCGCTTGATTTAAAGCTTCAATTGATGAAGACCGCAACAGTATGAAAACCAGACTGGACCAGCAATAATAAGGAGGTTTTTTAATGAACACCAACTATGATCGTTTGAAATCATTAAACCCTGATGAATTGAATCAGTTGCATGCAGCAACCATCGACATATTAAAAACAACCGGAATGTGTTTTGAATCAGAAAAAGCCCATGAGATTTTTCGAAGACATGGATTCAAAACAGAAGGCAAACTGGTTTATTTCACAGAAAAACAGATCCAGGCCGCAGTTGAAAGCGTTTCTGATAATTGGACACTCATGGCCCGGGATGAAAATCGCAAAGTCGAATTGGATAAAGACAGATATTCTATTGGAATGGGCGGCGGTTCCCCTTTCATGATAAATGCAGATCAAAGCTACCATCCGGCAACCAGACAGGATTATCTCAATGCTTTAAAAGTCGGCCAAAGCCTGGATGCTATTGAAAGTTGGCGAGTACTGGTTATTCCAAATGATTTACCTTCTGAAAATGCTAACATGTTTATGATGCTCAATCAGATCAAGTATTTCAATAAAGTCTATGCTCTAACCGATGAGACAAGTATTGAAATGCTGCAAATTACTTACGGATTGAGCCAGCGAGAGATGCAGGAACAAGCTGCTAAAGGCATTGTCTATGGTCAAATTACCATTAACCCGATTACACCATTAGTCCTTGATCAAACCATGTGTGAGCGAACGATAACAATGGCAAAATCAGGAATTGCCATGAACGTCGCTCCAATGCCGGTAGCTGGAACGACTGCTCCTGTAACACTACCATCTGCATTGATTCTCCAAAATTGTGAAATCCTGGGAACCCTGGCACTGACCCAACTGGTGACCCCGGGATGCCCGGTCGCTTATGGAACGTTGGCCAGTAATGCAAATATGAAGACCATGGGCTGTGTCTACGGATCACCAGAATCCAGAATTCTGGAAAATGCCGGTGCTCAATTGGCCCGCCATTATGGCATGCTAAGCCGAGGGGACGTTGGATTAACAGATGCTATGACCAGCGACTTTCAAGCGGGTGCTGAGGGAATGTTTGAATTCGTGAATGCCATTCGGGCCGGTATTAACTTTTTACCGGGTTGTGGCAATCTGGGCAGTTTTCTGGGTGCTTCATTGGAAAAAGTGGTACTGGATGCGGAAATGGCCCAATATATTAAACGATATCTCCAACCTCTGGAAATTACACCGGATAGTATGGCCATCGATGAAATTAAAAAAGTAGGTCCCAGTGGTAATTTTGTCACTAGCCAGCACACTTTCAAGCATTTCAAAACAGAATTAACCATCCCCGATATTTTTACCCGCGATAGTTATGATAAGTGGGATGAAGGGGAGAAACTAAATGCGAAAGAGCGCGCCAACCGTAAAGTAACAGAAATTCTTGACAGCTATGTTCAACCGCCAATCGACGAAGGACTTGAACAAGAATTAGATGATTTTGCGGCCAGGTATTATCCTGCTCCCTGGACAGACAACTAACCGTACTATGGTTTCTTTAAACCAACAGTTTTTTTAAACTAGCATTTCGTCAGTTGTTGTCATCTCGACGCGCTTGCGAGGAGAGATCTTAAATATGCTCATCCTTGAGATTTCTCCTCATACTTCGTCGAAATGACAATTGTTAGAGTATAATATCCATTGATTGACATGAAACTAGTGATATTTTAACAACTTTTACCTACTTAAATTTTTAATTAATCATCAATAAAGGTATTAAACTATGAATTCAGGTTTTAAATCTCAAAGTGTTCCCAGCTATCGCCTCTTAGATGAGGCTCAGATCAAACAAATCCACTACGCAACTTTAGATTTACTGGAAAACAGTGGTGTCAAGGTGATGGATGAAGAAGCCAGAGAAATGCTCATCGAGGCAGGTTGTCGTCTTAAAGAAAACGATGTTATCCAGATACCAAACTGGATAGTTGAAGACTGTATCAGAAGTGCTCCATCCAGAATCACGCTCTACAATCGTCTGGGAAAAGAAGCCATGCGCCTGGAAGCCAATCGCATCCATTACGGCATGGGAACAGATTTGGTCCAGACCTACGACCTCTACACTAATGAACTCCGTCAGACAACCTGTTCAGATATAGCAAACGCAGCCAAAATTGCCGATGCCCTAGAAGAAATTGATTTTGTCGGTTCTTATGCCATCCCGTTTGACGCGCCAAACAATATGGGATATGTCGATTCTTTTAAAGCGGAACTTGAAAATTCAATTAAACCGATTTTTTATACCGCCGCAGGCCTCGAAGATATCAAAATTATTAATGAAATGGCAGCTGCAGTTGTGGGTGGTGCCGATATCCTGCGAGAAAAACCGATTCATGTCCATTACGCAGAACCACTGACACCATTGACCCATACGCCAGGAGCGACAAAAAAACTATTCTATTGTGCCGATAATCACGTTCCAGTCAACTACACCCCTGGTATGATGTCTGGTGCTACTGCACCGGTGACCCTGGCAGGTGCCATCACCGTCGGTAATGCTGAAGCTCTAAGCGGCGTTGTTTTACACCAACTACGATCAAAAGGGGCACCGATTGTTTCCGGATTTGGGATGTCAACCCTGGATATGAAATCCAGTGCTTGCTCCTATGGCTGCCCTGAATATCGTCTGGCACTGTCAGCCTGCGCAGATCTATACCACTATTATGGCATTCCTATGTGGGGAACTGCCGGTGTCAGTGATTCAAATTGCCTGGACGAGCAAGCCGGTATGGAATGGGGTATTTCTTTAATGACAGCAGCCTTAGACGGTGCCAACCTGATCCATGATATCGGTTATCTGGGACAGGGTCTGGTTGGACATCCGGCAGCCCTGGTCATGTGTGCGGAAACTATCAGCTACGTCAAACGCTTTGTCAGAGGTTTTGATGTTAGTGATGAGTCAATTGCCATGGATGTCATACGTGACGTCGGACCACAGGGCGCTTTTATCAGTACTAAACACACCTTTCAGAATTTCAAAACTGAACATTGGCAGCCCAGTATCAGTAACAGACTCCCCGTTGATGTTTGGAAAAAAGGACCTAAAAAGAGTATCACCGAGTCGGCCATTCAAAAAGCCAAAAAAATTCTGGCGGAACATCAAGTTGAAATGTGGGATGATTCAGTGCAAAAAGAAATCGACAACATTCGCAACGACGCCGTCAAAAAACTAGGTAAACTCATTATTGGAATCTAATGATTCCTTGGCATTCTGAATTTTTTCACAGAAATCAGGGTACACGTAACAAAAAAAGTACATGTCCCCAGATTTCTCAGATACATCTGTGAAATGTTCGCACCGAACTCAATACTGTCATCCTGACGAGGTACGAGACTGAATTGCGATACTCTGAGCATAAAACTCTTATCGCTCTCAGAAAAAGATTCTTCGCAAGCTCAGAATGACAGTTCATTGTAATTATTGATATAAAACCTCAATCCACTCAACGCAGCCCTTTATATATCCCCAATTCTTCACTGGTATAACCATAAAACTGATTATGAACGTTATCAGTAAACTCTTCAAAAAGCTTGTAACCATCTTCATCCAAAGAGGCCGAATACAAATTGACTAGTAGATCGTGAGCAATATAATCCTCACTGATTTCAATAAACCCTTCATCCTGTGTCCAGGTCACTTTACTGTTTTCCCCTCTGGAAACAATGCCGGATATGGTATGGGTGCCATCAATAATAATGGAGATGTATCGTTCCTTTTTCTCAGCAATATACCGTTTAACCCGCCGGTGTGATACCAGCATTTCAAATGGATTTTCTTCTCCAAAATAAATTCCCTTTAAGGCCACACCTCTTTCAATCGCTTTTTCCAATTCATCATTAAGGTCTTTGATTTCTTCATCCCATATTGAAATAGCAACTCTTTTTTCAGCACCTTTAATCAACAAATTCAAAAAGCTGATAATGTTTTTTCTACCGCTGATAACAACCAACCGGTCATCCTGTTTCTTTTCCTTATATATTCGTCCGGCAATATTGGAAATGCTGTTGAAAACATCCTCATACTGTGTTTTAAGCTTGTTGATAAAGATGTCAGGATCCACCGGAAAATAGAGTTTGTTTTTCTCTTCTATTTGTTCAAATACCAATTGTTTATCCATCAGGTTTTTCAAAACTTCATAAATGCGCGATCGGGGGATACCCGAATTTTTACTTAAAGTATATCCGTTCAAGGGAAATTCTTCCAGAAGCTTGAGATA
>Ga0233431_1003453_pt1 | contig 18918 bp, 31 predicted proteins | sample SI_118_April2016_FD_179867 | JGI IMG/M metagenome (GOLD analysis project Ga0233431, IMG submission 179867) | Seawater microbial communities from Saanich Inlet, British Columbia, Canada - SI_118_April2016_200_MG | ecosystem: Environmental > Aquatic > Marine > Inlet | place: Canada: British... | reverse complement strand
AAATGAAACAGTAGAATTAAATGAAACAGTAGAATTAAATGAAACAGTAGAATTAAATGAAACAGTAGAATTAAATGAAACAGAAGAACAAGATCAAGAATTAAATGAAACAGTTGAAGATTCCCAAATTAATGAAACAGAGGAAATTAATGAAAAGAAAAAAAGGAGAATTGCAAGAAGCTAAAAAAGAAATTCTGATCCATAAAAAGAAAAAAAAGGAAGATAAATCCCTAAAGACCCCTAAATTACAGAAAAAAAGAGTAAAAAAAACAAAAAAGAAAAGAAAGAAATAAATTTTAAATCTATTAAAAAATTAATGAGAAATTTCTTTCTCAGTAAATACATAGTCTTTTAATTCTTTAGAAAATTCAGGGTCTTGTCTCCTTATCCATTCAATTAACATTGCGGCATGTTCTTTTTCTTCTTTAGAATGGTGTAATAATATTTTTTTCAAAGATTCATTACTACTAGCTTTTGCCCTTTGTATGTAAGCGTTCACTGCACCCATTTCTTCATTTAAAGAATCAATTGCCCTTCTCATATCAAGTTCTTTTTCAGAAAGATCATTTTTGTCTTCATATTGCATTATCATAGCCTCCAAATAAAAAAAGAAATAAAAGATATATAAATATATCTAGATTTTACCAACTAAATCTAATCAAGGAGTTAAGGTATCTTTTCCAGGTTGCCAACTAGCAGGACAAACCTTGTCTCCATGTTCAGAAACAAACTGAGCAGCTTTAAACTTTCTAATTAATTCATTGCCATTTCTACCAATACTGTTATCATTAACTTCAACAGTCTTTAAGATTCCTTCTGGATCTATGATGAAAGTTCCTCGTAATGCCAATCCTTCTTCATGGATATATACTCCGTAATCCTTACAAACTTTTCCAGTAGGATCTGCTAACATAGGGTATTTTATCTTCTTTATAGTTTCAGAATTATCATACCATGCCTTATGCACAAAAACCGTATCTGTACTGATGCTTAATATCTCAATATTGTTTTCTTTAAATTCTGGATATTTGTCTGCTAACTCTCCTAATTCAGTAGGGCATACAAATGTGAAATCTGCAGGATAGAATACTAACGCTACCCATTTTCCCTTGAGATCTGATAATTTTATTTTTTTTACTTCTCCGTCTTGAAATGCCTCTAATTCAAAATTAGGTGCTGGTTTTCCAATTTCTAATAATTTTTCTTGTTCCATTTTATTTTGCTCCTAAATAATATTCATTTACTTTTTCCCAATTTATTACATTGAAAAAATTCTCTATATAATCTGGTCTTTTATTTTGATATTTTAAATAGTAGGCATGTTCCCATACATCAATAGTCAATAAAGGGATTAATCCTTTGCTTACTGGAGATTCCTGGTTTGAAGTTTTTATTATTTTTAATTCTCCCTGATCCACTACCAACCATGCCCATCCGCTTCCAAATTGAGTTTTTGCAGAATTACTAAATTCTTCTTTAAATTTATCAAAACTTCCCCATTTTTTATTGATTTCTTCAGAAATCTCACCTTCAAAAGCAATTTCTTTTTTCAAAATAGTCCAGAAAAATCTATGGTTAAAATATCCTCCACCATTATTTATTGCGGCTTGTTTGATATCTTCTGGAATCTCGGCTAAATTTGATAAAATTTCTTTTACATCTTTTCCTTCTAATTCAGTCCCTTCAATTGTCTTCATAAAATTATCAAAATACGCCTGAAAATGTTTATCATGGTGTATTTTCATTGTTTCTTCATCAATATAAGGTTCTAACGCATTATAATCATATTTTAATTTTTCTATCATTTTAATTCTCCTTGCAATTTTTACAAATTCCATAAAATATTATTCTAACGGATCTGAGTTCAAAATCACTAGATTTTATTTTCCTCATTGCATAGTTTGATATCTCTTTTTGTCCTATATCTATTATTTTGTCACAATTAGTACAAACTAAATGCTGATGAGAATCACAAAATCCGTCATAATGATACTCTCCATTAATTTCTAATTTAAGAATTTTACCTTGCTCGGCCAACAAATTTAAATTTCTATAAACTGTTGCCAATGATATTGCAGGTAAATCTTTAGAAACCACACGATAAACCAATTCTGCTGTAGGATGCGTTTTTATATTTTTTAAGTGTTCCATAATTTTCAGTTTTTGGTTTGTCATACGGGTTTCCATTTTGTTATTAGGAATAATTATTAATAAGGAATCATTACTAGTATATAAAACTTCCTATTATTGTAAATATGACACTAACTATTATAAAAAAAATAAAAAATTAATGAGAACAAAAAGAGCTATAAAATAATTTTTTGATTCCCACTAAAATAAGCAATATCGCAAATATTTGTGTTAAAGTTAAATATCCAAACCATAATATCAAACCAAGCATTATTGCAATTATTCCCTTGAAGACCAAGGCCCCCTTACTTGGGCAATAACAGCCCATGCCGCTGGAGATTTCTTTCTTGATTATTTTTTTCTTAACCATATTTTTTCACCTCCATTTATTTTGCAAATAAACCCCAAATAATCTTTGAGATACCTGCAATGTACAATAAAATTGCAAACAACTTTTCAATAGTCAAAAACCCATTCCAAAGTAACCATCCAAATATAACTGCTATAATTCCTGCGAAAATCAATCCTGCCCTAATATTCGGTCTTAATCCCTTCATCTTACTAGAAGATTTTTTAGCCATTAATATCATCCTCCATTTTAATAATTAAAATTTGATTTACCTATTTAAATAGTTTTCTTTAACAAATATATACTCTAATTAGATAATACTTAAAAAAAGTGAATCTTTCAAATATGGATGGCACCAAGATCTCATCAAAGTCCAAGTTCGATAAATACCTTCAAACAATGCCCTAGGAGGTATTACTATCATTATATTAAAGAGATTAAGGTAGATGGAGAATCAATACACTTAGTTAGGGGGAATATTGCCCACGAGGCTTTAGAAGATTTTTTTGATAAGGTAGATATTTCAACAATTAGCCCTAGTCACTATGAATTTGAATTGAGAATAATTCTTCAAAATTTATTAAAACAGAAATGGGATGCTGCAAAACCAAAATTAGAAAAAGTTGATTTGACTAAAGATCAACTAGAATTTTATCGTGAAGAAACCATCCAAATGACAAACAATTGGATTAATAATTTTTTAAAAAAATTAAAAGAAAGAGTTAACTCTTATGGATTAAAAGAATCATTCAACACAATCAAACCATTAACAGAAGTTCCTTTTATTTCAGATAAACATAAGGTTAGGGGGTTTATAGATGCAGTACATGAAATAGATGGAAAAGTTACTCTAATTGATTATAAAACTTCAAAAAGAGAAAAAATGACTCCCGAGTATAAATTACAGCTAGCAATCTATGCCCTATTATATGAAGAAAAATATGGGAAGAAACCAGATTCAGTAGGAGTAGATTTTCTAAGGCATAATTCTCTTTATCTAAAAGTAGACCAGGAACTAGTAGATTTTGCTAAATTGGAATGTAAATTTATTCAAGAACATACAATCTCTGAAGACATAGGAGATTATTCTAAAAAAGAAGGGTTTTTATGTAATTATTGCGATTTTCAAGAGCATTGTTTTGGACAAAAAAAAATTAAGGAGTTTTAAATGGAATATGCACAATATAATGATTTAGAGAGGGGCATTCTAGACCAGGTGGCACTTGTTGGGGTTATGGTAGAAGAGGAAGACCAAAATATGACAAGTATGATTTTAGGGGCCCTCTATCAAAAACTCGAAAGCAAAAAAGATTCAATGCGAGTAGAAATTTATGAGATTGGTAAGTTATGTTATGACAAAACAATACGAAAAATCTATGATGAAAATTAGATACAAACCAACATATTGGATTCTATAAATTATTATAAACTTCTTCTTTTTAAAATATTATTAAATGGACCATTTAAAAGAAAAAATTATTCCTCACATGGGAGATAGTGGGCACGGGTTGGACCATGTGGAGAGAGTATATAATTTAGCAGTAAGAATTGCAAAACAAGAGAAAGTAGATTTAGATACTGTAAATGCAGCATCGTTATTGCATGATATAGCAAGAAGAATAGAATCAAAAACAGGAAAATGTCATGCAGAGGAAGGAGCCAAGATGGCAATTCCAATTTTAAAAGAAATTAATTTTCCAGAAGATAAACTTCAAAATGTGATACACTGCATAAAGGTACACAGATATAGTAAAGGGTTAAATGCAGAGACTAAAGAAGCAAAAATTTTACAAGATGCAGATAGATTGGATGCAATTGGGGCAATAGCAACTGCAAGGATATTGGAAGTAGGAATAAGCAAGGGAAACATATTGCATGATCCGACAATAAAACCAAGAGAGATATATGATGGGTCAACTTCTACAATAATCAATCATTTCTTTGAAAAAATATTAAAAATAAAACCAGAAACATTTCATACAAAGTTAGCAAAAGAAATAGCAGGAGAGAGATATGATCTTACTGAAAAATTTGTAAAAAAATTCATTAAAGAATGGGAAGGAAAGGCGTAATCACTCACTATAATCACAAATTGTATTATTATCTTCATCTGCATATAATTTGCATACTCCAGGGGAAGGATCATTTACTAACCCATTTGGACAACCATATTCTGGTTCTTCATAAGAAGAGGTTTCACCCTCGCAACCAGATATCATTAAAACAATAAAAATAAATAAAAAAATTAAATATTTCATTCTCCTTTATTTCCATTAAAAATTAGTTTTGTCATACTAACAATCCAATTCCAATGTAGGATTAAATGTACTAAAACAAGTATAATTAAACCAATTCCAGATAAATCATGCAATTTAGTAATATTACTAAATCCAAATTTCTGATATAGGCCCAATCCGGGAAATTTAATTATTCCTGTAATTGCAACTATCAAAAAAGAAATCAATAGTCCCAAGTCAATCCAATAGTTTAAAAAATTTTTTTTCATTTTATATATTTTGCAACTAACTGTGCAGCTAGTTTACCATCTACTTTTCCTCCAAATTTTTTCATAACTAATCCCATCAATGTTCCCATCGGCGAGTTTTCATTTTGTTTAACAATCTTTTCAATTTCCTTTTCTAATTTTAAAGAATCTATTGGAGAATATTCTGCCAAATTAATTTCCTTTCCATTAGCAATATCTACAAAAATATTTTCTACAGAATCTTTTGTTATTTTATTAGACTCCAATGCTTCTAAAATAAATCTAAATTCTTTATCTTTAAAAGAATAAGTTATTTTATGTCTTTTCTTAACATCTTTTGGTATTTCTACTAAGACATTTGTAATTAATTTATTATCTAAATTATATTTATAATCCTCTAAATTAAAACCCTCCTTTACTAAACTTCTAGCTAATTCTGAACTTAAACCCAATTTTTCATATCTTAAAATTTTATCATCTATTAGTTCAGCACATTTTATTTTAGATAATCTTTTAGGAGTTATCAATACTGGTTTAACATCCGTTTCAGGATACATTCTTGCTGCGCCAGGCATAGGCCTCATGAAAGTTGTTGTGCCATCTGGGTTTGCATTTCTCACTTCTTCCTTAACTTTGCCTTTTTGTTGTCTTTTAACTTCATATTCTACAATTTTAGGCATAGTTTTTATATCTTGAAATCCTTTTATTTCCACTCTTGCTCCATTTTTTATGGAGACATTAACATCTTGCCTAATTGTACCTAGGCCCCTTTTAACTTTGCCAGTACTTCTTAAAATCATTCCGAGTTTTTTTGCAGTTTCCTTACAATGTTCTGGATTTTTTATATCTGGTTTGGTTGCAATTTCTACCAATGGGATTCCTAATCTATCTAATCTATAGACTTTTGATTTCTCAACTTCTCCTTTAATTTTTAAAATTCTACCAACTCTTCTTGCAGAATCTTCTTCTAAACAAACACTATCTACTCTAACTTTGCCATAGGAAGTTTCTAAATAACCATTATAACCGACTAACATAGTTCTCTGAAATCCACTAGTGTTGCTACCATCTATTACAGTTTTTCTCATAACTTGAATTTCATCAACAATTTCGCAATTTAATAATTTACAAATTTCTAATACAGTGTCTAATGCATCTTCATTAACATTATGTGGAGGTTCCTCATCAAATTCTACTGCACAAGTTGAATCTGAATATCCTTCATAGGTAAACTCTATATCTTTTTTTGTTTCATACTTTGCAGCAATATCTATCTCTCCTTCTTCACCAGGAACCGGCCTTAATCTTCTTTTGATAGAAATATCATGGAGATCATCCCTCAATTGAGAAGGGCAATCACAAAATAATTTATGGGTTTCTAATTGCTGATGAATCTCAATACCACTCATAAATTTTAATTTATTATAATCCATTAATAAAAAAAGAATTTAGTTATTTATAAAACTTTTACTTTATGTAATGAAACATCAACTTTCCATTTAAGTGATCTATTTCGTGTTGTAACAATATGGCATAAAATCCTTTAAATTTTTCATAGATTTGATTTCCTTCACTATCTTGATAATTAATATCTATACTCGCTTTTCTTAATGTAGGGATTGCCAAACCTGGAAAACTTAAACATCCTTCCAAAAAAGGTAAATATCCACTGGACCTTTCAATTATAGGATTTATGAATGGTCTTGTAATCCCACTAATTTCTGCTAAAACTACATTACTTGTTACTCCAACTTGAGGTGCAGCAATCCCACCTCCCTTATGGGAGTTCATAATTAAATGCATATTATCTAATAATTCTCCAATATTTTCAAAATCAGTAAAAACTTTACATTCTTCCCTTAGTACAGGATCATTCCATTTTCTTAAACTATATTCTTTCATTTTCTCTCCATTAGTCCAAGTAGTTCTTTATGACTTTCAAAACAAGCCAATCCTTTCTTTTGATACCAATCAATTGTGCTCAAGTAAAGGTGATTTCTTGTATCCATTTGAGTTTCAGCTATAATATCTGCCATAGTTGATTCTGTAGTTAAATATGTAATTTTGTCTGGTGCGCCTTTTGCAGTTTCTTTAACACAAACTTTAGCACTAATCCCCATCAAAGCCATACATTTTATATCCCAACTATCCAAAATATTATGTAATTGAGTTGCAAAAAAACCATTTGTATAATGCTTGGACACAATACTGCGCCTAGATACATTTACAAAAGCTTCATTTATTTCTGGCAAAGTTGGGCCAAAGCCCCCATATTCCACAAGAACAACAGGATAATCATTTTGAGCAGCAGAATCTAAAATCTCCAATTGAGAAGTAACCATTGAATCTTTTTTTTCTTTAGTAATTCCTGGAAAAAAAGAATTTTGCATATCCACAATGACTATACCCAGTCCTTCTGGCAATCTTTCTAACATTTTGCCTCCATTAATTCCAATAAGTCTCTATGACTTGTAAAATACGCCAAGGCATTTTCCTTATACCAATCTATCGCTGCATTATAAATATGGCCTGTTTGAAATGGGCCATCAGTAGCCCAATTATCTGCCATAAGAGATTGTGAAACTAAAAAATCAACACTTTTTGGTTTTCCTTGTGCAGTGGCTTTTATGCATCCACTTGCATTAACTCCTATTAATCCAATGCAGTAAATTCCAAATTCATCAAGAACCTCTACAAGGTCAGTACTATCGAATCCATTATAATCTGGTTTTATAAGGGTCCTGCTCCTCGGGACTCTAATTATTGCTTCCTTCAAAGGAGACATTGTTTTTTCGCCACCTTCCATCTCTAATACTACTAAAGGATAATCTTTATTTTCACAAACTTCAAGAATTTCTAACTGGGCAGAAAACATGGATTCCATTTTTTCTGCAGCTATAAGGCTAGTGTAAAAGGGTTGCATGTCTACAATAACAATTCCAAATCCAGAAGGTAATTTTTCTAACATCCTCCCTCCATTAATTCAATTAACTTTTTATGATTCTGAAAATATATTAATGCATTTTCTTTATGCCAATCAATTGTACTAAATTTTAAATGGGAGTGCATTTTGCTACCAAATAAATAATTATCTGCAATAAGAGTTTCAGCAGTCAAATAATTTATATTTCTTGTAATTGCCCCTTGTGCAGTTTCCATTACACATCGAGATCCAAAAACACCCATTAATCCTACAGATTGCACTTCTAATTCATTAAGAGTATCTACAAGATCAGTTTTTTCAAATCCATTTGCATTTTCTTTCATAACAGTTTTATTTTTTAGAACTTTACTTGTTGCATATTTTATTTTAGGAAAGGTCTCGCCGCAACCTTCAAATTCTAATACTATAACAGGATAATTATATTTAGCAGCAACATTAATGATTTCAGTTTGAGCATCAATCATATTTTTCTTTTTTCCATCCAATATATATTTAAAAAATAATTCTTGCATATCTACAACTATAATTCCAAAATCGCTAGGTAATTTTTCTAGTTTTTTTCTTGAGGATTTTTTGAATAGTTTAAACATTTTCTTCCCCCATAAACCAGCTTCCCATGGAACTAACTATTTCTCTTTCTACTCCAGCTTTGATTAATGCGACAAGGCCACCAATATGGGCTATATTCTCTTTAGGGCTATTTTCCAGCATTGCATGAGATAATGCCCCAGTATTGTCCATGGCTATATTTTCATGGGCTAATTTATCATAATGAAGTGCATCCTCTTCTGTTAAAAAATCAAAAAATAACCCTTCATTTTTTGCTTCAGTATAGAGTCCTTTAAGGTTACCAAGTATATGCATGGCATGCCCCTCTTCATGTCCAGTAGTAAATATTGATGCATATTCACTCAAAGAACACCTCGTAAATATATAAACATCAAATTTTCCTGTTTGTGTATTGGCACCATAAACAATATTTCCATCCACTTTCTCAGATATAAAATGGTGATCATTCATTTTACCAAGATCTGTATACTTTGTGTTATTTGGAAGGACCATAGGAATTTGGGTAGCATTAAATAATATGGAAGACTTTTCTTGAGACATTTTAAGTTTTTCCTATCCCAATCATTTTTTTAGCTAACTCTAAGGAAATTGTTTTGTGAGATGCAATTCCTGTTATACTATCTGGAAACAAGTTTGTATTGTCTTGAGGAGAATTTAAAACTAAATCTTTTATTCCCCAAAGATCAACGTCTGGTACTTCCAAACGTAATGCATCAATGGAACTTTCCAAACACCTATCATTATATCCTCCTCCTACAAAAATTCTTTTTCCATCAAATAATTCTAAATCTTCTGTATTTATTGGATCTCCTGCATCATAAGATGTAATAATTGCATGATCTACTAGCCCTCTCTCCAACAATAAACTTCCTGATGCAGCATATAGGTGCAATGTGTCTTGTAAAACTACGGAAACATTATCGCATTCAGAACATAATGTTAAAAAATCTAATAAAGTATCTAAAAATTGATTTGCTTGTTTTTTTGCACTTTTCAAGGAGGGCATTTCATGCATATGGATGGAATGCATGTATAGTGGATGAGTCAAACTAATCACATCTGGAGTTTTAATTGGTTTTGAAAAATCATGGATATGATTTTCACAAGATTTTAATAATTTACTTGCATATCCAAGAGAATATTCTCTATCACAATTCCAATTACTTCTATCTGAAAGACTTTCTACAATATATTCCTCCCACAAGTCAAATTCATGATTTAAAACTACTGCATTATCACCATTATTTCCTGGGATCATGTCCTTTAATCGTGCATCATAGTGATTTTTTGCCATTTTTCTAATAAAAAAGACAAAATTGACCTTATAAGCCTTTCTATTTGTAACCACTATTAAGAAATAACAGTATCAATTTTATTTAGGTTGAAATAATTGCTGGAATAGTTATATGCGCCAGCGTTTAAAAATACAATTTTATCCCCAATTTTTGGTTCTTTACCAAGATATACAGAGTATCTGAAAATATCTAAAGAATCTGGAGTGAAACCTTTGAGAACATACCTATGGGGAGAATTTTCAACTTCACCATCTACTAGCAATCTAATGTGTGCAACAAAAGTATCCATTGCTGAATTATATACTGATGCATTAACAATAATGTTGTTATCATAAATATTAATAATTTCACATTCTAATTTTATAGAAGGCGCGGCAATAAATCTTCCAGGTTCAATAATCATTTTAATATTTTGCTTATTCAGAAATTCTTTCAATTCTTTTATTTTATTAAAAATATAATCGATAACTTCTTTCCTAAAATTTTTATATTGTGCAGGAATCCCCCCTCCTATATTTACATAGTCCAATTTAGAAAAATTCTTTTCTGATATGCTGTCTACTAATTCTTCTTTCAAACTCCATTCAGATACATTTTGAGTTTTCCTATGGAAATGTATTCCTATTTTATTTATTAATTTATTTTCTTCCAATTCAGGAATTAATTTATTTATCTTATCTGAAGAGAAACCAAAAACAAAATGTTTCCCAGTGTGAATTGTGTGTTCCTTTAATCTCATCCTCAATAAGAGATTAATTTCTTGATCTAAATTATTTAATAAAATTTGTAGATCCATTTCATTATCAACAACAAAGCTTCTAACGCCAAGATCCAATAATTGTTGAATTAATTTTTTATCCCAAGCCTGAGCAAAAAACCAAACTTTAGATTTATCCTCAAATAACATTAAATTTTGTAATGTGTGGACACTAAAATTACAATTACCCTCTAAAATTTTAGCAATCTCAATATTTGTTTTAACACTATAAGAAACTTCATCAGAAATGTTTCTAACTATTTCTAATTGTTTCATTACTTCCTTTTTGTTTAAAATAAATTGAGCTTTCATTAAATTTGTGCTAAAAATTAGGCTTTTAAAGCTTTTTATTCTATAAATTTGTCCACTGTTAAATTTTGTGCCTTAGAAAAAGAAAAGATTATTATAGATTATAAAATATACTAGCAGAGGGTTCCAGTTATAAGAAAATCAAATTTATTTTTTTATAGTTAGATAAATTTATATAGAAACTGGATTAATTCATAATATGGATTATCGATTTAAAAATATAGATGAAGTGAATAAAGAATTAAAAAATCACCTTCATATATTAAAGAGTCATTCAAAGGTATTAAGTTCTAAACTCAATAAAATTAGTTCCTCTGATGAAGGAATTAAAAAAACTCTTGAATTCGAAACAGAAATAATGACTGCGATTACTACTAAAGCAAAACTTTTGCCAAATGATCGACACCAACTAATTCACTCATTTTCACAAATATTACAATTTGTTATTGATGAAATAGACAATAATAAAATTACAAATAAAACTGTTGAAAAAGATCAATTATTATTTAATAAGATTGCTGATTTAAGTTATCGTTTTGAAACTTTCTGCAAAGATAATAAAGAACAGTTCATGTTATTTGAAAACATTAGAAATTTATTGAGAAATCTCACAGGAATTCTCCTTGGGGATAAATATCTAAATTTTAATCAAATGACAATTCCCGCATTCCATATCACTTTTGATTTTAAAACAAGAGATAGGGATAAAATTACAGATAAAAAATTAATTAAGAATTTTATTATTAAAACAATAAAGTCCCTTGACATGAAGATTCTTCATGGTCCCAATTTAATGGAAGGTTGTCCTGAAAATCCAGGCATTACTGGGTTTGCAGTTATTGATTTTTCCCATATTGCAATTCATACATTTGTATTGCCCCATGGTTTAGAGAATGAAGTTTTTATGGATATTTTTTCATGCAAACCATATAATAAGGAAAAAGTTATTGGATCAATAGAGCGCGAGTTCAATGTAGAAAAACATAAAGTAAATTACGAAGTTCTTTCATTTGGCGAATGAAATTATTTGTAGAGGGTAAAAGTAACCCACTATTAAAATCAAAGATTTTGAAATTTTAATGGAGAATCATTTTTTTTCATTTTCAAAACAATAATTTAATAAATACTTTATTTCTTAATAAATATATGGCAATCCAAAAGGATTTCAAAAAATTTAATGCGCCTGGTTATTTACATGAGTATTACTCAAAAATCGGGGATGAAAATTCTGCTTTATTAAAATTCTTCCATAAGACTTACAAAAAATTAAATTCAAAAAAATCTTTATTGGAATTCGGAGGTGGGCCAACAATCTATCAATTAATTTCAGCTTCTTCAAAAGTAAAAGAGATTATATTTGCTGAATATGTTAAGGGGAATAGGGAAGAAATTAAAAAGTGGGCAAAAAAAGATCCAAAGGCTTTCAATTGGGAAGATTATTTTAAATTTGTTCTCAAATTAGAAAATAAAAAAATCAATGATAAAGAGATTGAAAAAATAAAGCAAAGATTAAGAGGTAGAATCAAAGAAATCATAAAGTGCGATGCTTACAAACAAAATCCTTTATCTCCAAAAAAATATCCATTATTCGATATTGTCTCTGTTTGTTTTGTTCCAGAATCTGCAACAGATAACGAAAAAACATACCAATTGTTCATAAATAATATTGCTAGTATGTTGAAAACAAAAGGCATTTTGATTATGGTTCTCTTGAAAAATGCAAAATTTTATCATATTGGGAAAACTAAATTTCCAGCATATCCAGTGGATGAAAAATATGTTAAAAATATTTTAGAAAATATAGGGTTTTCTAAAATAAGAATGGAATCTATAAATGCTGAACATGAACAAGGATATGAGGGGATGGTATTTCTCACAGCAGTTAAAGGAAACTAATCAATAACATAAAATCAAATGGAAGTTAAAAAAAGATTTATATAATAGCTAGTTAATTAATCAATCATATGAATAAAAAATTGTTGACCTTTGGAATTGCTTTTCTAATGATCGCTATTGTAACTGCTACTACAATACTATTTATTTTTCCTTATAATCCTTATCATCCTCCAATTGCAGATGATGTGGGTTCAACGCAACAGGGAATTCAAGAAGTAGTAAATGCAAATAATAAATTTGCTTTTGATTTATACTATGAATTAGAAAAATCAGAACAAGGAAATCTTTTTTATTCGCCGTATAGTATTTCTACTGCCTTAGCAATGACTTATGAAGGTGCCAAAGGTCAAACGGCAGAGGAGATTAAATCTGTTTTCTATTTTCCAGAAAATAATCTTTTGAGGCCAAATTCAGCAGCAATATGCAATGAAATTAATAAAGGAAATGAAGATTATGAGTTAAGAACTGGAAATGCATTGTGGGCACAATATAATTATCAATTTTTAGAAGATTATACAAGTAGGGTGGAAAAATATTATGGGGGCAAAGTAGCAAATTTAGATTTTGCGTCTGAAACAGAAAAATCAAGACAGACAATCAACACATTTATTGAAGAACAAACTAATGATAAAATTAACGATTTAATCCCGCCTGGAGTACTTAGTCCAATGACAAGACTAGTCCTTACAAATGCAATTTATTTCAAGGGGACATGGGAATGGGAATTTGATAAATCGGATACCAATGATCAAAATTTCAAGATAACTCCCACAAATGTTGTAAATACTAAAATGATGAGTATGGTGCCAGATGAAGCGAGATTTAATTATGCAGATTTAGAAAAATTGCAAATATTGGAACTTCCTTACAAAGGAGAAAAGGTTTCAATGTTGATATTATTGCCAAAACAAGGAGAAGGTTATAATTTTGAAACAGGTGAAGTAACTTATTCTGATTATACTATTGAAGATCTTGAATTATCTTCTGAAAATTTAAATGAATATAAGGCTCAAATGAAGGAAACAAAATTAGATTCAATTTCACTCCCTAAATTTGAATTTGATACCAAATATTTTATGGAAGAAACATTAAAAGAAATGGGTATGTCAACTGCTTTTAGTAATGTTGCAGATTTTTCTGGAATGGATGGGACAAACAAATTGTACATAGGGAGCGTAATTCATCAAGCTTTTATTAAAGTAGATGAAAAAGGAACAGAAGCAGCAGCTGCAACAGCAGTAGTAATGTTAGAAAGGGCAGTAATGCAAAGTAATTTTTTTAGAGCTAATCATCCGTTTATTTTTATAATTCAAGAAAAAGAAACAGGGAATATTTTGTTTATAGGCAGAGTAACAGATCCAACTCCAAAATAAATTTTTTTAGATGAATATTTTTATCAAGCAAATAACTACGTAACAGAGACTACAAACAAAACACTTATATACCTTAAAAATGATTTCTATATATGGGACTTTCAAATAGAATAAAAAAAATTATGTACTCAATAATCATAGTTGGTACTCTATTAACTCCAAGGAACATCAGTCATGAACTAATGGATACGAAATTATTTGACAAAGCATCTACTGAAGAATCAAAAGGTGAAGAGGATTATGAAGGGCTCCTTGGAAAAATCAAACAAATAGGAGATTACATTGAAGATAAATCTGAATGGGAATTTGGCCCATTCAATGGTAAAATAGATGTTTTAAAAGTAACTAGAGAGGATGCAATAATTAGAAATCGGGTTGAAGTTAACCCATGGTTAGATATTAAAATAAAATCCAAAGTAGATACCTCTTTGGATTATGACTCCTTAAATACTATTGTTAAATCAGCAGATATAACATTAGAAAAACAAGTATATGGTTTAGATCTTTCAACTGGGATAAAATTACAGGAAGAAAAAAAGCCAGTTTATTGGGTAGGAGGATCAGTAAAATTTTAAAAATAATTATTTTTAAACAATTTTAAATGAGGCTGGATGAATTTTGCAGATTGGCAAATTACTTAATAAATAAAAAGATTTATAATAACTAATTTTCCAAAGTAAGGTAGGTGATGAATATGAGTGCATACGTTTTTCAAGAAGAATCCAAATTAATAAAAAAACTAAAAAAACAACATGAAAATATATTATTTTTATTTAAAAATCTTAATTCTTTCATTGAAGGAAAGGAGATATCCAAAACAAATTGTATGTTAACCTTATTAAATTTAAGAAATGAATTAGTAAAACATTTAGCCCTGGAAGACAAAGAATTATATCCTGAGTTGAATAAGTCAAAAGATAAAGAAATAAAAAGAGTATCAAAAAAATTCTCAAAAGAGATGGAAAGTATTTCTAAGGTCGCCATAGATTTTTTTAATAAATATTCAAATTTAAAAGTTGGAGAATTAGATAACGAAAAAAAATTCAAAAAAGAGATCAGTGAGTTAAAAGATGCAGTTATTTTAAGGATCGGACTTGAAGAAAAATTATTATATCCACTATATTCCAAAAATCCATTGAGTACTGAATCTGAAAAAAAATCAAAGAAAAAATAATTATTTTTTTCTTCCCACGAAGAAATATATTATAGCAGTAATTATACTAAACAACAATGCACCAATAGTCCAGATAATTTTTACGCCAGTACTTAATTCTTTATTTTTTGCAAATACATCATAAATTACCCAAATTGCACAAGCTAATGCTATTATTCCAATTATACTTTCAAATGCCATTTATTATACGCACCTCCAATGAAAATTAGACCACTATATACTTAAATTTTATTATAAATTTAAGGGCAATATCTCTTCCAATAGCCTTATATACTCCAATAATTCCCGAAATACTTATGGCAAGATTCGAAAATTCAAGAGAAAGAAGAGGCCCAAGCGGTAGACCTTCGAGTAGAGGAGCAAGACCTAGGCGAAGTTTCGAAGGAGGCCAAAGAGGAGATAGAGATTCTGACAGAAGTAAAAGAGAGTTTGGAATGACTAAAGTTACCTGTTCTACTTGTAAAAAAGAATGCGAAGTTCCATTTAAACCAACTTCAAATAAACCAGTATATTGCGATAAATGTTTTTCAAAAAGAGATAGAACTAGTACAGATAAGGCACCTAGTAAAGATCTTGATATAATTAATGAGAAGCTTAATAAAATAATGAAGGCTTTAGAGATTAAATAATCCCTATTTTTAAAGAAATTAACATACCAATTCCAAGTAATAATATAATTATTCCTGCAATTAAATGCAATATTTTTAATTTACTTTGTCTAATTCTTTCTGCTTTTTCAGTTGTGATAATTCCAAAATAAATTGCTAAAGTGATAAATATCATTGGTAAAACAAAAATTAAATTGTATAGGAATAATAAAGAAAACGCATATGTTTTTGTTGCAGTTTTAGCCAATAATCCTAAAATAACAATATAAGGCCCAGAAGTGCAAGGTAACAAAAATAGACTAACAATAAATCCTATAAAAAAAGCCCCAGGAACAGAAGTGACTCCATTAATTAGAGATTTCATTTTTGGCCTCCATTTCAATGGGACTTCCATAACAAACCATTTGCCATAAAATAAATAATCTTTAAGATTTAATAAACCAATAATTACTGCTAATATTGCAACAATTAGATAAAAATTATGAGATATTCCAGAAGCGACAATTGCAGAATATAAACCTACTCCCATTAATAAATAAGATATAAAGATGGCTAAAGAGAAGGCTAATCCTGAATATAATGCTCTTTTTCTTTTACTAGATATTAAAATAGTAGAAACTAATATTATTAAAACTGCAAAAGCACAAGGATTAATCGCATCAACAATAGCTGCAGAAACAACGGCAGGAATTGTTAATTTTTGTACAATCCCATCTCCATTTTTTTTATCTAAGGGATTGATACATTCATTAGCTAAACAATAATTAATGGAAGATTCAATTTCTTCCTCTCTATCATTACTAAATCCTAAAAAATATTCATCACTAACAAAAATTATTGGCACCCCATAATCTTTTAAATTATATTCCTTAACCATATCTTGGAATAATTCTCTTTCATCATCATCAAAATAAATTTCATGCTTAATAATTACTAAATTTTCCTTTTCCAAAGAATCTAAAAAACTAATTGCCGCCCCACAATGAGGGCAACCCTGGCCATAAAATATATGTGCCTCTACTTCATTATTTTCTGCAGATACAAACTGCAAACAAATTAATAATAGGAATAGAAGAAATATTGGATGTTTCATTTTAGATTATTAATATTACTCCTTTATAATTCTTATTGCCTTTCCATTTACTACTGCATCTGCTATTTTCTTTCTTCCATTACTTAAGATCCTAGAAAATGTAGGTTGAGATATTAGCATTTTTTCTGATGCTTCTTGTTGGGAAATCATGTTAACATCCACCAAGTTAATTGCTTCAAATTCATCTGATTCTAATATAATTTCTTCCAGTTCTACTTTTCTAATCCCAGCAGGTTTAAAATAAGAAGAATTAGGTAGACTTCTAGTTCTCCTTTGTTTACAAGGCCTAGGCATTCTAATTTCTTCCTCTGCCCATTCTTCGCCCTAAGGGTTTTGCACCTTCACAGTCTCCTTCTTGTCTTCCTGTTTTTGGCCCTTTTCCTTGAGGCCCCTTTCCATCTTTGTTTGCCATTTTAGTTTCCCTCCGTAAATTAGTTATGAATACATATTCATAACTATATATAAATCTTTCGATTAAATAAAAATTATAAAATTCAACCAATTAGTTCATTCATAAGGTCTTCAACACTCAAGACCTTATCAATTCTATATGATTCTGAACCACAGGTAGCAAGTGGTTGATAACTTACATTTCCAAAAGCAGGACAAGCTTTTCCTTTTTCAAGAACATATCCTTCTGGGCATTTTTGAGAAAAACCCTTGGTACCTAATTTATCAGTATTATCAATGCCTGCTGCACCAATTAAAGTAGGACAAATGCAAAAATGTTCTCCTCTTTTTTCTTGTGCAAGAGGAGATTTTGTACTATATCTAAATGGAAATGCGCATGGGGATCCCCAAGATGGATCGGCAATAACTATATCCCCTTTTTTAGAATCAATAATTATCTGTTTAGATTCATCTGAAAAACCGCTTTCGTAAGTAGCTGCAAATCTTGAACCCATTTGAACTCCTGCTGCGCCCATATCCAGGGCATATTGGATATCTTCATGAGTAAAAATACCTCCTGCAACAAAAACAGGTATGTCTCCAAACTTTTTGGCAATATCTAAAACAGGGTCAAGTAATTTATCAAATAAATCATAATCTTCTAAAAAGTTTTCAGATTGTGCAATCCTTTTATAGCTCCACCCAAGATGGCCTCCTGCTTTTGGACCTTCAAGAACAATTGCATCAGGAGGATTAAAACCTCTACTTGTCCAGTTATTGCAAATTTTATTAAAAATAGCACTCGAAGAAACAATCGGAACTAAATTTATATCGTGATTTTTTCCAGCATATTTTTCAACTAAATAAGGTAAATCTGAAGTGTGATCCTCTCTTGAATTAATTGGAATGCCAGCTCCAGAAATAATCATATTGACTCCTCCTTTAACTGAACCTTCAACAGATTGTTCATAAAATAAAGGTAATCTGCACATAATGTTCATTGCAACAACTCCTGCTGCTTCTTTTGTATCAGATACTTCTCTGATTGTCGCTTTAACAAAATCCATCCTTCCAGGAGATACATCTACCACTTCTTCTCTCATGGATAAAAGTCTTTTTCTAGTAAATTGATCTAGGGCTACACTTGTTAGAGTGGGGATTCCCTTAGAGATTCCAACTGCAGAGCACAATTCATACAGAGAAACACCTATTCCCATCCCACCTTGAATAATGGGATATCTTGAGTCCATCCCTTTTAATTTTACAATTTTTTCTAGTGACATCTATTTAGCATATTTGTTTGTCCTTAATAATAGTTATGAATCTTGTATAATTAATTCAATAAATAAATTTATAAACAAATAAAATAAAATAATAATATGAAAAAATCAGATAAAATGTCTAGTTGTGGATCCAAAATTGGAGGAGGCACACCATGTCTCTATGGCCTAGGGCTTGTTGGTGCAGTAATATATTATATATCTACTGCAACAGGATTTTGGAATGGAGTTTTAGGTGTCCTAAAGGCTTTAGTTTGGCCAGCAA
>Ga0233431_1003452_pt1 | contig 18919 bp, 17 predicted proteins | sample SI_118_April2016_FD_179867 | JGI IMG/M metagenome (GOLD analysis project Ga0233431, IMG submission 179867) | Seawater microbial communities from Saanich Inlet, British Columbia, Canada - SI_118_April2016_200_MG | ecosystem: Environmental > Aquatic > Marine > Inlet | place: Canada: British... | reverse complement strand
TCAACAGTACCAGGCCATTTTGGGCGGACCGTCTCCCCGGCTGGAGAATTTTTTTGATGACAGCGCAGATGAATGGATCGACCGGCTGATTCGCATCATGTTTCCTCAGAACATGAAGAGCATGGAAAGATACTATCGCTGGGTGAGCAAAGAATATGCAAAAACGTTCAACCGGATTCATCGGGGATTGGTAGACACCATTTTTCGCTATAACAACCGCTTCAAAAAAGGCCGGTATCTGGCCACACTGGCCGGCACGCGGAAGGGTGTGCCACTACCGTAGATGAAAGCCAAAAGGGAAAATGCCTTTACGTGATCTAAAATCGTTTTTTGATAAGAAACGGCTGCCGGAAACCAAATTCCACGCACGCAAGAATTGAAGATATGTTGTTCTCCTGAACAGCTGATGAGCCACCTGTCATAACTGACAGTTATGTCAATTTTTCCTATCACTGAATCCTGGTGATATCCAGATGGTAGCTTCTCTGGCACACGAAGCTTAACCGACCTTATCACGATTCTCCCAATCGCTGATATTGATCAGAAAAAACCATCGACATCGTTCCAATCAAACGGTTTTCCGTCCACGGTAGGGTCTCCCTAAAAACGCAACCCGTTCAATTTGAAGTCAGACCCAGTCCGTGGTAAATTCCAAGCTTCGCACACAACCTGACAGTTGCATGTGCATGACTCGGGGCCACGATCTATAGCCATGATGAATCAGCTACTCCTTTCATGTAGGGCTCTTTGATCCTCTACTCTATGCCGGTTTATCCCGGCGCACTGGATGTCCCTCTTTGCCCATTTCTTCAACATCGGTCAATAGAACCTTTCACCTTGTATCTCATCCTTGATACGCTCGTAAAAAGTGCATTTCTACCGGCAATTGCGAATTATTGTCAGTAGTTAGCTTTATGAGGATTAGTCTGAATCCTGCACTTTTGACTTTTTGCGAGATAATCATCCTTAATAAATGAGTTTTTCCAAAAAAATGGATTTTCTTCTTGACAACGGAAAAATCATAATATAATTAAAGTCATAATGTCTGACAGATAGATTTTAATGGAGGATCAATTGAGCGTCGATAAAGCAATATTTACCCCAGTAAAAGGCAAAAGAGCTTTTGAAGAGGTCTCCTCAAAAATAAAGGCACTAATTATTGAAGGTGTCCTGAAATCTGGAGACAAACTCCCTCCAGAGGGGGAACTCGGCAAACAATTTAATGTGGGTCGCCAGACCATCCGGGAAGCACTTCGTATCCTGGAGCTATCGGGTTTCATTACGGTGCAGCAAGGATTTGGTGGTGGACCCGTAGTAAAAAATACAATCTCAAGAAAGCTTTCCGACCTGATATTAGACGCCTTCCAGATGAAAGAAATTAGTGTGGAGGAGTTTACGGCTGCGCGACTGGTAATTGAGAAAGCTATATTAAATGATGCCATTGACAACGCGGATGACCAAGACATTGAAGATCTTCAAGAAAACATCGCGAAAGCGAAAGATTTATTAGCAAGAAAACAAATAGCTACTGATCCAAATTTCGAATTCCACTCATTGTTGGCAAGGGCTTCAAAAAACTCGGTATTTGTTATACTTGAGAGAACTATTAATGCGATACATCATAAATTGCGCAGTCAGAAAACTGCGGATTTCAAAACATCGAAAGCCGCAGTTCTGGCACATGAAAAATTGTTAGATGCAATTATAAAAAAGGAGAGGGAGAAGGCAATTAATCTGCTTGATCAGCATGTATTAGCGGTACGAAAATCGTATTAGGGAACTGGAAGAAAATAATATACGCATATCGAGCAGATTTTTTGTTCGTATTCAAGGCGTGATGGCAGGTGCATAGTGAGCTATGTGCCTGTTGTCACAACGTAGAAGACGGACAAAAGGGCAAGCAGGATGCGTAGAGTATTTTTTGGAAGTTCCCTTAGTTAAAATCGAATAACTTTTAAAAGTATCCATTCCCTACTCATCCATACTCACACGGCAACCCTTTCGATATCTCAGTACCGCATTGTTCAATGAAAATCAATCTAGGAACGGTGGTAATATGAATACCGATGCATTGGGCAAAAATGAAAATATCGATATTCTAAAAAATTGGGCCATTGAACACTTGTGGCCGGTTGACCGTGTATATAATGATTTTGCCTCTGCTGATGGATTTACAATATTTACTGAAGGAGAAGGATGCCGTATCACCGACATTACGGGCCAAAAATACATCGATTGCTTTGGTGCCATAATGGCCGGCAATGTGGGATATGGACAAAAAGAAATTGCCGACGCTGTCTATGAGCAGATGTGCAAATTTCATTTTGCACCGGACCATGAACCGAGTGTCCCCAAAATTAAACTTGCGAAGAAACTGGCTGACATCACCCCTGGAAGCCTATCAAAGGTACTATTTGGGCTAGGCGGCACCGATTCTATCGAGACTGCAATGAAGGTTGCATGGAAATATCATAAAATATGCAACTTCAGTAATCGGTACAAAATAATCGGCGGCTATACGTATCATGGCTCTACATTTGGCGCTATGAGCACCGGTTGGCGTCCGCCGCTATTTACTTGGGAAGATTATCCACCATTGATGCCCGGCATGGTGCATGTAGCCTCACCATATTGTCCAATATGTGATTTTGGTCTCAAATACCCTGGTTGTGAGCTTGCCTGTGCTAAGCAGGTGGAAAGGGTAATCCAGATGGAGTGGCCGGATACTGTTGAGGCCTTCCTCGATGTACCCATACCTTCTTCAGCATTCATTCCACCAATAGAATACTGGCAAACTATTCGTTCTATCTGTGACAAGTACGGGATACTCCTGATTTTTGATTGTGTGCAGTCGGGTTTTGGTCGCTTTGGTAAGTGGTTTGCCTGCGAGAATTACGATATTGTGCCAGACATTATGGTGTTAGCTAAGGCATTAACGGGCGGCTATTTACCCATGAGTGCCGCTATTGTCAGGAAAGAGGTAGCGCAGAAGTTTGAAGGCGGACCTGAAGTGGCCTTAAAGCATTCCTATACTTTTGAGGGGCATCCGGTTGCCTGCGCTGCTGCTCTCGCCAACATCGAAATTATGGAAAGAGAGGACCTTATAGAGAATTCCAAAAATATGGGACTGTATCTATTTGAACAGCTTCAGTTACTAAACAAATATGAAATCGTAAGTGAAATTAGAGGGGGATTGGGGTTGAACTGTAGGGTTGAGCTTTTCAAGGATAAAAAGACAAAGGAGCAATTCAGCCCTAAAGAGAATGCCAAGGTCACTAGAATGCTGGCGAAGGAGATGATGTCCGCAGGACTATTTGGGCTGTTTGTAAATCCGATTCCGATCATACCCCCGTTGATTATCACTAAAAGCGGGATCGATGAGATTGTGAATGGTTTCGACAGAGTCCTAGGTGAAATACAAAAGGAAATCCGTGGCTGAGTCTCAGCTTTCATGTTCCTTTATTCCTGGTTTTGAAGATTAATTTCGTAAGAGACGAAAGGAGGGAAATGAATGCGACTTCTGAAGATAACACGACGATGCTACCTTTCAATGTCTGGCGTGAACAATTTGTGAATGACGCTGATTTGGCGCTTGCCAAATTGAGTTATGAGCACTTGTCTCCCGAGCCATTTAAACCGATTGTTGAAAAATTGGACCTTAAGAAGTTCCATTCTCTGGATATTCCAAAGAGTTATATCAACTGCACTGAAGATATGCCTCAAGGTGAATGGGGACGACACCCGAGAATGTCGAATCGTCTGGGTCTTTATAGACTGGTTCAGATGCCGGGCAGCCACGAAGTTCTAATCACAAACCCAAAAGGCTTAGCTGATAAGATCATAGAAGCAGGACGCGACTAACAATTTTAAACCCAAATGAGATATTTTTTCTCAAGAAAGGAGGATTTAGACATGATCATAGACATCCACGCCCATCCCTTTTTTTTGGAAATGCTTGCTGATATGCCGGCCCCCGCCGAATCAGAGGATAAGAATCAAGTTCTTGACCTGATTTCTGATCCCAACGCCATAGGCATGGCTATTGGTCTCATGTCCAAGAGTTACTTTGATAGAGGTCCCAGTATCCTTGCTCTCGAAGATTTTCGACATCAAATGGAAATAGCGGGAATCGACGTTGTCGCATTCCAGGTGGCACTGATAAAGGGAGATCCTGCCAAACAAATAAATGAACAGGTAGCAGGCCTTATCAGTAAATTTTCCGGTAGCTTTATCGCGTTTGCAGGTTTTGACCCAAATACCGGGGAACAGGCCGTGGCAGATATTGAATATGCCGTAAAAGAGCTCGGATTCAAGGGTATCAAAACCGTTTCAGCGCTTATGGGATTGGACATTAATGATAAAGCATATTACCCCTCCTATGCCAAAGCCCAAGAACTGGGGGTACCGATCATGATACACACCGGTACGGCACTGATTATGGGATCCAGGGTCAAGCATGTCCATCCCCTGATGGTGGACGACGTCGCCTTTGATTTCCCCAACCTCAAGATAATCTGTGCGCACTTGGGGGCCTGGAACTATATGGATGTTCACAGTATGGTTGTTCGCCACCCCAATGTCTATGCCGATCTATCCTGTTGGCCCCTTAATCCCCATTACATAAAATTAGTCCCATGGGGACTATTGGAAGAGACTGTTCCGGATAAGATCTTCCTGGGAAGTGACTACCCGGGCGGACAAACTCCACAGGAGGCTTTGGAGGCAGTGAAAACCCTGCCAATCAGCGAGGAATTCAGGCGAAAGATCATGGGTGATAATGCTGCCGGTTTATTGAATATTTAAACAAAGCCATTTTTATCTAAAAGAGGTTGTACATATAGATTTATTCCTCGTTTCCACGCTCTGCGTGGGAACGAGTTTTCCTGAGTTGCCCGTGTGTAAGTGTAAACCGGTAAATAAAGGAAGTGGAATTTCAGATAAATACTTTCAACTAAATCCTGCTGATCAACCAGAGCCGGCATGATGCTTTCCCCGTCAACCGGAATCAACCAAAAGGAGATATATGAAAACACTGCAACCAAAATCACTCATTCTCATTTCCATTTCTGCCTTCATTATCGCAATCTGTGGAACGAACATGAAATCAAACGCATCAACCCCGATGGTAGAACCGCAAGGTACGGTCATTCCTTTTAACTCTGATAAATGGAACTTTATTGGCAGCGCTGAAACCGAAGATTATTTAGATGAAAAGGCAGTACGCTTAGGTATAGCAGAACAAGGGGAATTTATTAGTTTTGGAATGGTTATTTTAAAAGACATGGATTTTAGTAATGGCATTATCGAGTATGATATTGCATTTGACGACAAACAGAAATATCCGGGAATAAATTTTCGTCAGCGGGGTCAAGGGGATTTTGAACGCTTTTATATGAGACCTCATCAATCCGGTGAACCTGACGCTAATTCTTATATACCTGTATTTAACGGCGTTCAAAGTTGGCAGTTGTATTATGGAGATCAGTATAGCAGCCATAAGAAATATTCATTTAACAAATGGCAACATATAAAACTTGTTATAAATGGAAACATTATGGATGTTTACATAGGTAATATGGAAAAACCTGAATTAACTGTTGAATTAAAACATAACAATAAATCCGGTACAATCAGTTTGTATGGACTCACTGTTAATGGCGATGTTAGATTCGCAAATTTTGCTGTAAAAAAGATCGATAATCCCGAAATTAAAGGGACTCCGAAACCTGAAGAACCTGCTAAACCAGGTACGGTATTATCTTGGTCTATATCAGATGCTTTTGACGAACAATCCCTATTAAAGAAAGTAATCCTTACTGAAAAAGATAAGAAAAATTTGAATTATTCAATACTTAAATCTGACATTACCGGCATGACGAATCTTGCTAAGGGACGTGGATGTAACAATTTCCACAATTTAGGGTTTTGAAACAATCGGCGTCATCGATTTTAGGATGAAAAAGTAACGCAGTACAACAAGTAAGCGTAAAAAGTACGGGACAAACGCAGTTCGATTTGCTAAGACAAAATTTCGGGGACCAATCACTTTTCCTGAAAGGATATCAAATCGAGCTATGAACACACAAAATTCTGACGCCAAAAACGATTCGAAGAACAAGAAGTTTTACATCCAATTCCCATATAGTCGGACAATTGAAGAACAGATGCTCTGCTTCTACCAATTGCTTTCAGAAAAAGACAGAAGATTATACGCCGCAACTGAAGCTCTAAAGCTAAGCCATGGTGGAATTAGCTATATTGCAAGCGTTTTGAAATGTGATAGAAAAACAATCCATCGAGGTATTTCAGAACTGAAACATCCTGATAAAATTGAGAATGATAGAATTAGAACCACGGGTGGCGGCAGAAAGCGGAGTATTGAAACAATTCCTGACCTTTCTGGAAAATTTTTGAAAGTCTTAAAGGATTACACTGCCGGAGACCCAATGGATGACACAATCAGATGGACAAATTTAACCCACCAACAGATTTCTGATAGGCTCAAAGAAGATTATGGGATTGAAATCAGTAGAAGAATCGTAAAGCAGCTTTTCAAAAAGCACGGTTACAAGAAAAGGAAAGCGCATAAATCACTGAGTATTGGGAAAAGCAAGAATCGAAATGAGCAATTTGAGAACATAGCTGAATTGAAAAATGACTACATGAATGCCGGCAATCCGATCATAAGTATGGATACAAAAAAAAAGAGCTTATAGGGAACCTGTACCGCGACGGTGAACTGTATACGCTTGAATTTCAAGATGTTTATGATCACGATTTTCCACATCTTGCGGATGGAATCATTATACCACATGGCATTTATGACGTGATTAAAAATCAAGCGTATGTAAACATTGGAACAAGTAAGGACACCAGTGAATTTGCATGCGACTCACTTAGACAATGGTGGTATAATCAAGGAATATGCGACTATCCCAATGCCACTTCTATTTTGATACTTTGCGATTCCGGCGGAAGTAATTCCTATAGGCATTACATTTTTAAAGAGGATCTAGAAAAGCTTGCAAATGAGATTCGTGTAGAGATCAGGATCGCACATTACCCATCATATGCGTCAAAATGGAATCCCATTGAGCATAGATTGTTTTGCCATATTACCCGGTCATTAAAGGGCGTTATCTTGAAAAGTTACGATATTGTAAAAGAATTAATTGAATCAACAACGACAAAGACGGGTTTGAGGGTAAAAGCGAACATAATTAAAAAAGTTTATAAAACCGGTAAAAAATACGCTGTGAATTATAAAAAAGAGATGCAGATAAAATTCGATGAAAAATTAGGAAAATGGAACTATAGGGCTGTCCCAATAAAAGCATAGAAGGATTTAATCAACAGCTTGAAAACAAATGCTAGAAAGAGACAACTGTTTGTAATGGAATCGCTTTTGACAATTTTTTGATCAAATTGTGGTGTTTTTGAGAATCCCTATCGCATTTTTTACGTTAGAGGAATTGTTTCTGAATGTTTTTTTTAATTCAGGTGAATATGTGGGTCTTATTTCGTTCACGTCCCTAAGGTTCAAGGTATAAAGAAAGGTAAAGATACGGTTTTTGCAAGAATTGTGATTGCTTCGGAAGTTGATCAGATAAAACAATTAGAATTTGGATTTAGTGATAAGGTAAAAGTGTACCTTAATAATCACCTTCTTTTTGAAGGTAGTGATGAGTTTCTATCAAGAGATCATCTGTTTGTCGGAACAGTTGGGTTTTATGACACAGTTTATTTACCTTTAGAAAAAGGAAACAATGAACTTTTATTTGCAATAACAGATAAGAATAAAATTTCAAGCGGATGGGCTGTTCAAGCCAGGTTTGAAAACATGGAGGGAGTTACGCTTAAAACAGAGTAGTGTTGAAACAGAAGTAAAAACGAAAACCAAAAAGGGAGAAAAAATGAAGTTAGACATATTTAATCATATTTTTCCAAAGAAGTTTTTTGACAGGATGCTCAGGGACAATTCGCACATGAAGGATATGGGAAAGCGGGTTCGGGACATTCCGGTCCTCTACGATCTGGATGAAAGGTTCAGGATGATGGACCAGTTTGAGGACTACAGCCAGGTGATTTGCCTCTGTTCCCCGCCCATTGAGGTGATGGCCGGTCCGGAACAGAGCCCTGAATTAGCGAGGCTGGCCAATGATGGTATGGCAGAGTACGTTGACAAATACCCGGATCGGTTCCCGGCCTTTATCGCCTCTCTGCCAATGAACAACCCCGATGCCGCCCTGGCTGAGATCGACCGTGCCGTCAATGATCTCAAAGCTGTGGGAGTGCAGTTTTTTTCAAATGTCGCCGGCAAGCCTCTGGATCTTCCGGAATTCAAACCCCTGTTCCAAAAGGTTGCGGAATATGACGTTCCCATCTGGATTCACCCGACCCGAGGAGCCAATATTCCCGACTATTCTACGGAAGAAAAGTCGAAATATGAGATCTGGTTTGTTCTGGGTTGGCCCTATGAGACCAGTGTAGCCATGGCCCGAATCGTCTTTAATTATTACTTCGACGAATTTCCCAACCTGAAGGTCATCACCCATCACCTGGGGGGGACGATTCCCTATTCCGAAGGCCGTGTGGGGACAAGTTGGGATCAGTTGGGAAGCCGAACATCGGACGAAGACTACACCGTCATTCTGAAAAACCTTAAAAGGCCTCATCTGGAATACTTCAAAGGATTTTATGCAGACACGGCGACCTTCGGATCCGTAGGCGCCATGAAGTGCGGGCTTGAATTTTTCGGTGCAGACCATGTCCTTTTCGCATCGGATTGCCCCTTTGATCCGGAGAAAGGCCCCGGCTATATCCGTGAGACCATAAAGATTATTGAAGAACTCCCCATATCAGATGAAGACCGGAAGAAGATATTTGAAGGAAACGCCAGGAAATTGTTGAAACTCAAATGATGCTTTATTCCAACGTAAAAGGTGCAGGAATAACTGTTGAGAGGGATTATCGGATGAATGAACGGGTAATAGAAACAGAGGTGGCAGTTATTGGTGGCGGTATTACCGGAGCTGCCATTGCTCGTGAGTTGTCGAAATACAAAGTTGATGCCTGTCTCCTCGAAAAAAAGGGCGGGTACGGATTCGGGATTACAAAAGTGTGCCAGGGTCTGCTTCATGGTGGAATTGCCCACCTGACGTCTCGGGCGGTAAAATACCATGGCGGGATGCCGTTTAAAGATTATCTTCTCCAACCGTTCAATCTGAAAGAGAAGTTGCAGAACATCGGTCGTGAGGAGTATTTTTCTCTGGCGCATGTGCTGGACGAGGAAATCATGCAGCCCGGAAGACTCATGCTTGCAGAGAATAAAGAAGACATGGAGATGGTTGATCTTATCAAGGAGATATCGGACGACCTGAACATCCGAGGTATCACCCTCCTTGACAGGAAAGGTATCGAAAAATTAGAGCCCCTGGTGCATCCAAAATTTATCGGGGGGCTCTTTGACGCGAATGAATCGGTCGTTTTGCCCATGTCCTGGGCCATGGCTTTTGCGGAAAATGCCGAACAGAATGGGGTACATATCTACAAGGAAACTGAGGTTAAAAGTATTGATGAAAAAAATGGACATTACGTTATCAATACGAATAACGGTTCGTTCAAGGCGGAGTATGTGATCAATGCCGCCGGGCTTTATGCCGACAAAATTGCGGAAATGGTGGGAACCGCCGATTTTGAAGTCAGCGGATGGAAAGCTCAGTTATTGGTCATGGAGAATCGGGTCAATATTCAGCATGTACTTTGCATAGTTCCTCATCCACAAAAAAGAAGGCTGGCCATACCCACAACACATAACAGCCTGATCGTCGGCCATACATTTGATCCTATGACGCATAAAGAAGACATGAGTACGACCCGTGAGGGCCTTGCGCAATTGATGTCCTGGCCACAGGAGTTTGTACCTTCCATATCAAATAAGCACGTTATTTCAAGCTTTGCAGGATTTCTTACCTTTAATACAAAAAAACCGGAGGATCATCTTTTGGAGAGCCCGAAAAGGGGATTCATTAATGCGGTCGTAAGCGCACCGGGGTTGGGACCTGCACCTGCAATAGCCCGAGAAATTGTCCGAATGCTCGCCGATCAGGGTTTTGAATTGGCCACAAGAAGCGATTACAACCCCTATCGATACAAAGAACCACGATTTATAGATCTGCCGGAGGAGGAGAAAAACGCTAAAATCCAAACCGAACCCCGGTATGGTCACATGGTATGCCGGTGTGAAAAGGTATCTGAACAGGAAATCAGGGCAGCAGTCAGGGCTGGTGCCGGAACTCTTGATGACATCAAATTCCGTACTTTGGCCGGATTTGGGAGATGTCAAGGGGGATTCTGCACATCCAGGGTTATCGGGATTATGGCGGAAGTGTTGAATGTCTCTCCATTGGAGATCACCAAAAAAGGAGGCGGTTCATACCTGCTCACCTCAGAGACCAAGGGTTTCCGGAGGAGTGAGGCAAAGGAGGTCTGGGGATGAAGATAAAAGAGGTGGATCTTGCCATTATTGGCGCCGGCCCTGCCGGTATGGCTGCGGCCATGAGCGCCGAGAATGCCGGCATGGAAAACATTTTACTTCTTGAACGGGCCGAATACCTGGGCGGACTGTTACACCAATGTATTCATAACGGTTTCGGCCTCCACTATTTCAAAGAAGACCTGACCGGTCCGGAATATGCGGAAAGAGTCATCAAACAACTGAGCGGAATGGAAGCTCGGATATGTATGAATACCATGGTGACCCATCTGAATCCGGATAGGAGTCTTATCGCCATTAATTCGGAATGGGGTGAGTTTAAAGTGTTGCCAAAGTCCGTCATTCTGGCCATGGGGTGTCGTGAAAAATCGAGATTCTCCGTAGGGATTCCCGGGAGCCGACCTGCGGGGGTATTCACCGCCGGGCTGGCACAAAAACTGGTGAACGTGGACGGATACATGCCGGGAAAGGAGTTTGTGATTTTGGGGTCCGGCGATATCGGACTGATCATGGCCCGACGTCTGCACCTTGAGGGGGCAAAAATCAAGGCGGTGGTTGAACTGATGCCTCATGTGGGCGGGCTGATACGAAACGAAGTCCAGTGTTTGAACGATTTTGGCATCCCCCTGCTTTTAAAACATACAGTCAGTGAGATCTATGGCAATGACCGGGTTGAGGGGGTGGAAATCGCTCAAGTCGATAGTGACGGAAGAGTGATGAAAGGTACGGAAAGAGATGTTCCGTGCGACTGTCTATTGCTGTCAGTCGGTTTGATCCCGGAGAATGAATTGTCCATTGAAGCCGGTATTGAACTGGATGAACGCATAGGTGGACCCATAGTGGATGAATATTTACAAACCAACATTGATGGTATTTTTGCCGCGGGTAATGTCCTTCAGGTATGGGATTTGGTAGACAATGTCAGCATGGATGGCGATAAAACCGGTGCAAACGCCGCCCGATTTGTAGGCGGGGGGTTAAAGATAAAATCTTCAGAAATCAAGGTGATAACCGGGGAGAATATCAGGACTGTAACGCCACAAAAGATTGTCGGTGGAGAGGAAGTGGAATTCGCAGTACGGGTTCGGACACCACTTCAGAACGCGGAATTAAAGGTTGGTCAAGTACGCAAGAAGTATCGGGTTCTCAGCCCTACTCAGGTGATCAAGATTAGTCTGAAGCCGTCAGAAATTGAATCCTGTCGGGAAACCGGACGGATTGAGGTTTCGTGTTTTGAAAGAGAAAAGGGGAGGGCGCATGACTGAAGAAATCATATGTATTGTTTGCCCGCTGGGATGCCGGATGAATGTTGAACTTGACGGGAGTGAGGTCTTGGCTGTACAGGGGCATCAATGCAAACAGGGTAAAAAACATGCCAAAAAGGAAGTGGTTTTTCCCGGACGCGTCCTGACCACTACGGTTAGAACCGATATCTCTGAGTTCCCTCTGCTGCCGGTTCGGTCAAATAAAGAGATCCCTAAAGACCAGCTCATGCCCTGTATGGGTGAAATATCAAAGCGACGGGTAAACAGCCCGACTGAAATCGGCCGGCCGATTATCAAGGATATTCTCGGTCTGGGTGTTGACATAATCGCGTGCCGTACGATTCCTTTGAGATTAAGGAGAAGATGAAAATGTTACTGAAAGACAAGATCGCAATTATTACGGGCGCAGCCCAGGGGATAGGGGCTGCATTTGCCCTTGGTTACGCAAAGGAAGGGGCGAAAATCGTTATTGCCGACATTGGCGACGGAAAAGAGTCCGTCGAGGCCATAGAACAGGCGGGCGGCGAAGCTATCCATGTGAAGGCTGATATCACCAGTCAAGATGACTGCGATACCATGGCAAAGGCTGCTGTGGAACGCTTCGGGACTATTGATATCCTTTTAAACAATGCCGCCATGTACGCCAATATCGTCAAGAAACCCTTTACGGAGATTACAACAGAAGAATGGAACCGTGTCATGGAAATCAATACCGGCGGTCCATTCATTTGCACCAAGGCCGTGTTCCCTTATATGAAAGAAAAAGGTGGCAAGATTATCAATGTGTCGTCATCGAGTATCTTTGAAGGACCCTCAGGTATGCCCCATTATGTTGCTTCAAAAGGTGCGGTCTTTGCGTTCACCCGATCCATGGCCAGGGAGTTGGGGGAATATAGTATTAATGTGAACTCTTTAGCTCCGGGTTACACTCAATCCGAGGGCAGTAAAACGATTGAACATAACAGGTCTACGACAGGTCCGAGCCCGGAAGAAATCAGTATTCAAAAAAGATGTCTGAAACGGTCGGCCCTCCCTCAAGATATGGTGGGGACCGCGATTTTTTTGGGATGTTACTTGAGTGACTTCATCTCAGGCCAGCTCATCCTCTGTGACGGAGGCGCATCTTTCAATTAGGAATGAGGTGGGCGTCTGTTCTTTACGGTGACATAACGTAGCCGTTTACGGCTTGAAATTTGAAATTGGAAAGTAGAAATTGGGGAGATAAAACTAATTTACGAGTTGAATTCTACAAACTGGTAGAAGAGTTATCAGATATGCCCTGGCACGGCTTTGATAAGTGGAACAAAAGTTGAAAAATTGGGCTCAAAATTGAATGCCCTCATCAACAGTACAAAGAATGAAGGCCAAATTTCCAATTTCTATTTTCCAATTTCAGCGTTCCGTGAACGCTTACGTCATAACAAACCTAACATGTGCAGCAGAAAAGGGGTAATGCTCTATGCTATCAGGATACACAGGAAAAATCGCATGGATCAATCTTACGGAAGGTTCAATCGATATTCAGGAACTGGATGAAAGTATTGCAAGAAAATACATAGGTGGAAAGGGTTTGGGTGCCTATCTCCTTTATAAACATCTGAAACCCGGTATCGATCCTCTGGGACCGGAGAATATAATGATCTTCGTCACGGGACCCCTTACAGGAACAAACTTTCCAGCGGTATCCCGATCCGGGCTGATTACAAAATCTCCCCAAACAGGCACTTTTCTGGATTCTTATTCCGGCGGGTTTTTCGGCACACAATTGAAGTGGGCTGGATTTGATGCCATAGCGATCAGGGGAAAGGCAAAAAGACCGTCTTACTTGATTGTTGGAGATGGTGAGATCGAAATTAAAAAGGCGGATCATCTCTGGGGTTTTACGACTTCTGAAACCGAAAAGCGATTGAGGGAAGAATTGTCTCCCAAAAAAGAAGCGCGAATGAGTATTGCCGCCATTGGTCCGGCTGGGGAAAATCTTGTCAGATTTGCGAATATTATCAATGAAAAGAGAGCCCACGGCAGGGGTGGCGCCGGAGCAGTGATGGGCTCGAAAAATCTGAAAGCCATGGTTGTCAGAGGTAACTTGAAACCTCATAAAGCTGATGAGGATGGCTTCAAAGAGATCGTGCGGCGTTGCCGCGGGAAAATAGCAGAACATCCGTTGACCATGAAGGGAGGCCCCTTTCCCAAGTATGGTACCACCATGACCATCGATTTGACCCAGGAGACCGGAACACTTCCAACTCGAAACTGGCAGGAAAATACCTTTGAAGAGGAAGAAAAGATTAGCGGGGACGCTTTTCTGGATTACGTCACGCGGCCAAGGGCTTGTTTTGCCTGTCCCATAGGCTGTAGTCGGGATTCCAAAGCATCAATAGGTGACAGGGAGTACACCACCGAGGGACCGGACTATGAAACCATGTACGCTCTCGGACCGAACTGCGGCATCAGTGATCCGGCAGTCATCATTGCGGCAGACAGGCTCTGTGATGATTACGGCATGGATACCATCTCCTGTGGCGTTACGATTGGATTTGCCATGGAATGTTTTGAAAAAGGATTGATCTCAAAGGCTGAGACCGGTGGCATAGATTTAAGTTTTACAAATGGGACTGTGCTCCTGGAGGTTATTCACAAGATCGCAAAAGGTGAAGGGGTGGGCGTACTGCTTGGAGAAGGTTCGAAAAGGATCTCGGAAAAAGTGGCGGGCAGCAAGGATTTTGCCATCCACGTTAAAGGGCTTGAACTTCCGGGATACGACCCGCGTGGAATGAAAGGGCAGGGGCTCGCTTATGCCCTTGCAGACCGCGGTGGATGTCATGTTCGGGGTAATACCCTTCGCACCGAGCTAATGGGCCTGCCCGAACCGGTGGATCGTTATGGTTATGAGAGCAAAGCCGGTATGGTTAGAAACCTCCAGCTCACTTATGCGACCTGTGACTGTGTCATCGCCTGTTTATTCGGCGCCTTCGCCATTACTTCGCAGGATTATGCCGAGGCCATATCAGCCATGACCGGTTGGACGGTAACGGAGGGTGAACTGCAGATCGTTGCGGAAAGAGCATGGAATCTGACCCGGCTATTTAATGTAAGGGAAGGGTTTACAAGGATGGATGACACCCTGCCGGAAAGACTGTTCACACAGAGTTCGACCAAAGGGCCAAGCAAGGGTGAAGTGGTGGACAGAGCGTCCTTTGAGAGGATGCTGGATGAATATTATGATCTCGTGGGATGGGACAAGGCTACAGGGATACCTAAAGAGGAAAAGTTGAAAGAATTAGGTCTCGAAATGGTTCAGTGAAACACAAAAAAAATCCGGCAAGATAGATATAAGGAAATTGAATTATGAATGAAACTCTCGATACCATCAATAAGTTGCGAACCATCCACGGAAACTTCTCTGAAGAGGAAATAAACACAAAAGATTTACAAACGATTTTGGATGCCGCTATCCGTGCGGCAAATGCTTCGGCACGTCAGAGTTACGCCATCGTTGTTGTGGAAGATCGTAAAATAATGGAAAAACTATGTGGATTTTCCGGAAGCAAGTTATTGCTTTTTTGCGTTGATTTTACTCGAATTGCGGACATGGCAAGTTACCTGGACAATGAGTTCAAGGTAGCTGATATTGTGGACTTTATTACCGGAAGCACGGATACCATTCTTGCCGCGCAAACGGCGGTGATCGCCGCCAAATCATTGGGAATTGACAGCCTCTTTACGAACGGAATCCACAGAGGAGATGTTGAACGTGTCTTTGACATTCTTGAACTGCCCCAGGAGTACTGTTTCCCTTTGATTGCTCTGGTGTTGGGATATCCGTCTGAAGAAGCAAAAATTAAAAAAGGACGGATCAAGACCGGTGTTATCCACTATGGAAAATATTCACGCCTGAATTCCGATGAAATGCAAGAATTGGTTGGGGAATACGATGATCCTGCTAAACATATGGGATTATACGACAATTGGGAAAAACAAGGATTTGACCACTACCTTGATTGGTTTTACAAGAAGTGGCTAACCTCATTTGAAAAAAGAACAGACATCCAAGTATTTTATAAACTTCTCGATAGGGCCGGATTTCTTAAACCCGAAGATGAGAATTAATCCTCGTTCCCACGCTCTGCGTGTGAGCGTACTTCCTTTTTGCCTTGCAACAACGGTCCCACGGACGTAGAACGTCCCCAAAGCATTCCCAGTCAGAGCGCGGGAACGAGAGCTTTTCTAAACTGTCCCTGTTTGTGGCCGTAGCCGATTTTTTAAAGAAGAAAGGTCTGCTCATGAAAATCATCTATGGTGCTGCTATTTTTCTTGTCATTTTCTGTGTCTCATTTGCTTATGGCGTAACTAATCACCCGGATGCCACTGGGCATGAAACCTTGAAAAACACAGATAAACCATCCGACCACTTTACTAAACCTATCATCTTAACACTAGCTCAAGCCGACAAAAATGCGACGGATGATCAAAAGCCTCTCTATCATTTTGGGATTCCTCCTTATCAAAGGGGGCAGCGGGTTGACGAAATACGAGACCAGTATAAGCCATTCCTTGTTCGGCTGCCAGATCAAGCATTAACCTTTTCCCTGGGAATAGACACGAACCCAGTAAATCAGTGGATCAAGAACCTGATAATATCTTCAATCTCGGGAGATTTTAGCTCCGGAAAGGTTGAGAAAAATAGCAGATACCATGCGGTCACCCAAAAGATGTATGTTGGAGATATCAGGTGTTTTAACGTTAAACTCGCTGGCACAGATTTTTTTATCTCCGGCGCAGCGTTAGAATTCTATGGCCTTTCAGGAGGACCTATCAGTGGAGTTTTTACGGGCGCCGCCAGTCCGATAAATACTACCAGTTGGTGGCCGCCCGGGTTTGTAGGGGCTGGGACGATCTCCCAATTATTGGCCAACCATACGTTTCCCGAGGGATCAATTTGGACCCCAGTATTTCGTACCAGACCATCAAACGTGTAACCGCCGTCCGGCGAAATGGGATCGCCGGTATTGAATCCCGGAGGACAGTTGGAAGAGTTGGCCCCGCATAGATAGCTCAATCGCTTCCCATTGAAGTTGGCCACAAACACATTGTCGTTACCATCTACGGCTATACCCCAAGGCATATAGAGGCCGCCCCCGGTGTACGGACTACCGGCCGAAGGAGTCCTATCCTGCATGATCATGCTCACCGAAGCGCCCGGAACCGGTTTATCCTCGGAAATACCCTTCAGGAAATCAATGATAGACTGGGGCGTATGCTCCCCACATGGAGGATCAAGGGCTCCGGAGTTGGATACCCACATGTTGCCCTGGCTATCACCTGCAATGCCCATGGGTCTCTGGAAAACACTATCGTCAATAAATTGAGTGTTGTCGTCAGTATCGATGAGGTAAACACTGTGGTTGTCGTTGCTGGTGACCCAGGCATTCCCCATGGGATCGATGGCTATATCAAAGGGTTTGTCCAAACCGAAATTGCTAAAGACCTTGCGCTGTTTCGGATTGCCGTTCACAAATTTTGTAATACTGGCGGACTCGCAATTGGCCACCCAGACGTTGCCCTTTTTGTCCGATACCATTCCCTGAGGCCTGGCATCCTCATCCGACAAATAGCCGCCCGGGATGACTGGGTTGACGGTTAAATCGCCATCTGGAGAAATGGCGTTCCCGGCGGAACTGAACTTCGAAACGCTGTTCCAAAGTAACTCTTGGTTATCATTTCCACCCGGGGGGACAGGACACTCTGTCCCCGTAAACCCGAAATTGCCGACCCAGACATCACCGTTGTGATCCAGGGTAATTCCGAAACCAGCCCCGTAAAGGCCTCCCCCTTGATAGGGGGCTCCGGGAAAGTCCTCGCCCGTGGGAGTGAATTTGAGCAAATGGTCGTCGCCGCAAACGTTCCCTAAAGGATCCGGGCTGTAAGTGTAATTATTGGCTACCCAGGCATTGCCGTCCGCGTCAAAGGCAATGTTTCCTGGACCGTCCAGTTCCTGACCATTTCCTTCATACCGGAGAGCTAGCGTCCAGTTGTCGGGGGCTGAATCAGGGGTCGGTTCGTACAGTTGCGAGTTCCGGGAATATTCATAAAGATCTGAAATATTTTCTTGTCGCCAGGGGGTGTGCGCGATGTTCACGGCCACCTGCAGGGTATTGTCGGGAAAACTACCTTCCGGCGATGCAGAGAGCTCAAAGAGATCGGTACAGTCCGCGGATGTCTCCACGCAGACAGCGAGCATGTTCGCAAGTGAATTGAACTTGCCCATGGTTGCCGTAGCGTCACCATTGGGAAACCGGCTGAGAACAAGGGCAAGATCTCCATTGCGGATATTCACCAGGTTCTGTAGCGTTGCAGCGGCATTCTGCAACCCGGGGTAGGTCCCTCCGATGTCACTTCCGGCAACAAACTGAGCCATGGCATACGCTGTGGAGATCGTGGTTCTTTCGTTGATCACAACTTCAGACAGAACCGGCGCGACTCCGAGTACGCTGGCCAGCTTGACAGTGTCGGGAGGGCCGACCGCGATTAGATAGAGAACAGCATGAGGATCCCCTGGCAAAAGAAAGGAAAGTTCAAATGTGCCGGTGGAATCGGTCTGTGCCGTTCCCAAGGGGGTTGCGGCGGAGTCTCGCGTCGGTCCGGCACGATAGAGCGTGACCATTGAGTTTTCAATCGGCAAATCACCGTGCAACACCCGCCCCTTGAGAGATGTGGGCCCCTTCGGGTCGTCGTTGTCGCTTGAACATGCTCCCACGGCTATCACTATAGAAAGAATTGTCAGAAAATGAATAAGTCTATTTGATACCATGATCTTGATACTCCTCCGCGCTTGCACTGTTGCGTTCCATAAGCAGAAAGAAGGTGTTTATGAATGCGCCTCTATTTACCATGGAATATTCTATTTCGCTTTCAAAGTTCAACCTTTTGATATATTGAGAATAGCCCATAAGAATGGTTCTTGTCAAAACCTGTGTAATCTTGACAGCCTCAAAACATATTGCAGCGAAATCTTTTTGCTATATACAATTGATATTACAAGATTTATATCGTTTAGAGGGTACCGCGTCAAATAGCGGGTGTATTGAAGTAACCCTCTGACTTTCCTCTATAATCGTATTTCCCAAAAGAGCATACTGTCTCATATTACAAGGAAATC